>Ga0210408_10005418_pt1 | contig 11220 bp, 9 predicted proteins | sample IncBWH4MmetaG_FD_155471 | JGI IMG/M metagenome (GOLD analysis project Ga0210408, IMG submission 155471) | Forest soil microbial communities from Barre Woods Harvard Forest LTER site, Petersham, Massachusetts, United States - Inc-BW-H-4-M | ecosystem: Environmental > Terrestrial > Soil >... | reverse complement strand
AAACTGACGAAATGCGGCAGGATGCGTGCACTGCGCTCCTCCGGCACCCACAGGAATGCGACCGCAAACGCCGCGCTGGCGATGCCGCCGAGCGCGGCGAACAGGATGATCCACAGCAGCAGCACGACTAGGGGTTCTTTAGCTTTCCGCGTGTCAACTCATCGTAACATGCACGCTCGGGGCGGATACGCGACAACTCACGCCAGCCAGATCAGCGCCGCCATGCGCCCGCACCGTCCGGCGCGACGGTAGGAAAAGAAGCGCAGCGGATCCGAGTACGTGCACCAGCCGCCGCCGTACACCGCGGTGACCCCGGCGGCGCTGAGCCGGCGCCGGGCGAGCGCGTTGAGATCGCATTGCCAGCGGCCGCGAGTGTTGGCGGTGAACGCGGCTGCCGCAGCGGCGTCGTGCGCCAGGAAGGCGGCGCGCACCTCGCCGCCCACCTCGAAGTGTGCCGGACCGATCGCAGGGCCCAGCCAGGCGATGAGCCCGCTTGGGGCGACGGCGAGCCTCGCCAGCGTCGCTTCCAACACCCCCGCGGCCAGCCCACGCCAGCCGGCGTGCGCCGCCGCCACCGCGGACCCGTCGCGTGCGGCAAACAGCACCGGCATGCAGTCCGCCACCTGCATGGCGCACACGCTGCCGGCGCGCCGGGCGATGGCGGCATCCGCCGTCAGGTGCGGGGCGCTCGCCCGCCCGCTCGCCGCATCGGGATCGGCCACCTCGATGCCGTGCACCTGCTCGAGCCACAGCGGCTCGGCTGGCAGGCGCAGCTGCGCCCGCACGCGCCGCCGGTTCTCCGTCACCGCCGCGCCGGCATCCCCGACGTGCGCGCCGACGTTCAGCGAGTCGAACGGCGCTGCGCTCACGCCTCCCATGCGCAGAGTGAACGCGGCACGCACGGCCGGCGGCGCCGGCCAGTCCGGCGCGATGACCTCCAGGGCCGGGCCGCCTGGAGGCGCGCTCATGAGCTATCCGCCTCGAGCGCCCCGAGCAGGCGCTGCATGTCTTCGGGCAACGGCGCTTCCCAGGCGAGCTCGCGGCCGCTCACGGGATGGGTCAGCTTCAGACGCGCGGCGTGCAGCGCCTGGCGCGGGAATGCATGAAGCTCGGCGCTGAGGGCCGGCGTGCAGCCTGCGGGAATCCGGCGCCGCCCGGCATATAGCGGATCGCCCACGACGGGGAAGCCAATGTGAGCCAGGTGTACCCGGATCTGGTGAGTGCGGCCGGTTTCGAGCTCGACGCGCACCAGCGTGTGCGCCCGAAAGCGCTTCACGACGCGATAGCGGGTGACCGCGGGGCGGCCGTCGGCGCGCACCGCCATGCGCGTGCGCTGGGTGCGGTGCCGGCCGATGGGCTCCTCGACCGTGCCCCCCGCGGTCATCACACCGGTGCACACCGCGAGATACTCGCGCCCGATCCTGCGCGCCGCCATCGCCGCGATGAGGGCGGCGTGCGCTTCGGGCGTGCGCGCCACGACCAGCAGCCCGCTCGTGTCCTTGTCGAGCCGGTGCACGAGGCCCGCGCGTGGCAGCAAAGCGAGTTTCGGATCGAGCGCCAGGAGCGCGTTCTGCAGGGTATGGCGGGGGTTGCCCGCCCCGGGATGCACCACCAGTCCCGGCGGCTTGTTGATGATGAGCAGCGTGCGATCCTGGAAGGTGACGGTGAGCGCAATCGCCTCGGCGGCGGCCACGGTTTGGGCCGCCAGCTGCACCTCGATGCGCACCTGCTCCCCGCCCAGGACCTTGTCCTTGGCGCGCAGGGGCCGGCCGTCGACCTGCACCGCTCCGGACTCGATCCAGGCCTGGAGAAGGGCGCGCGAATACTGCGGCAGCGCGCGGGCGAGTGCCTGATCGAAGCGCAGCCCGGCGGCCTGCGCGGGCAGGCGCAGCGCATGCGAACGGAACTCCGCCGGCGCCGGCGCGGTCGGAAGTCCCGGATTCGCTATACTCGGCGTACTCAAGCGGCGCGAAGCCAAAGAAAGGCCCCTTCCAGATGTTCTTGCCCGGTCCGGTACGCGGCATCGTGGTCGCCTTGTGTATCGTCCTGCTCGCCGTTTCCGGGTGCCGCACGCACAAGGAGCGCGAGGATAAGAAGGCGACCCCCGCCTCTCTCTACAAGAAAGCCCACAAGGATTTGCAGTCGAACGACTTCAGCGCCGCCATCAAGATCTACGAGCAGCTGACGGCGCGCTTTCCGTTCACCGACGAAGCGCGCCAGTCGCGGCTCGATCTCATTTACGCATATTACCGCGCCGGGGAACGCGAGTCCGCAACCGATGCCGCCGAGACCTTCATCCGCGAAAATCCCACGCATCCGCGCGTCGACTACGCCTGGTACGTCAAGGGACTGGTGGAGTTTGAGCGCACCCCGAACGTGATCGAGCATCTGTTCCGCGCCGACCTCACGCAACGCCCGCCCAGCACGGCACGCAAGGCGTTCGCCGCTTTCAAGACCGTGGTCGAGCAGTACCCGAAGAGCGAGTACGCGCACGACTCCCTGCAGCGCATGCTCTATCTGCGCAACCGCCTGGCGAGCTACGAGGTGCACGTCGCGCGCTACTACTTCAAGCGCGGCGCGTACATCGCCGCCGCCCAGCGCTGCAAGGGGGCGATCGAGCAGTACGACGGGGCGCCCGCGGTACGTGAGGCGCTTCAGCTCATGATCGAATCCTACGATCGGCTGAACCTGCAGCCGCTCGCCGCGCAGACCCGCCAGGTGTACGAGGCCAACTACGCGGGCGACGTGCCTCAGTCGCAGGCCGAAATCAAGAAGTCCTGGTGGAAGATCTGGTAACGGCGCGCGGCCGCACCCTCTAACGGCGGTAGCCGCTGGTGATCGGGTAGCGCCAGTCGCGCCCGAAGGCGCGGCGGCTGACGCGCACGCCCGGCGGCGCCTGGCGGCGCTTGTATTCGTTGCGTTTCACCAGATCGAGCACCTTGGCCGTGGTGGCGCGGTCGAAGCCGCGCGCTTCGATCTCATCCACCGACAGGTCCTCTTCGATGAACGCCTCGAGAATCGGGTCGAGCACCTCATACGGTGGCAGCGAGTCGGAGTCCTTCTGCCCGGGCCGCAGCTCCGCGGACGGCGCACGCTCCATCACCCGCTGCGGAATCACGCGACCCTGTGTGTTGCGGTAGTTCGCCAGGCGGTACACCAGGAGCTTGCTGCAGTCCTTGATCGGCGCGAAGCCGCCGGCCATATCGCCGTACAGGGTCGCGTAGCCCACCGCCATCTCGCTCTTGTTGCCGGTGGTTAGCAGCATGCGCCCGGTCTTGTTCGAGAGCCCCATGAGCAGCAGCATGCGGCAGCGGGACTGGATGTTCTCCTCGGTGGCGTCCTGCGGCCGACCGGCGAACTCGCCCTTGAGGGTCGCGAGCGTGCTTTCGAACATGCCCTCGATGGACAACACGCTGTAGTGCACTCCCAGGATCTCGGCCTGCTCCTTGGCATCGGCGCGGCTCATGGCGGAGGTATAGCGCGAGGGCATCATCACCGCCTGCACACAGTCCCGGCCGAGGGCATCCACCGCGATCGCAAGGGTCAGGGCGGAATCGATGCCGCCCGAGAGACCCACCACCACCCCGGGGAAGCCATGCTTCCTCACATAGTCACGCACCCCGAGCACCAGCGCGCTGTAGATGCTGGCCTCGTCGGAGAGCTCCGGCGCTACCTCCCCCGCCTGCGGCGCCACCGCGCCGCGCCCGTCGCGCGCGAATTCCGTGACGTAGGTGCCTTCTTCGAACGGCGGCGCGCGCATCAGCACCTGTCCCCGCGCATCCATGACGAAGGAGTTGCCGTCGAACACCAGCTCGTCCTGTCCGCCCACGAGGTTCACGTAAGCCAGCGGTAATCCGACGTCGCGGGCGCGCTCGCGCGCCATGTCCTCGCGCTCACGCTGCTTGTGGATCTCGTAAGGTGAGGCGTTGATGACGAGCAGCAGCTGCGCGCCGTCGGCGCGCGCCAGCTGCGCGGCTTCGGGCTGCCAGATGTCCTCGCACACCAGCAGTCCCACTCTGAAGCCCCGACAGTCCGCGACCGTGGGTTGCGCCCCGGGCTGGAAGTAGCGCTTTTCGTCGAACACCTTGTAGTTGGGCAGCTCCGCCTTGCGGTGGATGGCGGCGATCTCCCCGTGCACGATGAGGGCGGCGGAGTTGTAGATGCCGCCGAGCGTGTACTCCGGGAATCCCACCATCACCGCGGCGTCCGCCAGCTCACGCCGTACGCGTGCCAGCCCCTCCTCGATCTGCCGGCGAAAGCCGCGGTGAAACAGCAGATCCTCGGGCGGGTAGCCGGACAGCGTGAGCTCGGGAAACAGCACCAGGTGCGCGCCGAGGGTAAGGTGCGCGTGCCGCGTAGCCGCGATGACCCGCGCGGCGTTGCCCTGCACATCTCCGACCAGCAGATTGAGTTGCGCCAGCGCGATCCGCAAAGAGTCACTCATGTGCCACCGGTCTTCAGCGCCGCCTGCCCTGCCTGGGGCCTTGCGGCGGGCGCGCTGCCTTGCGGGCCGGGAAGCGGCGCGCCGCAGCTGCCGGGCGCGATTTCGGCCCCGCCGCGGCCCGTTTGGGTGGCCTCGCGGCACGCTTGAGCGCTTTCGCGGCGGCTCTCGCCGGCCGCGCTGCCGGCGCAGGTGCCGGGGCGCCGCGCCTGGCGCGCGAGCGCCGCTGACGCAGCAGCTCATTCATGGCCGTACCCAGCTCGGCGGGCGATTTCACCGTACGAACGCCGGCCGCCTCGAATGCCGCGTACTTGTCCGCCGCGGTGCCCTTGCCGCCCGCGACGATGGCCCCGGCGTGCCCCATGCGCTTGCCCGCGGGTGCGGTGACGCCGGCGACATAGGCGACCACGGGCTTCGCGACGAACCTGCGGATGTAATGCGCGGCGGCTTCCTCGTCGCTGCCACCGATTTCACCCACGAGAATAATGCCCTCGGTGCGCGGATCGCGCTGAAAGAGCTCCAGCACATCGATGAAGTTCATGCCGCGCACCGGGTCACCGCCGATGCCGACGCAGGTGCTCTGGCCGAGCCCGATGTGGGTGGTCTGGAATACGGCCTCGTAGGTGAGCGTGCCCGAGCGCGACACGATGCCGACGCTGCCCTTCTTGTGAATGAAGCCCGGCATGATGCCGATCTTGCATTCGTCCGGCGTGATGACGCCCGGGCAGTTGGGGCCGACCAGGCGCGCGGCGGAGCCGGCCAGCACCGCCTTCACGCGCACCATGTCATTCACCGGGACGCCTTCGGTGATGCACACCGCCAGCTCGATGCCCGCATCGACGGCCTCCAGAATCGAGTCCGCCGCCCCGGCCGCCGGCACGTAGATCATGCTGGCGGTGGCGCCGGTCGCGCGCACCGCGTCCCGCACCGTGTCGAATACCGGCAGTCCCAGGTGCTGCTGTCCGCCGCGGCCCGGAGTCACGCCGCCCACGAGCCTGGTGCCGTAGGCCAGCGCGGCTTCCGAGTGAAAGGTGCCCTGCTTGCCGGTGAATCCCTGGCAGATCACCCGGGTGTTGCGGTTGACCAGAATGCTCATGCCCGCCCCTTTGCAGCCAGCGCCACGACCTTGCGCGCGGCGTCGGTCAGATCCGCAGCCGCCGTGATCGTGAGCCCGCTGCTGGCGAGCTTCACACGAGCCAGTTGCGCGTTGGTGCCCTCGAGCCGCACCACCACCGGCACCTTGACGCCCACCTTCTTCACGGCGTTGATCACACCATCGGCGATGGTGTCGCAGCGCACGATGCCGCCGAAGATGTTCACCAGCACCGCGCGCACCCGGGAGTTGGACAGGATCAGCTCGAACGCCGCGGTCACGCGCTCACTGGTCGCGCCGCCGCCGACGTCCAGGAAGTTCGCCGGCCGGCCGTGATGCAGCTTGATCAGGTCCATGGTCGCCATCGCCAGTCCCGCGCCGTTCACCATGCAGGCGATGTCCCCGTCGAGGGACACGTAGTTGAGATCGTGCTCGCTGGCGCGCCGCTCCATCGGGTCTTCCTGGCTCGCATCGCGCAGCCGCGCAAGCTCGTCCTGGCGAAACAGCGCATTGGGGTCCACGTTGATCTTCGCATCGAGGGCCACGAGCGAGCCGGCCTCCGTGACGATCAGCGGGTTCACCTCGACCAGGCTCAGGTCCTTGTCGAGGTAGAGCCGGTACAGCGCCTGGGTGAGGACCTGGAACTGCGTGATCTGCGCGCCACTCAAACCCAGCCCGAAGGCGAGCTCGCGCGCCTGGTACGCCTGCAGGCCCGCCGCCGGATGAATGTTGGCCGTAAGGATCTTCTCGGGGGTCTTGTGCGCCACCTCCTCGATATCCATGCCGCCGGCGGCGGAGGCAATGAGCGCGATGCGCCCGCGCTCGCGATTGAGCGTGAGCGAGAGGTAGATCTCGCGCGCGATGTCCGACCCGGACTCGACATACACGCGCTCGACGGGTAATCCCTCGGGCCCGGTCTGCGCCGTGACCAGGCGCTTGCCGAGCATGCCGGCGGCGGCGGCGCGGACCGCCTCCACGTCCCGCGCCAGCTTCACTCCTCCCGCCTTGCCGCGGCCGCCGGCGTGAACCTGGGCTTTGACCACCCACACCGCGCCGCCCAGCGTGCGCGCGGCCGCCACGGCTTCCTCTGCGCTCGCTGCGACCTGGCCCGCCGGGACCGGGATTCCGTAGCCGCGGAACACGTCCTTCGCCTGGTATTCGTGCAGATTCATGGTCGCTGCCGGTGACGCGTAAAGCGCGCATTCTCCTCGAAAACGCCCGCTGCTGCGATAAGGGTCGCGTTCCAGGCGCAGGTGAAGATGCTAGAGTCGCCTCAAGTTTCAACGCCCGCCAGCCATCTTGCTCCGAACGCCGGCCAGCGCCGCCGCCCCATCCGTCACTCCGAGCGATCTCGCCTGGCGCGTGATCGGGCTCCTGAGCCTGTATCGCGTGCTGGTGCCGCTCATGCTGCTGGCGATGCAGGCGCTCGCGGGTCCCGCCTGGGGCCTGGTGACGGAGCGACCGAAGCTGTTCGTCGGCGCCTGCATTACCTATTTCACCGCCGCGGTGCTGCTGATCATCGCGCGGCGACTCAAGTGGTCGAGCCTGCGCATCGTGGCGCTCGTCAACGCCAGCGTGGATGCGGTGGCCCTCGGACTGATCCTGTACGCCAGCGGCGGAGTCGCGAGCGGCCTGGGGATCCTGCTGGTGCTGCCGGTCCTGGCACTCACCGTGCTGGCCGATCGGCGCGATGCCCTGCTGATCGCCGCCGTGGCTGCGCTCGCCGTGCTCGTACAGCAGGTGTTCACCGGTCTTTCCGGTACGACACCGGCGACCGACTACACCACGGCCGGACTCCTGGGCGTGTTCGTGTTCGTCGTCGCGCTCGCCACCTGGCCGGTGGCCAACCGCCTGCGCGAGAGCGAAGCGCTGGTGCGCCGCCAGGAAATCGACCTCGCCAACCTGGCGCAGCTCTCGCAGTACATTGTGCAGCACCTGCGCGAGAGCATCCTGGTGATCGACGCGCAGGACCGTATTCGGCTCATCAATGAGTCGGCCGCCGAGATGCTCGGCGATCAGAACGCCTACCCCGATGCCCTGATCGGCGAGGCCTGCCCCCGACTCCTCTTTTTACTGGAGTCCTGGCGCCAGGGGAGCGGCGTCAGCGTGACACTGCCCGCCGTGGACCCGACTTTCGTCGCCGCCGACGGTGCGCGCGTGATCCGGGCGCACTTCGCGCCCCTGGGTTCCGGGAACCCGGGCCCGCTGCTGATCTTCCTGGAGGACACCAGCCTCCTCGGCGAGAAGGTCCAGCAATCCAAGCTCGCAGCCCTGGGACGGCTGAGCGCGAGCATCGCCCACGAGATCCGCAACCCCGTAGGAGCCATGAGCCACGCCGGACAGTTGCTGGCGGAATCGCCTCGACTGGCCGAGGAAGACCGGCGCCTGACCCAGATCATCCGCACCAACGCCGAGCGGGTAAGCGGCATCATCGACAATGTGCAGCGGCTCGCCCGGCGGGAGCGGGCGCGCCTGGAGCGCCTGTCGCTGCCCGCCTGGACCGAAGAGTTCCACGCGGAATTCTGCGAGACGATGCAGTGGCCGCGCGCCCGGCTCACCGTCGGCGGGGCCGACTCCGACGTCGAGGTGCGCGTCGATCCCGACCAGCTGCGGCAAATTCTGTGGAACCTGTGCGATAACGCGCTCAAGCATGCCGCGCAGGACGACCCCGGGCGCAGCGTCGAGATACGATATGGCCGCATGGTCCCGAACGCCCGCCCGTTCCTGGAAGTCGCCGACCGCGGGCCGGGCGTCGCGCCCGAGCAGGCCGAACGCATTTTCGAGCCGTTCTACAGTGGCGGCCGCGGCACGGGCCTCGGGCTGTTCCTCGCCCGCGAGCTGGCGCAGACCAATGGAGCGACGCTGCTCTACGAGCCGCGCGCGGGTGGCGGCAGTGTTTTCAGACTGATCTTCACGGACCCGCGCCGGTGGGAGATCTGATGAACGAGGCGGGGTCGAGCAGTCGCAGTGTGTCCGACCAGCCCGTGGTGCTGGTCGTGGACGATGAGCCGGATCTGCTCGAGCTCGTGAGCCTGACCTTGAGCCGCATGAATCTGACGACGCGCACCGCCTCCGACCTCAACGGTGCCCGACGGCTCCTCAAGGCGGAGCGCTTCGACCTGTGTCTCACCGACATGCGCCTGCCAGACGGCGACGGGCTGGATCTGGTCGCCTGGATCCAGGAAAACCGCGCCGCCGTGCCGGTCGCAGTCATCACCGCCCATGGCAATATCGAGTCCGCGGTGCGCGCCTTGAAGCTCGGCGCCTTCGATTTTGTTTCCAAACCCCTCGACCTGGGCGTGTTGCGCAAGCTGGTGGGCAGCGCGATCAAGCTGCGCGCCGGAGCCGGCGAGCGCACGGCCGCAACCTTGCAGGGTCCGCGCCTGCTCGGAACGTCCGCCGTCATGGAGCAGCTGCGGGACATGATCGCGCGGGTCGCCCGCAGCCAGGCTCCGGTGCACATCTACGGGGAGTCGGGCACCGGTAAGGAGCTGGTCGCACGCATGATCCACGAGTGCGGCGCCCGTCACGAGGGTCCGTTCGTGGCGGTGAACTGCGGCGCCATTCCGACCGAGCTCATGGAGAGCGAGCTGTTCGGCCACAAGCGCGGCAGCTTCACCGGCGCGGTGGTGGACAAGACCGGGCTTATCCAGAGCGCCGAAGGCGGCACGCTGTTTCTCGATGAGGTGGCGGATCTGCCGCTGCACATGCAGGTAAAGCTGCTGCGCGTCGTGCAGGAGAAGACCCTGCGCCCGGTCGGCGCCGCCCGCGAAGAGACCGTCGATGTGCGCATCCTGTCGGCGACCCACAAGAACCTCGCCGATCTGGTCGCCCAGGGGCTGTTCCGGGAAGACCTGTTCTACCGCATCAACGTCATCGAGCTGCGCGTCGCGGCGCTGCGCGAACGCAGCGGCGACATCGCCGAGATTGCCGAGGCCATCCTCCTGCGCCTGGCGGGCCGCACGAACTCAGCCCCGCCCGAGCTGTCCGCGGACGCGCTGCAGACCCTGCAGACCTACCCCTTCCCCGGCAACGTGCGCGAGCTCGAGAACGCACTGGAACGGGCACTGACGCTCAGCACCGGAGGCGTGATCACCGCTGATCACATCCGCCTGCGCAGCCACGCGCGTCCCGCAACGCCGGAGGCGCCCGCGCCGGCGGGCGCTGCGGGCGGCAACACCGCGCTGGGAAGCCAGCTGGAAAGCATCGAGCGCGACGCCATTATCAAGGCACTCGAAAAGACCCGTTACAACAAGACGGCGGCGGCGAAGCTCTTGGGAATGAGCTTTCGGGCCCTGCGCTACCGGATCAAGAAGCTCGGAATCGAATAGCCTGACGGCTCAATGGAGCCACGGCTCAGGTGACGTTTTGGGTCACTTTCTGACGGAACACCCGGCCGGTGGCGTCAGTGTGCGACAGAAGTATGTCAAAGCGGACGGCCGGGGGTACAACCAGTTCTGCTTAAACATCAATCAGTTAAGCGCGCACTGAAGTCCTGGCATGGCCCTTGCTTTGATCCGACCGGGGCGCCTTTTGCGCCGCTGGTTGTGTACCTCAAATTTTTAGGAGTTTCTTAAATGAAGTCAGTGCAAAAGGGTTTTACCCTCATCGAGTTGATGATCGTGGTTGCGATCATCGGCATTCTGGCGGCCATCGCCATCCCGGCCTATACGGACTACACCGTCCGCGCGAAAGTGACGGAAGGCCTGAACCTGGCTTCCTCGGCCAAGACGACGGTCTCTGAGGGCTTCCAGACCAACGGGGTCCCCGGCGCGCTCGCCGCCGCCGCCGCGTGGGACGCCGCTCCCCTCGCCCCGACCAAGTACGTCACGTCGGTACAGATTGATGCAGCGACTGATGCGCACATCACCGTTCAGTTCAACGGCGTTGTGCCTCAGATCGCCGGCAAGACCCTGATCCTGACGCCGAACGTCGGGGGCGTTTTGATTCCCGCCGCTCCGGCCACGGGCGGAAATATCGACTGGGCGTGCGAGTCGGCGGGCGGCGTCGCGACGGCGACCAGCTTGGGCCTGAAGACCATGGGCACCGCGACCATTCCCTCGCGCTACGTGCCGACACAGTGCAAGTAATCGACTCCTGAATTCGACCATTGGAGTCTTTGAGCCCCGGCCTCGTGCCGGGGCTTTCTTTTTGGCCCCCTGATTCAAGTGTGACGCGCACCCCGCCGCCGACGCGGCCTGGTGATTCAGAATCCGCGAGGATTTGACAATTGCGCGCCGCCCCTTCTCGGGTAAACTGAACCTGAACCCCTCATTCGCCGGGTCTTGCTAGTCATAAGTCCATGAATGACAACGCCTCTTTAGCGCTCGGCTCGGCCCGCGCGGGCCTCGGCGGGCTACCGCAGCGACTGGTGCAGGACGGCGTGGTCGACGAGGCGGCGATGCTGGAAGCCGTGAACGTCGCGCGCGAGCGCAAGACGAGCGTCGTCACCCAGCTGGTGACGAGCGGTGCGGCCAACGCCCGTGACATCGCCGTGGCGGCCTCGAACGAATTCGGCGTGCCGTTGCTCGACCTTGACGCAGTGTCACTCGACCTTGAAACCATTCGCCTTGCCAGCGACAAGCTGCTGGCCAAGCATCGTGTCTTGCCGTTGTTCCGTCGCGGCAAGCGGCTGTTTCTGGCGGTGGCCGACCCGACGAACCAGCACGCCATCGATGAGATCAAG
>Ga0210408_10005417_pt1 | contig 11220 bp, 10 predicted proteins | sample IncBWH4MmetaG_FD_155471 | JGI IMG/M metagenome (GOLD analysis project Ga0210408, IMG submission 155471) | Forest soil microbial communities from Barre Woods Harvard Forest LTER site, Petersham, Massachusetts, United States - Inc-BW-H-4-M | ecosystem: Environmental > Terrestrial > Soil >... | reverse complement strand
GGAGCGCCGTTGTTGTTATACACGTAAAAATTGCCGGTGCCGCTCCAGGCGACCGTCCCGGCATTGGTCAGCGCGTTATCCAGAAACTTGCTGCTGCTTCCGCCCAGGCTCAACAACCCGTTGGTCGTAATGGTCATGGGGCTGCCGCTCAAAGTTCCCCCCGACCAATTGAACTGACCGTTGATGGTCACCGGCGCAGAAAGATTGATGGTGCCGCTGCTGAAATTGAGCGTGTCATCCGGACCAGGTACCACCGAAGGCGTCCAATTAGTGGGGTTGAACCAATCCGGGCTGACCGAGCCATTCCAGGTCAGATTGGCCGCTTCCGCTGAGATACAAACTGCGAGCCCTGCCACGGCGCAAACACGCTTTAGCGAAGCGAGGGCCGGTGCACCTGTGAACGTAGTCACTTGAGATTTCCTTCCCGGGTCGGTTGCGGAGCGCATGTCATTTCCCTCCTTCCAGTTAAGCCGTATTAGGTACTAAAAAAACATAGTTCCCTTGTTCGTGTATCTGGTGACAAGTAAAAAGTAAGAACTCAGGTGCTTCTTGGCAAGCACTTTCGCGCAAGAATTCATCAAATTCCTCAAGCGACCATTAGCCCCCAGGCATTGGCCCCTCGCCATGTTCATACCCGGCCCAGCGCCCTGTCCGCCGTCAGACAACCTTTGTCGCGCAATACATAGTAGAGGCCACTGTCGCCAACCGCGAGCGGCCCGGAAAACAGAAAACCGTACAACCAAAGATGAAAGCCCAGCTCCCCGTGCTACCTTCCCGCTCCTCGCCGTCGCCCGTCCACTTTAGACCGCCTCCCGCGGTTTTAAGCTTTTTTAGCGGTTTTTAACCTTTTTTAACCCTAAATTTTTTCCCCGTGCTCGATTTCCCTCCAGCCACGAGACGCCGCCGGGCCGCTCCCCTCACCCCCTAAATCCTAATCCTGGTCGTAATCTTAATCCTAATCCCGAAACCAGAGAATGAATATGGATTCCCATGCACGCATTTGGTAACCAGGCCCAAACGGTGGTCGGGATGCCGCCCCAGCCCCCTGTCCGCCGTCAGACAACCTTTGTCGCGCCATACATAGTAGAGGCCACTGTCGCCAACCGCGACCGGCCCGTAAAACAGAAAACCGTACAACCAAAGATGAAAGCTCAACCCCCGTGCCACCGTCCCGTTCCTAGCCCCCGCCCGTCCACTTTAGACCGCTCCCGCGGTGTTAACCTCTTTTAACCCTAAATTTTTTTTCGTGCCCGATTTCCCTCCAGCCACGAGACCCCGCCGGGCCGCTCCTACGCGCGGACGGAATCGCCATCTATTTTTCCATTACCCTTTCGGGAACCGTGACGCCGGCCGCCGCGGCTTTGGCGAGCAACACGTCCAGGTTTTCAAGGCAAAACCGCGACCACGATTCATAACCGGACGGGTCCTTGGCTGCTTCCGCGATCGGGATAAACTCGGGACCGGCGATGCCGCTGCGCCGCCCGGCCACCGCCTCATTGGACAAATGCATAACATGAACAACTCCAAAGTGCACGCACCCCACCTCGGTGCTGTCATCGTTGATCACCGCTACGGCAGCTTCCTTGATTTCGTCGATGGCCACCTCTTCCATCAGTTCGCGGCGCATCCCCGCCTGATAGCCGCGGTCCGTTGAGAACAGCTCGTGATCGTCTTCGGAGATATGCCCCCCGATTCCAACGGAATACAACCCGTGGAGCCGCGTCTCCTGGCCGCCGCGGCCCCGGCGGTATCGCAGGATCTTGCCATCATGGAACAGGAGGACGTAAGGGATGAGTTGTTTGTAACGTTTGTCCTGCTCGGCTTCGCTTCGGTTCAGATAAACAAGCTGTGCGGAGGCCGTGACCACGGGCAGGTATTTCTCGACTGCGAGGCTGAGGCCCTGGAACACGCCCAAATCCTCCAGCAGTTGCCGTTTGAAGCAAAGCACTCTTTCTTCTTTCGCCATTCGTCTAATTTCCGTTCATTACGGTAGCTGGCAATGGTGATTATGGGCTTCGGCCGTCACGAGTAAAACATGTTAATTGTTATTCACGATGTTTCGGCAGGTTATTCACAATTGCAGCTCCGAACAGCCTTGCGGAGCTCAGGATTATCGACTATCACGCTGACAGTGCCCGAAGGAATTGATGAGTACCGACAGCAAACGCAGCAACGAAAGGATCCATAAATGAAAACAGCCCTGATATTCACCGCCGCAGTCGCCTGCCTGAGCGTGTCACTCGGAGCGGCCGAATCCGACGCGAAAGCCGACGTCACTGCCGCCGCAAAGAAACTAGCCGAAAAGGATAATTACAGTTGGCACACGACCGTGGTGGTGCCCGAGGACGCCCGGTTCAAACCAGGCCCGGTCGAGGGCAAAACTGAAAAGGATGGGTTCACCCTGTTGAGCATGACCAACGGCGATAACGAACGGCAGGCCGTGCTGAAGGGCGAAAAGGGCGCCGCCACCACCCGTGATGGGGACTGGCAGTCGCTTTCCGAGATGGCCAGCGGGGAGGGCCCGGGCCGTTTCATGGCGATGATGCTGCGGAATTTCAAGGCCCCGGCCGACCAGGCCGCGCAGCTCGCTACCGACGCCAAAGAGCTTAAGAAGGAAGGCGACCTGTATTCGAGCGAACTGACCGAGGAAGGCGCCAAGAAGCAGCTCAGCTTTCGGCCCCGAGCCGGCGGGGATGCCCCGAGCGTCAGCAATGCCAAAGGCTCAGTCAAATTCTGGTTGAAGGACGGCGCGCTGACCAAATATGAGTTCAACGTCAAGGGCACCGTCAGCTTCAACGGGAACGACTTCGACCAGGACCGCACTACTACCGTGGTCATAAAGGACGTCGGCAACACGAAAGTGACGGTTCCCGACGGGGCGAAGCAGAAGGTGTCGTGAAAGCGGTGTGCGGCTTGAGCGGATGTGGAGCTTTTCGGTCTGTCCGGGGGGCTGCCCTAGCGCCGGCGGGGCTGGACCTGGGCTTGGGAGGCGCGTTCACTATAAACATCGCGCCTCTCCGAGGCTGGGGCGTCATGCAAGTGATTAATTGCCTGGATGTGCTTAAGGTGCGCGGCATAGTGCGATTGGCCGTTCTGCTCTTTTTGGCCCTTGCGTCTACCCTCTTTTCGGCGCCGGCGTCCGCTGCCGCGCCTGGCGAGGCCTTTCCTGTCAAACTGAGCATTGATGCATCGAAACCAGAGGAGGCGCTGAATCCGTTCTGGCGCTTTTTCGGCGCCGATGAGCCGAACTACGCGACGCGGAAGAATGGCAAGAAATTGCTCGTGGAACTCGGGGCGCTCGCTCCCCAGAGCGTTTACTTCCGCGCACATAACTTGCTGACCTCCGGCGATGGCGCCCCCGCCCTCAAGTGGGGGTCCACTGGCGCTTACGACGAGGATGCCCAGGGCCGGCCGATTTACAATTGGACCATTCTGGACGGCATCTTCGACGCTTACCGTGAAAACGGTATCAGGCCTTACGTGGAAATCGGGTTCATGCCCAAGGCGTTGTCCGTCAATCCAGAACCGTATCAGCACCACTGGAATCCCGAGCAACGATACGGCACGATTTTCACGGGCTGGGCCTTTCCGCCGAAGGACTATCAAAAATGGAGCAACCTGGTTTTTGAGTGGGCTCGGCATTGCGTCCAGAAATACGGCCGGGCGGAAGTCGAGAAGTGGTTTTGGGAAGTCTGGAACGAGTCGAACATCGGTTACTGGCGCGGGACGCCGCAGGAGTTTCTAAAGCTCCACGATTATGCCATCGACGGCGTCCGGCGGGCGCTGCCGACCGCCCGGGTTGGGGGGCCCGACGCCGCGGGCAGCGGCGGCAGGTTCACGCGAGCCTTTCTCGAGCATTGTTTGCGCGGGACGAATTTCGCCACCGGGAAGGTCGGCACGCCCCTTGACTTCATATCCTTTCACGCCAAGGGAGCGCCCATCTATACCAACGACCATGTGCGTATGGGCATCGCGGCCCAACTCCGGACCATGAACGAGGGCTTTCAAATCATCGGGTCCTACCCGGAACTGAAGGATAAACCCATCGTCATCGGTGAGTCGGACCCGGAGGGGTGTGCCGCTTGCCAGGGAGCCTCGCTGGCTTACCGGAACGGAACGATGTATTCGAGCTACACGGCGGCTTGTTTTGCGCGCACCGAGGAGTTGGCCCGCAAACATGGCGTTCGTCTGGAGGGCGCGTTGACGTGGGCGTTCGAATTTGAAGACCAACCCTATTTCGCCGGCTTTCGCACGCTGGCCAGCAACGGTCTCGACAAGCCGGTGCTCAATGCCTTTCGCATGTTCAGCCAGATGAGCGGCCGGCGGCTGGCCGTCGAGAGCGGGCACGCTGTGCCTCTCGAAGCTATGCTGAAGGCGGGCGTGCGTGGCGAGCCTGATGTGTCCGCGATCGCCAGCCTCGCTCAAAGCAACCTGTGCGTGCTGATGTGGCATTACCACGATGACGACCTGCCTGGTCCCGACGCGGCTGTGGAAGTTGCTGTCGAAGGACTTCCGCGAGGCAAAGGTGAAGCCCGGCTCGAGCATTTTCGCATTGATGAAGACCATGGCAACGCCTTTGCCGCGTGGAAACGGTTGGGTGCGCCACCGCGTCCCTCCGTTGAGCAATACGCTCAACTGGAAAAGGCTGGCCATCTGACCCTGCTGAATACGCCTGAAACGGTCAGGATTGAGAATGGGAAGCTCACCCTGGGGTTTTTGCTTCCTCGCCAGGGCGTTTCGCTCCTCAAGGTGACGTGGTAGTGAGAGTTATTTCTTCTTTGCCGCCAGGGCTTTTTCGATGGCCGGCGCCAGGTCCGAGCCGCGGACAGCAGGGCCTTCGGCGAGAATCTTCCCCGTGTCGCCATCCACCAGGATGGGCCGAGGAATGGACTGGATGCCGTATTTCTGAGCGAGCTCAGCCTGCCAAAACTTGCCATCGTAAACCTGCGGCCAAGCCATCTTGTTATCCTCGGTGAACTTGACGAGCTTGGTTCCGCCATTGGGTTGATCCAGGCTCACGCCAAGAACCTCGAATCCCTGTGAGTGGAATTTCTGATAAGCCTCGACCAGATTAGGAATTTCCGCCCGGCATGGGGGGCACCAGGTCGCCCAGAAATCCAGCAGCACGACCTTGCCTTTATAGGCATCGGGGAACTTGATCTGCTTGCCGTCGGTCGTTTTCGCTTCGAACCCAGGAGCGTTTTGGCCCGCGCTCAGATCCGGGGCCGCATCGGCCGCCGCGGCGCGGCCAGCCAGGAAGGAGATGGCCAGGGCGGAGGCGAGTAAAAGCGAACTATAACCAGGCTTTGAAATTTCCATGGGGCAAAGTAATGCTGAAGACCTCAAAGTCAAGGGAGGTAGCGGCTTAATCCCTTCGGAACGGTGTGCCCAGGGCTTTTGGCGCGCGGGAATGGCCCACAAAACCTGCGAGAACCAGCATCGTTACCACGTAGGGGAGGATTTGGATAAACTGGACTGGAATCGGTTTATCTCCCCACAGAACAATCCCTTGCAACCGAATTTGCACCGCTTCAGCGAACCCGAACAGCAAGCAGGCCAGGGCGGTTGGCAAGGGTTTCCACTTCCCAAAAATCAGCGACGCCAGCGCCATAAAACCCCGCCCGGCGGTCATATTGCGTGAAAACGATGACGAGAGAAACACCGACAGCGTTGCTCCGCCCAATCCAGCCAACGCTCCGCTTACCAGGACGGCTGCCCAGCGCACACGATTGACCCGGAGACCGGCCGCGTCCAGCGCCTCGGGATGTTCGCCGGCGAAACCGAGCCACAGACCGGCGGGCGTATGCGCGATTCCCAGCCAGCAGAGGCCCACGGCGAGCCAGACCAGGTAGAGCGGGGCCGATTGAAATCGTTCGTTGATAGGGATGGACGGGGTCGAGCCGGTGACGTCGTAAAGGATTTTGCAGAGAAAGGGGGTAAGCCCGAGGGCGAGCATGTTGATGGCCGTCCCGGCCACGATTTGGTTCGCCCGCAGGCGGATGACTACCAGCCCATAGACCGCTGCCAGCACCACGCCCGCGGCCATGCCGCAGGCCGTGCCTAACCAGGGGGAAGTGGTGGCCAGCGTTCCCACCGCAGCACCGAAAGCGCCGATGAGCATTAAGCCTTCGAGCGCGATGTTGATGACCCCGGAGCGCTCGCTGATCATTCCGCCCATGGCCGCGAAAATCAGCGGGGTCGAGACGCGAAGCGTGGATTCGATGAGTTGACGGAGCATCAGCCGGTTTAGAAGGTTACATGGTTACAAGGTTGCATGGTTACGAAGTTGCCCGCGGCGCTTCATCCAGGTCCATAGAGCGTCTGCGGAAACCGATAGAATGATCAACGCCTGGAGCACCAGCGACAGCTCCCGGGTGACGTGCTCGGTTTCCAGGTCCAGGTCGCCCGTTCCCTTGTGCAAAGCGCCGAAGAGCAGAGCCGCCAGGACGACCCCGCCGGGCTGGTTCCGGCCCAGCAACGCGACAGCGATACCCATGAAGCCGTAGCCGGGAGAAAAGTCCATCTTGAACCTTCCGGCGTTTCCCAAAACCTCACCAATTCCCACCAACCCGGCCAGAGCCCCCGCCAGGGAGAGAGCAATGATCCTGATTCGGCCTGCTTCAATGCCCGCCGCGCGCGCGGCCGCTTCATTCTGCCCGACCGCGCGGATTTCATAACCGAGGACCGTTCGCCAGAGCAGCACCCAGACCAGCCCGGCGGCCAATAACGCGAAGGGTAGGGCGGCGCTCACGGGGGCGCCCCGGAAAAACCCGAACTGATGGATTAGGAAGGCGGGCGCGACGGGCCGCGTTTCCGGATTCTGTGAAGCCGGATTCTTGAGCACGTAGAGGGTGACGAAGCTCGCCAGGCCAGCGGCGATAAAATTCAGCATAATCGTATTGATGACTTCGTGACTGCCGCGCCGGGCGCGCAACCACCCAGGTATAGCTCCCCAGATGCCGCCGGCCCCGAAGATCGCCAGACTTGCCAGCACGGGCGACAAAGGCCAAGGCAGTCCGGGCCAAAGCGCGCCGATAGCCGCCCCGGCCAACGCCCCGACCGTGAGCTGCCCTTCAGCTCCTATGTTGAAAAGGCCGGCGTGAAAAGCCACGGCCACCGAAAGCCCGGTGAAGATTAGCGGAGTCGCATAGAACAGTGTCATCCCCAAATCGTACCGCGAGCCAAACGCGCTCCTGACCAAAATGAGCAGGACGCGCCCCGGATTTTCCCCCGCCAGCCAAGTCGCGCCGAGACCCAGGGCGAGGCCAAGGGCTACGGCAAGCAGGGGCTGGGCCAAGCGTCTCATGCTCCTCCCATCTTTAATCCTAGTTCCCGCTCCGACACCTCCCCGCGCTTGAACTCCGCCACCAGGCGCCCTTCATATATCACCAGGATGCGATCCGAGAGCGTCAGGATCTCGTCCAACTCAGAAGAGACGAGCAGTACCCCGGCGCCTTCGTCCCGGGCGCTAACGAGCCGGCGATGGACAAACTCGATCGCCCCCACATCTACCCCGCGCGTCGGCTGGGCCGCAATGATCACGTGAGGGTGGCGCTGAAATTCCCTGGCCAAAATGAGTTTCTGCTGGTTGCCGCCGGAGAGTTTTCCCGCCGGCAGATTCAGGTCGGCCGGTCGCACCTCATACTCTGCCACAGCCCGACTCGCTGCCTCGCGCAGACGCATCAAATTTAAGAAGCCAGCCCGACTGAATACCGCACTCCTTTGCAATCCCAGCAGAAAGTTCTCGCTCACGGGGCGCTCAGGCAAAATGCCTTCCCGCAGACGGTCTTCCGGAATCACCGCGACCCCGAGGTTGCGAATTCTGGCCGCCGGCCAGCCGGTAACCTCCTGCTCCAGCAGCCTGACAGTTCCGGCGGTGCGGCACTGTGGCTCAGCAGGATGCAGCAACGCGCCCAACAGTTCGGACTGGCCGTTACCTTCGATTCCGGCAATCCCGACAATTTCGCCGCGCCGCACACAAAAACTGATGTTCGCGAGGCGGTGCCGGCTTCCCGAAGGGCCGGCCAAGCCCAGGCCTTCAACCTCGATGGCCGGGGTGGCGCAGAATTGCGCGGTCGGGACTTCGATGCCGAGCACCACCTTCCGACCCACCATGAGATTGGCCAGTTCCTGGGGGTTTGTATCCGCGGTTTCGCGTTCACCGGTCACTTTTCCTCCGCGGAAGGCGGTGACCCGCTGGGCCAAAGCCATCACTTCTTTGAGCTTGTGCGTGACCAGCAGGATGGTTTTGCCCTGGTCGCGAAGCCTCTTCAAATTGGCGAAGAGCGCGCTGGTCTCCTGGGGAGTCAGAACGGCGGTCGGCTCGTCCAGAATGAGGATATGCGCATCGCGGTAGAGCAGCTTGAGGATTTCGACTCGCTGTTGGATGCCGACCGGCAGTTGCTCGACCGGCCGCTCCCAATCCACCACCAGGCCGTATTGCGCCGCCAGGCTTTCCATCCGCACGCGGGCCTGGCGGCGCGAAATCAATCCCCAGCGCCGCGGCTCGGCCCCGAGCAGAATGTTGTCCAGCGCTGAGTACGGGCCGGCCAGCATGAAATGCTGGTGGACCATCCCCAGCCCCCGGGCAATCGCATCAGAAGGTGAGGACCAGACGCACCGCTCACCGTCGATGAAAATCTCACCAGCATCGGGCCGATAAACTCCGTACACCAATTTCATCGCGGTCGATTTGCCCGCGCCATTCTCCCCGATGAGCCCGTGAATGGTCCCCCGCTCGACCCGCAGGTTTACTTGTGAATTGGCAACGACGTCGCCGAACCGCTTGGTAAGCCCGCGCAATTCGACGGCCAGGCCGGGGGCAGATCCTGGTGGCACGGGGCCGGCTTTGAGCTCGGAGTTCAATGCGCGCCATTGTGGTTGCTCAGGCTCCGGGACGCAAGGACTCCACCCGCCACAAGTCACTTCTTATAGTAATCGGGGACCACAATCCTGCCGGCAATGATTTCGGCCTTGAGTTCATCCGCCCTTTTTCGCACGGCCTCACTCAGTATTTTCGCGTTGTATTGGTCGCAGGAGTAATCGATTCCTCGCTCGGCCAGACCAAAATGCCGCGCGCCGCCTGCGAATTTGCCTTGTTTGGCCTGTTCGATTGTCGCATAGACCGCCTCGTCCACCCGCTTGAGCATGCTGGTCAGGATCAAACCCGGCTTCGTCCAGTCCTGGTTGGAATCCACCCCGATCGCGAACTTCTTTTTGTCCTCGGCCGCGTCAAATACTCCCAGGCCGGAAGCGCCGGCGGCAGCGAAGATCACGTCGGCTCCCCGGTCATACTGCGAGACGGCCAGCTCTTTGCCTTTGGGCGGGTTGTTCCAGGCTTCGCTGGTGATACCGACGTAATTGGCGAGGACTCCGATTTGCGGATTGACCTTTTTTGCGCCGGCCTCGTAGCCCAGTTCAAATCGCCGAATCAGCGGAATGTCCATGCCGCCGACAAAACCGATCTTACCGGTCTTGCTGGTCATGGCCGCGATGGCGCCCACCAGGTAAGCGCCTTCGTGCTCCTCAAAGAGCAGCGAGCGCACATTGGGGGCATCCACTTGCGCATCGACAATGGCGAAATGCGCCTTGGGAAACTGCGCGGCAGCCTTGCCGATGGCTTCCTTCTGGGCAAAGCCAATGCCGATGATCAAATCGAATTCGCGCTGGACGAAGGCGCGCAACAGTGGTTCGAATGCGTTATCATCAGTCGCTTCCACATACCTGACGAACACGCCCAGCTTGGTTTTCGCTCGCATCCCCCCTTCATAGGCCGAAGAGTTGAAAGACTTGTCGTCCTTGCCGCCCCGGTCCAGGACCAGGCCCACCCTGAATTCCCCCAGCGCCGGTTGGACGAGAACCAGAAACCCGGTTAGGAGCCACAGCGAGCGGATGGAAAACTTTCGTGATGTGTTTCTCAGGCGCGCCCGAACATCAAATGGCTTGGTCATGGCTCTTTCTAGGCAGGAAATGCTGGCGGAGCAAGTCTGCAAGGAGTTGAAAATCAGCGATGGGTGTGCGAAGTAATAGAGGCGCAAACCGATGAAATGTCCTGCCTGCTTTAATGAACTGACTGAAATCCAGGTCGGGAGTTTGCGAGTCGATGTCTGCCAGGACGGCTGCGGCGGGATTTGGTTTGATGCGTTCGAATTGGAACGCGCTGACGACCCGGGGGAGACTGTGGGCGAACCGTTGCTTCAAATCCGGCGGGACAAACGGATTGTTGTGGATCCTGCCCGCAAGCGGGAATGTCCCCGGTGTGCGGGGGTGAAGCTTCATCGTCATTTTTTCAGCGCCAAACGCCGGGTCGAAGTGGACCAATGCCCGAATTGCGCTGGCTATTGGCTCGATGCGGGCGAGTTGGCCCAAATTCGGGACGAGAGAAGCCAGGTCGCAACGAGCCAACCGCCCGGCGCGGGACAAGTTTCGAGCGAGGTGATTCGCTATCTTTACCGGCTGCAAACAGCCGCCAAAAAAGAGTAAAGCCTGAGTGAACTGGGCCCTGTAAAAATGGGTTTTCTTTCCGGCCCTGGTTCATTATAATGGGCGCATGGACTCGGTAAACACGTCCGCGTTTTCCAGGTCACCTGCTTGGTTTGCACTCCGATTCGGGGGAATTGTGCTGGGCCTCTTGCTATGGGTAGAAGCTGGGCTGGCCGCTCCAACCGCCAGCACACCCTCTTCGGCACCAGCCAACCGCTACCTGTTTTTGGTCGAGACTTCCCACTCGATGAAACGTCGGGCACATGGAGTGGTCGAGTCCGTGCAGAACCTGCTGGGTTCCAGCCTGAAAAATCAACTGCGTCCGGGCGATACATTGGGGGTTTGGACGTATAATGAGCGCCTTTATGCCGGGCAGTTCCCGCTGGAGCAATGGACACCCGAGACGCAACCGAAGGTTGCCGTCCGCTTGCTTGGTTTTCTCCAGGACCTAACCTATGAGAAGAAGGCCAGTTTCGATAAAGTCGTGCCGGAGCTGGAGCGTGTCATCCGCGAATCCGAGTACATCACTGTCATCCTGCTCTCCAGCGGCGAGGAAAAAATGAAGGGCACGCCTTTTGATGACCGCATTAACGCGGCCTACAAACAGTGGCAGCAGGAATCACAAAAAGCGACCGGACCACTTGTGACGGTGCTCCGCGCCAAAGCCGGGAAGTTTACGGACTGGCTGGTGACGCCCGCAAGCTGGCCGCCAGAGCTGCCGCCGCTGGCTCCTGAATT
>Ga0210408_10005416_pt1 | contig 11220 bp, 8 predicted proteins | sample IncBWH4MmetaG_FD_155471 | JGI IMG/M metagenome (GOLD analysis project Ga0210408, IMG submission 155471) | Forest soil microbial communities from Barre Woods Harvard Forest LTER site, Petersham, Massachusetts, United States - Inc-BW-H-4-M | ecosystem: Environmental > Terrestrial > Soil >... | reverse complement strand
GAGGAAAGGGCTGAGTTGGCGAAGTCACCTCGCCGGGGATATCGCTCTGCGGCACGGCTCGCTCTTCGACGGGAAAAACCGGCTTGCCGGTGTCGCGGTTCAGCACGTAAAGCAGGCCGGACTTGTTGCCCTGAATAACTACTGGGACGTCGTGTCCGTCGTGGCGCAAGGTCGTAAGCAAAGGAGGCGACGCGCTATCGAAATCCCACAGGTCGTGATGCACGAGCTGAAATCCCCAAGCCACTTCTCCGGTTTTCGCGCGCAGCGCCACGACGGAATTGGCCCACTTGTCGTCGCCGGGGCGCAAGCCCCCGTAATAGTCAGGACTGGCGCTGCCGGTGGGGACAAAGATCAAGTCTCGCTCCGGGTCGACGGCCATGATCGACCAGGCGTTGCCGGCACCGCTGCGAAAGGTTTTTGCGCTGGCGTTTGCCGCGGTGGCGGGCTGGTCCTGCGCAATCGGGTCCCAGCTCCAGCGCAGTGTGCCGGTCCGCGCGTCGTACGCGCGCACAACGCCGCGCGCCATGTCTACCCTGTGATTGTCGTCAATCGCTGAGCCGACGATTACCAGGTCATCGATCACCGCGGGCGGTGAAGTCATGTGGTACCAGCCGGGATGATAGCCAGAAACGTCGCGTAAACTTACCAGGCCGCCTTTGCCAAAGTCCGCGCACAATGCACCATTCGCCGCATCGACGGCCAGAAGGCGCGCGTCTTGTGTGGACTCGAAGATTCTCCGGTGGCACGGCTGACCGTTTGGCCGCGCGGAATCGAGCCAGGTCGCAACGCCGCGATTGACGAGCCCGTCGCCGTAGTCGCCGTCCAAGTCAATCTTCGGGTCGTAAGCCCAGCGCTGCGTTCCCGTTTCCGGGTCGAGGGCGATCACGCGATTAAAGGGCGTGGTGAGATAGAGCGTCGCGTCAACCACAAGGGGCGTGGTTTCGAATCCACTGCGCTTTCGGTCACCTTGGCCGCCCGAAACATCACCTGTATGGAAGGTCCAGGCGACCCTCAGCGACGAAACATTCTCCCGGTTGATTTGCGTCAGAGGAGAAAAACGAGCGCCGCCCGCATCGCGTCCGTAGTAGGGCCATTCCTCATCGATCGCAGCTCCTGCTCCGGCTGCGATTTTCCTGGCGCCCGCCATGGCGCCAAGCGCGAGGGCAAGGGCCGAGACACACGGCAACCAGCTCTTCACGCGCGTCGTTTTGTTCATCTGTGGACCTTTCATGGAGTCAACAGGCACGGAGAGGAATAACGTATCAGCGGTTCGGGCGCAAGAAAGAACAAGAATCAGAGGTGCCACGAACGAAGAGCCCGCGAGCCGCAATCAAGGAGTTGCCAGGGGAATTTCTCGAAACGAAAGGACCTGATATGTCATCAATGCTTGCGTTGCCTTAACCCAACTGCTGCTGTACTGGATGCCGTTGCCTCCTCCCGTTTGGGTGAAGGAGCTGTAGCCCAGATTGGCCAATAAGTTGCCAGACGCATCGCGCGTTTGCGCGACCAAAACCGCTCCGTTAATCACTCCTACACCGCGCCTACTGGAAGTAAATGTGCCTTGTCCAATTACAAGAACGAGTCCGTTCCACGACGCATCGGGATCGTAGTCCAACGTTCCCGTTACGAGGAGAAGACCGTAGCCGGTACCATGCCCGTGCAAATTGAAGTCCCCATTCACAACGACGATCATGGGATTTGACGCGGACATGGCGGAGGGCAAACTGTTCTGGTCCACCGCGGTTCCTGTGGGTGGACTAAGCACTAAATCCGCATTTTGCGTGATGCTGTTAACGAGGGTTTGCAGGCCGCTGGGAGTCTGAAGGATCGGCGGAAGGATAACAAGGCCAACGTTCGGAACGACTGCCGGACTTAGATAATTTCCGGAGGGCGTTGCCGCCATAGACACGCTGGGTCCGTCACTAGAATTGGTATACCCGATGGCTGAAATGCCGGAGTGCGTACCGGGAGGCGTATTGGCGTCATTGCCAACAATCTGAAAGTTGCCGTTGCCACTGCCGCCGGTCCCAGCACTGGGGCCCGTGAAGCTAACACCATTGCCATCCAGGGTCAGAGCGGAGGGAACATTCGCCAAAGCCGCGGCAGCACCAGCGAGTGCTACAGTGTACTGCACCATGCGACGGCTGCCGTACGGTGTGACCGCTAGCGCCGTTATGGTCAGCACCTGGCTGGCAGCGGGAACCGGGATACCATTCGTCGAGAGAAGCTGTTGCATCCCGTCGTAGAAGAGCGGATTCAGGTTGTCTATCCCATTGATTCCATCGACGTCGATGTTTCCCGAAAATTCCGTCCGCGGCGTGATGCGCACCCACTTGTACAAAGGTCCGGCAATGTTCGCGCTGGCGATCGGTGAGTTTGAGGTGATGAACGGCTGCTGCACGGCCGCGCCGGTCACCGGGATTCCCCACTCTTGTTGATATTCGACGTCCGCGTAAGGATTACCGGCGCTCAAATCCAGGGGATTCACGACTTCCCCGCCGGACGGATTGACGATATAACACACTTGATTAACCTGCATCATCGCCTCGCTGCCCGGGAAGACACAATTTGCAATGGAGTTTAGATTGCGAGCCCACAGCCGGCCGCGCCCTTCCTCCAAACCCGCCTTGGCGTCATAGAACGATTGCATCGCGGACTTGTAATTCCCCTTCAGGGCCGTTTCGGTACCGGCCATCAAAATCAGCGCCGTGGCCACCACGCTGATGAGCATCAAGGTGAAAAGGGCGATAACCATGGCGACGCCCTGTTCTGCGGATTGTCGATTTTTCTGTGCTCTCACGGTTTGTTCACTGGTTCGGATTAAAGCGTACCGCCTGGCCGGTCAAAGTGATCGTACGGTATTGCTGGGTTTGCGGATCGGGATGAGCGGACTGCACAATGAGCGTGATATTTACCTCGCGTATAAACGAAGGCTGTGACGGTGGAGGCGGTGTAGTGTTGTCAAAAGTATACGTGAAAATCGGAAGCGAACTGTTGCCGTTCATGACGCTGTCAAGATACGGCGCTAGTGATGAAGCGGTTGCGCCCACGGGATCGCCCGGCCCTTTACGCGTCATGCCCCGCATAAGAGTGGTGCCCTGCAGCGAATAGCGTATCCACTGCACACCGTTACCCAAGTCCGTTTCCACGATCAGATCGTAGTCTCCTGGCACGGCGCCGCAACTGACGCCTACAGTACAGGGCGTCGGCGGCGTGTTCGTATATCCAGGGGACCAAGAAAAGGGCAGCGCCACTAAGTTGGGATTGTTGAGTGCGATGCCCGCAGCAAACGAATTCGCCGGCGGGTAGCCGGCCGAATGGACGTCGCGCACGATCTGATCCAAGGCTACGTTGGCTTGCTGGAAGGCCTGCGTCACCGAGCTTTCACCCTGGTAGCGCAATTGCGCGCTCATCAAGAGCGAAAATGCAATGCCGGTAATGATTGTGAACAGGATCGTCCCGATCAGCAATTCAACCAGTGAGAACCCTCCAGCGCTGTGAGCCTGTTTTTTCATTTCGATCGCTTCGGCACTACTTCTGCACGGAACTATCCAAAATCACCGGCAGCAATAACTGCTGGTTGCCACCATCATTGGTGCGGCGGCAGCCGATAATGATGCGCCTGCCCACAACGACTCCGTTGCTGACTTGGGGAAATACTGCCCAGCGCAAATCAAACTTCGGACCGATTGGGTCGTTCGGATCCGTATAAGATTTGTAGAACCCGGTCGGAGGAAGGGACGCCGCGAACTGGATCGTCGCGTAGCCTCCGTTCATCACCACCGGGGCACCAGGCGCGCCTGCGCCACCCAGCCTGACGGTCTGTCTATCGTTATCCACGAAAGTGTTCACGTTGAGCGGCTGGCTCAACATCTGATCCAACTCGCGCTGGGCCACCACGGTAGCGACGGTGTCCAAGCGGTTGCCGACGCTGGAGTTCAGGCTTGCTGGCACCAGTTGGACCACGGAAATTACCCCGATCATCAGAATGGCGCTGGCCAGTATCATTTCCAGAACAGAAAAGCCGTTCGGCGCGCGGCCGCTTTTCGTATTACGATTCGACTTTGCCAAGTGCATCCCTTGCTCCGCTCTTACATCCACGTCCACGGGCCGCCAGCAGGGGCCTTCCAAAGCTTGGTCTGCCCCATGACAATAACAGTGACCGCACGACACCCGTATTGCGCCTGGTTCGTATATCCGAGGGCCAGGAAGTAAGGTCCTGTTGCGCCGCCGGGCGGAAAATTCACCGTGCCGCGGTAGTCGAACGCAATGGCCCCTGCAAAATCCTGCAGGCTGGGTATCCCGATGCTCGCCGAATTGGGAGTCAGGGACGCTCCATTCGCGATCTGCATATCGCTCGGCAACATGAGCATCGGATCGCCCGCGTCCAGCGTTCCATCGCCTTGCAAATCGATAAAGAAGACGGTATTCCCGCTTTGCGTTGTCTGACGCATGGTCACGACGGTGTTCCGCCGTATCGCCGTGTATCGCGTGAGCTCGACGAAATTTGCGGTTTGCTGCGCCATGCTGTTCAGGCGATAATTCTGAACCGCTCCCACCAACACCGGTAACGCGATGCTCACCAGGATCAAGCCGATGGCGAGCGTCATCACCATCTCCACCAGCGATAAACCGAGTTCGTTGCAGCGAAAGAATCTGCGCCGTGGACACATGGTTGAACCCCGACCCTTCACTCTGATTTAGGTGACCCGCGAAGGTAGTTATTATGCTGATGAGCTACCAGGAAAGCAACTCCCCTCCCGCGCTAGGAGGTCCAGGACTGTCGATTGGTACTCGCACGTGCCGCATGTGCGATTGCCACCCAGTGCCCGCCCCAAGTATCATTAGCGGTTCATGCCGCCGGCCGCGCTCCATTTGTCCGCACGAATCCTCAGAGCCCTCTGCTTCGCCTTGACGATTGCCATTCTGCCCGTTGCCGCCGTCGCGCAATCCAATGAGCTTCTGCCGCTGGACCAGGTCCGCGCGGGCATGCAGGGCTACGCGTACACCATCTTCGCCGGAGACCAGGTTGAGAAGTTCGACCTCGAAGTAATCGGAGTGATGCCCAACTTCCTCGGGCCTCGGCAATCCATCATTCTGGTCCAACTGAAAGGCCCCAAGGTGGAGCGCACCGGCGTCGTCGCTGGCATGAGTGGCAGCCCCGTCTACCTCGACGGCAAACTGGCGGGCGCTCTTTCGCTCAAGCTCGGCATTTTCACCAAGGATCCAATCGCGGGCGTGACACCCATCGAAGACGTCGTACGCCCGCCCGCGCGAAGCGGCGCGCAAGAACATCCACTGCCGCTAGACACTTCGGCTGTACAAAAAACCGATGCAGCCATTTCGCTCCCAACAGGATCCGCCCTCGCGCCGATCGAGACTCCGCTAGTCTTTTCCGGCTTTCAGTCCGCTACGTTGCAGCAATTCGCGCCGCAAATCCAAAGTTACGGCTTTGTCGCCGCGCAGGGAGGCACGTCGGCGCCCCGCCCGGACGACGCGCATCTCGTACCTGGCGACATGGCTGGAATGGTCCTGGTGCAGGGCGACGCCTCCATAAACTCGGCCTGCACGGTGACCGCCGTGCAAGGCGACCGCGTGTTTCTTTGTGGCCATCCCTTTCTGAGTCTCGGCGACGTGCAACTCCCGATGGCGCGCAGCCGCGTTCTGACCACGCTGGCTTCCGATCTCGCGTCCACGAAAATTGTGAACGTCGGTGGCTCCATCGGCACGATCACCGGCGATCACCTCACCGCGGTGACTGGAAAACTTGGTGCGCCCCCAGCGATGATTCCGCTTGACCTCAATGTCGCTACGTCAATCGGCGAGAAGAAATTGCACTTCGAGGTGGTCAACCATCCCAAGCTCACGCCTCTGCTCGTGGCCATCACGGCGTTCAACGGCCTGACGCAAAACGCGGTCTATGGAGAGGGAACGACGTTGCACCTTAGCGGCGAAATTCGCCTGCGCGGCCACACGCCCGTGCAGATCGAAAATACCTACGCTCCCGGCGAGTCCCTTATTCCCGACGGACTCCCCATAGCCATCAGCGTGCAAAACATTTTCGCGCGCCTATTCGCAAACACATTCGAAGTTCCTGACGTCGAGCACATCTCCCTGCGCGTCGAAAGCGTTCCCGGCCGCGAGTCCTTCACAATTGACAGCGCCTGGCTCGAAAAGGGCGAGGCCGCTCCCGGCGAAACCCTGCGCGTCCGCGTGCTGCTGCATCCGTATCGCGGCTCGGCCCGCGTTGAAGAAACGACCGTCCGCGTCCCCGATCAAATCGTCCGCGGCGCCACGCTGCGCATCCTCGTCACCGACGGCGACACGCTCAACCGCGCTTCGCGCGGCTTTGCGTTTGGCGGCTCCGGCGGGCCTTCCGGACTTGACCAACTCATTGCTGTCCTCAATCGCGAGCGCCGTAACGATCGGCTTTACGTCGGACTGTTTATGCCCTCGCCCACCCTCCTATGGGAAGACAAAGAGCTTCCCAACATTCCGCTCTCGCAAATCAATGTACTCGACGGCCGCCCCACTCCAGGCAGCGTCCAGGTGCTTCGCGAATCGCTCGCCGGCGAATCTTTCCTACCGCTCGGCGGACCGGTTTCCGGCGTAATCTCCTTGAACCTCCAAATCCGATAAGAGTCCTCATGCCACCTTTGACGAGTCACAATATGCAAGGCTGTCATCCGAAGCGCATACGAAAAGTATGCGTGAAGCGCCGCAATGTCGGCGCCGTTTCCAACCGCGGCCTTACGCCTATCCTTGAACTCCTTTGCTTCCTTTCCCTCCTCTCTCTTTTTTGCCCGCCTTCGGCGGTCGCCGAGCACACCCGCACCTGGCGCCAAGCCTCCTACGAAGATTTTCTCAAGGGCACTCCTCACGGCGTAGCCGTTCGCAGCGACGGACGCTTGGAGCTTGCCCCAAAATTCACGCTCATCGCCGACGCGGACGCCTCCTATCTCTGGTCCCTGCGAGTCGACCCGAAGGGTGCGCTCTACGCGGCGGGTGGCTCGCCCGCCAAAGTCTTCCGCTTCGAGAGCAGCGGGACAGGCAAGCCGGCCACGGTTTTTGAATCTACCGATCTCGTCGCTCAAGCCATCGCCTTCGACGCCAAAGGCGCGCTCTACGTCGCTACCTCTCCCGACGGCAAGGTCTATCGCGTCTCCGCCTCCGGCGAAAAAACTGTCTTTTTCGATCCCAAAGCTAAATACATCTGGGATCTGGCCTTTGCACCCGACGGCACTCTCTATGTAGCCACCGGCGACAAGGGGCAAGTCTTCGCCGTCTCTCCCGACGGCAAGAGCGAGCTGTTCTACGCCAGCGACGAAGCTCACATTCGCGTCCTGGCCTTCGACGTGCACAACGACCTGCTGGCGGGCACTGAGCCGAGCGGACGCATTCTCCGCTTGGCCCGCGCTAGTAACAAAAACGGCCGCAAAGACAAAGATGCATCCGCAGCCGAAGGCTTTGTTCTCTACGAAACAGCCAAGCGCGAAGTCACCGCACTCGCCGTGGCCCCCGACGGAAAAATCTACGCGGCCGCCATCGGAGAAAAGCAGCGTCCCTCGACGCCGGCGCCCAGTACCGTGATTACGACGCCCCAAGGCACCACGACCATCACGGGCGGCGCCGTTGTGGTCGGCAGCCAGGCACAGGGACAAACGCCGTTCCTCCCTTTTCCGCAACAGCTTTCCTCCAGCATTTACCGCCTTTCACCGGATGGCGCACCGGAAGAGCTATGGAATTCCCGAGACGATATCGTCTATGCGCTCGCGATCAATTCCGATGGGCGCCTTCTCGCGGGTAGCGGAAATAACGGTGCGCTCCTCGCGATCGACGGGCGCGGCGTATTCTCTCAACTCGCCAAGGCCGGCTCCGCGCAGATTACCGGCATCGTCCGCAATTCCAGCGGCAAGCTCTTCCTATGCACCGCAAATCCTGGAAAAGTCTTCTCCGTCGGACCCGAGTACGAACCGGAAGGCACTTACGAATCGCGCTCTTTCGATGCCCAGCTTTTTTCGCAGTGGGGGCGCCTCGACTGGTGGGGCCCTCCGCCTCCGCCTTCCGGCAAGCCCGCGGGAAAACCTTCCGCATCTTCCGGGGCGCCTCGCCTCGAATTTTTTGTGCGCTCTGGTAACACCGAAGATCCCGGCAAGGAATGGTCGCGCTGGTTCGGTCCCTACTCCAAACCGGGGAGCGCCACCGAATGCCCGCCCGCTCGTTTCGCACAATGGAAAGCGGTGCTTCACGACGGGCGCGCTGGCGACGGCGTCAGCTGGGTGAGCCTCGGCTACCTGCCGCGGAACGTGGCGCCGGTGATTGACGCCATCGCGGTGCAAGATCCCGGGGTGCGCGCGCTATCCAACATCATCATCCAAAGCGGCCAGCAGCCCAGCGTGAATCTGCGTCAGCCACAAACGTCGAATCCAACCGGCGTGGTCATCACACAGAGCTCGTCCCCGGCGCGATTTGAACAGCCGCCGCAAGGCTTCCAGCAAAAAGGATTTCAATCCGTTCTGTGGGCCGCGCACGACGATAATGACGACGAGCTGCGTTTCGCCGCCTACTTCAGGGGAGAAAACGAAACCGACTGGAAACTTCTGAAGGACAAACTCGAACAGAAATTTTATTCTTGGGACAGCACCGCCATGCCTGACGGCGCCTATTACGTAAAGATCGTCGCCACCGACGCCCCCTCGAATCCTCCCGACCAAACCCTGACTTCCGAGCGCGAAAGTGAACGCTTCGTCGTCGACAATACTCCCCCGGTGATTGATAAATTGGAAGCCGTTGCATTCGTCACGCGAATTGGCACGCCCCCTCCATTGGTAGGCGTGAAGATCCAATTCACTGCGCGCGACGCTACGAGCAGCATCGAGCGTGCCCAGTACAGCGTAGACGGGGGTGATTGGATCCTTGTGGCGCCGAAGAACGGCATCAGTGACGCGCCCGAAGAACGCTACGAATTTTCCGTCAGCTTGCCTGAAGGCAGTGCTCCCGGGAGCGAGCACACCATCGCCGTGCGCGCTTATGACCGCTTTGAAAACATAGGCAGCGCTAAAGCCACCGTCAAGGTTCCATAAGTTTTCAGATTTCGCGTGTTACGTCTTCGGACTCGCTCTACGGTGCGTGGTATTTCTCAATCTCCGCACCAAACCCGATGCGCCCATCCCCATAAGGCTCATTCCGCACGTGTACAACCCGCGCCTCACAATGCGTCTCTTGTGGTTTTGTGCCGGTCACTTCCGCCGGCATCCGCAACGTGCAATCGATTGGCATGCCCACCTGCAACGGCGCCGATGATGCAAAGAAAAACCCGCCACGCGAAATATTGATGGCTTCCGTGAAATGCTCGCTCGTGTCGGAGGCTAGATTGACGGCACGAAAACGCAATGGCGTGCGAATGTGGTAGCGGGCGACCTGGCGGCGTTCTGAGCCCATAATTGCCTCCTCTCGGCCGGGATGAACTGCATTCCGCTGGTTCGAGAGGGTACTTACAAGCGTAACAGAGCGACTCCGCCGGTCAAGTAACAAAGCATTCATAAACTCTCACAGAAAACTCTCAGTACGGAAGTGCAGTACCGCCTTCCAGCTTCTGTTCTCTTCGCAAGCCGCAGTGCTGTGCGATAATGTGCGTGCCGTTGCAATCCACCGTTCCAGGGACTCTCGTTGCAGCGGCATCTAGCGTCGAGTAATGAGCGCAACCACACCCACCTCAGCTTACGCGCACCTGACCTGGCAGGCTATTCTAGAGGCTCACGCACGCATCATCCCCCGCATACATCGCACGCCGGTGCTCACCTCCACGTCTCTCGACGCCATTACCGGCGCGCGCCTCTTCTTTAAATGCGAGAATCTGCAAAAGACGGGGTCTTTCAAAATTCGCGGCGCCAGCAACGCTATTTTGTCGCTCACCGAAGAACAAGCCGCCCACGGCATTGTCACGCAATCGAGCGGCAATCACGGCGCCGCGGTGGCCTGCGCCGCCGCGTGGCGCGGCGTTCCCGCTTTTGTGGTGATGCCCAAAAACGCCCCCCAAGTGAAAGTACGCGCGATCGAAGCCTATGGCGGGAAAATCACGTTCTGCGAACCTAAGGTTTCATCGCGCAACGAAGTTTGCGCCCGCGTGCAATCGGAAACTGGCGCAGCGCTGGTCCATCCGTTCGACAACGATCAAATCATCGCCGGGCAAGCCACTGCCGCCAAGGAACTGCTCGAAGAGATTCCCGACCTCGACGCCGTCTTCTCCCCGGTTAGCGGTGGCGGGCTGCTGAGCGGAACCTGTCTCGGCGCCAAGGGCCTGCTGCCAGGCGTCCTGGTCTTCGGCTGCGAGCCGGAACGCGCTGACGATGCTTACCGCTCACTCAGCAGCGGCACGCTGCAATCGCTGGAGTCCAGCGACACCATCGCCGACGGCTTGCGCGCTTCTCTTGCCCCCAGAACCTTCGCCATTCTGCGCGACAATGTCGAACGCATCCTGCTGGCCAGCGAGGAAGAGATCATTGCCGCTATGCGCACCGTTTGGGAACGCATGAAAATCATTATCGAGCCGTCGTCGGCCGTAGCCATCGCACCTTTGCTGAAGCCGGGAGCCGTGACGAACCTCGCGCTGCCCGCTCGTGGCGACAGCGCACCGCCAAAGCTCGGCGTAATTCTCTCCGGCGGCAACGTCGACCTCTCCTCGTTGCCGTTCTAGTTTGCGCGTCAGGGCCGGATCAATTCTTCAGAACAATCCGCCATTTGATCTAGTCATCGCCACTCCTATTTTGGCGGCTCGGGTTTGGTGAGCCTTTGCTGGACTCGGGGAGGCAGTGATTGGATGCGCTTGATATAGGCCGCCACGGTCCAGAGTTTCTCGTCGGAATCCCATTTGCCGTTCGCGAACATGCCAGAGAGACGGATGCCGTGCTTAGCGACCCAGAAAATTTGCGCTTCCGTGTAGGTCGTGCCAACCGAGGGAAGCTGTGGAATTGGTGGATACAAACTATCGCCAGTTTGATCTGGCTTGCCGGCCGCACCGTGGCAGCCGGCACATTCGTCCGAATATATTTTCGCGCCGGCGATCAGGTTTTCATCGGTCGGAGAAACGGGATTGGGAAGCTCCAGCGCGTGGCGGCGCACAGAGGCGTGTGCCGAGGAAAACATCAAGGCCTTCTCCCAATTGGATGGAGGAAGATCGCCGCGAACCTCTGCCAAGCCAAGCCTGAGATAGGCAAGACC
>Ga0210408_10005415_pt1 | contig 11221 bp, 9 predicted proteins | sample IncBWH4MmetaG_FD_155471 | JGI IMG/M metagenome (GOLD analysis project Ga0210408, IMG submission 155471) | Forest soil microbial communities from Barre Woods Harvard Forest LTER site, Petersham, Massachusetts, United States - Inc-BW-H-4-M | ecosystem: Environmental > Terrestrial > Soil >... | reverse complement strand
GCTAGCTGGCCACGTGACCGTGGAAGACTTTGTGACCGTCGGCGCGTTTTGTCCAGTGCACCAGTTTTGCCGCCTTGGGCGCTATGCCTATATCGGCGCGTCCACCGTAATTACCCAGGATGTGCCGCCGTTTTCGCTGGTTGTCACCGAGCGCGGCACCAAGTGCTACGGCATCAATACCATTGGCCTCGAACGCAAAGGCTTTTCGCCGGAGCGGTTGAAGTCGTTGCAACAGGCGTTTCGCTTGCTCCTCCGCTCCAAGCTGAACACTACCCAGGCCCTCAACAAAATGCGCGAGCAAATGGCCGGCTCTGAAGACGTGCAGGAATTGGTGCGCTTCATCGAAGCGGCGCAACGCGGCATCGTGAAGTAGACTCCATCGGTCATGCCAGCCAGCCATACCAACACGACCGGGTGGGGCCTTATCGCAGGCAACGGGCGATTTCCGTTTCTGGTGCTGGAAGGCGCGCGCAGCCAGGGCATCGACATGGCGGTGATTGCGCTGAAAGAGGAAGCGTCGCCGGATCTCGAGCGAATCGCCACGCGACTCCACTGGGTGAGCCTCGGCGAATTGAGCAGATCCATTGAGTTGATGCACAGCGAAGGCGTCACGCAAGCCGTGATGGCCGGCCAGGTGAAACACAGCAAGATTTTCAGCGCCATCCGGCCGGACTGGAAACTCGCCAAGTTGCTGTTGTCGCTGCCGCGCAAGAATACCGATTCCCTGATTGGCGCAGTCGCGCGGGTGCTGGAAGAAGAAGGCATTCGGCTGGTCGATTCCACCCTATTTCTGAAGCCGCTGGTTCCGGAAAGCGGAGTGTTGACCCGGCGCGCTCCCAATGAAAATGAATTGGCCGACATGACTTACGGGTTGAGCGTAGCCAGGCAAATCGCGGCGCTGGACATCGGGCAAACCGTGGTGATTGCGGACCGGGCTTGCGTGGCCGTCGAAGCCATGGAAGGCACCGACGAAACCATCGCCCGCGCCGCGCGCATCGCCGGCGGCAAGCCGCTGGTCATCCTCAAAGTGAGCAAGCCCAAGCAGGATATGCGCTTTGACGTACCCGTCGTGGGCTTGCCGACCATCGAACAGATGAGGAAGTCAGGGGCGACGGCGCTTGGTGTGGACGCCGGACGCACACTCTTGTTCGACCGCGCGCAAGTGATCCAACTGGCAGATGTCGCAGGAATCGCTATCCAGGCGTTCGCGCCTGCGGAACTCGGTGGCGAGTTTCCGGGAATGAACAAAGAATGAGCGGCCCCCTGGGCGGATCAGCCAAAGTGCGTGTTGCGGTGGTGGGCGCCGGAGAGTTTGGGCGCAATCACGTCCGGGTGTACCGGGAGATGGAGTCTGTCGAGCTGGTGGGCGTGGTCGATCGCGATTCATCGCGAGCCGCCAGTACCGCGGCAGAGTTCGGGACGACGGCGATTGCCACGCTCGAAGAATTGCGCGGGCGAGTGGATGCGGTGAGCGTGGCCGTCCCCACGATTTCCCACGTGGAAGTGGGCTGCCAGTTGCTCGAAATGGGGCTCGATGTGCTGGTCGAGAAGCCCATGGCGGTGAGCGTCGCCGAGGCCGATGCGCTGCTTGCCGCGGCCAAGCGCAATAGCCGGATTCTGCAGGTCGGCCACGTGGAACGGTTCAATCCCGCGGTGGTTGCGGTTGAGCCGATTCTCAACCGGCCGCTGTTTTTTGAAGTGCACCGCCTGGGCGTATTCACACCGCGCAGCCTGGATGTGGATGTGATTTTCGATTTGATGATTCATGATCTGGATATTCTGTTGGCGCTGGTGGACCAGCCGGTGACCGAAGTGAAAGCGGTGGGCATTCCCGTGCTGACGGACAAAGTGGACATCGCGCACGCACGCCTGGAGTTTGCCGGCGGCGCCGTGGCCAACGTGACCGCCAGCCGGGTCTCGACCGAGCGCGTGCGAAAAATGCGTTTCTTCCAGCAGCACGAATACATTTCGCTCGATTACGCGCGGCGCGACGCGCTGCGGGTTGGCGTCAAGAAGGCTGGGCCGCAGCCGGAGTTTGCCTTCGAGAAGCTGGCCGCACCGGCTACCGAGCCGCTGCGCGCGGAACTCGATGCCTTCGTCGAAGCAGTGCGGACGCGCCGCGAGCCGCGTACTAACGGACAAGCCGGAAGGGCCGCGCTCGAGCTGGCCGGCCGCGTAATGGCAAGCATCCTGGAACATGCGGCGCGCGTCCAACTGGGTGCTTTCTCGACACCGCAAAAAGCCAACTTATGATCCCAAGGACACTGGTACCGGTGGACGCCCGTCTTCCTGCAGATGCGGGAGTGACCACACGTCGGCGGCCCACCAACCTGGATGAGCGCACGCTGGTGCCGGCCATGCTGGAGGTGGTTCCGCTCGACGGACACAGCAACATTCCGTCGAACCTGCCGCTGGAGTCGATTGCGGCGCGCGTCGTCGTTCCGCGAGACATCAACCGCGTAGCCTACGGGGTAGTGGAAAACCATTCGACGCCGGCACAGCCGAGCGAGATGGACTCGCGCATCGCCGTGCCGGTTGGTGCCGCGCCGCCGATTATTATCGAGCCGGCCGTCGGCCCCACTCCGGATATCGTCAATCCCGATGTATTTCTCACCGGCCACGTGCATTTCGTTGCCGACCCGCACAAGGATCGCTCGCCGAAGTGGGACGCGATCGTACGCATCTCGTCGGGTGCTTCTTTTCACCTCTTGTTGCTGGCGGTGATCTTGTTGCTGCTGAAGGTGTTCCCGCCGCATGAGGCCACGCCCGAAGAAGTCGATATTGCCCGCAAGCAACTGACCCTGTTGTTGCCACCGGGTTCGTTCGACTCGAAACCGGAAATCCGGCCGGCGCCGCAGCCTCGCGTGAAGGTGGATCCCCGCGTCTTGAAAAGAGTTGCGCCGGAGCCTCCGCCACCCACACCAGCACCAGTGATACCGGAGCGCCCCAAGGAATCGCTGCCCAGCGCGCCAGTTGCGAAGAACAACGCTGCGCCGCCCACGAGCAATCCGGACCCCAAGCCGGATGCGCCTAAGGCCCCGCTCAAACTGGACCTTCCGGACACGCCGCCGACGCAGCACGGAATCGTATTGCCCAAGAGTTCATCGCCCGGGCAATCCATTCAGGAATCTTTGCACCCATCGAACAGACCGTCCGGGCCCCGCCCCATCCTCAGTGGCGGCGCAATTTCCGGGAGATCCCAAGGCGGTGGCGGGCCATCGGCTTATGGCGGGCTGGAAATGCTGACGCCGGATCAAGGCGTGGACTTCAGCGGTTATTTGATGCGCGTGTACCTTGCGGTGAAACGCAATTGGTTCGCGGTGATGCCGGAATCAGCGCAGTTGGGGGAGCGGGGCATTGTCAGCTTGACCTTCCGCATCATGCGAGACGGCAGTGTGCCGGGCGGAGAGCCTATCATTCACCGCAATTCCGGCAAGGAGCCGCTGGACCGCGCGGCGTATTCCTCAGTGCGGGCCTCGAATCCCTTTGAGCCGCTGCCCCCGCAATTCAGTGGACCGTACATCGAACTGCGCTATACGTACTTCTACAACATTTCTCCCGATTCCTTGAATCAGTGAGTATGAAACCCACGCGGCAACAAATCCTGGGCAGCCTGCTTTTGGCGCTGTTCGTGTTCATCTTTATCCTGGTCCGCGCGCGCCATCTGTTCTTCCGATGAATGAGCACGAATCGCGCCAGCCACTGGTCGCCATCGTAGGGCCGACGGCGTCGGGCAAATCCGCGTTGGGTGTGTGGCTGGCCGAGCGACTTGGCGGCGAAGTGGTGGCCTGCGATTCCACGCAGCTCTACCGCGGATTCGATGTAGGCACGGCCAAGCCGAGTCAGGCTGAACGCCGCAACGTTCCGCACCATTTGATCGATGTGCTCGATGCAGCCGACCCTGCCACCGCAGGCGGATATCGCGAAATGGCTATCCGCGTTCTGGAGGATTTGCGCAAACGAAAGCGCTTGCCGATTTTCACCGTGGGTACCGGCTTGTATCTGCGCGCGCTGCTCGAAGGTTTGGCGGAATCGCCACAACGCTCGGAAGAATTGCGCGCGCGGCTGCGCGAGTCGGCGCGCGAGCATGGCGCCGGATATTTGCATCGCGTGCTACAGCGCCTCGATCCGGAATCAGCAGTGCGCATCGCTTCCGCCGACGAACAAAAACTAATCCGCGCCATCGAAGTGTGCTTGCTGATGCGCCGGCCCATTTCGGAAGTGCATCGCAGCGGCCGCCAGCCGCTCGCAGGATGGCGCGCGGTGAAAATCGGACTGCGCCCGCCGAGAGAATTGTTGTACCAGCGGATTCATGCGCGCACGGAGGCCATGTTGGCGAGCGGCTGGCTGAACGAAGTTCGCGGCCTGCTGGCCAAGGGCCTGGCGGAAAACGCCAAACCCTTCGACTTCATCGGCTACCGGGAGATGCTGGCGGTTTTGCGCGGCGAGATGGGAGTGGGGGAGGCGCGGGCGGCGATCCAGCAGGCCACGCGGCGGTATGCGAAACGGCAGATCACGTGGTTTCGCAAAGAGGGCGATGTGCATTGGCTGGAGGGCTTCGGCGACGAAGCGGGTGTGCAGGAGTCGGCCCTCTCCTACGCTAAAGGGGAGATGGGAAAATGCTAGGTCTTTGGGGTGCACAGAGGCTCGCGGTGCTTCGCCGATAGCTCGGCTCCCCTGTGAACGTAACCCCTTTACAATCAGCACTTATAGACCCACTCCGCGTTTTGCCGGTTTTTAGCCGAAGTTGTCGGCAAAAAACGCCCGCAAGCCCTTTAGAATGAGCACTTACAAATCTGTATGAAAACAAAGGACTTGCTACCGATCTAACCCCTTTAGAATCAACACTTACAAAAAACAGCGGGAGATCGTACGACTCATGTCCTCATGTTTTGAGATATGACGTCCGACGCTGTTTGGGGGACTCGCGGGCGGAGTTGAGTGGACCGAGATTTGTAAGCGCGGGCGCAGGCGTATAATCGCAGCGCTGAGGTTCGGTGTTCGGAACGATCTCAGCCAGGAAGCCAGGTCTCCGGTTTGACGAAAACGCAACATCAGATTGCGGCGGCGGAACGCGCGCTGCTTGTGGGTGTGGGATGGAAACGCGCGCAACGCTTCCCGGGAATGCCGGTGGGCGAGCGGGGGCGGGACTCGCTGGCGGAGCTGGTGGAGCTGGCGCGAAGCGCCGGCGCGGAAGTGGCGCAAACCGTTTTTCAGGTACGCGACAAAGCGGATCCGGCGACACTGGTTGGCCGGGGCAAACTGGACGAAATTCGCGCCGAAGCCACGGCGCACCAGACGCCGTTGATCATCTTTGACAGCAACTTGTCTCCGGTGCAGCAGCGGAATATCGAAGAGATTACCGAGCGGCGGGTGATCGACCGGACGCAACTGATTCTGGATATTTTTGCGCGGCATGCGCGCAGCCGCGAAGGGCAGTTGCAGGTGGAACTGGCGCAACTGGACTACATGCTGCCGCGGCTGACGGGAAAAGGCGTGGCCATGTCCCGGCTGGGTGGCAAGAGCGGAGGCGGTGGCTCCGGCGGGGCGGGCGGAGGCGCGGGGCGCATTGGCGTTCGCGGACCTGGCGAAAAGAAGCTGGAAACGGACCGGCGGCGAATTCGCGACCGGGTGCGAAAAATACAGACGGACATCGATCTGGTGCGCAAACAGCGGGCGCTGCGGCGGGAAGCACGCAACGCGGTGCCGCTGGGTACGGTGGCGCTGGTGGGTTATACCAATGCGGGCAAATCGACGCTGTTCAACGCGCTGAGCCGGGCGGAAGTGCTGGTGTCGTCGCGGATGTTCGCGACGCTGGATCCCACGGTGCGGGCATTGCGGTTGCCGTCAAACCGGCGGGTGCTGGTTTCGGATACCGTGGGATTCATCCGCGATCTGCCCAAGGGATTGCTGACGGCGTTTCGCGCGACGCTGGAAGAAGTGCAGGAAGCGGCGCTGATTCTGCACGTCAGCGACGCCTCGAATCCCAACCACGACGAGCTGGATGAGGAAGTGAAGAAGATTCTGAAGGAGTTGGCGGTTGCGGACCGGCCGGTGCTGCGGGTGCTGAACAAGATCGACCGGTTGGCCCCGGAGCAGCGGGAGAGCCTGATCGGGGCGTGCCAACGAGCGGGCGAGGGCGGTCCGGTTCTCGTTTCCGGTCTGACTGGTGAAGGCCTGGATGAACTGCTGCGGCGAATCGACGGAGCTATGCCGGTCGATCCCATGGTGTCGCTGTCGCTGCGAGTGCCGCTGGCGGAAGGACGGACGCTGGCACTGGTGCATGCCCTGGGGCGCGTGCACCACTCAGAAGTCCAAGATTCGCATATGCTTTTGAAGGCGGACGTTCCCGAATCGATCGTGCGGAAGTTGCGATTGAAGGGGCGCACCGTGGATGGAACTTCAAGCGCGATTCGCACGTAGATAGAAACAGGAGGTGGCCATGCTCTCGTTTTTGCTGTGGTGCATCTTGTTTATTCTGTGCTGGCCGCTGGCGTTGCTGGCGCTGATTGTGTATCCGATTGTGTGGCTGCTGCTGTTGCCGTTCCGAATCGTTGGGATTGCCGTGCACGGAGTGCTGGAACTTATTAGCGCGCTATTTTTTCTGCCGGTACGCTTGCTGCGCGGGCCGCGAGCGATCTAGCCAGGAACGAACGGTCATCGTGGTAACCTTCGAGTAACAGTTGCGTAGGCTGCTCATTTCTAAGGGGTTCCACAGGTGCTTGAGGCTGCGCGGAGAGAGCGCAAACGGTTCGGCGCGCTGTGGAAAACGCTGTGGAAAGCAGCGGACCCGGATTCACGATTCGGAAGGGCGTCCGGAAAGTGGGAGATAGACTGGCGCTTAGGAACCCCATCTATCTAGCTGAAAACAATAGTATTAATTGGTTGCCGCCGCAGGCTCCCTAGGGCCAGTTGATCTCCATTGGGATTGTTACGATTCTGGACATTTGCACAGGTTTGGGGCAATAGAGTAACGGAACAGTACCACATAGGCGGCGGCTCCCGCCGCTGCTGCGTTAACCGCAAAGTACACGCCGCGCCTGCAACTCCTTTGCCGCCAAGACCATGCACAAGCGTTCCAAGAGGCGTTGACGCCTCATGGTGCGGGGTCTATAGTGAAACGGCGCCGCGGCTTGTGCTGCAGGGTGGCGTCCCCGGCTGGCGTTTTCGCCCATGAACCTTCCCAACTCTCTGACCATTCTGCGGATTTTCTTTGTGCCAGTGTTGATCGTTGTGCTGCTGACGAGAAGCCCGAACGTCGAGCTGTGGGGCGTGCCGGTACATTTCGAAGTGTGGGGCGTGCTGATTCTGCTGACCGCGGCGGCTACGGACTGGGCGGACGGGTATTTTGCGCGGCGACGGCTGGAGGAAACCACGCTGGGGATACTGCTGGATCCCATCGCGGACAAGTTGTTGATTTCCGCGGCATTCGTCTCGCTGGTGGATATGCAACTGGTGCCTGCGTGGATGGTGGTGATCATCATCGGGCGGGAGTTCACGGTGCTGGGGTTGCGGAATATCGCTTCGGCCGAAGGTTTTACGATCGAAGCCTCGCTGCTGGGCAAGACAAAAATGGTGTTGCAGGTGTGCGCGGTCGCGGTATTGATCGCGGGGGCGGGCCATCCTTCGCTGAAAAGACTGTCCGTGCTTTTGCTGTGGCTGGTGGTGATCAGCGCGCTGGTGTCCGCGGCGCAATACTTTTGGCGGTTCTGGAGCCAACTGGACGGGCGCATCAAGCAACGGCGAAAGCTACGCATGCTGGAAGGCCGGAAGAAGTCCGAGGATGCGCTGCCCCTATGAGGGTGAACGATTTAGCAGGCTGCTGAGGCGCGCACAGGCAGAAATGCCTGTGCCACTGGCTATTCGAGTTCGACGTAGTCGCCAGCGTAGATATCGGCGCTGCTAAAAGTGAGCAGCACGGTCGAGGAATTGCGGCTGACGTTGAGTACGATGCCTTCGCCCAAGACTTCCCGTGGAAGATCCTTCCAGGTGTAGACGGTCGGCGAGCTGCCGAATCCGTACAATTTGTACTGGAAGTCCTTGGTGTTCGGAGCGGTCTCGGCCAAGGTGCCCTGGTAGCGGAAGACGCGGAAATAGTCGCCGACTTTCACGTTCTGTGCGGCGCCCAAATTGACGTACACGGTGGTGCCGGAGCCATAGAGCTGGCCGTAGTCGCGCCCGGCCACCACCATAGCCACGGGTTTCCCGCTGACCGGAGCAAAATGGTCGAAGGTGGAAGCGTCCTTGAAGGGCGGCGCCGGGCGTTCCACGTAAGGACGCACGATATCGCCGCGTTGCATGTATCCACACGAGAAAATCACTTCGGCGACAGCCACCTTGGGTTGGACATTAACCACGCGAACCTGGCCGGCATCGAGGTAGATGCTGCCCATGGCTTTCAGCAGCTTCTCTTGCCACTTAAACCAAGGCACTTCCAACGGGTCGCGATCCGGACGCATCACCGCGAAGCGGTCGCCAACGCGCACGCCTTTGTCCTGGCCGCGATTGAGGTACACATAGTCGCCGCGGGCGAAGGTAATTTTGTAGTTGGACTGCTCGCCGGAGACGAGCCGTATCTCGTCGGGAACTTTCTGGTCGGTAACAAAGCCCGAGCAGTTAACAGGAGAGTAGCCGGGTTGCACGACTCCACCGGAGGGCTGCGGGGCGTTTTGCGCCGAACAGACAGCCGTACCCAGGAAAATCGACAGGCCTAACGCAGCGAGGTTAGCGCGCATTGCAATGCTCCTTCTCAAGAAACACGCCCAGAGGGCCGTGCGGGGACGTTCGCTAGCCAAGTTATCAGGGGCGAAAAAGGGCGTCAACGAATTGGAGGGGCATGCTTTACACTCTTGATACCCGGCTGCCAGGGGCCGCTTTTTCAATGAGTTGGGCTGGTTTGGAGCGCTTATGGGGGTCTTCGGCAGCGGATTGCAGCGGCTGTGCGCGGTGGTGGCGGCAGCGACGGCGGGTTTGGCCGCGCGGCAAGTGCGGCGGGCACTGAAGCAGACTCCGACGGTCGAGCTGCGGCTGGATTGGTTGCGCAGCGATGGTGAGCGCGCGCGTTTCTTGCGCTGGCTGAAGAAGAATGCTCCGCGGTCCGCTGTTTTTCTGGCTACCTGCCGCCGTAAAGAAGGAGGTGGGAAGTTTAACGGAGATGTGGCCGGTGAACTCTTCTGGCTGATGCAAGCTCGCGAGGCTGGCTGCGGGTGGTGCGACGTGGAAATTGAAACGCTGCGCCAGCTGCCGAATCGTTCGGTGCGCGGATACGCGGTACCGCCGAAGGTTTTGCTGTCGGTGCACGATTTCGACCGCACTCCGGCGTTCCCGCGGCGGGTGGCCATGCCCGATCCGGGCGAAGCCGATGCCGTGAAGATTGCCGCAGCCGCGCATACCATCGGAGACAGCCTGCGGCTGTTGCGTCTGGCGCGACACTCGAAGAATTTTGTCGCCGTGCCGATGGGCGAGGCTGGACTTCCGGCGCGGGTTCTGGCGCTCCGTGAGGGCAGCGCACTGGCGTATGCGCCGGTGGCGGAGGCCACCGCGCCGGGCCAGATCGCGCTCGAAGAAATGAAGCATTTGTATCGAGCGCATCAGTTGACTGGCCGGACGCGAGTGTACGGAGTGATTGGGGATCCCATCGGGCATTCGCTGTCTCCGCTGCTGCACAATACCGGCTTCGTCGCGCGCCGTATCGACGCAGTGTTTCTGCCGTTTCTGGTACGTAAGCTGGGCGATTTTCTGGAGGCGGTGCCGGAACTGGGAATTCGCGGGTTCAGCGTGACGTTGCCGCACAAGCAGTCGATCCGCAAACATCTGGAGGGATGCGATTCGCTGGCCGAGGCCATCGGCGCGGTGAATACGGTGGTGGTGCGCCGGGACGGTTCTCTCCACGGCAGCAATACCGACTACGTCGGGGTACTGCGCGCGTTGGAGAAAAAGATAAAGCTCGCGGGAAGCCGTGTGCTGGTCTTCGGCGCCGGTGGTGCGGCGCGGGCGGCGGCGTTCGCGTTGCATCGCGCGGGCGCGACCGTGGTGATTTGCGCGCGGCGGGAGGCGGCGGCTCAGGCGCTGGCGCGCGCGGCGGGCGGCGAGGCCGTGCCACGACGAGCTTTGCGCACTGAATACTTCGACGCGATTGTGAACGCTACGCCTGTAGGAATGCAGGTAGGAATGCAGGTAGGCATGCACCCCAGAGCAGGCGTCTCACCGCTGGCGGCGAACGAGCTCAACTGCCGGGTGGTGATGGATTTGATTTACCGGCCGCAACAGACGCAGTTGCTCAAGATCGCCGCGCGAAAAGGAATCGTCACCGTATCCGGGGTCGAAATGTTTTTGGCGCAGGGATTTGCCCAGTGGGAAGTCTTTACCGGGCAGCGAGCGCCGGAAGCAGTAATGCGCCGGGCGATTCTGCGGGCGCTGGCGGCGAAGGAATCGCGGAGTTAGCGCCATCCGCGAAGCAATGACATAATGGCGTCTCTTCGTCAGGACTCGTAAATTTTCGATTGTGAACCTGTGTCTATGATTCAGCCGGACTTTCGCGAATTTCAGCGTCTAGCCAAGCAAGGCAATCTTGTCCCGGTCTACGACGTTTTTTCAGCCGATTTGTTGACGCCGGTAAGCGCCTACTTGCGCATCGCGCAGGGTGCGCGCTATTCGTTTCTGCTGGAAAGCGTGGAAGGCGGGGAAAAGATCGGGCGGTACACCTTCGCCGGAGTCAATCCCGAAGAAATATTTCGCTACGCCAACGGTGCTTGCGTTCTGGAAAGCCACGACCGAGTGATTTGGGAAGAGCGCGACCCGATTTCGTTTTTGCGGACGCGCATGGAACGATTCCGGCCGGTGCGTGTGCCGGGCTTGCCGCCGCTGGTGGCTGGAGCCATCGGCTATTTCAGTTATGACATGGTGCGGCTGATCGAGCGCTTGCCGCGCCGGTTGCGCGACGATATCGGCTTGTATGACGCGATGCTGATGTTTTATCACGGCATCATCGCCTTCGATCACGTGCAGCATCGATTGTGGATCGTGCGTAACGTCTATACGGAAGGTCCGGGCTCGCTCAAGCGGAAATACGACGAAGCGGTTCGCGAGATTGTGCAGACGCGGCGCGTGCTGGAGCAACCGGCGCCGGCGGAGACGGAGAAAAAGCCCGCTGCGCGCAAGGGAGCCGCGGCGCCAAAAATATCCTCGAACTTCAAACGGCCGGAATACCTGGCGGCGGTGC
>Ga0210408_10005414_pt1 | contig 11221 bp, 9 predicted proteins | sample IncBWH4MmetaG_FD_155471 | JGI IMG/M metagenome (GOLD analysis project Ga0210408, IMG submission 155471) | Forest soil microbial communities from Barre Woods Harvard Forest LTER site, Petersham, Massachusetts, United States - Inc-BW-H-4-M | ecosystem: Environmental > Terrestrial > Soil >... | reverse complement strand
GCTGCGTCATGCGGGCATAGACGCTGTCGACGAGCTGGCGGAAGGTCGGATCGAGGCGGTTGCGCGGGTGCGGCAGGTCGACCTTGATCTCGGCGGCCACCCGGCCCGGATTGGACGAGAACACCAGAATGCGGTCGCACATCAGGACCGCCTCCTCGATGTTGTGCGTCACCATCAGCACGGATTTGATCGGCAGCCGGCCTTCGATCCACAGGTCGATCAGATCGGTACGCAACGTCTCGGCGGTCAAGACGTCAAGCGCCGAGAATGGCTCGTCCATCAGCAAGAGGTCCGGATGCACCACTAGCGCGCGGGCAAATCCGACGCGCTGGCGCATGCCGCCCGACAATTCCTTGGGATAGGCGGACTCGAAGCCGTCGAGACCAATCAGGTCGATCGCCGCCAGCGCCCGGGTGCGGCGTTCGGTGGCGTCGATGCCCAGCGCTTCCAGCCCCAGTTCGACGTTTTGCAGCACCGTCAGCCACGGAAACAGCGCAAAGGACTGAAACACCATGGCGACGCCGTTCGGCGGACCCATGATGGTCTCGCCGCGGCATTTGGCGTCGCCCGAGGACGGCGCAATCAGCCCGGCGATGATGCGAAGCAGCGTCGATTTGCCCGAGCCGGAGCGGCCGAGCAGACCGACGATTTCACCCGAGCGGATCGTCAGATCGACTTTTTCCAAAACCAGCAGGTCCTCGCCGCTGCCTTTCGGAAAGGACCGGCAGACGCCGTGGATTTCGAGCAGGTTGGCTTGCTTGATTTGATCGAGCATGAATGTCCCCTGATCAGCCGAGGCGAAGACGGCGCTCGCCGAAGGCGTAGAGCGGCCTCCAGAGCAACCGGTTGAAAAGCGTCACCAGAAAGCACATCACGGCGATGCCGAGCACCACCCGCGGAAAATCGCCGGTTTCGGTCGCGGTTGCTATATAGGCGCCAAGGCCGGCGGCCGTCAGATGGGCGTCGCCCCAGCTTGCGACTTCCGCGACGATGGAAGCATTCCACGATCCGCCCGAGGCGGTGATGGCGCCGGTGATGTAATACGGGAAAATGCCGGGCAGGATGACCTTGATCCACCAACGCCATCCCTTGAGGTGGAAGCTGCCGGCGGCCTCGCGAAGGTCGGTCGGGAACGCGCTGGCGCCCGCGATCACATTGAACAGGATGTACCACTGGGTTCCCAAAATCATCAGCGGGCTGAGCCAGATATTGGCGTTGAGGCCGTAACGCACGATGATCACGACGAAGACCGGAAAGGCCAGGTTTGCCGGAAAGGCGGCCAGAAATTGCGCGAGCGGCTGGATGCGCTCGGCCAGTTTCGGCCGCAGTCCGATCCAGACCCCGACCGGGACCCAGATCAGGGTTGCCAGCGTGATCAGTACGACGACGCGCGCCAGCGTAATGAAGCCATATCCTACGGCACTGAGCACGTCGGATGGGCTCAAGGTCGCGGAGAGATACGCATAAGCTCTCCAGCCGGCGTAGCCGGTGCATGACAAGATAAATGCCAGCCAGACCTTATCGACCATGGGCGAGGGCTGGCCGCCGGTCTTCTTCGTCATCCTCAATAATTGCTTTGGCAATGCGATGTGAAAATTGGCGAAGGCCTTGTTCACGGCCGCAAACGGATAGGTCAGGGCACGCAAGGCCCGGGTGCGGCGGAACAAATCGAGCATCCAGGAGGTCGGCGCGGTCACTGAGGCGGTCTGCTCGAAGCGGAATTTGTCGGCCCAGGCCACCACGGGGCGAAACAGCAACTGGTCATAGGCGATGATGACGAAAAGCATGGTCAGGATCGCGTAGCCGATCGCGGGCAGATTTTGCTCCTTGATGGCGAGCGCCACGTAGGAGCCGATGCCCGGCAGCGTGACCGCGGTATTGCCGACGGTGATCGACTCCGACGCCACCACGAAGAACCAGCCGCCCGACATCGACATCATCGTGTTCCAGATCAGGCCCGGCATCGCGAACGGCACGTCCAGCCGCCAGAAGCGCTGCCATCCGCTCAAGCGAAAGCTCTGCGAGGCTTCCTCCAAATCTTTCGGAACGTTGCGGATCGACTGGTACATGCTGAAGGTCATGTTCCAGGCCTGGCTGGTGAAGATCGCGAACACGCTGGCAAGCTCGGCGCCGAACACGCTGCCGGGGAAGAGATTGAGGAAGAAAACCACGGTGAAGGTCAGAAAGCCGAGGATCGGCACCGACTGCAGGATGTCGAGCAGCGGGATCAGCACCATCTCGGCGCGCCGGCTCTTGGCGGCGACTGCCGCGTAGATGAAGGTGAAAATGATCGAGCAGACGATCGCAAGCAGCATCCGCATCGTCGTGCGCAATGCGTAATGCGGAAGATTGGCCGGGTCGAGCGATACCGGCGTGACCTCGAGCGCCGACAAGGGAAGAGTGGTCTCCTCGCCGCCATAGACGAGCAGCACCATGGCGCCGATCACGAGAACAAGCGCCACCGCATCCCAGATGTTGGGTCGCAGCGCCTGTCCCAGCCGCGGCGTCAGAATTTCCTGAAGCGTCATGACAAGGCCGCCTTAGAATTCGCCGTGCAGGCGTCCCGAGAAGATCGAAACCGGTCCGCGGTCGGCGTTATAGGCGGGATTTTTGATGAACTGATAGTCGGCGGTTAAGGTGAAGGCCTTGTTTAGCGCAAAGGCGTAATACGCCTCGAAAACCCGCTCCGGCTGGTAGTTGAGCCGGCCGTCACCGATCAGGGGTCCGAGCCCGCCGGCAGCGAGGAAGTCGCGGTGATCTTTCGAAATCGTGTTGATGGCGCCGCCGACGCCGACCACGTCGTCGGGGCGGCCCCATGTGGTGCCCTTGACGGACGTCCCGAGCGAGAGGCTGGCGTCGATATCGGTGAACGCCATGATCTCGTTCTTGCCGTCGTTCCAGCTCCAGCGGCCGAACAAGCCGATGTCACTGGTCAACGCCTGTTCAAGGTTGATGACGTAGCCGTATTTGATACGGCCGGTACGGGTTTGCGCGATGTCGAGATTGAGAGCGGGATTATCCAGCGTCTCGCGGTAGCTGCCGGAGAAGTCGCTGTTGAGCCAGGCGATGGTGCGCAGTTTGCCGGGCTGGGAAAACAGCGAATAGCGCGTCTCCAGTTCGACGACATATTCGCCGCGCTGAGGCACCCTGGTGTCGAAATTGTTCGAATTCGAGACGGCGTCCATCAGGAAATAGCCGCCGCGCAATGCCCATTGCTTCTGGTTGAGCTCCGCCGTCACGCCGTATCCGAGACCCAGTTTATCCGCGGCATAGTCGAATGCGCCGGACGCCCACATCGACCAGTTCATGAAATCCTTGCGGGGATCGTGTGCATAGGCGTTGCCGTCGAATAGATCGGCCACCGCAAACTTGCCGACCTGAAGTGTCAGCCGGGAGACATTCACCTTTTCGGCGAGTTGCAGCTGCCCGCTGGCGAGCTCTTCCTGCTCGCCGCCGAAGCCAAAAGTCTGGCGCAGGAACAGCCGCGAGGTGTTGTAATGCGGGTAGGGGAAGCCCGACTTCTGTGCTTCGCCGTTCGGAAAACCGGCGGCGCCGGTCGTATTGTTGAGGCCAAATCCCTCCAGTAGTTCGGGGTTGTAATAGACCTCGCCGCCTTCCCAGAGCCGCGCGTTGAGGTAAAGGCTGTTGGTCCAGGTCTCCTGAAGCTGAGGCGCCGATGTCAGGCTGTTCGGGCCGCTATAAGGCGCATGGAAGGCCGGATAGCCCTGCGGCAGGAACGTCGACTGGCCGTGGATTTCCCAGCGGTCGGATTCGGGATCGGTCGGCGACGCTTTCGGGTTGTAGGTGGGCGAGCGCGGCCAATCGATCTTGCGGTTGAGGCCGACGCGGAGTGCCTGGAAATCCAGCGTAGACGCGTATTGCGGGCCTGAGGGGAAGCTGATGTTGGCCCTTTCGAATCGGCTGTAGAGATATTCCAGGCGCACGCTCCAGTGCGGCGTGACGCCATACTCGACGCCGCCGCCTGCGTTCCAGCCGAAACGTTTATTGAGAATCTTGTCGTCATCGCCGATTGCGGGCGGATCGCGAAAGCGTTCGCCGGCCCAGGCCAGCCCGCCGGTCAGGTAGAACAGCCAGGAGCCCGCGGCGTAACCGACGCGGCCGCGCGCGGTCGCCACATAGTCCCATTGCTCGGTGACAGCGGAGCGCGCGGTCGCGATCGAAGACACAACCGAATTCGAGGTCAGGTAATTGGGAAGGGAAATATCGGCTTCGATGCCGAGCAAGAGCCCTGAGGTCAGCCGATAATTATATCCGGCCTGCACGCCGCCGATCATACCGTCGAAGACATTGCTGGTCGTGTTTGCAACAGGATCGGCCAACACGGCGTTGGAAGAACCGCGGCTGAAGCCCGCATGCGCGCCGACATAGAATCCGGTCCAGTCAAAGATCGCCTGCCTGGCCGGCGCCTTGAGCGCCAAGTCCGCCGCGCCGGCAGGGGTTGCCAGCACGAGCATGCCCAACCCCGCGCCGGCAAGCGCGCGTGTCATGGTTCGGCGGTGGCAGTTCATGAACATTTCCCGCGCGAGCATTCCGGCTAGTCTTTCATCATCAGATTTGCCGGCCCGCTGCCACCAAAGAAATGAAGCGAACGATCTCCGTCCCCGGTCCGGCCGGTGCTTCCCGTCAAACAGGGGCGCTGGGAAGCCTGCAATTCATCCCAAGGGATTGAATTAAAAGCCGAACCCTATTGCGAATAATTCGCAATCACAACAGGGGATAAAGATGCGACTGACTGGTTGACACTCTTCTGTGACAGCCGTGCAACACCGCATTTCCGGATGTCGATAGAGGGCGTGCGACCGAACAAGATGATCGATAGGAAGCGCGGATTGCTCAACGCGTCAGGGCTTGCGCGAAATCTCGATGGTCAGATGCGACAGCGATTTGAAGCGCGCCAGCCGGTTGCGATAATAGTCGGCATCGCGTCCTTTGCCGGTGACGACTGAGACGATCGCACCGAGATGTCCCGGCCCCAGGCGCCAGAGATGGAGATCGGCGAGCGTGTCGCCACCGGCTTCGACCTCCTCGCGCAGCCTGTTGGCCATCCCCTTGTCGGGGTTCATATCGAGCAGGATCGCGCCGGTGTCCCGGATCAGTCCGTAGGACCAGCTGGCGATGACAAAACTCCCGACGATGCCGGCGAGCGGGTCCATCCAAAGCCAGCCAAAGGCGCGGGCGAGCAACAGCCCTATGATCACGAGCACCGATACGGCGGCGTCGGCCATCACATGGATCACGGCGGCGCGCATATTGTTGTCGCGGGCGGCCGAGCCATGCGCGTGTTCGTGCTCTTCGAAGACGGTCGGATAATGCAGCCCGCCGAGCCGCACCGTCGCGGTGAAGGCATGCGGCTCCGGAATCTCGTCAACCGACTCCAGGAAGCCGCCTCTGTCGGCCATCGCGAAAAGCTGTCGCGTTCCGTCGGGACGCGCCGTTTCGATCGACGATGCCCGCGCGTCCAGGGCGGGGCCGGTGACGGCCGAAAGCCGGAAACGCGGCGGTACGCCATCTTCAAAGATTTCGAGAACAACGCGCCCGGCAGCGGTCGCGATCTCGCGCTGCTCGTCATGGTCGTGGCCATCATGCGCGTGTCCATGGCTGTGACCATGACTATGGTCATGGTGCCCGCCGCCGCTCAGGAGCCAGGCGCTCGCGACATTTACCGCCAGACCAAGACAGGCGATCGGGATCGCCTCGGCAAAATGAATGGGAACGGGAGCGAAGATGCGCGCGACGGATTCATAGCCGATCAGGAGCGCGATCATCGCCAGCATGACAGCGCTGGTGAAACCGGCGAGATCGCCGAGTTTACCGGTGCCAAAAGTGAAGGCGGGATTGTCGGCGTGCTTGCGCGCGTAGGTATAGGCGAGCGCGGCCAGCAGCAGGGCGCCGGCATGGGTGCTCATGTGCAATCCATCGGCCACCAGCGCGATCGAGCCGAACAGCAGGCCGCCGACGATTTCGGCGATCATCATGATGCCGCAGAGCCAGATCACCGCCCAAGTCTTGCGCTCGCTTCTCTCGTGCCTGTCCCCGAGGAAGACGTGGTTGTGAAAGACCGCCGCAGCGCCGTTGTTATTATCGAGCATGATCTCCCTCACTTCAGATAGGTGTGGACCACTTCGATGAGCTGATCGGCCGCGTCGGCGTTGAGCGCGCCCGGATTCTTCTCGGGGTCGACCAGATGGGTGCGGATATGGTCTTCCACCACCTCGGCCATCAGGCCGGCGACGCCGCCGCGGACGCCGGCAATCATGTGCATGATGCGCTCGCATCCCGCTTCTTCGGCGAGCGCGCGCTCGATCGCCTCAACCTGGCCGCGAAGGCGGCCGACGCGGGCGAGCAGCTTCTTCTTTTCTCGGATGGTATGGGTCATAGGCACCATATAGGGTACCCCCCTATACCATGTCAACCACCTGAACGAGCGTCGCTGGGACCAATGCGCGGAAAAAAGATGACCCGCCCGGGACAACGGCCGGGGCGGGTCGGGTACGACACGGGGGTGGATGAGGCGCCCGTGCCGGACGCAGGATCCACGATCCGCAGCGTTTCCAAGCGAGGTAGGTTCGCGTGAAGAAAACGCGTCGGATCTTGCGCGGTGCCGATCAGTAGCAGGTGTTCACGCGGCCGATGTAATTGCCAAAGGCGTCGAACTGGCGAACCCAGCCGCAGCGGCGATAGCCGTAATAGGGATAAGGATCGCTGGCTGCGATCGCGCCGCCGACGATGGCAGCGCCGACGAGGCCGGCTCCGATACCCCAGCCGAGGCCCTTGGCCTCAGCCTGGGTGGTGGACGCGATGCTGACGGTGACGGCAAGCGTGGCAAGCGCGAGAGCGGCGATTTTGGTCTTGATCGACATGATAAACTCCATCCGGTTGAGGCGCGGTCCGTTATGGTCCGCATGCCGGTTTGGACGGAGGCTTGCCGGTTCCGGTTCGAGTGGCGTCGGGTGAAAGTTCCGTAATGAGGTTAATTCAGTAATTACAGTTGCTTAAACATTTTAGGAAATTCACTTCCCCGGTCCTGGCGAAAGCGTCCTTGCATCGAATTTGTCGACGTCTTCAAGCAATTCGATGAAGGCACGGGCGCCGTGATCGAGCAGCCGCTCGCCTTTTTCCACCGAGGCCAATGTGGCGTTTCCGACGGCGCCGCTTTCGTTCAGATCCTGCGCCTGCCAGGCAAACGGCGCCGGCCGGTGCGCGGAAAGCCAGCGATAATCCTTTTCCATCGCGATGCTGCGCGAGGGAAAATCGGCGATCGCCTCGATGCGCACATGCTCGCTGTGGCGCGCCAGCATGATCGATGTCTCGACCGCGCCGCCATGAATGCCGTGGCGAATTTCTTCCGTGGGAAATAATCCCTCCGGCACACCGAAGCGCGACCATGACGTGGTGACGGCGAGAAGCCCGTGATAGGCGCGCAAGTCCTGCGCGACCAGCGTCGTCGCGGCGCTGTTGCCGCCGTGGCTGGTGACGATGACAAGCTTTTTGACGCCGGCGCGCGCGACTTCTACCCCCAGCGCCATCCATTGCTTCAGCGCGGCTTCCGTCGACAAGGTCAGCGTGCCCGGGAAATCGATGTGCTCGGTGGAGATGCCGACCGGCTGCACGGCAAGAAACGTCGCAGGGATATGGTCGGGCAGCAGCTCGCGCACGCGCGCCAGATAGGCTTCCGCGATCATCACGTCGGTGGCCAAAGGCAGATGCGGACCATGCTGTTCGGTGGCGGCGAGCGGCAGCACGGCGATCCATCGGGCAGCCGCTCTCACGTCAACTTCGGCCAAGTTGATATTGGTCCAGTCGCGGGGAGGGACGCCAGTCATCGCGCGAGATGTTTCTTTCGGCGGATTTGCAGGGTAGTTAGGGTGGCCCCCTATCATGGGCCAGAACGAACGACGGAGTCCAATCATGAAGGCGGCGCTTTTGCTGCGAGCGTTAACGGCGGCCCTTCTTGCCGCCGTTTTGGTGGTCCCGCCCGCCGCGGCCCAGGAACAGGGTGAAAAACAGGGTGAAAAACCGGACAAACAAGAGAAGCTGGACAAGGTCTCGTTCGGCACCAATTGGGTGGCCGAGGCCGAGCATGGCGGCTTCTTTCAAGCAGTCGCCGACGGCACCTACAGGAAATACGGGCTCGACGTCACCATCGTGCCGGGAGGGCCGAACGACAACAACCGCATGCTCTTGATCGCCGGCAAGATCGACTTCTTCATGGCCGCCAATACCCTGATGTCGTTCGATGCGGTTGCCAACCACGTCCCGGTGGTGTCGATTGCCGCCATCTTCCAGAAGGACCCACAAGTTTTCCTGACGCACCCCGAACTGAAGATCACCAGGCTCGAAGAGCTCAAGCCGCTGACCCTGTTCGTGTCCAAGGAAGGCATCGTCGGCTATTTCCAATGGCTGAAGTCCGAATACGGCTTCGACGAGAAGAACGTCAGGCCGTACACCTTCAACCCGCAGCCGTTCATCGCGAGCGCGCAGAGCGCGATGCAAGGCTATGTCACCTCCGAGCCATTCGCGGTCGAGAAGGCTGCCGGCTTCAAGCCGGGCATCATCCTGTTGGCGGATAATGGCTTCAATACCTATTCGACCCTGATCGAGACGCGGCGCGATGTGATCGACAAGAAACCGGACCTGGTGCAGCGCTTCGTCGACGCCTCCGTCATCGGCTGGTACAATTATCTGTACGGCGACAATTCGGCCGGCAACGCGATGATCAAGAAGCTCAATCCGGAAATGACCGACGAGCTTTTGGCTTACTCCGTGGGCAAGATGAAGGAATATGGCATCGTCGATTCCGGCGACAGCTTGCGCGACGGCATCGGCGCGATGACCGACGAGCGCGTCGCAAGCTTCTTCAACAAGATGGTGAAAGCGGGCGTGGTCCGTTCCGACATCGACTATCGCACGGCTTACACGCTTCGCTTCGTCAACAAGGGCGTCGGGCTCGATCTGCGGCCCAAAAACTAGATCAGAGCAACAGGCCCAACAACGAGATGGCCGAGGCCTCCCCCGACATCGACACCGCGATAGCTGGCCTGGCGGTCAGCCTGCGCGGCGTCACCAAGGCCTATGACAACGGCGTCATGGCGCTGGGGCCGCTCGACCTCGATGTGCGCAGGGGCGAATTCGTCTCGCTGCTCGGGCCGTCCGGCTGCGGCAAGTCGACGGCGTTGCGGCTGATCGCCGGCCTCGCCGCGCCGACATCGGGCACTGTTCAGCTTTTGCATCACGAGCGCGGGACGCGGCTTGGCCGGAGAATCGGCTTCGTGTTCCAGGAGCCGACTTTGATGCCATGGACCAGCGTCGAGCAAAACGTCCGGCTGCCGCTCAGGCTCGCAGCAGTGCCGGCCGCGGAAGCCGATGCGCGCGTCAACGAGGCTCTGGCGCGCGTCGGGCTCACTGAGTTTGCCGACAGCTACCCCCGCGAATTGTCCGGCGGCATGAAGATGCGGGTCTCGCTCGCGCGCGCATTGGTGACCGATCCGGATATTCTTCTGATGGACGAGCCGTTCGCAGCACTCGATGAGATCACCCGCTTTCGGCTGAACAACGATCTGCTCGCGCTGTGGCACCATTTGAAGAAGACCGTCATCTTCGTCACGCATTCGGTGTTTGAGTCCGTCTATCTGTCGCAGCGCGTGATCGTGATGACGCAGCGGCCCGGCCGCCTCGGCGCCGAGATCGGCATCGATGCCCCGGAGCCGCGCGGCGAAGATTTTCGGACCTCCGCCGAATATGTGCAGCTCTGTCGCAAGGTCTCTAGCGCGCTAGCGCCGTCCTATGCCGGGAAGTCCGCGCTATGAGTGCTCCGCAGACATCGAAGGCCGCACCCGATCCGATGCGTTACGTGCGAATCCTGCTGCCGATCGTGGTGCTCGCGGTGGGCACCATGGTGTGGGAGCTGGTGGTCCGGCTCAACAATATCCCTCCTTACGTGTTGCCCGGACCGTTGGCGGTCGTCAGCACGCTCATTGCCGACTGGCCGGTGCTGTCGCAATCGCTGGGGGTGACGCTGCTCACCACGCTCGAAGGGTTCATCGCGGCCGCCGTCGGCGGCGTCGGACTGGCGCTGCTGTTCAATCAGTCGAAATGGCTGGAATACTCGCTATTTCCCTACGCCGTGATTCTGCAGGTCACGCCGGTCATTGCGATCGCGCCGCTGCTTCTGATCTACCTGCCGCAGCAAACCGCCGTGGTCGTGTGCGCCTGGATCGTTGGATTTTTTCCGGTGCTGTCCAACACCACGCTGGGGTTGAATTCGGTCGATCGCAATCTCGCGGGTTTGTTTCAGCTTTATGACGCCTCGCGGATGCAGACGCTGCGCCTGCTCAAATTGCCATCGGCGCTGCCTTATATTCTCGGCGGTTTGCGGATCGCCGGCGGCCTGTCGCTGATCGGCGCCGTGGTCGCCGAAATCGCGGCCGGAACGGCCGGCGCTGGTTCCGGCCTCGCCTACAGGATCGCCGAATCCGGCTACCGCCTCAACATTCCCCGAATGTTCGCGGCATTGCTGCTGCTCTCCGTCGCCGGGATTGTCATCTATGGCTTGCTGGCGCTAATTTCGCATCTGGTGTTGAGGCGTTGGCACGAAAGTGCGCTTGGAAAGGAAAACTGATGGCGGCCGGGACGATCTCTTCCGAGAAAATCGATCTGCTGGTTCACGGGCCGAACAAGCCGATCGTCGACAACGGTTTTTCCGACCAGTTCGTGCTGCATCATTTTGAGACGATCCACGATCTGGAGCGATTGACACCGGAGGTCGCAGCCAAGGTGCGCGGCATGGCGGTCACCTACAACACGGTGCGCGGCGATGCCAGGACGCTGGCGCGTATGCCCAAGCTCGAGATCGTCTCCTCGTTCGGCGTCGGCTACGACCATATCGACATCGCTTACGCGCGCGATCACAACATCATGGTCACCAACACGCCTGATGTGCTGACCGAGGAGGTCGCCGATATCGCGATGGGGCTTCTGATCGCGACGTTGCGGGAATTCGTCAAGGCCGACCGGTATTTGCGTTCGGGGCTGTGGCTGATGCAGCAGTTTCCCTTAAGCGTCGGCTCGCTGCGCGACCGCAAGGTCGGCATGGTCGGCATGGGCCGGATCGGGCAGGCGGTCGCGCGCCGGCTCGATGCCTCCAAAGTGCCCGTGGTCTATCACTCGCGCAAGCCGGCGGATGGCGTGTCGTACAAGCACT
>Ga0210408_10005411_pt1 | contig 11225 bp, 12 predicted proteins | sample IncBWH4MmetaG_FD_155471 | JGI IMG/M metagenome (GOLD analysis project Ga0210408, IMG submission 155471) | Forest soil microbial communities from Barre Woods Harvard Forest LTER site, Petersham, Massachusetts, United States - Inc-BW-H-4-M | ecosystem: Environmental > Terrestrial > Soil >... | reverse complement strand
TCCAAAGCATTACTCACCCGTTCGCCGCTCGTCAGCATGTATTGCTACACCTGTTACCGCTCGACTTGCATGTGTTAGGCACGCCGCCAGCGTTCAATCTGAGCCAGGATCAAACTCTTCAGTTAATTACACTAAGTCACTGAAGCTTTCGAGATCCATAACTCACATCCGTTCATCGATGCTTTCACACCTTTGAACAGCTGGTCGTTTCTGGAAACTCATCATCAATTGCACCAAAGGTGTAATGACGCGAGTCCCCACACAAGTTACCTATTCGAATTTTTAAAGAGTAACCCTGGACGACAAAGGTCCAGGGCGAACTTCCAAGTATAGCTCGATTTCAGACCCCGTCAACCGCCGGAAAGTCTCGGAAATCGTGTTTTACGTGGAAGGGCGCGCAGTATAGCCCCGGGCTTGGGCCTGTCAACCGGCGCCCGGCATTCTTTGAAATGAGCCTTATTCATCTCAACGGGAGACGCCCCCGCTATCTCAACGGGGAAACGCCCGGCTCGGCACGCTGTAGGTGTTTCCTGCAACGGGGCGGACTCACTTCGCTAAGACCCTCGCCCTCGATCCAGTGCAGAATGCGCTGCAAAATCTCGTTTTCCCGGCTGCTGCCGAGCGTGCGTTTATGAAGGGTGCCGTCCCGATGGATCAATTCAAGTCCGACTTCCTGCGTTCGTTGCACGAGCGCGGCTACATTCACCAGGCCACGGATGCCGCCGCACTGGACGCGCATGCGAATTCCCAGGTGATTTCAGCCTACATCGGCTTCGATGCGACGGCGGACAGCCTGCACGTCGGCAGCCTGGTGCAAATCATGATGCTGCGCCGCCTGCAGCAGGCCGGCCACCGCCCCATCGTGTTGATGGGAGGCGGCACGACGAAGGTCGGCGACCCTTCAGGGCGCGACGAAACGCGGCAGCTGCTGACCGAGGCGCAGATCGCGGCGAATATCGCCGGCATCCGCGCGACGTTCGCGCGCTTCCTGAGCTTTGATGACGGCCCGAGCGGCGCCATCATGGTCGACAACGATGATTGGCTCGCCGATCTTCAATACATTGCGTTTCTGCGCGAAATCGGCCGGCACTTCACCATCAATCGCATGCTGACGATGGACAGCGTGAAGCTGCGCTTGGAACGCGAGCAGCCGCTGACATTTCTTGAATTCAATTACATGGTCATGCAGAGCTATGATTTCGTGGAGCTGTTCAAGCGCCACGGCTGCACCTTGCAAATGGGCGGGTCGGACCAGTGGGGCAATATCGTTCAGGGAGTGGAATTGGGAAGGCGCATGAGCGAGGCGCAGATGTACGGTCTGACCTCGCCACTCATCACGACCTCTTCCGGTGCCAAGATGGGCAAGACCGCCAGCGGGGCCGTCTGGTTGAGCGCCAAGCGCCTCCCGCCGTATGACTACTGGCAGTTCTGGCGCAATACCGAGGACGGCGACGTCGGGCGGTTCCTGCGCATGTTCACGGATTTGCCTCTGGCTGAAATAGCCAGGCTCGAGCAGCTCAAGGATGCCGACATCAATGCAGCCAAAGAGGTCCTTGCCACCGAGGCCACGCGGCTCTGTCATGGCGATGAAGCCGCTCGCGAGGCAGCCGCGACCGCGGCGCTGGCGTTTGCGGGAGGCGCGGCGGAAGGGCTGCCCACCTATGCTCTGACCGGCGACGAGCCGGTGCTCATCATCGATGTCGCCGTCGCTCTCGGCATGGCGAGTTCCAAGAGCGAGGGCCGCCGGCTGGTCGAGCAGGGCGGCGTTCGGCTCAACGACCAACCCGTCCTCACCATCCATGCCAGCATCCGGCGCTCGGATCTCGATGAGACCGGCACGGCTCGGCTCAGCGTCGGCAAGAAGCGTCACGCGCTCATCCGCCGGGGTTGATTGATCATCAGATTGCGTCACCAAGTGACTGTGAATAACTTACTGAATCCACAGGATTATTCAGTAAGGGCCTGACAATGTGACCGGAACTGTAATGAGTGTGGTTGACGCTCATAACCAGTACATGGGAGCATAAGCGCATAAGCGTCTATCCGCATAGGTGTGTACCGATGGATGAGACAATTCGCTGGACTGTTAAGGTGTCGAAGTCGACCGATAGGTCACTGCGCAGTCACCTGGCCCAGAAAGGCCTCAAGAAGGGCGACCTCTCAAAGTTCATCGAGGAGGCGGTGCGTTGGCGCGTGTTTCATCAGACCGTTGAGGACACAAAAGCGCGCAACGCCAACGTTCCCCAGGCGGAAATCGACGCTGCGATCGACGAGGCACTCACAGCTGTCCGCGCTGAGCGCTTCGGCAATCGCACTTAATGCGCGTCGTTCTCGACACCAACATCTTAATCAGCGCCTTGATCTCCCGCTCCGGTCCGACGGATCGTTTATATATGGCCTGGAGAGATCAGCGTTACGAGCTTGTCACGAGTATCGAGCAACTGGAGGAATTTCAGCGCGTCACGCGTTATCCCCGCGTGAAGCCATTAGTTCTACCGAGCGTCGCCGGCACTCTGTATAACCAACTGCGCGCCTCCAACATTGTGTTGGACAAGCTTCCCGTCATTGAACGCTCACGAGACCCCGGCGATAACTTCCTGTTGGCGATGGCAGAGGCGGGTGCCGCGGATTACCTCGTGACGGGCGACAAGCGCGGTGTCCTCGCACTCCAGAAACATGGCATTACGCATATTGTGAATTCCAGAGACATGCTGAGAGTGCTAGGGATTGTGGAGTAGGGCACGGAGGGCCATTCGTTTTCTGCAACTCGCGCCTCACGCGAAGCCGGTGTCAACGATGATTGGCGCGGTCATACAATTCTTCCCGCTCCGGACGGCTACCGTCGGCCCACTGAAATTTGAAAGGCTTTTTGGCGAAATAGCGTCGCATCGCGTCCTTGTAATCGCGATTGCACACCTCGCGCATGCGATCCCGCAGAATCTCGCCCAGCAGTTGCGAGATGCTTTTGCCGCGCTCAGCCGCATAGATCCGCGCCCAATCGGCGGTTTTTCTGTCAAGGGTAATGCTGAGTTTCATCGACCCGACTCGAATTCCAGGGGAGAACGAATTTACACAAAGCCTGTGAAATTCTCAAAATCGCGATTTTACTGGCCTCAACTCGTGGCCGCCGGGGCGGTCTGCCTGGCGCTTTGTGATGCCTTAGATTGACCGAGCCCAAGGCTCGCAGCTAGCCTAAGCGCCCGTTTCGCCTGAGCGGCCGGTAGCCGCTGATGCATCGCAACAATTCAGGAAGCCGAACATCCGAATCCAAGAGCTGATGACACGTTACACGCCCTATGCCGCGGCGCTTGGCGCCACGCTGCTGCTGTGGCAGATCTCGCGCGCGCCTCCGGAGGTGATCTCTGCCGCCACCCCCTCAGGTTATCCCCTGGCGCCGGCCGCCGGGACCTTACCCGGTGCCGCGATCCAGCCCGGCCGACCCGTTATTGCGCAACAGGCCGGCATTGCCTCGACGATCCAGGTGATTGTCGCCAGGAACGATACCCTGGACGGCATTTTTCGCCGCATGGCGCTCGACACCGCCGATCTGGCCGCGATTCGCCATCTCCCGGGCATTCGCCAGAGTCTGGATTTCCTCAAACCGGGCGACGCGATCAAGCTCACGCATAGCGACGGCGAGATCAAGGAACTCACGCGCAAGGTGAGCGAAACCCGGACTCTCCAGGTGGTGCGTGAAGAAGCGGGCTTCGCGGCGAGGATGATCGACAATCCGGTGCAGACGCGGATTCGCACCGCCACCGCCACCATTGATTCATCGCTGTTTGAGGCGGCCGGGGCAGCCGGTATCTCCGACACGGTGGCGCTGAAGCTCGCCAACGTGTTCGCCTGGGATATCGACTTCGTGCTCGACATCCGCGAGGGCGATCGCTTCACCGCGGTCTACGAACAGATCTATCAGGACGGTAAATACCTTCGCGACGGCGAAGTGTTGGCGGCGGAGTTCGTCAATAGCGGCAAGGTGTATCGCGCGGTGCGGTTCATGATGGGTGATTCGGGCAGCGCCAGCTACTACACGCCGGACGGCTTGCCCATGCGCAAAGCTTTTCTAAGGACTCCGGTCGAATTCACCCGGGTCAGCTCGGGGTTCAATCCGCATCGCCTGCATCCCATCTTGAACACCATTCGCGGGCACATGGGCACCGACTATGCGGCGCCGACCGGCACCCCCGTGCACGCGGCCGCAGACGGCCGAGTCAGCTTTGCGGGGCGGCAGGGCGGCTATGGCAACGCGCTGGTGCTGGCGCATAACAACAGCGTATCGACGCTGTATGGCCATATGTCGCGCTTTGCCAACCACATTCGCGTCGGCACCCACGTGCAACAGGGCGATATCATCGGCTACGTCGGCATGACCGGCCTCGCAACCGGCCCTCACCTGCACTACGAATACCTCGTGAACGGCGTGCACAAGAATCCACAGACCGTGCGCTTGCCGGGCGCCGAGCCGCTGCACGTAGACGATCTGACAAGATTTCGCACCCAGACCGCGCCGCTGCTCGCTGCATTGTCGCCGGCACCCGTCTCTCCCGCCGGCCCTGTCGTTGCCGACGCTCGCGTCAACGGTCCAGTCGCCGCCGATTCGCCGGCATTCGGTGTGTTCAGCGTCTCCGCCATCCTCGAGGATTCGAGGTTCAACTTCGGCGGCGATGCGGCGCGGCCTTGGATCAACTGAGGACAAGACAGTGTTGCCGCGCGGTGGTGTATGGTGCCTAACGCAATTTTAGCGGCAGCATGAACGACGTCGACCTCCAAGTACCGCAGCTGTACATCAATCGCGAACTCTCGTTTCTGGAGTTCAACCAGCGAGTGCTGGAGCAGGCCAAGGACAGCCGCATTCCGCTGCTCGAGAGAGTGCGATTTCTGTGCATCTCGTGTGCCAACCTCGACGAATTCTTCGAAATCCGCGTCGCCAGCCTCAAAGAGCTGCTGGAGGCCGGCGCCGTGCAGGGAGGTCCGGACGGCTTGCCGGTTGCCGACCAGCTCAAAGCGATTCGCACCCGTGCGATGCGCTTGGTCGACGAGCAGTACCAGCTGCTGAACGATGTGCTCTTGCCGGAACTCGCTCAAAGCGGGGTGGTGTTCGTCTCGCCCGACATGTGGACCGAAGCGCAGGCCGTATGGCTTGCCGACTACTTCAGCCGCGAAGTGGAACCCGTCTTGAGCCCGCTGGCTCTCGATCCGGCGCGGCCGTTCCCGAAGATTCTCAATAAAAGTTTGAATTTCGCGGTCGTGATCGAGGGCGAGGACGGATTCGGCCGCAATAGCGGACTCGCGGTGGTGCAGGCCCCGCGTTCCTTGCCGCGCCTGATCCGCTTGCCCGACGAACTCGGCAGCCGCAACTTCGTGTTTTTGGGCACCATCGTCGAAGCCTTCGTCTCCAAGCTGTTCGCCGGCATGCACATGCGCGGTTGCTACCAGTTTCGGGTCACACGCAACAGCGACTTGTTCGTCGAGCAGGAAGAAGTCGACGACCTGCTGCGCGCCGTCGAAGGCGAACTCGCCTCGCGCCGCTTCGGCGACGCGGTGCGATTGGAAACCGCGCACGACTGCCCGGACGAAATCCTCAACTTTCTGCTGGCGCAATTCGGACTCACCGGGGAGGATCTTTACAAGGTTTCGGGCCAGGTGAACCTGAATCGCTTGATGGCCGTGTACGATTTGGTGGACCGCGCGGAACTCAAGTACGCGCCGTTCGCGCCGAGCATTCCGGAGCGGCTGCGCACCGGCAGCGATCTATTTGCCACCCTGCGCGCCGGGGACGTGCTCCTGCACCACCCGTTTCAAGGCTTCAGCCCCGTCACGGATTTCATCAAGCAAGCGGCAAACGACCCCCAGGTGCTGGCGATCAAGCAGACCCTGTATCGCGCCGGCAGCGATTCCGCCATCGTCGGCGCGCTTGCCGAGGCCGCTCAGGCAGGCAAGGACGTGACCGTCATCATCGAGCTGCGCGCGCGCTTCGATGAAGAAGCGAACATCGAGCTTGCAACCAGGCTGCAGGAAGCCGGCGCGCACGTCATGTACGGGGTTTTCGGCTTCAAAACGCACGCCAAGCTCGTGATGGTGGTGCGGCGCGAGGACAAAGGCCTGCGGCGCTACTGTCACCTCGGCACCGGCAACTATCACCCCAAGACCGCGCGGCTCTACACCGACTACGGTCTGATGACGGCCGACGAATCCATCGGCGAGGATATCCATGGAATATTCCTGCAGTTGACGGGACTGACGCGCGTACCGCGCCTGCGCAAATTACTGCATGCGCCCTTCAGCCTGCATCAGGCGCTGCTCGCCAAGATCGAGCGCGAGAGCGCTCACGCCCGCGCAGGCAAGCCCGCCCGCATCATTGCAAAGCTCAATGCACTGACCGAGCCGACCATCATCCAGGCGCTGTACCGGGCTTCGCGCGCCGGCGTGTACATCGACCTGATCGTGCGCGGCGTATGCTGTCTGCGGCCCGGCGTACCGGGCGTTTCGGAGCGCATCAAGGTGCGCTCCATCGTCGGGCGCTTCCTGGAACATTCGCGCGTCTATTATTTCGAGAACGCCGGAACCCGCGAGATCTACTGCGGCAGCGCCGATTGGATGGATAGGAATCTATTCCGCCGCATCGAGGTCGCATTCCCGGTCGAGGCGCCCGACTTGAAATCCCGGGTCGCCGAGGATCTGAAGTTGTACCTGGCCGACGACACCCAGGCCTGGGTCATGGATTCCACCGGCCATTACGCCCGTGCCGACCGCACCGTGCATGTCTGCGCGCAGACCCGCCTCTTGAGCCTGTACGACGAGCGGGTCCCGCTCACCGACGCCTGAGCGCGCGCCGGCGATCCCGCCCGCCTCCACCGTCACACGATATTCAGTCGAAAGCCGGCGTCCTTCAAGTACGCCCGCTCTTGTTCGAGATCCTCCAGCGTGAGCGGATGCTCCTTCATCCAGCCTTGCGGCAACTGCATGGTGACGGTGCGGCCCTTGACGGCCAGCCGCACGTCCGGCAAAGGCTGCGGGCTGCGTCCCCGGTGCAGCAACACCGCGAGCCGCAGCACCACGATCAGAAACTCGGTGAGACGATCCCACGGCGGCAGCAGATCCTCCAGCGATTCGAACGACAATTGCCGGCGGTGCCCGCCGACCAGTGCGGACACCAACAGCTGCTCTTCGCGCGGGAAGCCCGGCATGTCGGCATGCTCGAGCAGGTAGGCACTGTGTCTGTGATACTTCGAGTGCGCGATGTCGAGTCCCGTCTCGTGCAGTCGCGCCGCCCAGCGCAGCACGAATTCCGCCAACGGGTCTTCCAATCCCCATTCGGACTCCACTTGCTCGAGCAGGGCCACTGCCGTCGCTTCGACACGATCAGCCTGCAACGCATCGACGTGATAGCGCATTTCCATGGCGCGCACGCTGCGCACGCGCGCATCTTCGTCGGTGAAGCGGCCCATGAGGTCGTACAGCAATCCTTCGCGCATGGCGCCTTCGGCCACTCGAACGCGGTCGATGCCGAAGCTCTCGACGATTTCCAGCAGAATCGCCAGCCCGGCGGGAAATACCGGGGCGCGCTCGGCGTCCACGTCCGGCAGATCGAGCTCTTCCACGTGGCCCGCCGCGATGACTCGCTCGGCGAGCAGGCGCAGGTTGTCCAGAGTGATGCGGGGCGCATCGGAATTGAGCCGGCGCAACACGTCGCCAATGACCCGGACGGTCCCGGAGCTGCCGAATGCCTGCAGCCAGCCGAGCTTGCGGTACGCCTCGTGTATCGGCTCGAGTTCGAGCCGCACCGCCGTGCGCGCGCGTTCGAAGCGCTTTTCGGAAATCCTGCCGTCATCGAAACAAATCGCGCTCAAACCCACGCAGCCCACCGACAGGCTTTCGAGCAGTAAAGGATTAAAGGCCTCGCCGATCACGACCTCGGTCGATCCCCCGCCGATATCGATCACCAGGCGCTTGTCCGGGCTCATGGGACTGGTGTGCACGACACCGGAGTAGATCAGCCGCGCTTCTTCCAATCCGGAGATGATTTCAATCGGATGGCCGAGCGCGGCGCGGGCCCGCTCCAGAAACCAACGCTTGCGCTTGGCCCGCCGCAGGGCATTGGTGCCGACGACACGCACGCTGTCGGCGTTCATCGCGCGCAACCGCTGTCCGAAACGCTCGAGGCAGCGCAATGCGCGGTCCGTCGCGGCGTCGTCCAGCCGCCCGCTTTCGCCCAAGCCGGCGGCGAGCCGCACCATTTCCCGGAGGCGGTCTAATATGACCAGCTGGCCGTGCGAATGACGCGCCACGACCATGTGAAAGCTGTTGGAGCCCAAGTCGACGGCGGCGAGAACGTCGGGTACGACACGACCGCCGCTCATCTACGCGGTCGTCATTCTTAGGCTGAGAATGAAGACCCGCAACCGCAGGTTGTTTTCGCGTTTGGATTACGAATGACGAACTGGGCGCCCTGTAAGTCCTCTTTGTAGTCGATTTCCGCGCCCATGAGGTATTGCGCACTCATCGGATCGACCAGCAGCTGCACGCCGTGGTTTTCGACGCAGAAGTCGCCGTCCTCCATCTTCTCATCGAAGGTGAACCCGTACTGAAAGCCCGAGCACCCGCCGCCCGACACGAATACCCGCAATTTGAGGTTCGGATTCGCTTCCTCGCGGATCAGCTCACCCACCTTTCCCGCGGCGGCGTCGGTGAAAACCAGCACATTGGGCGGGGCAGGGGCCAGATTGGCCGTGGATATCGAATTTGATGTCGCGCTCATGGTCGCATTCTACCCCGCCGGACCTTTGCCAATCAAAGTTATGAACCCTCTTTGGGACCGGGTTCACCCATGCCGGTCCCCGGAACCGACCGATGGATCAGCTTTCCATTGATTTGGGCGCCAACGGCGGTTTCAATGACGGTGTACAGAACATTCCCCAGAACCCGCGCTTTTGACCCAAGCTCGACCCGATCGCTGGCCTCGATGTCGCCTTTGACGATGCCGTTCAGGATGACCTTGGGCGCGATCACCGAGCCCTCGATGCAGCCGTGCTCGCTCACGGACAAGAACGTGTCCGCTTCCGAGTCGCCCTTGACGTTGCCGTTGATGTAGCCTTCGAGATGCAAGCCGCCGTTGAATTCGATATCGCCGTTGATGCGGGTCTTCGCGCCGATCAAAGTATCGACTTTCGCGTTCTTACTCTGTTTCTGTTTGAACATCTACATCACCTTTGCCCTTGGCCTCCGTTTCGACCGACATTCCCTGCGCCTTCCAAACGAAAGCCTGCCGAAAAATGTGGCTGGCATCTCTGTCCTTGCTGCTGCGAATGTCGACCCCTACCCGGGTCGCCTCGAACCCCTGCGGCAGTCGTATGGGTTCGTCGTAATCCTGGAAGTAACGGAAGGAGTATGCCAGGCTGACGCGCCCGTTAGGCGTCACCTGCGCAAAAGTCAAACTAGCCGGTTTGCCCTGCATCAGGCCATCGATGCTGATCGCGGCGCTGCCCGCCGCCGTATTGGCGGGTTTGCCGGTCTGCATCAAGACGAACTTCAGCCGGTATTGACCCGATGCCGCCTCCGGCACGATTTGCATCTGCTGGACTTTGACGCGAATGACCGGATCCGGCTGCACCAGGCCCCGGTAGAACGACAGGTCCTGATTCAGGCGCGCGATTTGGCTCTGCATATCCCCGAGACTGCGCTCGACCTGCTTGTAGCCCTCATGATCGACACGACGCGCCACTTCGGCGGCTGCCAGCTGGGCGCGCTGCTTCTCATTCTGCGCTTCGAGGCCGCGGATGCGCGCGCTCGCCGACAAGGCTCCCCGCACGGAATCCACCACTCGAAATCCCGCGTCGTACCGGCCGAGTTCGAACGCCGCGTACAGTACGACCAACCCCGACAGTACGGCCAGGCCGAGCAGCACCGCGCGCCGCTTCGGCGTATGCGGTCTGACCACCAATTTGCCGAACGAATCCACCATACTCGACTCCGCGCCGCACTGCCTTCGGGTAGGAGACATTACACGAAGCGGCGCCCTCCTAAAACAGACCTCGCGGTTCGCCCTGCCCTTCCGCGCCTGCGGCGACAGGCACCGCATCACGGTATACGATACCGAGCGGATGGGAACTCTCATGCTGTGGCTCAAGGCATTTCATGTCATTGCGGTGATCACTTGGTTCGCCGGCCTGTTCTATCTACCGCGACTCTTTGTCTATCATGCGGACACGAAGGACTCGATCAGCATCCAACGCTTCAAAATCATGGAGCGCCGCCTGTTTGCGATCATGACTATTGGCGCGATTGCAAGCGTGGTATTCGGTGCTGCAATGCTGGCGGCGGCGCCCGGCTACCTCACCATGGGGTGGTTGCGGATCAAGCTGCTGCTGGTTTTAGTGCTGATCGCCTACCATCTGTTCTGCTACCGGCTGATGCGGAATATTGCGCAAGATGGCAACGCGCGCAGCGCCGCGTGGTACCGCGTCTTCAACGAAGTTCCCTCGCTGCTGCTGATCGCTATCGTGATTCTCGCCGTGGTCAAGCCTTTCTAGGCGCTGCGCGCCCCTTCTCAACGGGGTCGAAGCGACCCCGTCCTTAATTGTCTCAAGAGGCCGCGGCTATTTCAGGCCACCACTCGGGGTACGGCGGCAGGCCTTCCGGGAACATCACCTTGCCCAGATCGTGCAGCGCACGCACGTATACCCGCCGCTTGAAATAGACCACTTCGCGCACCGGCGTCCAATAGTCCGACCAGCGCCAGCGGTCGAACTCCGGAGTCGCGGTGGCATCGAATCGCAGCCTCGATTCGTCGCCGATGAGCCTCAGCAGAAACCAGCGCTGTTTCTGGCCGATGCAGCGGTCGCGTATATATTGCCGCGGCAGCCGATACCGAAGCCAGCCGCGTGTCGAGCCCAGCACCTGCACGTCCCCGGGCTCGAGGCCGATTTCCTCTTTGAGTTCACGAAACAGCGCCTCTTCAACCCGCTCTCCGCGGTTGACTCCCCCTTGGGGAAATTGCCAGCCGCGGCCGCCGACGCGGCCGCCCAAGAATACTTCCCCGGACCCGCGAGTCAGAACGATGCCGACGTTGGCGCGAAAACCGTCCTTGTCGATGTAATCGATGGCTGGCTGGCTGGACATGCGTCAATTGTTCCATATCGCCGGCCGTTTGTGGTTGCAGGGCATGGGCGCTTAGGCTACGCGGCGAATCGCGCGCAGGCCATTCACCGCCCCGCGTGGGTACC
>Ga0210408_10005410_pt1 | contig 11225 bp, 18 predicted proteins | sample IncBWH4MmetaG_FD_155471 | JGI IMG/M metagenome (GOLD analysis project Ga0210408, IMG submission 155471) | Forest soil microbial communities from Barre Woods Harvard Forest LTER site, Petersham, Massachusetts, United States - Inc-BW-H-4-M | ecosystem: Environmental > Terrestrial > Soil >... | reverse complement strand
GCGGATGGGTAGATGCCCAGTTTGATCGGATCGGCAAGGTCCTCGATACCCTCGACGCCAATGTGCCGTCACTCGACCCTGACCTCGGAACCATCACTGTCGGTTGCGCCCTTGAATATCTCGACTTTCGCTTCCGTGACCGTCCTTGGCGATCCGAACGACCGCAGCTGAGTGCCTGGCACGAACAATTTGCTTTGCGGCCGAGCATGGCAAGCACGAAGCACCCAGCGTGATCCGTTCAAGGGGTCGCGGCATGCTCGGTAGCCGTCGTCGAATTGTTGAGGCCCGTCGCACTGAAACCGCTCACCGTTGGCGGGGCCGGTCACTTTTGATTGGCGAGAGTGGCGTTGCCCTCAGGCGTTTCTCCCAGACTGGCCGGGATCTTTTTCCAGATCCCGGCGCCCTTTTCAGCGCAAAGCCGATTAGCTTTCAGCGAAGCCGAATCATTAGGCGCCAATTCCATGAGGGGGGTGCCGACCGGCCTCTTGGGATTTTACCGACCAAGACCTCAGCGGCCGCAAGCCTAACTCACCGAGCAGCTGCAGCGAAGGGTGCGTCATCCTGCTTAGCGATGTCGAAGCGATTTAAGCAGCGACTTGGCCGTCTCCGTGGCCCGATTAATGGCGTTCCGATCGCGATAAACCCTCGAAACGGCGAAGCCCCCTTGCACAACAGTTATGAGCATCAGCGCAAGCTCGTTAGCGTCGAGGCGTTTCGCAATTTCGCCGTCGGCTTGGGCTTCGCGGAGAGCTCCCGCAAGGAGCCCCTGAAGTTCGCGGAAATAACGTTCGACGGGCTTCCTCAGCGATGCCTCGGCGATCGACGATTCGGCTGCAAATCTGCCCATCCTGCAACCTTTGAGGCCGTCGCGAGAAACGTCCAGATAGCGGAAAACCCGATCCAAAGCAGAACCGTCTGCTCCAACAGTCTCGCGCGCGAGCTCGCACATTTCATCGGATACTTCACCGAGAGCCACAGACGCCAGGTCCATTTTTCCCTTGAAGTGGTGATAGAGGCTGCCTTGCCCCGCACCGCTTTCTTCCAGCAAGTCGCGTGGACTTACGGCCTCGTAGCCACGCTCCCACATCAATTTCTTGGCCGCCTTAACAAGCTCGCCCTTCGCCTTCATGACATCCTCATGATCGCGTCGAATCAACCGAAAGTGACTGTATTCTGTAGCTACTAGTATGTAAAGACAACCATCGCTATCGAGTATCAGCCATGTTTTCGCAAAACGTTCGCCCATGATCGCAGCGCCGTCATGACAGGTGCCACGTCTCCTCTTCACACCGGTGAGCCAAGATCCAAAGTTTTGCAGGCGTTGCATGTTAGTATTTGTTCGACTTTGTCAGCTACTCGCCGCGTCTGGGGGCGGAGGGCTACTGTTTCAAAATCCCCGTGGATGGTTTGCGAAGTTGATATGAGCCGCCGGCATCGACGGCGCGCCACGTTGGCCTTCTTCGCAGACAAAGCAAGGAGATCGCAATGTTGAATCTAACCCGCCGTAACGCTTTATTGACGGCAGCAGTCGCAGGAGCAGCGTTCGGCCTGCCCAAGCCCGTCTCGTTTATCGAGGCTGCGCTTGCCCAGAAGGGACCTGAAGCCGGTAAGGGCTTCCGGGCGTTCAAGTTGGGCAAGAATCACGGGTTCATCCTGAACGATGGCGTTTGGGAAAAGCCGCACGATCCGTCCTTTATTGCTGGTGTTTCCGTTGAGGAAACCAAGGCTGCACTGGCCGCCGCGGGGATCGCTAATGACGTCGTGCCGATTCCGTTCAACATAACCCTGCTCAAACTCGGCAAAGAAACGATTCTCTTCGACGCCGGCACGGGTGGTCAGTTTCAGCCCACGGCGGGAGCGATGATCGCAAATATGGCTGCAGCCGGCATCAAGCCGGAGCAGATTACGAGGGTAGTTGTTTCGCATTTCCATCCGGACCATGTCTTCGGGCTCATGAGCAAGGCCCCCGACAATACGCCGGTCTTCCCCAAGGCCACGATTTACGTGCCCAGCAACGAGTTCAAGTTCTGGATGGATTCGAGCATTTTCACTAAACTGCCCGAAAAGCAGCATGGCCTGCCTAAGAGGCTTCAGGCGATGTTCCCACTCTTCAAGGACAAGCTGAAGCAATACGAGTGGGATACCGAGGTTGTTGCGGGCATCCACTCCATCGCGGCACCAGGCCATACGCCAGGCCATACTGCATTCGTTGTCGGGTCGGGCAAGCAGCAGTTGATGGTGCTGAGCGACACGACAAACATGCCTGCCCTATTCGCGAAGCACCCCAATTGGCACGGCGCAATCGATGCTGACCCGGTGCTTGCGGAAACGACGCGACGCAGACTGTTCGACCGTGCCGTGGCGGACAAGTCGCTCGCGACCGGTTACCACTTCCCGTTTCCCGCCATCGGTACGATCACGGCAGACGGTGGTGGCTATACCTTTGTGCCTGCGGCATAGGTGGCGGCTACGCATACGGAAACGGCCATCGTTTGCACGCAGACTTGGCCGTTTTCGACACTATTTTCAATTCGGCAGCGCATGAGCTTCTAACGAGTGACGCCGGTCGTCGGCGCACACTTTGCTCTATCAGCAATAACCCCAATTCCGAGGCTCGTATGCGGGGAATACCGCGCCGGTTCGACTACTTCGTTTATGGAGTTATTCAATCGGGCCTTACCTGTGCGATTGCGGCAGCGATCGCGAGCCTCCCCTTCATCGCGAGCGGGACCTTCGTGATCCATTGGCTGCGGTCATCGTTTGTCGCCTGGATCATGATGCTACCAATTGTGCTGTTCGCAGCGCCGGCCATTCGACGCTTGACGAACCTCTTGACACGAGAGGACTGAATTTGGCCGATGGAATCGTCGTCCTGCTCTGCGAATGGGCATTGAACCATCTGAGGCATTGTCGAAAACAAGGCTCCGACTGGGATCATAGATACAGTAGGTTCCTGCTTGCAAATGTACCAACTAGTACGTACGATCTTGGTAGATTTTTTAAAGGGCAACGTTCAAGCAATCTTTTTTCATTTTCTCGTGGAGCTGACCCGTGTATTCGCGGGCACCTTCTTGAAGAACAAACACGGCGTAGCGGACACACGCGCCGACCTATGATGGCAATGCGGGGCTAAGACCGACAAGCCCCGCACCGACTGCTAATGACCAAGCAACTATAGGAACCCGGATGATGCGTCAGATTGAGCCCAAAACCACAACCCGCCGTGACTTGTTGATGATTGCGGGGGCAACCGCGGCAACGGGCGGCGCTGCGCTAGCGCTAGGCTCGGACGCGGTTGCCCAGACGGCTGGCGGCAAGATCAAAGCGGTCGGATTTGACGCTTTCACGATCTTCAACCCGCTCTCCGTTGACGCAGTGATCGAGGAAAATTTGCCCGGCAAAGGTAGTCAGTTGGCCACCGCTTGGCGCGTTCGAATCTTCGAATATTGCTGGCTCAGGACACTCAACCAGACTTATGTCGACTTTTGGCAGGTTCTTGACGATGCGCTGGTGTTTGCGTTCAAGGCTGCAAAGATCGAGTTGAAGCCCGACGCGCGCGACAAATTCATGGATGCCTTCCTTCACCTGAAACCTTGGCCCGATTCGGTCGAGGCGCTCAAATCCATGCGGCAAGCAGGAATTCGACTTGCTTACGTCTCGAACCTCACACCCAGGATACTTACGACAATCAGCCAGAGTGCCGGCATCTCCGACCTATTCGAGCACGTCTTGAGCACGGATCGCGTGAAGGCTTACAAGCCGGACCCGCGCGCCTACCAGATGGCCGAGGTTGTGTTCAATTTGCCGCGCGAAAATATCGTGTTTGCGGCGTTCGGGGGGTGGGATGCGGCAGGTGCGAAATCGTTCGGCCTCAACACTTTCTGGGTCAATCACGTGAACGCGCCGCTCGAGGAGTTGGGCGTGAAGCCCGACGCCATCGGGAGGACGCTCTTGGATTTGGCAAAATACGTCACTGCATAGCTCGACCAGTGCGTCGAGGGGAGGCCATGTTAGCCAAGGTTTTCGGACTTTTTAGGTACCCGATCAAAGGGCTCTCACGCGAGCCCCTCAAGTCGGTCACTCTGCAAGCTGGTCGAGGCGTGTGCGGCGACAGGGAATTCGCTCTGGCGCTGCCTGCGACTGTGTTTGACCAAGGAAATCCCCAACCGCTACCCAAATTCCAATTCCTGATGCTGGCGCGCCAGGAAGCCTTGGCGCGCCTGACAACGTCATACGACGCCGGCACCGGATTGTTGTCGGTGACCGATGGTGCCGAAAGCTTGTCGGCGGACGTCCGCTCGGCCGAGGGACGCGGCGCCATTGCCGCATTCTTCGCACGCTTTCTTCCTGAAGATCAAAAGTCATCGCAGCCTCGACTCGTCACCGCGGCCAACCATCGCTTCACCGACGTCGGGGTGCACTCTTCCGAGCTCATGCAGGCCATATCGGTGCTCAACCTTGCCTCGGTTCGGGACTTGGAGACGCGGATCGGCAAGCGGCTCGATCCGCGTAGGTTCCGAGCAAATATTCTTGTCGAGGGGCTCGATCCCTGGGTTGAAAACGAGTGGCTTAACCGGGATCTGATGCTGGGCACCGTTCGGTGCAAGGGCGTGCGGCCGACCCGCCGTTGTCCAGCCACTGAAGTCAATCCTGATAGTGCGATCCGGGATATCAACGTCCCGCGCGAACTAATGCGTTGCTACGGCCACATTCATCTCGGCATTTACCTAACTGTGATAAAGGGGGGAACGGTAGGCATTGGCGACACGGTCACTGCGACCTGCTAAACAACCGGCACGACCTAGTGACCCAGTCTGGTGCGCGTCGCGAGTCTGTTAAAGGCGGCTTTTTGGGTTAGCTGACAGTTGCAACCGATTCAACAGGCTTGAAATCGCCTGAAATGAAAACGCAGCGCTTGCTGGAGCCGGACACACAGTTCAGCGAAAATATTGTCAAGGAAGCGCTTGTCTCGCGTGTCGTTTGTCAGCCAGCGCAAAACGTCGCCGTCAGGAGTCTCGGTGACGTGATCGATTTTTGGCGGCGCGTTCATATCTTCTCCTGAGCGGTAACCTGGATCCGCCTGGAGCGGTCAGAAGTCACGGCAAATCCCTTGCTAGTGGAGGCTGCAACGCCGGTTGGACCAGCCGCGCGGCGCCGCACTACGTGACGCGAGCTAACTCACGAACGACGATGCAGGAAGTCAACGACAAGTTTTGTCGTCGCGGCCGGCTGTTCTTCCGTAATCCAGTGTCCGCAATCCGGGATGATCGCATCTTCGACGTTATCGGCGACACACCGTATCACCGCGCCGATCATAGGGCCGAATGTAGCTTCGCCACCGAAGGCCAGAACCGGCATCTTAAGCTTACCCTTCGCAAGGAACGCCTTGTTATCGGTTGCATCCTGGCCGAAAGCCAGGAACTGGGCAAAACCCGCTCGCATTGCGCCAGGTTGCGCATAGAGCGCCGCGTAATGCTCGCGTTTCGCTTCGTCAAACCGCTTCGGGTCCCGGGAAAGGTCGTTCCAGAAGCGGTCGAGATAGATGCGCTCGCGGCCGGCGACCAGGCGCTCCATGTCCCGACCACCGAAGCCAAAGTGCCACATAGCCGGATCCATTACGATCTGCTCCCAGGGTCCGACGCCGGGCAGTGGCGCATCAATCGGCACCCATCGCCTCACGCGCTCGGGGTGGGTGGCGGCAACTGCGAAGCCGACCATGATGCCGATGTCGTGCGTCACCAATTCGAACTTACCCACACCTAGGGCGTCCAGGACGCCCACCACATCCGCCGCCTGATTCTTCTTGTCGTAGCCGCCCTCAGGCCTCGACGAGAGGCCCAGCCCACGGAGGTCGGGCACGATGATCGTGTGGTCTTCGATAAGTGCGCTCGCCAGATGACCCCACATGTCGCCGGTTGTGCCGTAGCCGTGCAGCATGACCACTGCCGGACCATGACCGCCGACCCGCACATGGATGGATGCGCCGTTGGTTTCGATCATCCGCGTCTGCATTGCAGCCGGAAAGGGATAAATCCCATCTACGTGGGCATGCTCGCTCATCTGTGTACTCCGGGTTTGCTTCAGTTTGAGTCGACGCCGGGCGCGGCATCCACTCCACGCATTTTATAACGATCGTCAGAAAACATGATGTGCACCGTACACGCTCCGCATTGGGCAATGCCGCAGCCGAACTTGGTTCCAGTCATGCCGAGCACGTCACGCAGCACCCAGAGCAGCGGCATGTCCGCGGGCGCATCGAACGATTTCTGCTCGCCGTTGATCGTCAATTTGACCATGGGGTATCCGATATGTCAGGTGACTGCCTCAGGCAGCGAGCGCCGGGGCGAATTTCATCAGCCGGTTGGAGGCCTCGGCAACGATTCGATGGATCAGATCGCCGGCCTTCGGAATATCGTGGATCAACCCGATGCTCTCGCCGACAGTTACGTTGGCGATCTCGAAATCATCGGATTTCTGCGCTTCCTCAACCTTACGCAATTCCTCTCCGCGCATTTGTTCGAGTTCCTTTTCGTGACCTTGCCATCTCTCGATAAAATCGTTCCTCATGAGCCGGCCGGTATACCCCGGCGGCCAGACCCGTCTCCGCACGACGTCGTAAACGCTTGTGCGTATGGTCTCGTCCCCGGTCGCTTCCAGCACCATCGTCTTTGCCGCATCCGGGATGAGGGCTTCCTGCGTTGCCCAGAACCTGGTGCCCATCAACACACCATCGGCTCCCAGCATGAGCGACGCCGCGAGACCCCGGCCATCCGCAATGCCACCCGCGGCAAGCACAAGAACATCGGGTGCCCGTGCGGCCAACGCATCCACCACTGACGGAACGAATGGCATCGTGGAACGCAGCGCCCAGCCATGCCCACCGGCCTCGGTCCCCTGAGCGACGATGACATCCGCCCCGACATCGACCGCGCGGAACGCGTGATCCAGGCAATGCACTTGGCAAATCAGCGGTACGCCAGCCTTCTTGATGCGAGCGGCATACAGACCCGGATCCGAGAAGGACAACATCATCGCACGCGGATGCCGCTCCAGCGCGATGTCGAGCAATCCCGGATCCTCGGGAATGGTCCAGGTGATAAACCCGGCGCCAACGTCGGATCGCGTGACCTTTGCCGATTCGGCTTCGAACCAAACGCGGTCGACGTAACCGCCACCCAACAGCCCGAGTCCTCCAGCTGCCGCTACCGCCGATGCCAAAGCTCCCCCCGAAGCAGGGGTCATGGGCGCCAGCACAATCGGATGCTTGATACCAAAACGCTTGGTCAGCCTGGTGGTGATCGTCATGATCGTTCCTTGATGTTCAATGATGTTTGCGTTACAGCAACACTTCTTCCAGTTGATTCCAGAACTATAGAGGAAGGCGTGTCTAATAATAATTTCTGCGTCCGCCGCAACTCCAATTCGGCTTCTATCCCTGCAGGTTCATAGATCGCCGGTCAGAAATTGCGCTCGGCCGGCACCGAATGACCAATCCTCATCAGCGTTTGTCACAAAAGTCACGACCACGTCGCTTGGTGAAATTCCGCAACTGGCGGAAAGCCTTTCGACCAGCAAACGATAAAAGGCCTGTTTCATTTCGCGTTCTCGTGGACGGCTGGTGATCTGGAGCACAACTATTTTGTCAGATCTGGCGAACCCGAGCCCCGTGTCCTCGATGACCATGCGAGAACGCTTGTGCTCGTGTACCACCTGATAGCGATCGTTTCTCGGTACGTGGAGGGTTTCGAGCAACACCTCGTGCGTGACGTCGAGGATCTTCTTCAGCTCAGGTTCCGAGCGTCCCTCGATGAGGTCGAAGCGCAGGAGCGGCATGATGACTTTCCATACTTGAGCGTTTGACTCGTTTTTTGTCGCCAGAGGGACCATGTCCCCATCAATTGCGATCATCAAACGAATAAATTCGAGAGGCTAATCTGTGCGGCAGATCGCTCGATTTGGCGCCAAAATCGCATGATTACAGCAAGAAGGACCGGCCAAGCAGCGCGCGATATTTTTTCCCCCGCTGCCGATCACAGTCGCTCATGCGACTCTTTGCGCTGCCCGCCAATGAGCATCGTTGCGGCAAGGATTGCTAAGAGCTGTGCCGGCGTGGATCATCATGTGGATCGTGATATTCAAGGCCGAGTGGTCCGATCGCCGTCACCTGCGTGACGTATTCGCCGGACTTCGCCCAATGAAAATGCCAGGTTTCGCCTGGAAGAACGATGACGCTTCCCGGCGGATAGGCCTTCACCTTTTCGCCATCGAACGTCTCCCCGAGCCCGATGTAAAAGACACCCGACATGACCGTGTAGATGCGATCCTCTGGATGCTTGTGCGGCATCAGTTTCGTACCGTCCGGCACCTTGACCCTGACCACGTAAGGACCGGGTTCCGTGGGGTGGCCTACGATGACCGCCAGACGAGCCCCAGGTGGAAACGCCGGAAACGGCTTCCAGTCGATATCTTCGGGCAGGATCGCTCTAAAATCTGCCTGATCAGGTTGATGGTTGCGGGTCATTGGCCCCATCCTTTTCTTTGGTGAACGCAAGTATGCCGATAGCGGCGTTGAGAACTTTGGATACCGGAAAGTTCTTCTCTGCCCGCAGGCAAAGCGAGCAACCGGCTCGTCAAGGTGCGGCACTTTTTGAGCGCAAAGGCGGCGCTGCACCGGAGACGGACGATAGGGCCAGCGGAGCCCATACGGCTATGCCGGCGACAATTGCGTCCTGCCGACTCATCGCGGCGCGATTGCGGATTGATTGCGGCATCGAGAAATCCTTTCGAGCGGAAGGCAACGGCGCTCCCGGAAGCGCAGAGATCGCTCATCCCAGCTGTCCAGCGTGCTTCGCTTGTAAATCTTGCGCGCGTCGGGCTTCAATGATGTCGAAACAGCTTGGTCAGCAAAGCCAGCGATCGCAATTACCGTCGAGAGGGATGTCGAATTCTTTATTAGCATATGATGTCCCTGGTGGATCCATGCGATCGATATACTCTTCCACGCGAAGCACCGTGCCCCTATCGATTGTGATCATCAAACGAATAGATTCGAGAGGGCAATCTGTGCTGCAGATTGCTCGTGCTTAGGTTGAAATCGAATGATTACGGAGCGAAATCCAATGATTCTAACTCGCAGCATTAAAGGCCTTGTGGTCCGATCGACATATTAGTCGAGGGCGGTCGGTAGCGACTGACCAATCCTCGAGCGTCTCAAGATACGCGGTTGGCAGCGCGCTCTCGTTCCACGCGGTCCGTTACGTCTCGTGCCATTGCGACCGCACCAAGTACTTCGCCTTCGATCTCGCCTTTGACGATCGCGAAGGTCATCTCGACGTATAGTTTGCGTCCGCTTTTGTGCAGAGCGCGGGTTAGCGTGGGACGGCCCTGAAGCTTCATTGTGGCCTTTGCGATCGCGGCTTCGAAGCCGCGCCAATGTGGTGCTCGCAGATGTTCAGGAATAATTAGATCGAGACTTTGGCCAAGCGCGTCCTCCGCGGAGAAGCCGAACAAAGCGGTAGAAGCGCGATTCCAGCGAACGATAACGCCCAAGCGGTCTGCATAGATGATTGCGTCAGCGACTTGATCCATAATCCTTTCAGCTAGTTGGTCCTGGTCTTCCATGGACACGCCCTTCGGATAAGAAACCGTCGGCTCGATTGCGCTGCCGGGCACGACGGATCGTCGACCAACGGATAGCTCACGTCAAGTTCTCGAGCAATGGCCTCTTCGCGCAAACAGCGGTTACCCGAGAACTGATAAAGTTTTTGCCGAAAGCCGTATCAGTGAATGCCCGTCTGCTATTTCGAAGTTCGTTCGGAACGGCGCCTCGAGCGTCAGCGAGAGGCCGGCCAATTCTCTCTCCCCGAACGCTCGACTGATTCAAGAGTGTGATGGTCGGTAATTTAGCATCTAATCGCGCTCGATAGCGTAGGCTGTCGTCCTCAAGCGGCAAGACGTCGCCGTACAGAATCAAGACTTGCCAGGTTTGTCTTTTCGTTAGCAACGAAGCCAGCGTTTCGTTGATGATCATCGGGCCATGCTTTTGATCTCAGGGTATCCAGTCAGCGAGGCGCGCTGGCCGCCACGGCGCTTGCCGAGACCGATCCAGCGGCATTCCCCCAATTGTTCCGGATGTAAGTCAGAACGGGTGCCACCTGCGCATCGCTGAGCCGCCAATCGAAAGCAGGCAACCCTCAGAAACTCAGCCGACACCGCGTCAGTCCACTCCTGCCACAATACGAACATCACGTTCGCACGAATTGCCGAGCGCCCTCAGAGCCTGCTGATAGCCTGGACTATCGTGGGCGGCGATAGCCTGTTCGACGCTATCGAACTCAGTCACTGTGGTGCGCTGCGCAATACCTTGTTCATAGGACTTCATTGCTTCGCTCCTTGCAAGGAAGCGGCCACCATTGGATATGATGGCTGGCCCGGCCAACTTTCCGTATGCAGCAAGCGCCGCCGGGTCGGAAATAGATCGATAGAAGGTAATCCAATATCCTTTTGCCATTCAGTGCTCCTCCGAGGTTGATAGGATTTACTTCGAGCTGATCATCCATTGTAGGAATAGGTCCATCCGATCGTCACGACTAACGTGAGAGCAGAAAAAATCGTACTAGCTATGATTGTGGAATCGGCCTCCTCCGAAATCCGGTCTTTGCATGCACGCTTTTGATCGCACGACCTCCATCAGCGAAGGTTCTTTCGTTGATATACCGCATGGTCGCGATGAAAGCCTGGGTGGTTTCAGCCTCGTCCGCGCCTAGCCGTTCGACTGATGGACTAAATCGGACAGGAGCTTCGAGGCGAATATTCTTGAGGTTTGATGGAATGTTCATAGAGATCTCTGGTATTCCTGGAGTACCTGGTACGGCTGAGAGCCTGCCGACGGTCTTTCATGGCACTCGCTGCCTGGCAGAACGGCCGTGCAGCAAGAGTCTTGAGCAGGGCCTCATGGATCGCATCGACTATCTTCTTCTTCGGATTCGATGTGGCTCTGGATAAGGTGAAAACGCCAGAGCGGTACAGCTGGCCTTCCTTGTTGGAGACCACCGCTCTTAGCACGCGATACCCTCGCCCTTTCCATTCAACGCTAGTCTCACCTCCCCGATACTTTGGTCTTAGTCCGCCAACGGCAGGCGGTGGAACAGACGGCCAAGCGGGCTGCTGCCGCGAGTTTCATTGACCGGAGATCAATCGATGGCAGATCGCCGCTGGAGAGGCGC
>Ga0210408_10005408_pt1 | contig 11226 bp, 11 predicted proteins | sample IncBWH4MmetaG_FD_155471 | JGI IMG/M metagenome (GOLD analysis project Ga0210408, IMG submission 155471) | Forest soil microbial communities from Barre Woods Harvard Forest LTER site, Petersham, Massachusetts, United States - Inc-BW-H-4-M | ecosystem: Environmental > Terrestrial > Soil >... | reverse complement strand
TCATTCCGGGACGGCGCATCGCGCCTGGCCCGGAATCCATATTCACAGGTGGTGGTTATGGATTCCGGGCTCGCGAGCTTCGCTCGCGCCCCGGAATGACGGGTTGATCGTCTGGGTTTTCATTTCGCCGGCGCGATGGCGACCAGGATCGAGCACACTTCGTTGCCGCGGTTGACGATCTCGCGGTTCTCGTTCGGGCCGATGAAGCAGGAATCATGCTTCTTCAGCACCGTCTCCTTGCCGTCGACGATCACCGTCAGTTCGCCTTCGAGCACGAAGTAGACCTTCTCGGGCGGCGAAGCGTCGGGCCCGGCGCCGCCGCCGGGCAGGAAGTGCGACACGCCGACAATCAGGCTCTTGGTGCCGCCGGCTTCGACGCCGAACACGCGTAGCGTCGAGCAAGCGCGATGATTGGGCGCGTCATAGCCTTTGATCTCGGAGAACCGTTTCACTTGCATCAAAACTTCTCCCCCTTCTCGATCCGGTAGGCTTGCTTCGGATCGGTGATGGCGACGAGGCGGATGATGCAGCCGTCGCCGCGGTCCCAGTTCCAGGGGAAGAAGGCAAAGGTGCAACGCCGGCCGGTGACCTTGTCGATATCGCCGCCGACATTCTCGATGCCCAAGATGCCGTTCTTGAACAGGATGCGGTGCACCGGCTCCCATTCGGGGAAGTCGTCTTTCCAATCGCGGCCGCCCGACCACTTTTTGTATTCCTCGGCGAGGTGCGGATGCAGCGGCCCATTGCGCTGCGGGCCGATGGCGGTGGCGAGCGGATGATCGTTGGCTTGCGTATCGTGGCCGACCACCTTGACCTTTTTCTCGACGAACCACTCGCCGGCCGAGGACACGAAGCCGGGCGCGTAGCAGAAATAGTCCTCGCTGTCCTCGTACTTCTTGTGCCAGCCGGTATTGACGATCACGACGTCGCGCGGCCGCACCACCTTGCCGGCGGCTTTTTCCAGATCGTCGTAGGTGATCGGCTCCCACTTCTTCTTTGGGATCGATACGACGATGCCGGAGCCGAAAAAGTGCGGCAGCGGCACCTCGTCGATGAACGGCGTGCCCTGCACGACGTGCGCCGGCGCGTCGATATGCGTAGTGTTGTGCATGCTGGTCGTGATGCGCTGCGACAGCACGCCAGACTTCGCCATGTAGTGGATGCGCTCGATCTTGACGTCTTCGAAATACGGCCAGTTCGGCGACTGGTATCCGAAGCGATGAGACAGATTGTAGAAGGAGAGTCCCATCGCGTTGTTCTCGTTTTCCTCAAACAAGACACCGCGAATTTTCTTCGCCACGCTAACCCCTCCGCGTTTCCTCCGGTCCCGCCGGCTCTAGCGGCGTTCGGACCTGAACCATGTACCATGATATGGTACATCTGTATCGAATTCCGGTTGGCAGGACAAGCCGTCCGCGCGGGATGCCGTCCGGAGGTTCAGGCCGCGGCCGCCAAGAGATGCCGCTCGAGCGCCTCCTTGGTGGCCTGCAGGTGGGCAACGATCGTGCGCTGGTGCTTGTAGAATCGCTGCGCCGGCACCGGCACGGAGATGGCGACGGCGTTGCCCACCGGATCCCGGGTCACCACGCCTGCCGCGCAAACCCCGAGCGCGTGTTCCTCGCGGTCGATGGCGACCCCGGTTTTGCGCACGGTCTTCAAGTCGCGCAGCAGATCCTCAAGACGCGTCAGCGTCCGCGGCGTGCGCTGTTCGTAGCTGGTGCCGATCAGCTTTGCGATCGCCGCGTCGTCGAGAGTGGCGAGGTAGGCCTTGCCGTTGGCGGTGCAGTAGAGCGGAAAGGTCTCGCCGACCGCCGACACCATGCGCAGGCGCTGCGAGCCGATCACCTGGTCGATGAAGATCAGGTGATCCTTCTTCACCACCGAAAGATCGACCGTCTCCTTGAGCTCGCTGGAGAGCTGCGTGAGATAGGGCCGCACGACCCCCACGAAGTCGGTGCGGGCGGAAGCGGCAAGCCGCAGGATCGTCGGCCCGAGCCGCACCCGGCCGGTGGGCGACGCGGCTATCAGGAATTTCTCGGCTTCCAGCGCGGCGACGATGCGCTGCACCGTGGAGCGCGCGAGATTGACGCGCTGCGCGATCTGGCCGAGGCTCAAGCCCGCCGCTTCATCTTCCAGTGCGCGCAGGATGGCGGCAGCGCGCGCGATCACCTGCACCTGGCTTTGTGACTGAACCTGGCCTTGCGACTGATTGCGCAGTTGGGATTTCGCCGCGCTCTTGTCGCTTGTTCGTCCGCCGATCGCTTTCATTCCGTCCCCGCCGCTACCCCCGCTGGGCGCGTATTCTTGCTGCCTGAACCCCACTTTGATACAGGATCGCCGGGATGCGGTACAGCAGTTGCCGTAAAGTTGAGCGCACGCCGGGAGCAATACGATGCGCAAAATCGCCCTCGAAGAGCATTTCTTGAGTCCTGGCTTTGAGGATTATTGGCTGCCCACCATGGGCGGTGTCGACCAGAAAGCCGTGAGCGGGCTGTTCGCGCGCCTGCAAGATTTCGGCGACACGCGGCTTAAGGCCATGGACAGCGGCGGCATCGCGCGCGCGGTGCTGTCGATATCGGGGCCCGGCGTGCAGGTCGAGCGCGATGCCGCGACGGCCCGCCGGCGCGCCACCGAGGCCAACGATTTTCTGGCCGGCGAAGTCGTCAAGCGGCCCGACCGCTATTCCGGCTTTGGGCACTTGCCCATGCAAGATGCGCGCGCCGCCGCCGACGAACTGGAACGCTGCGTTCGCGACCTGAAATTCTGCGGCGCCATGATCAACGGCCACACCAACGGCGAGTATCTCGATCATCCCTCGCTGCATCCGTTCTGGGAACGCGCTGAAGCGCTCGGCGCAACCGTCTACATTCACCCCACCGATCCGGTTTCACCTTCTCCGGCGCTGGCCGGCGTCGACGGCTTGCGGCGCGCCACCTGGGAATGGGGCTTCGAGACCGGCTCGCATGCGCTGCGGCTCGTTTTCTCCGGCCTGTTCGATCGTTTTCCGCGCGCCAAGGTCGCGCTCGGTCATCTCGGCGAGACGCTGCCGTACCTGTTGTGGCGTTTCGACAGCCGCGCCGCGCTCTATGGCGTCAAGCTTGGCAAAAAGCCGTCCGACTACATCAAGCAGAATTTCGTCGTAACCACGTCGGGTATGAGTTCGGCCGAGCCGCTCAACTGCGCGCTCGCGGCGCTTGGCAACGATCGCGTCATGTTCGCCGCCGACTACCCGTTCGAGCAGGCGGCGGAAGCCGGCGAGTTTCTCGATAAGACGCCGCTTGCCGATCCGGTGCGCGAAGGCATCGCGTTCAAGAATGCGGTGCGTGAATTCAAGCTGCCGACGCCGTGACCGATCCTCTCCAGCGTCATTCCCGGACGGCCGAAGTCCGGGCCCGGAATCCATAGCCACAGGTAGCGCAGAATCGCGCGGAGTTTTGTTTGCTCCGATCGTGGTTCCGGGCTCCACGCGGAGCCTGTCATCGGGCCGGCCACTTCGGGCCGGACCCGTTGACTCGGCCCCGGAATGACGATGCGCGCTACGCCAGCGGGTCGGCCGGCAGGCCGAGCCGGAACTTGCCGTGGTTCTCGTAAGCCGTGTCGCTCATCACCTGGTGGATGCCGGCGGTGTTGAGGTCGCGCAACAGCCGGCCCAACACGTGCGGATGATGCAGGCCGGTGGCGCCGGAGAAATGAAAGGCCATGGTGACGGTCGCGATCGCCACGTCAGTGGCGTGCACCGCGATGGCGCGAACGTCGGCGATGTCGGCGCCGTCGGGCAGTGAGCCCGCCTTCACCTTCTCCCACAATTGTCCGTAGCGCTCATGCAGGAGCGCGCGCGCGGCGCGGAGTTTCAAGTCGGCTTCGGCGACTTGGCGATGCACCACATGGCGTTCGTCGAGCTTCGACGAGCGGAAGGTCCCGCGCGTCGTCGTCGCGATCTTGATCAACTCGTCAAGCGCGCGGCGCGCGGCGCCGATGGCGACGCTGCCGTGCTCCTTGGCCACATAGCTGAACGGCGGCAACAAATACGACAACCCGCCGCGGCGGGGTTGCGGCTTGAGCAAATCCCAGACGAAGCTGAAATGCTCGGGCAGAAAATAGTTCTCGACCGAGCAGTCACAGCTGCCGGTGCCGCGCAGCCCGGTGACGCCGCCCCAATTGTCGTAAAGCGTCACATCCTTGGCCGGCAGTGCCGAGAACATGACGATCGGGCGGCCGCCGTTTTCGGTCTCGGTGCCTTCGACGACGGTGCCGCCGACGAACCATTCGGAGTGCCGGATGCCGCTATTGAAGCGCCAGCGGCCGCTGAGGCGAAAGCCGCCGGGCTCGCGCGCCGCGCGGCCGGCAGGGAAAAACGAAATTGCGGCCGTCGGGATCTGGCCGCCGGCGAACACCGTATCGAGGCCGGCCTGCGGCAGGAAAGTTCCGAGCGACGCGATGCCGGTGGCGCCCACCATGGCGCACCAGCCGCTCGTGAGGTCGTGATAGGCGAGCCCTTCGAGCACCAGCATTTCGGTGATCGGATCGGCCTCGGCGCCGCCGACCGTCGCGGGCAATTTCAGCCGGAATAGGCCGGCTTCGCGCAGCGCCGCGACCGCTTCCGGCGCGAGTGTTCCGAGCTCTTCGCTTTTTGCTCCGGACGCCTGCAGTATCGGTCCGATGCGCTCGACCTGTTCGAGCAGGAATTTTTGCTTGGCATCGCGGTCCCTCGAAAACTCCTTGATCATCCGTTCCCCCTTGGCGCCCCCGGTGCCGCTGTTCCCGCGGACATTGTTGTTAGTTGATGCCGACAATAGCCGTTCGCCGACGCCCTTACAATTTACCCGCCGCGGGCCCATGCGGGGCACTTGCGTCAAGCCCCGTTGCGGGTAGTAACTAGCAACCTCAAAGTCCCATCCTGACTGGCCCCCTTCATCAGTTCCTCCATGACCACAAAAATCCTCATTCTCGATCCGCATGCCGAAATCTATCGCGACCGGCTGCACGCGGACTTTCCGGCATTGCAATTTTCGCTCGCGCACAAGGCCAGCGAATTGCCAGCCGACCTTTCCGATATCGACGTGCTGATCTCATTCGGCATCGAGCTGAAAGACGAATTCTATCAGCGCGCGACGCGGCTGAAGTGGGTGCAATGCCTGGCGACCGGCGTCGACCACATCTTGCGCTGCCCGTCGCTCAAGCGGGAAACGCTGCTCACCAGCGGGCGCGGCATTCACGGCGCGCCGATGCGCGAGACCATCGTCTTTCTCATGATGGGCGTTGCGCGCGAGGCGCGGCGCCTTGCCGAGGCACAGAAGGCGCATCTCTGGGACCGCCGCCTTTGGAGCTTGTTTTGCGGCAAGACCGCGGTGATCGTCGGCGTCGGCGTCATCGGGATTGCGACCGCGAAGCTCTTAAAGGCGTTCGAGATGCATGTCGTCGGCGTCACGCGCACGCCGCGCGCGATCGAGGGTTTCGACGAAATCATGCCGACCGATCAGCTCAAGGAAGCCGCGGCGCGCGCGGATTATCTGATCAGCATCCTGCCCGCCACCAAGGACAATCTGCTGCTGTTCGATCGCGCCATCTTCGCCGCGATGAAATCCACGGCCTACTACATCAGCGCCGGCCGCGGCCAGACCGTCGATGAGCCGGCGCTGGTCGAGGCGTTGCGCGAGCGCCGGATTGCCGGCGCGGGCCTCGACGTTTTTCAAACGGAGCCGTTGCCGCCGGACAGTCCGTTCTGGGATCTGCCGAACGCTTTCATCCTCCCGCATCTCGGCGGCTATACCAGCGAATATGAGGATCTGATCATGCCGCTGATCGTCGAGAACATGCGGCTCTTTCTCGCCGGCCGGCGGAGCGAAATGGAGAATATCGTTGCGCGTAGGGCGGATTAGCCGAAGGCGTAATCCGCCGTTTCGACGCAGGCGGGAATCAAGATGGCGGAATACGCTTCGCTATTCCGCCATACGTCGCCTTCCTCGAACCTGAATGGCCGGTGCTTATGCCGCGATCCTTTGCCGCGAACGCAAGCCGCGCGCTTCCAAAATCGGCAGCACGTGATCGCGGAAATAGGGGAATTCTTTCACATAATCGACGAACGAAAGCGTCGTGCCCTTGAAGCCCGCTTCGTGCAGTTGCGAGATGCCGTCGGCGACTTGCTCGGGCGTGCCGACCAGCGGGAAGCCGCCATGGCCGGCGGCCATGCGATCGCGGATCAGCGCCAAAAGATCATGCGGGAATGATTGGGCGTTGGCGAATTGCAGCGCGATCAGATTATCGACCGCCCCCCAATCGGCGTTCGCGTTGGCGAAATGCTGCCAATAGTCCTTCGCCTCCTGTTCGGTCGGGCGGCAAACCACATGCGAGAAGGTCAGCACCTCGACCGAGCGGCCGACCGATTTGGCCTGGTCCTTGAGCTCATGAATTTCCGGCTTGGAGCGGGACAGATCGATCGCCGGGGTAAAGAGAAAGTTGGCGTTGCGCACAGCGAACTGGCGGCCTTCGCCGGAGCCAGCGGCATTGATGATGGGCAACCGCTCGCGGTGCCAGGGCTTCGGATTGCCGTAGCAATTCTTGACCTTGAAGAACTCGCCGTCCCAATCGAACTTGCCGTCGCTGGTCCAGATCTTGTTCACGAGATCGAACCATTCCTGCGCATAGCGATAGCGGCGTACGTGTTCGCCCGGCAGGTCGAGGCCGAGCGCTTCGTATTCCGGCTTGTTCCAGCCGGCGACGATGTTGAGGCCGGCGCGGCCGCGGCTGATCTCGTCGACGGTCGCCAATTGCTTGGCGACCACGACAGGGTGGTTGGCGGCAACGTGAATTGTCGCGAACACGGTTATTTGTTTGGTCTGGGCGAGCAGGGCGGTTGCCCAGGTCATTGTTTCAAGAACGGTGCCGTGGAAATCGGTCTCGCCGCCGTAGCCGATCCAGCGCGCGATCGGCAGCATGAAGTCGATGCCGGCGTCGTCGAGGAGGCGCCCGAGTTGCTCGTTATTATCCCACGTCGCCGCCCAGCGTTCCGGCAGCTTCGTCACCGTCATGCCGCCGGAACAGTTCGACGCGAACGTGCCCAGCAGGAAATCTCCCGTTTGCAAGATTTTACGCATAGTCTTTCCCCTCTCTGTACGTAGCAAACAACCGGACCAGGTACCTCAATGGCGTCCAACAAAAGCCGTCAGCCGACGTCTCGCGAAGCTTCGGCGCCGCATTATTGGCATCTCGCGGAAGACAGCGTCGGCGTGGCGATGACCGACCTGGAATATGCGATCCTGCGCGTCTTCGAGGCGTTCGGACGCTGGCAGTCGGAATGCCTGACCGCGGTTTCGGGCGCGAGAATCACCGGCCCGGAGAATGTGCTGCTGCACGTCATCGGCATGAAGGGCCGCGCCAAGACGATCCACGACGTGATGCTTTTGACCAACCGCCAGGATACGCAAAACGTCCAGTACGGCCTGCGCAAACTGATCAAGCTCGGCTTCGTGAAAAAACAGGGAACGGCGCGCGCCGGAATCTTCTATCAGACGACCGAGAAGGGCAACAAAATCTGCAAGGATTACGCGGACTTGCGCGCCAAGCTGCTGCTGCGCGCGGCAAAGGGGCTGCCCCGATTCGAGTCCGAGTCCAAAAGATGTTGCCTGCATCTCGAGGCCATCGAAAAAATCTATGCCATCGTCGGCCGCGAAGCGGCGACGTTCTTTCGACGTTAGCCCCGGGGTAACGTTGCTCGCTCAAGACGGCGAAACCGGTCCGCCGCCTCCCGCGCGCAGTCGGTTCAAATCAGGTTTCCGATTGAAAGTCAATTTAATCGTCAATGTGGTTTTATTCCTGGAGGGTTACACGGGCGGCGTGCCGTTGGCGTCCAGGACTTCGCCCGCGAGATAAAGCGAGCCGGTGATCAGCACGCGCGGCGCCGGCGCGAGTTCGAGCTTGCCGATGGTGACGAGCGCGCTTTCGACATCGTCGCGCGCGAGCGCCGGAATGCCGATGTCGCGCGCGATGTCGGCGAGCGCCGCCGGCGGGAGCGCTTTGTCCTGATGGATCGGCACCGTGATGACGCGGCGGGCGAGCCCGGTGAAATTGCGCAAAAACCCCTCGGCGTCCTTGGTCGAAAGCATGCCGACGATCAGGATGACCGGCCGCGATACGCGCTCTTCCAGATCGGCGAGCGCTGCCGCAATCGCCCGGCCGCCGTCGGCATTGTGACCGCCGTCGAGCCAGAGTTCGCTCTCCGCCGGCAGCAACGGCGCCAGCCGGCCTTGCGACAACCGCTGCATGCGCGCCGGCCAGTCAACCCGGAGCATGCCGGACTCGAAGGCCGCGGCCGGCAGCTTGAGGCCGCCGACGCGCAGCGTGGCGATAGCGGTGCCGGCATTCTCGAATTGGTGGCGCCCATAGAGCCGCGGCGCCGGCAGATCGAGCAGGCCGTCGTCGTCCTGATAGACCAGCCGGCCGCGTTCCTCGGTAGCCGTCCAGTTTTCGCCGGCGATGGATAGCGGCGCATTCACCCGCGCGGCTTGCCGTTCGATCGCCGCCAGCGCCTCCCGCGTCTGACTGGCGATCACGGCCGGAACGCCCGGCTTGAGAATGCCGGCCTTTTCCGCCGCGATCGCCTCGATCGTGTCGCCAAGGAAATCGCGATGGTCGAGCGAGACGCGCGTGATCACGGTGGCCAGCGGCTTGTCCACGACGTTGGTGGCGTCGAGACGCCCACCGAGGCCGACCTCGAGCAGAAGAACATCGGCCGGATGGCGTGTGAAGAGCAGAAACGCCGCGGCCGTCTCGATCTCGAATACGGTGATCGGAGCGTCGCCGTTCTTGGCTTCGCACTCGGACAGCACGTCGGCAAGCTCGTCATCCTCGACGAACTTGCCGCCGCCGGTGCGCGCAATGCGGAAGCGTTCGTTGAGCCGGACCAGGTTGGGCGAGGTATAGACGTGCGCGCGCTTGCCGGCGGCTTCGAGGATCGCGCGCGCGAACGCGACCGTCGAACCCTTGCCGTTGGTGCCGGCCACATGGATCACTGGCGGCAGATGCCGCTCCGGATGGCCGAGCGCGGCCAGCAGGCGCTGGATGCGCCCGAGCGACAGGTCAATGCGCTTGGGATGCAGCGCCAGCAATCGCGCGTGAATGGCGCCGATCGACGAACCGCCGGGATGCGGTGCGTTCACGCAGGCGCCGGCAGGCTGATGCGCGGCTTGGCCGCTTCGGCCGGCGCCTTCAGCAGCAGCCGGCAGAGCCGCGCGATGGTGGCCCGCAGATCGCGGCGATGCACGACCATATCGATCATGCCGTGGTCGCGCAGATACTCGGCGCGCTGAAAGCCTTCCGGCAATTTCTCGCGGATCGTCTGCTCGATCACGCGCGGGCCGGCGAAGCCGATCAGCGCGCCGGGTTCGGCGATCTGCACGTCGCCGAGCATGGCGTAGGAAGCAGTCACGCCGCCGGTCGTCGGATTGGTGAGCACCACGATGTAGGGCTTGCGTGCCTCCTGCAGCCTCTGCACCGCGATGGTGGTGCGCGGCATCTGCATCAGCGAGAGGATGCCCTCCTGCATGCGCGCGCCGCCGGACGCCGCGAACAAAACGAACGGGCAGTCCTTCTCCACCGCGGTGGCGAGGCCCTTGATCACCGCCTCGCCCGCCGCCATGCCGAGCGAGCCGCCCATGAAATCGAAATCCTGTACGCCGACGACGACGCCCAGTCCGTCGAGCTTGCCGTAGCCGAGCTTGATCGCGTCGTTGAGGCCGGTCTTGCTGCGCGCATCCTTGAGCCGATCGATATAGCGCCGCTCGTCGCGAAACTTCAGCGGATCGAGCGCCACCTCGGGCAGCGCAATGTCGAACCAGGTCTCATTGTCGAACATCGACTTGAGACGGACCGTTGCGGTCATGCGCATGTGGTAGTTGGAGCCCGGGATGACGAAGAGGTTCGCTTCGACATCCTTGTAAAAGACGAGCTGGCCCGTCTCCGGACATTTGATCCAGAGATTCTCCGGCACCTCGCGGCGGAGTATGCCGCGGATCTTGGGCCGTACGACGTTCGAAATCCAATTCATCGCATCACTTCAGCACTTGAACGCGTCGGCGATTAGACCTGTCGGCGCTCGAACCTGTCGGCAGTCGAACTTGCAATCCGACAACTGCCACCGCAGGCATCTTGCCGTTTCTATATCGCACTTTTGCGCGCCCCGGCTACCGTACCGCGGATCGCGGCCGACCGGCAGATTTGAACGCGCGACGCTGTTTTCTATTCTATGTGGATACTTTATGTGGGGCGGCGATGCGGCCACCCCAAGATATGGAAGGGAAAAAGTGCATAACCGCCGACTGATTTCCTTAGCGCTATTCATGCTCGTCCTTGCAACATTCGGGCTTGGCGGATGCGGCCAGGGGCCCAAGGGCGACCCGGGCCAGCCTGGCCTGCAGGGACCGAAAGGGGATCCGGGCGTCGCCGGTCCACCGGGCCCGGTGGGTCCTGCCGGCCCTCCGGGGCCGCAAGGTCCACAGGGACCGCAGAGTCCGAGCCTGCGGGTCGTGCGCAACAATTGCCTGAGCGGAGAATGTACGGCCTCGTGCCGCGGCGATGAGGTGTTGGTCAGCGCCTATTGCGGGCCGTCGCACAACGCGGCGACGTTCCTCGACGAGCGGCAGGCCTCGTGCGGTATCGAAGTGACCTCCGCCAACGCGCCACTGGTCGCGGTCTGCGTGCAGGCGCCGCAATGACGAGCGTGATCGACCAATTCGGCATGGAGTGCGAAGGCGAGATGTGAGGCGGACGCATCTCACCGGGTGACCAGGTGACGCCCAGCGCGACGAGGACGGCCGCCGTGCCTTTCTGCAGCAAATCGCGCCACGACAAAGTCCGCGGCCAAATTGCGGAACCAAGAACTCCGAACACGAAGACGAACAGCGTGGTCGTCGAGCTGATCGCCTGCACGATGGAGAGCGGCGCGAACATCAACGCATAGCGATTGCCCAAGCCGCCGCCGAGATTGATGAGCTCGTTCGAGCCGTTGACAGTCAACAGCGCGGCCGCGTTCGAGCGGAACAGATCGACAAGCTGTCGGCGATAACTGCTGACGCAGAGCAACGCCACGCCGAAAATCGCTTCGCCGACGAACATCCAGAATGTGGTGGTCCAGAACGCGACTTCGATGGCGAACAGCTTGAAGATCAAGCTGGAAACAGCCGCCGCCAACCCGCAGCACAGCATCAGCAGCACAAGACGCGGCTTGAACCG
>Ga0210408_10005407_pt1 | contig 11228 bp, 10 predicted proteins | sample IncBWH4MmetaG_FD_155471 | JGI IMG/M metagenome (GOLD analysis project Ga0210408, IMG submission 155471) | Forest soil microbial communities from Barre Woods Harvard Forest LTER site, Petersham, Massachusetts, United States - Inc-BW-H-4-M | ecosystem: Environmental > Terrestrial > Soil >... | reverse complement strand
GGGCTGAGTACAACCAGAACAGCGGCGTGTGGGGGACGGATGGCTTCTCGCCCTACCTTGCCGCTGTGCGCTCGAGGGCGACGACGCCGAACGGCGTGTTCGGCACGAAGATGATGTGGAACGACTTCGGCCCGTTCCGGGACGCGCTACGGCGAGAAGAGCCTTTCAGTCAGCTCTCGGATCCACGGATGCTCGCCGCAGTCTTTCCCGGAATCACGTATATCTGGCTTCGCCGGGAGGACAAGATCCGGCAGGGCATCTCCTGGTGGCGAGCAGTCGTGACGGATCAGTGGGCGGTGCGGCAAGGAGAGCAGCGTCCTCCGTCACCTCGGTGTGCCACCGCTGTCATCGGCCGAGCTTCCGTCGGCGCGCTACGTTCAGCAGGCAGATGAGCTGACCGACCACTGGGTCCCCCTCGTACGAGAAGCGCTCGACGTGCATGACGGCGGCGCAAGGCTCCAAGGCCTGACCTGAGAGAACGCCCCGCTCCGCTGCTGAAGGCCCAGCCAGGGCGCGTACCGAGAACCAGTCGGCCGGGAACTTCCCCTGGCCTTACCGGTTTTCGATTTGTTATGCTAGCAACTTAACTTATTCGAACATTTTTATCATAACTGAACTGCAGGCAGGGCGTGGCGGTCCGCGGACCATCTGGTACACCGCAGGTTTCCGGGCCGACACTCGCGCGGGCAGCCGACGCTGCCCAAGCACCGGCACCCCGGTCACGCTAACGGCATCCGAGTGACGAGGAGTGAGCAGATGATCACGGTCTGGACGAAGAGTTCCCTCAGTTTCTCCAACGGCAACTGCCTGGAGGTAACGGAACTACCCGGCGGCTCTGTCGGCGTCCGCAACAGCAGGGACCCTGACGGGCCTGTTCTGAGGTTCACGCAAGGAGAGTGGGACGCCTTCCTCGGCGGCGCGCGGCTCGGCGAGTTCGACAGGTTCGGCGGAACGGCGTCTCGCCAGGGCACGGGCAGCGGCGCCTGAGCTGCGACCAGGCGAGTGTGCCCACCGCTGGTACCTTTCCGGCGCGGCGCTGCCGGCAAGCCCGCTTGGCTGGTCCCAGGTATCGCGTCACCAGCGCGGGCGGCGGGACCTTCGGGCACTCACATCTGGTTCACATGATCGCGTTCTTAGCATGGCTTGCATGCGCGTGCTGGTGGTGGAGGACGAGGTCCGCATGGCGGCGCTGCTGCGGCGGGGGCTGTCGGAGGAGGGGTACGCGGTGGACGTGGCCGGCGACGGCCGGGAGGCGGTATGGCGAGTTACCGAGTTCAGCTATGACGCGGTGGTGCTCGATGTGCTGCTTCCCGGGCTGGACGGGTTCGAGGTATGCCGCCGGCTGCGGGCCGACGGCTGCTGGGTTCCGGTGGTGATGCTGACGGCGCGGGGCGATGTCGCCGACCGGGTGCGGGGCCTGGACGCGGGCGCCGATGATTACCTGCCCAAGCCGTTCAGCTTCGCCGAGTTGTGCGCGCGGTTGCGGGCGCTGATCCGGCGTGGCGCGCCGGAGCGGCCGGCCGTGCTGGAGGCCGGCGATCTGCGGCTGGACCCGGCCGGGCGGCGGGCGTGGCGCGGGGAGACCGAGCTGGAGCTGTCGTCCCGGGAGTTCGCGCTGCTGGAGTTCCTGCTGCGGCACGCCGGCGAGGTGGTGACCCGGACGATGATCCTGGAGCATGTGTGGGACGTGGCCTTTGATCCGGTGTCCAATGTCGTCGACCAGTACGTCGCCTACCTGCGGCGCAAGATCGACCGGCCGTTCGGGCTGACCCAGCTGGAGACCGTACGCGGGGCCGGTTACCGGCTGCTGGCGAGATCAGAGCGGGAGTGAGGGGGTTAGCGGATCATGTCGCTGCGGCTGCGGCTCGCGCTGTTGTTCGCCGCCGCCACCGCGATCGTGATAGCGGTCGCCGGGGTCGCATTCCTCTGGCAGCTGCGGTCGGCCCAGATCGGCGCCCTGGATGCGGGCCTGCGGGTCCGGGCGGACGCCCTAGCCGTCCTCATCCGCACGGCGGCCCCGCCCGCCCAGGGCGGGCAGCAGGGCCAGCATCAGGGCCAGTTCCCGGCGGCCGATGAGGAATCGCAGGTACTCACCCCGCACGGCGCGGTGCTGTACTCCTCCAGTGGCGGCGGGGCGGCGCCGCTGATCACCGGGGAATGGCTGCGGCGGGCGGCCGCCGGGACAGTGACCTTCACCACCGGGGTGGAGGGCGAGAGCGTCCGGGTGCTGGCCTTCCCGACCTGGACGAGCTCCCGCCCGGTGATCGTCGTGGCCGGGGCGAGCACCGGGGTGGCCGACGCCGCCCAGTCCCGGGCGCAGGCGGTCATCCTGATATCTGGGCCGGCCGCGGTAATCGCCGCGGGCCTGGCAGCCTGGGCGCTGGCCGGGGCGGCGCTGCGCCCGGTGACCCGGATGCGGCGCAGGCTGGCCGAGATCACCGGGCGCAACCCGGCCGCCCGGCTAGTAGTCCCGTCCGGCCGGGACGAGATCGCCGCCCTGGCCGTCACCATGAACGCGCTGCTGGACCGGCTGCAGCTGGCCCTGGACCGGCAGCGGGACTTCGTCGCCGACGCCAGCCACGAGCTGCTCACCCCGCTGACGGCGCTGCGGGCCGAGCTGGAACTGGCCGGACGGCCGGGCCGGTCCCGCGCGGCCCTGGAAGCCGCGGTGACCGCGGCGGCCGGCGACACCGACCGGCTCATCCGGCTGGCCGAGGACCTGCTGCTGCTGGCCCGCGCCGGGGACGGCGCCACCTTCCTGCGCCCCGGGCTGGTGGAGGTGCCCGGCCTGCTGGCCGCCGCGGCCCGGGCCTTCGCCGGCCAGGCCGGCGCCCGCGGCGTCACGCTGGAGGTGCGAGCGGACCCGGCGCTGACCGTGACCGCCGACGCGGACCGGCTGCGCCAGGCCGTGGACAACCTGCTCAGCAACGCCATCCGGCACTCCCCGGACGGCGGCACGGTGGAACTGGCCGCGGCCAGGCAGCACCGCGACGGCCAGAACCTGGTCGTCATCGAGGTCCGCGACCAGGGGCCCGGGTTCCCGCCCGGGTTCTTGCCGCACGCCTTCGGACGGTTCAGCCGGGCCGATGTCGGCCGTAGCCGGGCCGAGGGGGGAACCGGCCTGGGCCTGGCCATCGTGGACTTCATCGCCCGGGCCCACGGCGGCCGCGCCGTCGCGGTCAACCGCCCCGGCGCAGGGGCGCAGGTGTCGGTCGAGCTGCCGGCGTGAACCAGCCGAACCGGCCCTCGAGCAGCTGCGCCGGGGTGCCCTCGGCGACCAGGCGGCCGCCCTCCAGGACCAGCACCCGGTCGGCGAAGCGCACCGCCGAGTACCGGTGCGCGACCAGCAGCACGGCGGCATCGGCGCACGCCGAGCGCAGCGCGCGCAGGACCTCGGCCTCGGTCCCCGGATCCAGGGCAGAAGTCGCCTCATCGAGCACCAGCACCGGAGCGGCCTTGAGCACCGCCCGGGCGATCGCCAGCCGCTGCCGCTGCCCGCCGGACAACCGGGCACCCCGCGGCCCCACCACCGCCTCGTACTTACCAGGCAGGTCACCGATGAACCCATCGGCCTGAGCGACCGCGGCCGCCGCGGCGATCTGGGCGTCGGTGGCGTCCAGGCGGCCGTAGCGGATGTTCTCGGCGACGGTGGCGTCGAACAGCATCGGTTCCTGCAGGACGGCGGCGACCTGGCGGCGGCAGCTGGCCGCGCCGTAGTCCCGCAGCCGGTGCCGGCCGAGGCTGACGGTTCCCTGGCCGGGGTCGTAGTAGCTGAGCAGCAGGCTGACCACCGTGGTCTTGCCGGCGCCGCTGGGCCCGATCAGCGCGACGACCTCGCCCGGGGCGATGGTGAACGACACGTCCCGCAGCGCCGGGCGCCCCGGGCCGTAGGAGAAGGTGACGTGCCGGAACTCGACCCGGCCGGAGATCCGGGGCAGGCGGGCGCCCGGGCGATCCTTCAGCCCGGCCGGCACGTCGAGGATGTCCGCGACGCGTTCGGCGCCGACCATGGCCCGCTGCAGGCTGCTGGCCACCCGGCTCAGGCCCTGGATCGGCGTGTACAGCGAGGCGAGATAGCTCAGGAACACGACCAGGCTGCCCAGGCTGAGCCGGCCGGCCAGCACCTGGCTGGCGCCGGCCCAGGCCACCACGGCGGTGCCGATCCCGGCCGTCAGCTCGGCCAGCGGCGGGAAGGTCGCCTGCACCCGGACCAGGCCGAGCCGGGCCGCGGCACTGCGCCGGGCCGCGGCCGCGAACCGGCCCTGTTCGTGCCCGCCCCGGGCGAACGCCTTGACCAGCGCGATCGCCGACAGGCTCTCTTCCGCGGCCGAGGTGAGCTCGCTGCTGCGCTCGCGCACGTCCTGCTGGGCCCGCCGTCCCCGGCGCGCGTCCAGCACCGTGGTCACCGCCAGGACCGGCACGATGGCCGCCGCGAGCAGCACCAGGCCGGAATTGAGGGCGATGAGCACGAGCAGGAACAGCAGGAGCATGACCGACGAGGAGACGATCGCGGTCAGCCCGGTGACGAGCAGATCCTCGATGGCCGCGATGTCCACCGATAGCCGGGTCAGCAGGTCCCCCAGGCGCTGGCCGTGAAAATAGCGCAGCGAGCAGTCCTGCAGCGCGCCGAAGCAGCGCACGCGAAGCTCGGCGACCAGGTGCGCGCCGACCCAGCCGCTCGTGCCGGTCTTCCACGAGCTGATCGCGGCGCTTACCACAGCGATGCCCACGAACCCGGTGGCCACGGCGGGGAGCAGCTGCGGGTGGTGGGCGCCCAGCACGTTGTCGATCAGCACCTTCAGCAGCCAGATACGGACCGCGATCAGGACCGGGGCCGCCGCGCTGGCTGCCAGCACCAGCGCCAGGCGGCCCCGGTAGGGACGCAGCAGCGCGGCGAAACGGCGGTAAACCTTCCGGCCGGACCGCTTCACCGCACGCCGCCTTCCCCTAGTAGTTCCCCTGGAAGTCCCCTTCCTGCTGCACGTCGGGACCGGTGTCCGGCTCGTTCGAGGGAGCCTCTCCCGGGTCCGTGGGGTCGTTGGGCTCGACGCCCGTGAGGCGGTAATTAGCCACGTCGATCACCTCCTTCCACCGCCAGCCTGCGTCACCGCCGGTAACAGGACCGTGTGAGCCGGATGTGACCCGGTCACATGCCCGGCGGGCGACGCCCCGGGGGGGACAGGTGCCGGCAGGAACGTGCCGCTGGCCGCAGACCGGACGGGCCCGCCCGGCTCAGACCGCGGTGCGCATGGCGGAGCTGCCACGGCATCATGCCGGCGCCGCGGCTGGGCACCTCCGAACCCCGGTTCGCCGGGCCGGCGGGCGGCCCCGCGATGCGCGGCCCGGCCGGAGATAGCCGCCAAACGTCCTGATCCGCCGGGACGGCAGTACTGCGATCCGCCCATTCCGCGGCCTGCGTAACCCGCCCGGCACCCGGGCGGAGGAACCTCCGCCGGGCTTGGCGTTCAACCCTGTCCCGATCCGAGCCCGGACTTCATTACCCGGGCTCATGGCGGCCGCGTCAGCGCGGTCAGCCGCCTGGGGAGGGCCCGGGTGCCGGTCGTGATACCGGCCGTGGCCGTGCCGGGACGCCCGGGCGTGTGACCGGTTGACATCTGGCTCACACGGTCCTGTTACCGGCGGTGACGCAGGATGGCGGTGAAAGGGGATGATCGCATGGCCGGCTGCGGCGTCACGGGCCTGGAGCCCGGCGACCCGGCAGACCCGGGAGGTGGCGTGCCGCGTCGTGATCGCCTGGGTGCCACCGGCGAGGCGGCGCTAGCCCGTCAGGGCGGTCATCGCCGGGATGGCCGGCCCGGCAGCCGCCGGGATGACGCCGGGGTCGCCGCGCCGGCTCGCGGCCGCGGCACGCGGGCACGCGCCTGGGTCCGGGCGCCGGGCCGCCTGGCCATGTCCTGCCCGGAAGGCAGAGATGTTCCAGCCCGATAGCGGCGCCCTCGTGATCATGCTGATGATGGTGTTCGCGGGGCTGATCTGCTGCGTCATCCGCGCCAGGCGCCTGGCGGTCCGGCTTGGCGCGGCGGTGCTGGCGTTCGTCCCGGCCGGGCTGTCCGGCGTGGCCGCGGTGAACATGTACTACGGCTACTACCGCACCTGGAGCGCGGTCGCCGCCGACTTCTCCGGCGGCGGCATCGGCAGCTACCCCGCGCTGCCCGACCTCGGCGCCGGCTCGGCCGCCCGGCTCGCCGCCGTCCTGGGCCGGACGGTCAGCCTCCAGGCGGCCGCCACGCGCGGGATCACGGTCCGCCTGCAGGTGCCGGGCGCGCTGAGCCGGGTGAGCCGGCCAGCGCTGATCTACCTGCCCGCCCAGTACTTCCAGCCGGTGTACGCCGGGTACCGCTTTCCGGTCATCGAGCTGATGCACGGGTTCCCCGGCCAGCCGCAGGACTGGATCAACGTCCTGCAGGTGACCGCCGCCCTGGGCGGGCTCACCGCGGCGGGCCGCGCGGATCCGGCCGTCCTGGTCATGCCGGGGGTCAACGGGCCGCGCCGCTGGTCTGAGCAGTGCCTGAACCAGGCGGGCGGCCAGCAAGACGCCACCTACCTGGCCCGCGATGTCCCGGCCTATGTCGCGGCCCGGCTCCGGGTGGCCCCGCCCGGCCCGGGCTGGGGCATCGCGGGCTACTCCGCGGGCGGGTTCTGCGCCGCCAACCTCGCGCTGGGCTACCCACGCAGGTACGGGGCCGCCGCCGTGATGAGCGGTTACTTCACGCCGGCGGACAACATCAACGCGGGCCGGCCGGTGGACCCGTTCGGCGGCAGCACCCGGCTGCGGCAGCACAACACCCCGCTGCGCGTTGCCAGCCGCTGGAACCCGCGGGAGCAGATGCCGCGGTTCTGGCTGTCGGCCGGCTCTGACCGCCGGGACCGCCACGCGCTGACGTCGTTCCGGCTGCTGGCCCGGCGGCGCCTGCGGGCCGTGCCGGCGTACCTGTCCGGGGGCGGCCACACCGCGGCCGCCTGGCGGGCCGCGCTGCCGCGGATGCTCGAATGGATGACGCCCCTGCTGACCCGCGCCTCGCCGCCCGGCCCGAACGGCAGCCCGCAAGGTGAACCGCGCGCCGCCCGGATCCCGCCGTAGCTGGTCAGCCCGCGCCTGCAGGCCCCGCGGCCAGGCCTGTCAGCGCGCCGCCGGACCGCCGGGGCGACCAGAACATACTGCCCCGGGCATATGTCAGCTCGCACATCTGCGGCACATGGCCGTCCAATCTCTCGCAGTCCACCATGGACACGTCCGGATGCGCACGAGGGAAGGCTGTACACATGCATGCCAAGAAGAAGCTCAGCGCGGTGGCCAGCCTGGCCGCGCCGATACTGATCGGCGGCGCCGCGGGCGTGGCCGCGGCCCAGCTACCTGTCGCGACCGCACCAGCGGACACGGTCACGGCCGCCGCGCACGCCGCCGGGCCGTCCAGGCCCGCCACGGCCAGCCGGGGCTCAGCAACCGCCCTAACTGAGTCCCTCGCCTCCGGCGGGCATCAGGACCCGCCCGGGGTCGACGTCGGTCGCCAGTCCTCCGATAGGGAATGACGCCGCGACCCTCTCGCCTGCCGCCTCCAACGCCGGCCGCCCGGTAAAACGGAACGCTTCATGCAGCCTTCATAAGCGGACCGTACCTTCTGTCATCAATGAAATAGTATTCATCTACTTCGGCGGAGGACTAATGCCGACACTGGAGCAGGAGTGGGATCGGCGTGTCGGGAAATGGCATTCCCATGTCACTTCGGCCGCCGCATTTTCGCAGGTGCTAGACCACCTGATCCGCCTGTCGTCACCGGATCCGGCAGATGCCTGCGTAGACCTGGGCGCGGGAACGGGCTTCGTGACCACGGCGCTGGCCCCTGTGGTGTCATCGGTCCTGGCGGTGGACATCTCGGCCGCTATGGCCGCGGCACTGGCCGAGCGGGCCGCGCGCGACGGGCTGCCGAACGTATCGACGCAGGTCGGTGATCTCCGGCAGTTCGATCTGCCCCCGGCCAGCGTCGATCTCGTCGTGTCCAGCTATGTGCTGCATCACCTGCCCGACGCCGACAAGCGGGCCCTGGTGGCCCGGGCGGCGCACTGGCTGCGGCCGGGCGGCCGGCTTGTCATCGCCGACATGATGTTCGGCCGCGGCCGAAGCCAGCGAGACCGCGACATCTTGCGCCAGAAGGTCACCGCGCTCGCGGCCAGGGGACCGGGCGGCTGGTGGCGGATCGCGAAAAACCTGGCCCGTTACGGCCTGGGTACCGGGCACGAGCACCCGGCCCCGCCGGAATTCTGGCAAGCAGCCCTGCGGGACGCTGGATTGACCGACGTCGCCTTCCAGCCCGTTGTCGCCGAAGCGGGCATCGTCCGCGGCGTCAGGCCGACAATTAACAATTAGTGGTGCACACACCACTGCCGTTCCGGATAATGAAATCTCTATTCCCCGGATGGCCGGTGGTGCCTCCCGGGCGGCCCGGTGGCTGCCGGCGAACTGGCGGCGTGGCGTGATCAGCGTCATGCTCACCAGCGGTTCCGCGCGGGGACGGAACACCGAACATCGACTCAGGGGCAGCGCGCACGGGCGGTCAGCCCGGGCCGGGCGGGAGCTGGCCGCCACTGCTCAAAGCGGCGATACCGGCGCTGTTGCCGAGCCGGGTCATGGTGGCCAGCGCGGCTGCGTCGCTTAGCACATACCGGGCGAAGAACGCCAGGGTGACGCGGGCGACGAGCCGCTCTACCGGGTTGTCTCCGGAATACGGGCCCATGTGGCTGGCCCCGGGCAGGTCCAGGTAATACCTGGGCCCCGCCCTGTCGGCGCGGTACATCTGCATGCTCGCCCGGGGCGGGTTGATGGTATCCGCGCTGCCCTGCACGAACAGCATCGGCGGCGCACCGCCGGTGAAGTACGTCCCTGGCATCGGCGGCCACTCGGCTCCTGACAGGACCGCTGCGGCCTTGAGCCGGTGATCTTGGCAGCACGTGCCGGCCGCCAGGGCAGCCACCGTGTCGCCGCCATCGGACTGGCCCGCCGCGGCGACCTGGCGCGGGTTCAGGCGGCCGGAAAAGAAGTCACCCGGTGCCGCGCTCAACGCCAGCAGCCTGCCGAGCACGTAGGACACATCGGCCGGCTGGTTGACCAGGTCCGGCTCGTACGCGGCCGGACCGGCCCGGCAGCCGGTGCGCGGGAAATTCACCGACGCGACCACGTAGCCGGCGCTGGCCCAGGACCGCAGCAGGCGCTCGTAGGTACCGGTGCACTGCAGGAAGCCGGGGGCAAACATCAGCACCGGGAACGGGCCGGGGGCCAGCTGTGACCCGGAGGATTCCCCGGACGCCGGGTAGTCGATCACGGCCGTCAGGAAACGCTCACCCAGATGCTGGCCGGTGACTCCGGTACGCGCGGGCTCGGCGAAGATCATCTGACGACGGCCGACCCGGTACCGGCCGGCCGTACCCACGGCGGCGGTCCGGGCAGGCGTCGCAGCGGCAGAAGCCGGCCTCTCCTGGGCGCTGGGCGCAGACCGGCCCGGAGCCGCAGGTCCGGCCGGGGCCCCCGCGTGCTGCCGCGGAGGGCTCCCGCAAGCAGTAGCAAGCACGAGCGCCGCGAGCAAGACGGCGATCACCTCGCAGGCCCGGGCGCGCCGGGATCGTCGGGCAGCCGATACCACCGCCGCATCCTAGCCTTAACGAGGCCGGGTGACGGCCGTGCCGTGCGCCGTTTATACCCACCGCTATCGCCACTGGCCGTTCCGTTGTTGCTCAAGCCCCTACTTCGCGCCCGCGGCCGCCAGCTTGGGATCCGGCGCCGCTCGGGTATGGTCAGGTTCGGGCAGCAGGACGTGATCAGCTACCCGCGCTACCTGGTCGGCGGCTGCGTTGTCGCCTTCACCTCGACCAGGTGCACGCGTGGGTATGCGCGCACGCGCGGCTGATAGTAGCGATGACGGTTGCTGCGGCACTCGCCGCGGAGGGCATCTACTTCCTGGCCGCTAGCGGGGTGACCACCGTACTGGGCTCGGGAAGCGACCCGTTCCAGCCCAGCGTCATTCCTTCAACGTCGGCGCGGTCACCTGCGGATACCTGGCCGGTGTGACCCTGGTGCAGCCGAGGCGGTCCCGGCAGGCCAAGGCCGTGGTGCGCTCCGGCTCCGAGAACGCCTACGGCATCTACCTATCCCACATGCTCTTCATCACCATGCTGACCCAGGTCGGCTGGGGGAAGTTCACCTCGGCGATCCCGTGGCCGATGCTGTGCCTCGTGACCGTGGCGATCGTCTTCGCCTCCGGCATGGCGCTGACCAGCTTCCTAGCACGCACGCCGCTGGCGGCGCCGCTCACAGGGCGTACACAGGTGCCCTGGCGGCGGCCGAGGTTCCGGGTGGCACATCCCGCCGCGCTCGAGAACGGAGCAAGCCAAGTCAAGTCGCTCGGCACCTCGGATGCTGGCGGGCAGTTGTGTTGTCGGCCGGGTTATAGATCCCACAGCCGGGCCGCGGGAAGCAGGCCCTGGCCGAGCCGATCCGGCTGTCCAAGCGGGTATCACGGGCCCGGTGTGTGTAGCCCGGCCTCATCGGGGCAGGTGCAGCAGGTCCGCATACGCGATTCCTGCTGAGGAGAGTTCTTTTCGTGACTTCCATTCCGGACATCACGCTGAACAACGGTCAGACCATCCCGCAATTCGGCTTCGGCGTCTTCCAGATCGAGCCAAAGGACACCGTGGCCGCGGTGAGCACGGCACTCAAGGCCGGGTACCGGCACATCGACACCGCCGAGATGTACGGCAACGAGGCCGAGGTAGGCGAGGCCATCGCCAGGTCGGGCCTGGACCGCGGCGAGGTCTTCGTCACCAGCAAGCTGAGCAACGATGCGCACGAGCCCGACTCGGCCCGCCAGGCCTTCGAAGGGACACTCAAGGCGCTCGGCATCGAGTACGTCGACCTGTTCCTGATCCACTGGCCGCTGCCGACCCGGTACGGCGGCGACTTCGTGCAGACCTGGCGGACGCTGGAGGAGTTCTACCGCGAGGGCCGGGCCCGGTCCATCGGCGTCTCCAACTTCCAGCCCCACCACCTGCGGCGGCTGCACGGTGAGACCCAGATCATCCCGGCCGTCAACCAGATCGAGGTGCACCCGTACCTTACTCAGGACGACGTGCGCGCCTTCTGCACCGAGCACCAGATCGCGGTCGAGGCCTGGTCGCCGCTGGGACAGGGGGGCGTCCTCGGCGACCCGGCCATCCGG
>Ga0210408_10005406_pt1 | contig 11229 bp, 11 predicted proteins | sample IncBWH4MmetaG_FD_155471 | JGI IMG/M metagenome (GOLD analysis project Ga0210408, IMG submission 155471) | Forest soil microbial communities from Barre Woods Harvard Forest LTER site, Petersham, Massachusetts, United States - Inc-BW-H-4-M | ecosystem: Environmental > Terrestrial > Soil >... | reverse complement strand
TCCCGCTGTAAAGGTGGTTAAGGAACATCTCCTTGGTCAGCGTCGTGCCTTTGCGTAAGGCGAGCAGTTCGAGAATGCCGTATTCCTTGCCGGTGAGGTGGACCCTCTTGTCGTCGACCGAAACGATGCGAGTGTCCAGATCCACCAAAAGCTTGCCGGTGCGGACCTTCGACTCCGACTGGTCCTCGGCGGCCACAGATACATCAACGGCGGCAACAAGCGCGCTCATGAGATCCTCCAATACCAAGTAGCTGTGCATCGGGTTGACGATCCTGGCCTCGCTCCGCGAGACTTAACCTCTCGTACCCAGCGCCGACATGTCGACTGAATGACCTTGAGATGCGGTAATATGCGCGCTGCCTTCGAGCCCCAGACCATTGGGCCCGTAGCCATTACAGCGGCAAAGATTCCCCGCCTGCAAAAGAGCATGCTCCGCCCCTCCCAGTAACGAATCAATCCTGCAGGAGCCGGTCAAGCAGTCGGGAACGCGGCACTGGGCTCCCATTGTCTACAATTGGCGGGAGGCCGTATCGTCTCAGAAATTTCGTGTCTCGCCCCTCTGCCCAGAACCGCACAACATCGCGTAGCTTTCGGATCGAGAGACTTAACCGCGCTGAACCGGCAACCACAGCCGATTTTTCCATACGCCGCGGCTACCCGCCCCGCAAAAGGCCAACTTGCGCAGTATGATCCCTCCTAGAATGTTTTCCTCAATCGCAGAGGGATAGAAACAAGCATCTCTTTTGTTTCTTTTGCGGTGCCTAGGCATCCGCGCCGCGGCACCGAAGGTAATTCTACCCACAGGCGAGATTTTGCTGCAGATTCGCCGTATATGGCGCGATAAGTGACCACCGATTCAATTTCCGATTGCCGTCGGCAACCGGGGGCCCATCGAGAACGGACACCGAGGAAAGACGGGGGACCGACCGCGCTGACGACGGGTGGGTGAAGGTGGCGGCGCCTCTTCTACAGGATGAACCTGGAGAGATCGGCGTTCTGCGCCAATGCGCCGACCTTCTCGCGCACATAGGCCCGGTCGATCTCGATCAGGGTTCCTTCGGGCCGGTCGGAGGCGGTGAAGCTGATCTCCTCTAGGAGCCGCTCGAGGATCGTGTGCAGCCGCCGCGCCCCGATATTTTCGACGGCAGTGTTGATCTCCTCGGCGAGAAGGGCGAGCTCGTCGATCGAGGCGTCGTCGAAATCGAGGATGACGCCCTCGGTCGCGAGCAACGCCTTGTATTGCTTGATCAGGCTCGCCTCGGGCTCGGTCAGGATGCGTCGGAAGTCGTTGCGGTCGAGCGCCTTCAATTCGACCCGGATTGGCAGCCTCCCTTGCAATTCGGGCAACAGATCGGAGGGCTTGGCCTGATGGAAGGCGCCCGAGGCGATGAAGAGTATGTGGTCGGTCTTAACGGCACCATGCTTGGTCGCAACCGTGGTGCCCTCGATCAGCGGCAACAGGTCGCGTTGCACCCCCTCGCGGCTGACGTCCGGTCCGCCGCCGCCGGCCCGCTCGCCGCGCCCGCAGATCTTGTCGATCTCGTCGATAAAGACGATGCCGTTCTGCTCGACCGCCGTGATCGCCTCGCGCACCGCCATCTCCTGATCCAACACCTTGTCGCTCTCCTCGGCGACCAGCACGCGATGGCTCTCGGCGACGGTCATCTTCTTTGGCTTCGAGCGCGTGCCGAACGCCTTGCCGAAGATGTCGCCGAGGTTGAGCATACCCATCTGCGCACCGGGCATGCCGGGGATCTCGAAGGTCGGCAAGTTGGCCGCCGCGCTCTCCTGCACCGCGATTTCGATCTCGCGGTCGTCGAAGGCGCCCTCGCGCAGCCTCTTGCGGAACTTCTGCCGGGTGTCGGCGCCGGCGCTCGAGCCGACAAGCGCGTCGAGCACGCGCTCCTCGGCGGCGAGTTCGGCCTTGGGCTCGACCTCCTTGCGCAACCGTTCGCGGGTCATCCCGATCGCGATTTCGACGAGATCGCGGACGATCTGCTCGACATCGCGGCCGACATAACCGACCTCGGTGAACTTGGTCGCCTCGACCTTGACAAAGGGCGCTTGGGCGAGGCGCGCCAAGCGGCGAGAGATCTCGGTCTTGCCGCAGCCGGTCGGCCCGATCATCAGGATGTTCTTGGGCAGCACCTCCTCCCGCAGCTCCGCGGAGAGCTGCTGGCGGCGCCAGCGGTTTCTCAGGGCGATCGCGACGGCGCGCTTGGCGTCGTGCTGACCGACGATGAAGCGGTCGAGTTCGGAAACGATCTCGCGCGGGCTGAAGGAGGTCATACGGCTGTCAGACCTCGAGCTTTTCAAAGGTGATCTTGTCATTGGTATAGATACAGATCCCGGCGGCGATCGCCATCGCGCGGCGCGCCACCTCCTCGGCGTCGATGCCGTCAATGCCGATCAACGCGCGCGCCGCGGCGAGCGCATAGCCGCCGCCCGAGCCCAGGCCGATGATCCCGTCGTCGGGCTCGAGCACATCGCCGGTGCCCGACAGGATCAGTGACACGCTCTTGTCGGCGACCGCCATCATCGCCTCGAGCCGACGCAGATAACGATCGGTCCGCCAATCCTTAGCGAGCTCGACGCAGGCGCGGGGAAGCTGCGCGGCATATTGTTCGAGCTTGCCCTCGAGCCGCTCAAACAAGGTGATCGCATCGGCGGTGGCACCGGCGAACCCGGCGATCACCGAACCGCTGGCGAGCCGCCGCAATTTGCGCGCGTTCGACTTGACCACCGTCTGACCCATCGAAACCTGGCCGTCCCCGGCAACCACGACCTGGCCGCCCTTGCGCAGGCAGAGGATCGTCGTGCCGTGCCACACGGTCTTGCTGGAATAATCCATGCTCCGCTTCGGGGATCCGGTGTTGCGGGGCCGCGAGCACCCCTAAAACTGAGATGTAGGTGAGACCGGCTCGTGCGGCAAGCGCAGCCCCACCCGGCAACCCGCGGTGACAGTGGCGACCGCGCGGCGAAATTGATACAAGGGCGCCGCCGCAGGCGCGGCACTCGAGGAGATATACCGTGCGGGTGGCGACGGTCGAACGCAACACCAAGGAGACCCAGATCACCGGTCGGGTCGATCTCGACGGCACCGGCAGCGCCGAAATATCGACCGGCATCGGATTTCTTGATCACATGTTGGAGCAGCTCGCCAAGCACAGCCTGATCGACATCTCGCTACATGCGGTAGGCGACCTCCACATCGACTTCCACCATACCACCGAGGACACCGGCTATGTCGTCGGCGAAGCTGTGTCCCGCGCGCTCGGCAACCGGGCGGGCATCGCCCGCTACGGGCACGCGGTGATCCCGATGGACGAGACCTTGACCCGCGTCAGCCTCGACGCCTCGAACCGCCCCTATCTCGTCTGGAAGGTGATCTTCAGCCGGCCGAAGCTCGGCGATATGGACACCGAGCTGTTCAAGGAATGGTTCCAGGCGTTCGCCCAGTCGGCGGGGATGACCCTCCACGTCGAAAACCTTTACGGCGAGAACAACCACCATATCGTCGAATCCTGCTTCAAGGGTCTCGCTCGAGCGCTCCGTCGAGGGGTCGAGATCGATCCGCGTCGGGCTGGTGCCATTCCTTCGACCAAGGGCGTCCTCGGCGGCAGCCTCACATGAGGGTCGCGATCATCGATTACGGCTCGGGTAATCTGCGCTCCGCGGCGAAAGCCTTCGAGCGCGCCGCGGCCGAGAATGGAATCGCCGCCCGGGTCGAGGTGACCAACCAGCCGCAAGCGGTGGCCATGTCAGATCGAATCGTCCTGCCGGGCGTCGGCGCCTTCGCCGACTGCCGGCGCGGCCTCGCCGCAATACCGGGTCTCGAAGCGGCGTTGCGCGAGGCGGTAATCGCTCGCGCGCGCCCATTTCTCGGGATCTGCGTTGGGATGCAGCTGATGGCGGATCGGGGCCGCGAGTTCCAGACGGTCGAGGGTCTCGGCTGGATCGCCGGAGAGGTAGTGGCGATCGAGCCGCGCGATCCCACGCTCAAAATCCCGCACATGGGATGGAATGAAATCGAGCCTCGAGGAGTTCATTCGCTGCTTGCGGGGCTCAGGGCGGGCGCCCATGCGTATTTTGTCCACAGCTACCATTTTCGTGCGGCCGACCCTGAGGACCTCGTTGCCGTCACTGATTACGGCGGGCCGCTGACCGCAATGATTGTGCGCGACAATCTCGCGGGGACCCAGTTTCATCCCGAGAAGAGCCAGGAAGCAGGCCTGCGGCTAATCGGAAACTTCTTGCGATGGCGCCCATGACCGATGGGCGAATTTCCGGCGCGACGATCTCGGTCGAGCGGGTAACCCGCTACTCCGGCACCGATCTCGACGACCTCTGCGAGGCAACCGAGAACGCGATCACCGAAGGCGGCGGGTTTGGTTGGCTTACACCCCCGCCACGCCAAGTGCTCGAGAACTATTGGAAAGGCACACTGCTCGTCCCGGAGCGCCGGCTCGTCGTTGGCCGTCTCGACGGCGTGATCGCCGGCTCCGCGCAGCTCAGCCGGGCGCCGCGCAACAATGAGGCACAGGCCTTCGCTGGAACCTTGACCAGCGCTTTTGTGGCACCCTGGGCGCGCGGCCGCGGCCTCGGCCGCGGAATCGTGCTCGAGATCGAGCGTCTTGCCAGGGAGATTGGTCTCGCCGTCCTGAACCTCGATTTGCGCGACACGCAGCGCGCGGCGATCAGCCTCTACGAGGGCTTGGGCTACGTCCGCTGGGGCACGCACCCCGTTTATGCCCAGGTCGAAGGGCGGATCGTGCCGGGACATTACTACTACAAGCTCCTCGAAGACGAGCGGATTCGACCGTGATCCTGTTCCCGGCGATCGACCTCAAAGAAGGCTCCTGCGTGCGCCTCCTCCGCGGCGATATGGCGAGCGCCACCGTCTTCAACCGGGATCCCGCGGCGCAGGCGGGCGAGTTTGCTGCGGCCGGTTTCACTTGGCTGCACGTCGTCGACCTCGACGGCGCCGTCGCCGGCCGCTCGATCAATGGCGCGGTTGTGGCGGCGATCCGCCGTGCTGTCGATTCGCGGATCCAGCTCGGCGGCGGCATCCGCGACCGCGCCGCGATCGAGCGCTGGCTGGGGCTGGGAATCGACCGCGTCGTGCTCGGCACCGCCGCGTCGCGCGACCCCGAACTGGTGCGGTGTGTCGCCGCCGATCATCCGGGCAAGATCGTGGTCGGCATCGATGCGCGGGAAGGGCATGTCGCAGTCGAGGGCTGGATCGAGACGACGGAGTTCGGTGTGGTCGAGCTCGCTCGCCGCTATGAGGAGTGCGGGGTGGCAGCCATTGTCTACACCGACATCGCGCGCGATGGAGCGCTGGGTGGGATTGATGTGGAGGCGGTGGCCGAGGTCGCGCGGCAGATCCGGGTTCCGCTGATCGCTTCGGGTGGGGTCTCCTCGCTCGACGACATCGCCGCGCTCAAAGGGCACGAGGCAGACGGCATCGCCGGGATCATTTGCGGGCGCGCACTCTACGACGGGCGCATCGACCCCAAGGCGGCCTTGCGCTTGCTGTCGAAGGAGGAGCCGCCGTGCTGAAGATGCGCGTCATCCCGTGCCTCGATGTCAAGGACGGACGCGTCGTCAAAGGGATCAACTTTGTCGACCTCGTCGACGCCGGCGATCCGGTGGTGCAGGCGCGGTTCTACGATCTCGAAGGTGCCGACGAGCTGTGCTTTCTCGACATCACGGCTAGCGCCGAAGACCGCGACACGCTTTACGATGTGGTCCGTCGCACTGCCGAGGAGTGTTTCATGCCGCTCACCGTCGGCGGCGGGGTACGCACGATCGAGGATATCCGCCGCCTGCTGCTCGCCGGCGCCGACAAGGTGTCGATCAACACCGCCGCGGTCGCCCGTCCCGATCTGGTCCGCGAGGCGGCGGAGAAATTCGGCAGCCAGTGCATCGTCGCCGCGATCGACGCGAAGGCCGCAGCATGCGGAGGGTGGGAGGTATTCACCCATGGGGGCCGCCGGCCGACCGGTATCGACGCGGTCGCCTGGGCGAGCCGGCTCGCCGATTACGGGGCCGGCGAGATCCTCCTGACCTCGATGGACCGCGACGGCACCAAGTCCGGGTTCGACATCCCTCTGACGCGCGCCGTCGCCGATGCGGTGCGCGTGCCGGTCATCGCCTCCGGCGGCGTCGGTACCCTCGATCACCTGGTCGAAGGGATCGCCGAAGGACACGCGACCGCTGTCCTCGCGGCTTCGATCTTTCATTTCGGCACCTACCGGATCGCCGAAGCCAAAGCGCGGATCGCTGCCAGCGGCATCCCGGTGCGGCGCTAGGCGATGGCAAACGAGTTGGGGAGTGCGTTAGAGCGCCTGTGGCGGGTCATCCAATCGCGCCGCGGCGCCGATCCGCAGAACTCCTATACCGCGCGGCTCTTTTCTCGCGGCCGGGCAAAGATCGCCCAAAAGCTCGGCGAGGAGGCGGTCGAAACAGTCATCGAGGGCGTCGGGGAGAACCCGGCAGCACTCGTCGGGGAGAGCGCGGACCTGCTCTATCACCTGCTGGTGCTGTGGGCCGCTACCGGCGTCTCTCCGGCGGATGTCGCCGCCGAACTGGTTCGCCGCGAAGGCACGTCCGGGATCGAGGAAAAGCGCGCGCGGGTAAACCTTTGAACGGAGGTGCGATGGCCTACGACCCAAACAATATTTTCGCCCGTATCCTGCGTGGCGAAATCCCCTGCAACAAGGTCTACGAGGACGAACACGTCCTTGCATTCGACGACATCAGCGCCCGAGCCCCGACCCACGTCTTGGTGATCCCGAAGGGAGAGTACGTCTCCTTCGACGATTTTTCCGCGAATGCCTCGGCCGCCGAGATCAGCGCGCTGGTCCGCGCGCTCGGGAGCATCGCCCGGGAACGAGGGGTGGCCGGGTTGGGTTATCGCATCCTCGCCAACACCGGCCGCGACGGCCACCAGGAAGTGCCACACCTTCATGTGCACCTCGTCGGCGGCCGCGACCTAGGCGCAATGCTGCCGCGAGGGTGATCGGACCCCTCCGCCATGCTTGAAACTTACCATCGATTGCGTGTAATCAGGCCTCGGGAGTAAACGCCAGGGAGACCGGTTGATGACGGTATCCGCACAAACTGTGGGCAGTGGGACCGCTCAAGGCACCCTGAGCCTGCCGTTTATCATCGCCGCCTCCTCGGTCGGCACCCTGATCGAATGGTACGACTTCTACATCTACGGCGTGCTGGCGGTTTTTTTCGCCAAGCATTTCTTCCCCCCGGGCAACGACAATCTGGCGTTGCTGGCGAGCCTCGCCGTGTTCTGGTTCGGCTTCATCTTGCGCCCGTTCGGTGCCATCTTCTTCGGGCATCTGGGCGACCTGATCGGGCGCAAATTCACCTTCATGCTGACCCTGGCCATGATGGGCCTGGCCACCTTTCTCGTCGGCTGCATCCCGAGTTATCAAACCTGGGGGATCGCGGCGCCGATCATCATCCTGCTGATGCGGGCGATGCAGGGCTTGGCGCTCGGCGGCGAATACGGGGGTGCCGCGACTTACGTTGCCGAGCACGCGCCGGACGGCAAACGCGGCCTCTATACCAGCTGGATCCAGACCACGGCGACGATGGGGATTGTCTTGGCCTTGCTGGCCGTTCTGATTTGCCGGCAGTCGATGAGCGAGGTTGCCTTCAACGACTGGGGATGGCGCATCCCGTTCCTGATCTCGGCAATCCTCGTCCTGCTGTCGGGCTATATTCGGCTGAAGCTCGAGGAATCGCCGCTTTACGCTCGGCTCAAGGAAGAGGGCAAGTCCTCGACTAATCCGATCAAGGATACCTATACCAGCAGCCGCAACTGGGGCCTGATGGCAATAGCGCTGTTCGGCGCAACTGCACCCGAGGGCGTCATTTGGTATACTGGTCAGTTCTATGCGCTGATTTATATGACAGCGGTGCTGAAGCTCAATTACGTCACCGTCTACACCATCCTGATGATAGCACTGACGGTCGGCTCGCTTGGCTTTATCTTTTTTGGCTGGCTTTCCGACAACATCGGCCGGCGCAATATTATGACGACCGGGTTCGTGCTTGCGGTTATCACCTTTTGGCCGGTCTTCACTTGGTTCGGCACATTCCGGGACAATCCGGTGATGCTGACTATCCTGGCTCTCTACCTGGTGATCCTCGTCACGATGGTGTACGGGCCGATCGCGGCCTTCTTGGTCGAGCTCTTCCCGGCCCGGATCCGCTACAGCTCGATGTCGATGCCCTACCACATCGGCAATGGCTGGTTTGGCGGCGGCGTGCCGTTTATCGGCACCGCGATCGCGCAAGGCACCGGGATCGCGCTCGGTGCGCTGTTCTATCCGATGGCGGTAGCGGCAATCGGCGTCGTCGTCAGCGTCGGCTTCATGCGCGAGCCGACGCACAAGATCAGGATCTGGGACGAGGTCGGCGGTGGTGCACCGCCGCTCGTCCCCGACCAGCCCTAGGCGGGTTGGTCCGCCGCGCCGGCCTGGAAGAGCGCCCGCATCCGCTCCGGGATCGGTTCGTCGAGCACATAATCGTGGAGCGCGTGGAGAAGGGCCTCTCCGTGCGTTCTGCCCTCGAGGAAATCCAGGATCTGTTTCTCGATCGTGTCGGCGGCCCTCGGCTGAGGAACGTGACGATGAGCGCTCGCTGGGGAAGAAAGATTGCCTGCAAACGGCATAATCCTGCACTGTATCACAACTGGTCCCAATCAGCTGGCGTTCATGGCGGTCGCGTTTCCCTGTGCTTCTGAAAGGTAACGAATCGTAACAGCCTCCGGTTCCGTACAGCAGCGCATAAGCGGAATGCAAAACAGCATGGGACGGAGTGCAAGAGAAGCGCCCGACCATCTGTTGGCCTACCCTTCCGGCGACGCCTTCATCCGGCGGTAACTCAGAGCCTCCGCCACATGGCGGCGGGCGACGATCGCCGTGCCTTCGAGATCGGCCAGGGTGCGGGCGACGCGGAGCACCCGGTGGTAGCCGCGCGCCGACAGGCGCAGCCGCTCGGCCGCCCGCGAGAGCAGCGCGCGGCCGGCGGGCTCCGGCGTTGCGACCTCGTCGAGCAACGCCCCGTCGGCTTCGGCATTGATACGGATGCGTCGTTCGCCGGAGAGCCCCGCATAACGCTTCGCCTGGCGGACGCGGGCGGCCCTGACCCGGCCGGCGACCGAGGCACTGCTTTCCGCGGCGGACGGCAGTGCCAGGTCGGCCGGTGCCACGGACGGGACCTCGATATGCAAGTCGATGCGGTCGAGCAGCGGGCCCGACAGCCGACCCTGGTAGTCTTCGGCGCAGCGCGGCGCCCGCCCGCAGGCACTTTGGGGAAAATAGCCGCAGCGGCACGGGTTCATCGCCGCGACCAACTGAAAGCGCGCCGGATAGGTGACGTGCCTCTGAGCGCGGGCGATGCTGACGCGGCCGGTCTCGAGCGGCTGGCGCAGCGCTTCGAGGGCAGCGCGGTTGAATTCGGGCAGCTCGTCGAGAAAGAGGATACCCTGATGCGCCAGCGAGATCTCCCCCGGACGCGGGTGCGGCCCGCCGCCGACGAGTGCGGCCAGCGAGGCGGAATGATGCGGATCGCGGAATGGCCGCTCGCGCGACAGCTCGCCGCTGCGCAGCCCGCCGGCGACCGACTGGATCATGCCGAGCTCGAGCGCCTCGGCCGGCTCGAGCGGCGGCAATATGCCGGGCAGCCGCGCCGCCAGCATCGACTTGCCCGCCCCCGGAGGACCGATCATCAACAGATTGTGGCCGCCGGCCGCGGCGATCTCGAGCGCGCGTTTGGCGCTTTCCTGGCCCTTGACGTCGTGCAGGTCGAGCCCCGCCGAGCGCGCTGCGGCAAGACGCGGCTCCGGCGGCGGCAGCAGCTGGGTGCCCCGGAAATGGTTGATGATCGCCAGCAGGGTGGGTGCCGCGATGATCTCGATCTCGCCCGCCCAGGCGGCCTCGCCGCCGCACGCCGCGGGGCAGATGACGCCGCTGCCTCGGCCGGCCGCCGCCAACGCCGCGAGCAGAACCCCGGCGACGCCGGTCAAGGAGCCATCGAGCGAGAGCTCACCCAGGGCGGTGTACTGCCCGAGCTCGTCCATCGGCAGTACTTCCATCGCCGCCAACAAGGCCAGGGCGATCGGCAGATCGAAATGGCTGCCCTCCTTGAGAACATCGGCCGGGGCCAGGTTGACCGTAATCCGCCTCGGCGGCAGAGCGAGGCCGAGCGCGTCGAGCGCCGCCCGCACCCGTTCGCGCGATTCGGCGACCGCCTTGTCCGGCAGCCCGACCACCGTGAACGCCGGCAAGCCGGAGGCGATCGTCACCTGGGTGTCGACCTCGATGACCTCGACCCCGTGGAACGCCACTGTCCGAACCCGCGCGACCATTGATTAACCATGCAACAAGCAACGGTTGAGTTTAACCGGTCGTGCACGCCAAAGCCAGCGCGGAGGTGCCACCGGCCGGCCGTCCAGGCTATCCGGGTCCGGCCCCCCGCAATCGTGAATTGCATCGGCGATCGCGGTACCCGACCCGGCGGCCGACGGGATTGCCCGACCGGCCCCTGGGGAACCGCCCGCGCCGGTCCCGCACCCCCCTGTTCGCCCTGTTTTATCAGGTCGAGATCAGGCGTCGCCAACTCCTACAATGGCAATCCCGCACCCGCTCAGGGTTGCCGATGCCCGTATAGATATCGTGCCATCGTGGCAATTATATGGATTGTCTCCACCAGAAATGCCGACGCGACAACGCAGGCGGACACTCAATACCTCACCACTCTGCCGCCCTCACCCTTCCCTCTCCTGGGGGGACCTCAGGGGGGAGAGGGTTGAGAGGGTTGGAGAGGCGGAGCCGAGCCTTACCCGGAGCTGGGTGAGGGGTCGCCACCGATCGAAAGATCGCGTGCGACTAACAAAACACGGCGGGTGAGGCGAGGTTTAACCCGTTCCGACCCCGTTGAACAGTGGGGCGCGGGTCTGGGCGAAGTCGTCGACCGCATCGACGAGCTTGTCACCGTCGCTTTCGTCGAGGGCGATCGAGAGGGCGAACATGCCGCGCTTGGCGAACCAGATGCCGCGGGCGACGAGATCGAAATAGAAGAGGTCGCGCAGTGCCGCGTTGCCGCGTTCGGCGTCTCCCTGCGAATGGATCGGGGCGTCAGTCATGTGGACCGAGAACATCGAGCCGAGCCCGGTGAACTGCATCGCGAGCCCGTGCTGGC
>Ga0210408_10005405_pt1 | contig 11231 bp, 11 predicted proteins | sample IncBWH4MmetaG_FD_155471 | JGI IMG/M metagenome (GOLD analysis project Ga0210408, IMG submission 155471) | Forest soil microbial communities from Barre Woods Harvard Forest LTER site, Petersham, Massachusetts, United States - Inc-BW-H-4-M | ecosystem: Environmental > Terrestrial > Soil >... | reverse complement strand
CTCGGCTATCCGGATCTGTTTCGCGGTGCGCTCCTGAATGCAGGGAGTGACCCGATAGGGAATAAAGGAGTGCCCATTCCATCCAGGGAGCTGTTTCTGAGGTTTCAGGAATCGACCCGCCTTGTCTACGTGACGGGCGCGCGGGACACGGCTCATGCGGCGGACGACATGCTCAGCATCCGCTCTATGCATCAATGGTGCGTCTTTAATCTCGAGAGCTACACTCAGCCCCGTATTGGGCATGAAGTCGCGGACGGGGCCTTGCTGTCGCAGGCGCTCATTTACCTGCTCAGAGGTACGATCCGCAACGCGGAGAAACTTCCCGACTGCAGATCCAGACTTGACGCGGAGGTCACAGCTCAGTTGGGGAGCGTGAGGGAGCTCTTTGCGGGTGGTCGGCGCGCGGATGCTGCGGAGCTTCTCGCGAGGACCGACGAGCAATTTGGTGGGCTCGCCGCACCGCAATCGATTGTTCTCTCGACAGGCTTGCGGTAGCTCACCGTCCGCTTGCTCCGCAAGCTGCGCCGAGACCGCGAGCACTCCGGAGACGCCGCCGCCCGCCGCGCCGTGGGTCTGACATCACCTGACAGAGCCGACCGCGTTGCTACATGCGGTTCGCCGCGATCATCGTTGCGGACTTCTTCGCGCTCACCGTGTCCGAGACGCCGATGAGCACGTACTCCGGGGACTGCGCGTTGTCGAGCGTCGCGAGTCCGTGCAGCTGGGCGCCATCAGGCACGCCGAACTCGGTGGCGCAGTTCATCGTCGAGAGCGTGACGGCATACATATTGAAACGCGTGTCGATCGTCGATACCGTGCCGTTGATGACGCAGCCCGTGTTGGCATCTTGGGCGAACAGCGCACCGTTGCTCGAGATGCTGAGCGAGAGCGAGCCTGGGCCGTAGGTTCCGGCGATGGTCGCGAGCGATGACGCCCGGTTGTACTGCGGGCTGAACGTCAGCGTGAGCGCGTTCGCCCACGTCCGGCCGCCGCCGATCGCGGTCGGGTCCGTCGTGATGCTGACGCCGCCGTCGATCGATGTGCGCTCGACGATGTGACCGCCGATCGCTCCGGTACCGGTCGTGCCACGGTCTGGGTAGATGGAGAACGGCAAGGTGATCGCGTCGACGTTAGCATTGATCGCATTACCTTCCGTCTTGAACTGCCCGACGAAGTAAACGCCGGCGGTCGTGGGACCCTGGGAGCGAAAGAACAGCTCCCCGGACTCCGCGACGAGTCCCAGCACGGGCATGATCGAGATCGGATCGCTGCCCACCCAGATCCCGCCAGGCGAGGCATTGGGAGTGGGCGGTGGGGGTGGGAGTGACGACGATCCGCCGCCTCCGCAACCAGCGAGCGGCAGTACGAACACCGCAACCACAGCCGACAGCCTGAGCGTGTTCACTGGTACTGGTCCCCAATCAGCTCCCCGGGAGTCCTCGACCGCACATCGCGACTCTTTCACTGCACAGCGGGGTGCGACAGGAGGTCGCGGTTACACTCCCCCAAGGAATTCTTATGGCGTACCGGCGAAGAGACTGGTATTGCTCTGAACCCGTCCAGTTCAGACAAATCCTCTGCTCACGGACGTTTTGATTGCGAACTATTGCGCATTCGAGCGACTTCGGGTGGCAGCACCTGCCGACGATCTTGACCGTCGCGGGAGGCACACTGCTGCTCCTGCATGGACCCATCTCTCAGCCAGCGCATTACAACAACTTCGCCGATCGCACTGGGCTATTCGGCATTCCCCACGCCGGCGACGTGTTGTCCAATGTTGGTTTTGCGGTGGTCGCGCTGTGGGGCTGGATCCGCCTGCGTCCGAAGCGCGAGCACGCGGCGCTGCGCCACGGCTGGTGCGGCTATCAGCTGTTCCTGATCGGACTTTTGCTGACGGCAGTCGGCTCTGGCTACTACCATCTCGCCCCCGACAATGAGCGGCTGGTGTGGGATCGACTGCCTATCGGCTTGACCGCTGCCGGCGTGTTGGCTGGCGTCAGAGCGGAAACGCGCTGCGATACCCATGCATCACGTTATGCCGCAATTGTTACCGTGCTAGCCATCCTCAGCGTTGGCTGGTGGCACTACACCGATAGTGCGCAACACCCCGGGGATCTACGCCCCTATCTGTTGCTGCAAGGGTTACCGTTGGTGTTGGTTCCACTGTGGCAGGCGATTTACCGCGCTCCGCGCCGGGACCGCATCTGGTTTGGCGTCGCCGTGCTGCTTTACTTGCTGGCGAAGCTGGCCGAGGTCTGGGATCACGAGTTGCTTGCCCTCCTCGGCTGGATCAGTGGCCACACGCTCAAACACCTCCTGGCCACGGCGGCGGCTGGCGTGCTGATCGGCCGGCTCTCGCAGCGAGTGCACGAGCCGACGGTACCGCTTCCTGATGGGACAGCAGCGAGTGCGCGTCTCCCCTAAGGCGCGCCGGCCAGGAGGGCTATCAAGGCCTTAAGCAGTGCCGTGCGATGTTTATCACGCCGCACCACCACGCCATACCTGTTCGTACCGCCCATTTCTTCGGGGATCTCAATAACCTCCAGGCGCGCGCGATCCTCCTGAGTCACCGAGAAACCGCTGATCACCGCAATCCCCATCCCACGGGCAACGTAGTGCTTGAGTGTATCGATCGTGCTGACTTCGAGAGCAACGGTGAACGGCACATGGTAGCGCTCGAACGCCTCCCGCAGCCGCGGATCCTCGCGCTGCACCTCCTGAATGATCAGCGGATAACGTGCCGTCACGGCATCGCTCAACATCGCTTGAAAACCCTCGCGGGCGCGACGCGACAGCGCATGTCCCTTTGGCAACAGCAGATACGAAGGGTACGTGGCGATCGCCTGGAAGCTCAGCTCTGCGGGGACCCGTGCCTCCGCAATCACCCCGAGATCACACTCGTTGGCTCGAACCAGGCGGAGAGTCTCCGCGATCGGTCGGGCGATCAGTCTCAGGCGCGCGAGCGGATGCGCCCGATGGAAGGCTTCCACTTTTTCCGGAAGCAGGTGGCGAAGTACCGAGTCGTGTGACGAGAGCACAATCTCGTCGGTCTCCTGCGCACCGCGTACAGCCTTCTCAAGGGCTCCGATCTCGCTGAACAGGGACACTGCGAGCTGCACCGTCCGCTCACCCGCCGCGGTGAGCTTGAACTTGCCGCCGCGGGATTCGTACAGCTTGGCGCCCAGATAAGTCTCCAACGACTTGATCCGTTGGGATACCGCTGCGTCCGCAATATCAAGGTCGATTGCCGCCTTCGCGAGGCTATTGCGCCTGGCAGCGGCGAAGAAGCACCACAGGGACTTGAGGTCCATGACGTCATAAGTGCCCCGTGGCATGGCCGCCCCCCCCGATAGGGTTCGTTGGGGTGAGTGTAGCCATCGCCACACGGCGAGGCGAGTCTGAGACGCGCGGTCATTTCCCGATCTCCCATAAGCATACGTTGCACAGGCCTAACGGCCGCCCCCTGGCGGCGCGCGGAGTGGAATGGAACATTATCTGCGTGCTCTGACGATGGCGGTTGGCTTGGAGAACAGATGCGCCGCTGCACTGCTCAAGGAGATGACGATGAAAGTGCTCCTCAGTCCTTTGATGGGTCGACTACTCATCCTGCTGCGCGACCTCGGCCCTTATGCCGGAATTGAGTTGCTGCTGCCGGGCGGAAGTGTCGTGGTGTTGTTGTACTGGTGGTATCGGCATCGTGCGCGACGCATGCGTGATAACCCCCATTCCAGCGCACAGACCGATAGTTTCAGCGTGTGCCGTCCTCAGTTGGAGCACCGCCGTGCGTAAGTCAACGACAAACAGCGTCGCAACCACGATCATGGCCGTCTTGATCTGCCTATCGACAGCTTGTACGTCGATGCTTCCAGTGGCAGCGGACGCGGCCGGCGAGCACGTTCGACGGAAGGTGAAGGTAGGAGACACCGTGCGCGTCCTCACAAAAGCTGGTCCAAGCCACAGCTTTCAAGTTACTGCGGTTGGCGAGTCTTCTCTGGCTGGCAATGCCGTAAAGCTCTCGGGAGGCGGCTCTGACGCAGTAGGCGCACGAATTGACGTAGCTTATGTGGATATAGCGCAGATTGAGGTGCGGCGAGTGAGTAGCCTAGAAACAACGGGCGTGATCGCTGCGGTGGCGCTGGTGGTTTTGGTCGGGACAGCGACTGGATGGGGAAGTCACACGCCCGGTTACAGCAGGTAGTCATGATGGGGTTTCCGCAACCGCGCTCTCTGCGGTTTGCTGCCGTCGTTCCAATGCTGTAGCGTTTGGGATTAAGCCATCGACTCTCGGGGGCATAATGAAGAAGGGACTTGTGCTGTCTTGCGCAATCACGGGCGTCGCAGCGCTCATCGTTGGATGTGCGACCGAGACGCACCAGGCTGTCCAGTCTGAGAAGCCCGCTGCCGCCGCGCATCCTTATCAGGGCCCACGGAGTACGATTTCCGTTGGCAAGTTCGATAACCGCTCAACCTACCTGCGTGGGCTCTTTTCGGATGGGGTTGATCGCTTGGGCGGCCAGGCGAAGACGATCTTGGTCGGGCATCTCCAGGAGACCGGCCGCTTCAACGTCATGGAACGCGAGAACATGGAGGAGATCGCGCAAGAGGCGCGCTTGAGTGGTCGGCAGCAGACCTTGAAGGGTGCTCAGTTCACCATCACGGGTGATGTTGTCGAGTTCGGTCGCAAGGAGACTGGTGATTCGCAGCTCTACGGAATCTTGGGAAGCGGCAAGCAACAGGTTGCCTACTCCAAGGTCACCTTGAATGTCATCGATGTGCTCACCTCGCAAGTCGTCTACTCGGTCTCGGGAGCTGGGGAATACGCGCTCAGCAACCGCGAAGTGATTGGATTCGGGGGCACTGCGAGCTACGACTCCACCTTGAATGGCAAGGTTCTCGACCTTGCAATCCGCGAGGCAGTTGATCGCCTTGTCGAGGGTGCGGAAAGCGGTGCATGGGCTGTAGGGCCGGCTTCCAGATGAAGCTATGGCTGCTCGTCTCGAGTGCCGGGTTGCTGTTCGGATGCGCCAGTCAGCAAACGATCTACACCTGGGGCAGCTACGAGGAACTGATCTACGCCGGTTATCTATCTCCGCAGGATGTGCCGGCTGAAAAGCAGATCGAGGTTCTCGAGAAGGATTATCAGACGGCGCGCTCGACCAACCATCGAATGCCACCAGGGTGGCACGCACACTTGGCCACGCTCTATTACCAAGTGGGCAGGGCGGATCAAGCGCACCAGGAGCTGCTGACGGAGAAGGCGGAGTTTCCGGAGTCCGCACTGTTCGTCGATCGCCTAATCGCCAATTTGAAAAAGCCGTGATGACTCCAGTCACATTAGGCGTGAAGGGCCTCCCGGCGCTGTTGCTCGTTGCGCTGGCCAGCGCCTGCCAGACAACTAAGCCCTACGACTACACGAACTTCCGGGCGCATCCGCCGAGGTCCATCCTTGTTATTCCGCCCTTGAATGAGAGCACGACCTTAGAGGGCACCTATAGTTATCTATCGACCGTTAGTCGGCCGATCGCCGAGCGCGGGTACTACGTCTTTCCTGTAGCGGTGGTCGATCAGTTCATGAAAGACAACGGGCTCCCAACGACCGGAGAGATGAATCAGGTCCCTCCAGCGAAAGTGGGTGAGATCACAGGTGCCGATGCTGTCATGTACCTTGACTTAAAGCAGTACGGCAGCAAGTTCGTCGTGATAAATAGCGTGACTACGGTGGAAGTGCTCGCAAAGCTCATCGATACCCGAACCGGCGTTCTTTTGTGGGAGGGTCGGGGCTTTGCGCAGCAATCCGGGCAGGGCTCCGGTAATCTGCTCGCGGACCTCATAGCGGCGGCCATAAGCCAAGCGATCAACACGAAGGCGGATGTAGCCCACGGGGTGAGTCGGTTGGCCAACGACAACCTGTTTCTTCCGGAGAATACCGGCCTACCGTACGGCCCATACAACCCGAAGTACGACCGAGCACACTAAAACGCTGACCGATTCTAGCTAGTGCAAGGCGATTCCGCGCCTAGGGATTTTACCTTGTAGTAATTATCCCAAAGGCGGTTACGGAACCTGTTTAGCGGATCGACATGACTCTTTAGCTTGAAGAACTCCCAGGCTCGCGGATATGACGCGTGGAATTGTTTCTTTGGTGGCCAAGATCTCGCGCACCCGGCCAATCATTCCGCCCGTCGAGAAAGGGAGACCCATGAGATTCCGGCACATGCTCGCAACGCTCATCGCGATGGGTGCCCTCCCGCCGCTCACGCCCGCGGCGACTACCGGGCACGATTCGCCCTTTAAGGTCTCGCGCGCGGAGCTGCTCCGCACCGTCAAGTCCGTCGGCGTCATGCCCGTGCTCGTTCCCGAGTTGGTCCCGGACCCGGACGGCGTCGCGCGGCGGCTAGAGGCGGAGGTTCTCTTGCGCATGACGCCGGCTAGGTTCGAGCTCGTGGCACCGGAGTCGATGAAAGAGATCGAGGATCGCGCCAAGGCCACGCTCGGTGGCCTCTACGACCCGATGACCGGGCGCCCGAACGGCGACAAGGTCCGCGCCTACCGCGAGTACGTCACGAACGAGTACCGGCACGTTCACCCGGTCGATGCGTGGCTGCGCGTGCGCGTGGTCGAGCGCCTGGCGCCGACCGTCAACGGCACGGCCACCTGGGACGGCGTCAGCGACAGCAGCACGGGCCGCACCGGGTTCGCCACCTACATGGTCAGCGGCTTAGCCTCGGGTCACGTGCCGGTACTGTCGCTGTCCGTGCAGCTGAGCGCTGCCGACGGCCGCGTGTTATACGAGAACCTGGGCGGACTGCAGGTACTGCGCTATGTCAGGCGCGTCGCCGACAACATCGAGACGCTACGCGTCGACCCGAAGTTCATCATGCACGATTCAGCCCGTGACGCGCGCGCGCTCGGAATCGCGCTCGACCCGCTCCTCCGTGGTGAACAGGCAAAAGCGCAGGCCGAGCCGCCGGTGGCGCCTGCGGCGGCCACCGAGACCACGACCGTGCGTCAGCCGTCGCGGGACGAGCTCCTCGCGCATTTCCACCGTCTCGCCCTCGCCCCGCTCGAGATCGGCCCGATCGAGCAGCACGATCAGGCCCAGGCCCGCTATGCGGAGCTACTCAGGGACCGGCTGACGCAGCTCGGCTTCGAGGTGGTGCCGGCCGAGGACTACGCGACGCGCTGGCGGGAAGAGCTCAAGAACGCCGGCGGCGTCTACGACCCGTTTACGGGCCATGCCGACGAGGCCAAGCGCCGTGCGGCGCTCGCGAAGGTCGTAGGCGCGGTGCGCGACCAACACGAGGTGGACGCCGTGGTTGTGCCGGCAATCGAGGCACGCAATGCCTACTTGCAGGACGACTACGCCACGTGGGACGGGGCCAAGGAGTTAGCGGTCCCGACGAAGAGCAAGTTCGACGCGTTCTTCGGCCTGTCCCATTACGGTTATGTGCGATCGCTGTCGCTCGGCGTGAGGTTCGTCGATGCCGAAGGCGAGTTCCTCTACGAGGGACGGGGCGCCATCCAGCTGGCCGAACACCTCGAGGGCCAGCGTCACGTATCAGTGCCGGAGTCTGATCTGTTCGCGGACCCGGCCAAGGATCGGCAGGCCGTGGAAATCGCGCTGAATCAGCTTGAGCCCCCGGCGGCGGTCAAACGCCCCGAATCGGGTCGATGAGGGCCGCCTCATGACAGGACTTCAAACTGCCTCGACAGTCTCGCAAAGGGCATTTAAGTCAGCGGCGGCACCCGGACGGCCTGAGAGCAAGCTTTGGCGAGAGTGCGTAGAGTTAAAGATTCGGTAGCCTGACCGTCCTCGATACCGTATACGCGAGCGTGCGCGGAAGCCCAGTCGCGAAGCAGCGGCCACATGCGGCCCGACGACGCCGGAGCTGATTGCCTGTGTAGTTCACGGGGTGCTGCGCGAGAAAAAGTTAGCCACTCGCTGGCCTGCGGTCGAGATTTGGCGCGACACCAGGCGTCGGCGTATGGAATCGGACGATGATTGCCGAGGTGGCTGTGATACCCGCGTCGCGTGCGATGCCGCCGGCGACGGCGGCAGACCGGAATCCTGTGCAAGGCTGTCCGGTCCGGCCACATCGGTAACGGATCATTGCGCCATGTAATATGCGCAGTAATCCAACCTGAGGAGCCTGCGTGGAGACGATAGGCGAAGATCTGCGCCAGATGATACGGACACCACTTTCCGGCTCGCATGTTGAGGCATTGCGGGCGGCGGGGAAGGTAGTGACGTATCCCAAGGGCACGATCATGGTGCAGCAGGGCGAAAAGGCGAACAGCTTCGTGTACGTCGAGGAGGGCGAGATTGAAGTAGTCAGTCCGTTCACTGGCGAGCGCCATTATCCGTCGACCATTGGCCCAACTCAGTTTATGGGGGAGATCAGCCTGCTGTACGGCGGCACCGCCTCCTTGCCGCTGCGCACGGCAGTCGATACGCGGGTAATCGAAGTACCGCGCGAGACCTTCCTGACGCTCGTGTCGCAGATCCCCGAGATGTCGGACATCATTATCACCGTGTTCGCGGCCCGACGCCGCCGGCAACTCGAAGATCGCCGCAGCGGTCTCTACCTCATAGGCGAGGAGGCCGATCGCAACGTGCGTCGTATCGCCGAGTTCGCGAGCCGCAATCGGTTACCTTACGTATCGGTGCCCCTGCACAGCCCGGAAGCCGAGGCATCGGCTAAGAGTTGCGCAATCGATGCCGGAACTCCTGCGGTTATCTTCGGCAGCAAAGTGCCGATCACGGATGCGACGCCGGATAAGATAGCGCGGCTCCTCGGGCTCAACATTGACTTCAGCGGCGACGAGCATTTCGATGTGCTCATCGTCGGTGGGGGGCCGGCCGGCGTGGCGGCGGCCGTTTACGCTGGCGCCGAGGGTCTATGCGCGCTCGTCGTCGAGGACATCGCTTTGGGAGGTCAGGCAGGAGCGTCGAGCCGAATCGAGAACTACATGGGTTTTCCAACTGGCATCTCTGGCGCCGACCTCTTGTGGCGTGGCGAGGTGCAGGCCATGAAGTTCGGCGCCCGGTTTGCGATACCGCGCCGAGTCACGGCGCTGGAGGCGCAAGAGAACGGTGTCTTCTGCGCGGTCTTCGAGAATGGCCAGCGCGTCCGTGCAGGTGCAATCGTAGTCGCGAGCGGGGTGCAGTATCGGCGGCTTCCGCTGGAGCGACTGGCCGATTTCGAGGGCTCGGGCGTGTACTATTCAGCCACCGAGATGGAGGCTCGATATTGCAGGGACACGGAGGCCGTTATCATTGGGGGCGGCAATTCTGCCGGCCAGGCTGCGATGTTCCTAAGCCGGTATGCGCGGTGCGTCCGTGTGCTGGTGCGGGGTTCCTCGCTCGCCGCTTCGATGTCGAGCTATCTCACCAGCCGCCTTGAGGCTGACCCGGGTATCACGATCGAGTACAACTCTGAGGTCATGGGACTGGAAGGCGGCGATCATCTGGAAAGCGTCACCATCCGCAACGCCGAAACCGGGCAGTCGCGGAAGGTTGCGGCGCGGGCGCTATTTATCATGGTGGGTGCCGCGCCAAACACCGAATGGCTATCGGGTTTGGTGAAGCTCGACGACCAAGGATTCGTCCTCACCGGCCTCGGCCTACCGCCTTCGCCGTTTGCGACTTCCTACCCCGGCATTTTTGCTGTCGGCGACGTGCGGGCGGGGTCGGTAAAGCGGGTGGCCTCGGCGGTGGGCGAAGGCTCCGTCGTGATCTCCAAGGTCTGGGAACACGTCAAACAGAGCACCACCTGAGGCGTGGCAGCAGCAGCACTTTCCGCTGAGGGTAAATAGGGCTACTGGCTTGCGCTCGGTCCAGGTCAGTAACAGCGCGGCAGCCGCGGCGGCGAGCCGCGTGCTCCGGCCGCCGGCTCGGAGCCCGAAGCTGTGTGCGGCGATAACCCCGAGCCCCGCGACCTGCGCGATGGCCAGATCGATGAAGACGATGCCGCGAGACAGCAAGCAGGGTGAAGCCTGCTCAGGTTTGTGATAGTCCTTGCCCATGAACATTGAGCTCTCATCAATCGAGGCACGCATCATCGGCTGCCTCATCGAGAAACAGATAACGACACCCGACCAGTACCCGCTCTCATTGAATGCACTGGTCAATGCGGTTAACCAGAAGAGCAACCGCGATCCGGTCATGTCGGCGGACGAGGCGGCGATCCAGACCACCCTGGATCATCTGATCAGGAAGCACCTCGTGATCGAGAAGTCAGGCTTCGGCAGTCGGGTGCCGAAGTACCAGCACCGGTTCTGCAACACCGAGTTCGGGCCACTGAAGTTCACGCCGCAGGAGCTCGCGATCGTCTGCGAGCTGTTCGTCCGCGGACCTCAAACCCCCGGAGAGCTGCGCACCCGCGCAGCCCGCATGGCGTCCTTTTCCGAGGTGGGGCAGGTCGAGACGGCGCTCGAGAGCTTGAGCAGCCGCGCGGATGGGCCGTTCGTCGTGCGGCTGCCGCGCGAACCCGGTCGTCGCGATTCGCGCTACGCGCACCTGTTCAGCGGACCCGTCACGATCCCCGCCCTCACGGAGGAGTCGATCACGGGGCCTTCAATAGCGTCGGCGCCCGCGCCTTCCCGCCTCGAGCGCCTGGAAGAAGAGGTGCGTCAACTGAAGGAAGAGCTGAAAGACATAAAGACGCGGTTGCCACCGCAGTAGACAGACGTCGACCCGCTAACCCCTATGTCAGCGGTAATCAATTCAATAAGGACGAACCATAGCGGGTAAGGACAAGTCATCCGGCGCGGTTCACTGCCGTTCGTCCGAGTCCGTTTGTATGCCCCGGGCACCCGCACTGCGCATAGACTGCGCGCCGTTCTTTGCCATCAGCCACCGGGATCGCGGTCTTACTGCTTCTCAAGCGCCTCGATCTCATCCAGCAATCGATTCATGCGCGCCGCTAACGCCCGATAGGGGCCCGGAGTCGCCATGTCGACGCCGGTTTGCTTGTAGAGCTCGTACGGGTAATCCGACCCCCCGGCTTGTAACAGCTTGATGAATCGGGCGCGGGCGGGGGCGCCCTCCTTGAGAATGGCGTCCGTGAAGGATGCTGCGCCGACCATGGAGGTCGCGTACTGATAGACATAGAAATCAAAGTAGAAGTGCGGCACGAACGCCCACTCGACGCAGTACGCCGGATCGATTTTCATGACGCCTTCGGCGTCGCCGTAGTACTGCTTGAGGAGGCCGCAATAGAGCTCGGTCA
>Ga0210408_10005402_pt1 | contig 11236 bp, 9 predicted proteins | sample IncBWH4MmetaG_FD_155471 | JGI IMG/M metagenome (GOLD analysis project Ga0210408, IMG submission 155471) | Forest soil microbial communities from Barre Woods Harvard Forest LTER site, Petersham, Massachusetts, United States - Inc-BW-H-4-M | ecosystem: Environmental > Terrestrial > Soil >... | reverse complement strand
AGACGAACAGCGCGTAGCCGAGCATGACCCAGCGCCACGTGCCGAGCCGGATCATGCGGCGCTCGCCCCCTTTGCCCGTCACGGACGCGTAGCCGCGTCGGCCGAGGATGACCCGCTGCAGCCAGAACAGCAGTACGGTGATCAGCAGCAGCGGCAGCGCGAAGGCGGCGGCCTCTTCGACCCGCACCGGCGATTCGAAGAACTCCCACAGCTGGGTCGAGACCACGTGGAAGCGTGCCGGCAGCGCGATCAGCGCGGGCGCGCCGAACAGCGCGATCGCCTCGAGGAAGCTGACGATCAATCCGCCGACGATCGCCGGGACGACGAGTGGCAACGTGATGCGGAGCGTGGTCTTGAGCGTGCCGGCGCCCAGGATGTTGGCGGCGTCCTCCATCTCGGAGGAAACGAGATCGAGCGCGGAGTTGACGAAGATGAACACGTAAGGGAACGACGTGACCGCGACCACCAGGATCAGGCCCGGCATCGAATAGACGTTGAACGCGCCGTGGCCGGCGCCGGTGACGGCCATCCACAATTTGTTGAGCCAGCCGGCGTTCGGGCCGGCGAGCAGGATCCAGCCGATGGCGCCGAGATAAGGCGGCGTAATGAAGGCGCCGAACACCATCAGCCGCACGAAGCCTTTGGCGGGCATGTCGGTGCGCGAGATCGCCCAAGCGATCGGCACGCCAAACAGCCCGGCGAGCAGCGCCACGCCTAAGCCGAGCTCGAGCGAATTGAGTACGGCGCGCAGGTGGCGCACGCTGCCGTAGGCCTCGACGTAGTTCGCGAAGGTGAAGCGGCCGGTGTCCGGCTCCTGGAAGCTCGCGATGACGAGCCGCACCATCGGGCTTGCGATCAGGAACACCAGCACGGCGATCAGCACGAGCCACAGCGCCATGCTGGGTTCGAGGAACGCGAGCCGGCGGCCAAAGCCGGCGCGCTTAAGAGAAGGAGCGAGGGCGGTCATCGTTTAATCCCGACCTCGTCATGCCGCGCGAAAGCGGGGCATCCAGTAACCACGGTGCCAAACAATACATTCGCTGGTTACTGGATCGCCCGGTCAAGCCGGGCGATGACGACTGAGATACCACGTCACATGAGATACCACGTCACACCCCGAACGTGTCGCGCCATTGTTTGATCACTTCCGGAATGCCCTTGAAGATTTCCGCGACGCTCGGGGTGACGGTCTTCACGTCCTTGGCGGCGACGGTGCCCGCGGGCGGCGTAACTTCCGGCCGCAGGGTTTCGGCGAAGTTATCGACCCAGATCTGCGCGGCCTCGGGGCTGAGCAGATATTCCATGAACAGGCGCGCGGCCTGTGGATGCTTCACGCCCTTCATGATGCCCGAGGGCGCGAAGATGAGCACCGCGCCGTCGCTCGGGTAGACCATCGCCAGCGGATTGCCCTTCTTGGCACTCTGCATGGTGGTGCCGACCGGACCGGCCGACACGGCGCGCTCGCCGGCGTTGAGCATGGTGACCGTGTCATTGGCGGAGCGGCCGATCTGCGGATTCAACTGTGCAAGTTTCTCGAAATATTGCCATCCGTAGAGCTTGCGCATCGTCACCACCCAGGTGCCGACGTAGCCGGAAAAGCCGGGATGGCCGAGCGTGACCTTGTCCTTCCATTTCGGGTCGATCAGCTCGGTCCAGGTCTTCGGCGCGTCGGCGGCGGCGACCTTCGTGGTGTTGTAACCGATCGCCATCATGCCGGCGGAGGTGACGAAGTAATAGCCGTCGGGGTCGTAGTTTTTGTAGACGTCGAGCACGCGCGCCGCATTCTCGGGTACATATTTTTCCAGCAGCTTCTTCTCTTTCAGATAGACATAATGGCCGATGTCCGTCGAGCTGAGTACGTCCACCTGCATGGCGCCGGCCCTGATCTCTTGCGAGACCCGCTGGAACGCGACCTGAGCGGTGGTGCGCACCACGCTCACCTTGATGCCGGGGTAAGCCGCCTCGAAGTCGCGGCCGAGCGCCTGGGCGGTGATGTCGTCGGAGTGGGCGGTGTACCAGGTGAGGCTGCCCTCTTGTTTCGCCGCGGCGTAAAGCTCCTTTTCATGCGCGCTCATCTCGCGCGCGGCGTGGGCCGGGCGCGGCAGCACACCGAGGCCGAGCGCGGCCAGTCCGGCGCCGGCCTTGAGGACGTTGCGGCGAGTTGCGCGGGAATCGCGGGACATGGGTTCCTCCTCCATACCGGTCGTCTCGCCGGTTTCTGTTCAAACACTCTGGCGAACCGGTGGCATCGTCAAGTAGGGTGGGCAAAGGCCGCGCAGGGGCCGTGCCCACGCGTGGGGCGCGCACGGAAATCCGCGTGGGCACGCGCCTGCGGCGCTTTGCCCACCCTACGGGTTCGGGGGACCGTCCAATGAAATTCGGCGTGTTCGATCACATGGACCGGGGGACGGTGCCGCTCGCCGAGCAATACGAGAACCGGCTCAAGCTGATCGAGGCCTACGAGCGGCTCGGGTTCTACGGCTACCACATCGCCGAGCACCACACGACGCCGCTCGGCATGGCGTCGAGCCCGAGCGTGTTCCTCGCCGCCGCCACCCAGCGCACGCGGCGCCTGCGCTTCGGCGCACTCGTCTATCCGCTGCCGATGTATCACCCGCTGCGCCTCGCCGAGGAAATCTGCATGCTCGATCACATGAGCGGCGGACGGCTCGAAGTCGGCGTCGGCCGCGGGGTATCGCCCTACGAGCTCGTGCACTACGGCATCGATCCGGCGCAGTCGCGCGACGAATATTTCGAGGCGTTCACGGTTCTCATCAAGGCGCTCACCGGCCGCACGCTTACGCACGAGGGCAAGTTCTACAAATTCCGCGACGTGCCGATCGAGATCGAGCCGTTGCAGCGGCCGCATCCGCCGCTGTGGTACGGCGTGTCCGATCCGGCGGCGGTGCCGTGGGCGGTCGAGAACCGCATCAATATCGTGTGCAACGCGCCGCTGTCCGTGGTGCGCGGCGTGGTCGACAGCTACCGAGCGCAATGGCGCGATGCGGGGCGCAGCGCGGGCGAGCTTCCACTCATCGGCATGAACCGACACGTCGTCATCGCCGACACGGCGGAGGAGGCGCTGGCGAACGCGCGGCGCGCCTACAAGCGCTGGTACGAAAGCTTCATCCTGCTGTGGAAGCGGCACGGCACCACGCCGTTCCGCGCCGCCTATCCGGATAATTTCGACGACGCCGCGCGCATGGACTTCGCCGTCGCCGGCACGCCCGACCAGGTGCGCGACGCGCTCGCCGCGCAGGTCGCCGAGACGGGCGTGAATTATTTCCTCTGCCGCGCCGCCTTCGGCGATCTCCCGTTCGCGGCGTCGCTGCGCTCGGTCGAGCTGTTTGCGCGCGAGGTGATGCCGGCGCTTGTCGCGGCGCGGCAAGCGGCGGAGTAGGCGGCGCCAGCCGCGCTCACAATTTGTGGTAAGCTGGCGCGAGACCGTGCCACGGGGGGCGTCATGCGGGGCCGCTTTCATTTGATATTCGTGTTCGCGCTGCTGTTGGGGGCGCCGGCGGATGCGCTCGGGCAGCCGGCCCCGGACTGCCCGGTGCCTGCCGACCATAACTGGACGCGGCAGGAGCAATTCGCCTGGAAACAGATCTGCAGCGACAACGTCGCCGATTTCTCGACCGAGCCGGGCAATCAGATGCCGAACGTCCTGAGAAAGGATTTCTTCGAGAGCATTTTGACCGAGGAGAAATACCGCAAAGCCCTTAAGCGGCATGGTCTCCGGATCACCGGCGCCCGCTTCACGGAAAAAATCGATCTTCAGAACATCAAGGTTGACGTCGAGCTGTGGTTCGATCAGTGCCGGTTCGACAGTGACCGTGGCATTGATCTGTCGTGGCTGCAGGCGTCGCAGCCGGTCGGATTCACTCGCTCGAAAGCGGCAGGGCCGCTCAACTTCTATTCGGCTCAGCTCGCGTCCGATTTGATCATCCTGGATTCCGACATCACCACGATCAGCCTGAGCGGCACGCACATCGGGCGGACGCTCGATCTCAGCAAGTCGCGCGCGAGCGGCATGCTGGACATGCCCGGGGTCGACATCGGCGTGGACCTGTTGATGAGCGAGGGCAACTATAACGGTGCCGTGAACCTGATCGGCGCGCACGTGGGTCACACGCTGGATATCAAACAAGCGAAGGTCGCCGGCGAGCTGACGATGACCAATCTGCAGGTCGGTACCGACGTGCGCATGAGCAAGACGAACTTCGAAGCCGCAATCGACCTGCAATACAGCCAAATCGGCGGCGAGGTCGACTGGAGCGGAGCGAGGTTCCAAGACGACGTCGATTTGACCAGGGCGCGCGTGGGCGGGGCGTTTCTGCTCAACGCGGACGACAACAACGACCCGGCCACGTGGGCGCCGCAGGTGACCTTGACCGCTCGCTACGCAAAATTCGCGGTCATTCCGAGTTGGTCGGCCGCATGGCCGAGGAAACTCGACGTCGTCGGTTTGAGCTACGACGGCATAGACGGCGTCGATGGTGACTTTCATCGCTGGTTCCGACGCCAGGATTACTCGCGGCAGCCCTACGAGCAGCTCGCCGGCGTCTTGCAGAACGAAGGAGAAATCGAATTGGCCACCAGCGTTCGTTTCGCCGAACGCGACCGGGACCGCTGGCGGAGCTATTCCGACCGCAACGTGGGCGTCGCCATCTGGCTGACGATGCTGTGGGCGGTCATCGGCTACGGATATTATCCCTACGTGGCGCTGATCTGGGTCATCTTCTTCGTCGTCCTCGGCGCCTTCATACTGCGCCGTTCCGGCGAGGGCCCGAGGAACGGCATGCCGCACGGTTATTCCTACAGCTTCGACATGCTGCTGCCGATCATCCAGCTGCGCGACAAGCACTACGACATCGACCTCAAGGGTTACGCACGATATTATTTTTACGTGCACAAGATCATCGGCTGGGCGCTCGCGTCGTTCCTGGTCGCCGGGCTCTCCGGGCTGACGAAATAGAATGTAGGGCGCAATAGCGCAGCGTATTGCGCCATCTAAGCGGCGCATTACGGCCTTCGGCCTAATGCGCCCTACGCAGCGGTCACCGTCATGGTATCGTCGCGTGCCGCGCTTATGCGCAGCTATTTCGAGTTCGCCATTTCGACAGGGGAGGATGCCATGACCCACGACCTTACCCGCCGTGACGTGATGAAGGGCGCCGCCGGCGCGGCGGCGCTCGCCGCGGCGAGCGTTCCGCTGCAGCCTGGCCGGGCGCAGGGCGCGACCGTCACCGGCGTGGTGTTCGAGGACCGCTCCGGCAGCGGCCGCCGCCAGCCAGGCGACCCGGGGATTGCCGGCGTGCTGGTGTCGAACGGGCGCGAGGTCGCCAAGACCGACGCGAGCGGGCGCTACACGCTGCCGATCGATGACGAGACCATCGTCTTCGTGATCAAGCCGACCGGCTACATGGTGCCGGTCGAGCCCGGCACCATGTTGCCGCGCTTTTATTACATCCATCAGCCCAAGGGCACGCCCGCCGACCTCAACCTGCGCTATCGCGGCATCGATCCGACCGGCCCGCTGCCGGCCTCGGTCGACTTCGCGCTGCGCAAGGCGGAGGAGGCCGCCGTCTTCGACGTTCTGTTGTTCACCGACCCGCAGCCGGAGAGTCCGGTCGAGGTCGAGTTCGTGCGCGACGACGTGGTGAGCGCGCTCGTCGGCACCAAGGCGGCGTTCGGCATGACCACGGGCGACTTGATGTTCGACGATCTGTCGTTCTACCAGCGGCAGAACCGCATCATCGGCCAGATCGGCGTGCCGTGGTGGAGCATTCCCGGCAACCACGACCTCAATTTCGAGGCGCCCGGCACGCATTATTCGCGCGAGACCTTCAAGCGCGTGTTCGGACCCACATCCTACGCGTTCGAATACGGCGGCGCGCTTTTTCTCATGCTCGACAACGTCGAATATCTCGGCACCGACCCGAAGCGGCCGCGCCGCGACGGCCAGTACCAGGGCCGCATCGGCGAGCGGCAGCGCGCCTTCATCGCCAACCTGCTGGCCGAGCAGCCGGCCGATCGGCTGGTGGTCGCCGCCATGCACATCCCGCTGCGCACCTACGTCAACCCCGACAATTGGGGCATGAACACGATCGACCGCGGGGAGTTTCTCAAGCTGATCGGCGACCGGCCATGCGTGAGCATCTCCGGCCACACGCATACGACCGAGCATCACTATTTCGGCGCCGCCGACGGCTACGCGGGCGCCACACCGCACCATCATCACGTGATGACCGCCGTGTGCGGCTCGTGGTGGAGCGGGCCGTTCGACCATCGCGGCATCGCCAGCGCCGACAGCCGTGACGGCAGCCCGAACGGCTTCCATGTGCTCTCGATCGACGGCAACAAATACACGACGCGTTTCGTGCCGGCGAAGGAGCGGCGGCAGATGCGCATCAGCCTCGACAGCGAGTTCCACCGCGACCGGCGCGAGCTTTATCGCGACGTGCGCATGGGCGCGCTGCTCGGCTCGCCGATTCCGCGCGAGAGCGTGTTTGCGACCGACCTGGTGGTCAACTTCTTCGACGGCGGGCCCAACACCAAGCTCCTCTACCGCATCGGCAGCCGCGACCCGGTGATGATGACGCACGACAAGCGCATCGACCCGTTCGTCGAGGAGGTGTTCGCGCGCAATGAGGCGACCAAGAAGCCATGGGTCAAGGCCGATCCGTCCTCGCACATCTGGGTGGCGCGCCTGCCCGCCGACCTCGCGGCCGGCACCCACCGCGTCGAGGTGACTGCCACCGACGAATACGGGCGCGAGCATCGCGATCACCTGGTGCTCGAGGTGACCGCCGGGGAGCCGGCGACGAACGTGCGCGGGTAGACGCCTCGGACGGCCGGCGCTTGCTCCAACCGAGGAATCAGCAACGATCTGCAAGCAACAAAAGGTAATCACGGGCTTCACGAGGCCTCCCACGACAGGCTCGTGCGCTTGTTCCGGCTTGATATTTTGTCGCATGGCGTTTTGTTTGCTGCGCTGCACTCAAACTGTAGCGGAGAATTTAGCAAATAGTTACAATGAGCTGCGGCATCTGCGATGTTCAGCGTGATGCATCGCCTTCAGACGCCGCGCTTGTATTTTCGCTGATATTTACAAGCTCGCCGTCATCGCTCGCTGCATCGCAGCGCGGCTCGGGGTAGGGTTCTTCTCCCCACGCGACGAGATCTTTGTTGATAGAGCGCAAGAGTTCGGGCTCGCATTCGTTTCCCCATATTCTGGGGCCTTCCACCAGCCCGCGAAGAAATCTGATGTCGAACTGTCTTTTCCAGGCGGCGTCTTGCGCCGCTTGCACGCGCTCGCGCGACTCCTTGGTGCCCACTTGACCCAGCAAGATCACCGCCTCGTCCGCCGTGATCTGGTCGGCGACGAACGCGGCCACGATGACCGCCGGCGCGGCGCGATCGTCCGCTTCGGTCTCCACGCGCAGCATCGGCGTGGCGTTCTCCTCGCGCGGCGGCAGAATGCGCGCGGTGCGCTCGCGCATCTCTTCCCGATCCGTGGACAGCGCCTCGGCGGCAATGCGCCGGAACTTTCGTCCGTAGGAAAACGCCACGCCGGCGTCCTTTCCTACGAGGCCGCCATAAGCTGTCGCGGAGGCTCAATAGCGGGAAGCTGCGCGAACCGCTGCTCGATCCGGTTCAGCCGCGCGAGGATTTCCGACGACTGCACGATCACCGCTGCGCCGGCAATTGCGCGCATGAGATGCTCCGCCTCCTTGGGCGTGACCTCGCCCTCGCCGAGCGCCTCGATGACCTCGGCGGAGGCGCGGCGCGCATCCGCGTCGGTCTCGATGCGCGGCAGGCGCAGCGGCACCGGCCGCTCGCGCTGCGGCGCCAGCATCCGCTCCATGCACAGCCGCATGGCGAGGTCGTCGCCGAGCTTGGCGAAGCCGATCATCTTCTCCATGAGCGCCTCGCTTTCGCCGTCGAGCATCGCCTCGAGGGCAAGCGTCTTCTTGTTGCGGGCCCCGCGCGGCCGTCCGGCGGGATTGCCGCTCTGTCCGGGCTGGAAGGTCATGATCAATGGCTCCGGTTTCACGATCATTCGCGTAGGTATGAAACAATCTAACAGTTGTCAACGAGGAAACGTGCGCCGAAGCAATAAAAATAGCTATTTACGATCCGTTGTAACACCTATGGTAATACTCAATTCGATCCGGCGTTCGCCTCCCACTCCGGCCGCAGCACCGCCATAACCAGCTGGTCGCGATGGACCCCGTAAAAGAAGGCGCTGCCGCGCGCGACGCCTTCCCCCTGTAAATCACATCTGGCGTATTCCATGGGAAACGCGGCAAAGGGTACTGGCCGAAATCGGCCAATCCAAAACCGGCCACCGGCTGTGGATCGAAAAGGGGGGTTCACATTTTGTTCTCTATCGGGTAACCTTTGTTAACGGTTAGATGCACTCAATCGTAAGTATGTGAGTCGTTTTGCGTACCTGATCTGATTTCGCCAGACCATGGAGGGGTATGCGAAATGATGCTGCTGAAAATAAAGCGAATTGGTGAGGGGCTGCATCCGAGCGAAACTCGCATTTCAGTTGAAACCAGAGAGGGGCCGGCGGAGATCGCTGTCGATACTAGGGCGCTTCGCAATGGAACGCTCCCTATAGGTTGGCCCGTTGGAAAAAACGACGGCTTTTTGTTGGTTGAACTTCCCCGACCAACGGTCAACGGTGCGCGTCGCGTTTGGGTCAGGAAAGAGGAACTGATACCAGACAGGGCGGGTCGTAAGACAGCATGATCCTAAGCGATAGGGAAATTCAGAGACTCCTCAAGAATCGTCTAATTACAATCGAGCCAACGCCCACGCTCGATGCATACGATTCCACTGCTGTTGATCTCACCCTCGATTCTCACATTCGAGTATTTCGAACTAACGTTCCTGGATTTGTAATCGACCCTAGTGCAGCCGGTTACAAGGCCACCGCGCTTATTCTCAGCGCAACTGATTTATTTACAATTCCTCAACAGGGATGGGAATTGCAACGAGGAACTCTCGTTCTTGGATGGACCCGGGAGAGGATAGACCTAGATTACAAAGCAAAGGTGGCTGGGCGTGTCGAGGGTAAGAGTGGCCTAGCTAGAATCGGTTTAGCTGTACATGTGACCGCACCCACTATTCACGCGGGATTTCCGGGAACCATTCAGCTTGAGCTAATTAATCACGGTCCAGCGCCGATAAAGCTATGTCCGGGAATGCCGATCTGCCAGCTTATTATCGAGGCAGTTAAGGGAACACCGAGTAAAGCCCATAAGAGCCAATTTGCAGACCAGAGGGCCCGCTAGTTTTTTCCTCCCTCGATTATTCGGAACCGCCGCCGAACCGACGCGCTCACTACCGAGTCAATCGGTTGCGTCATGAGCGCAGCGTCTAGAAGCTCGCCAAATCGACCAAACATGATCGGCAACGCCGATGGCGGCGGGGGTGGTGCGCAGGGTTCCGTGAACCCGGCAACACGTTGTAGTGCGCCACGTAGAGCGACACGGCCCCGCGCGCGACGCCTTCCGCCTGGAAACCCACCGCCTCGTAGGCGCGGCGCGCGCGCAGGTTCTCGGGGAACACCCCGAGCCACACGCGCCAGGCGCTGGTTCTTCGCGCATCAAAATGCATTTCCCATGAGATCACAGCGAACACCCCGCCTCATCCAAAGCATCGCTCATTTCGAACATCATTAGGATGAGATCGCCCGAACTCAAATCCGGATATCTCACGCCGATGATGCGCCGACCATTGTCAGCCGGCGAATAGCTGAGGCCATACCATGATACTGGTTTTGCATTCGGGTTTTCGATGTTGACTCGGCCGCCATGAGCAATTGAATTGCGGACTACGCGAGCAAAACTCCAAACGGGCGGCCAGTTATCGGGATGTCCGAACTTGTCTCCGACCCAGCGGCGGTAATCTTCAAAAAACTCCACGAAAATTGGGCCCATTATGTTAGCAACGATCGCGACAAACCCAAACGTAACTTGGGGCGACTTATTTATACCGGCGGACCAGATATCAAACTCTAATGCCGGAGGACCGCTTGGAACAAAATCAACTTGGATTCTATTAGGATATTTGCCCTCTAGTGCGATCTCTAGCGGGCCGTAAACTGGAAGTACGGCTGAAAGCTTGTGTTGAGAGCGGTCGTGCTCGGCGACGTGGCCAGGAGCAAACTTCGCATCTCCCTCCTTGAGATAATTTTCTGCAATGACGATTGCCGCGTTGAGGATAAGGAGATTATTGAGCTTGTCGTGCAGTCGCTGCTTTCCTTTTTGCGTCAAACGACAATGAGGGTAGACCGTCATGGTGCGCCTCGGACAAAGATCAATTCAGCGACCAAAGCTCAACGGATTTCAGCCGGTACTGAACACGCCACATCAACCACATAAAGCTGACGACACCAAGAAAAGGCCACCAGAAATTCTTCAGCAAAGTCGATTCCGATCATGCTTGCACACCCGCCAACGGTCTTTAGACATTCGTTTACCTAGATAACGGTTCTGTCATGTCAAACCAACATAAAACTGAGAATCGTCACGCAGCGTCAAGCTCCGAAGACACTTTTTAATACAAAATCCGGCCGATCGTGTCCAACGCGCAAGTTGCACACCCATTTAGGTACGACGGTTATGAAGAAGCTGGCGCTTACGCCCGCCCCTCCCATTCCGGGCGCAGCACCGCCATCACCAGCTGGTCGCGATGGGCGCCGTAAAGGAAAGCGCTGCCGCGCGCGACGCCTTCGGTCTTGAAGCCCACGGCCTCGTAGGCGCGGCGCGCGCGCGGGTTCTCGGGGAGCACGCCGAGCCACACGCGCCAGGCGCTCGTTTCTTTGAAGATGGCGTCGACCGCCCCCGTGAGCAGTGCGCGGCCGTGCCCCTGCCCCGGCCGGGCGACGGCGATGCGCTTGATCAAGGTGACGCGCTCGGGCGAACCCCAATCGCGCACGATGACGAAACCGACCGGCTCGCCGCCGTCGCGGCCGATGAAATAAACATGCCGGCCGTCGGCGAGCGCGGCGCGGTGCTGCGCCTCGTCCCAGCGGCCGACGAACTGGTCGAAGTTCTCGGTGCGCTCGGTCGCCATCACGAACGGAATGGCGGAAGCGTCGGCGCGGGCGATGGTCAGCGGGGACAATGAGGGACTCACGATGTTGCACGGAGCGGGCCGCTTGCTCCACCTCTCCCCGCTTGCGGGGAGAGGTCGGATCGCGTCAGCGATCCGGGTGAGG
>Ga0210408_10005401_pt1 | contig 11238 bp, 14 predicted proteins | sample IncBWH4MmetaG_FD_155471 | JGI IMG/M metagenome (GOLD analysis project Ga0210408, IMG submission 155471) | Forest soil microbial communities from Barre Woods Harvard Forest LTER site, Petersham, Massachusetts, United States - Inc-BW-H-4-M | ecosystem: Environmental > Terrestrial > Soil >... | reverse complement strand
CGGTTGCCGCGATTCGGCCGCAGGCGCTTCTGGCGAAGGCGTCGAGAACGGAGCTTTGATTGTTGTCGTCCGCAGGTGCGGCACAGGATGCATGGCCAGGCCCAGCGCTATACCGAAAGCAATCCCCAGAATCGAGGCAGCGAGCACCAACACCCACCTACCAAGCTGCGTGGCGCGCTGATGCTCAGGATTCCAAATCTGCCTGGCGGGCGGATGCGCTGGTGGCGGAGCCGCGAATGCGTCGGCGTGTTTCTCCTCGGCGGCCTGCGACAAAGCGAGCGCACACTCCGGAGTCAGCGACAACTCGACTGTATCCTCGTCCCGGTCCTCGTCATCGCGCATCCGGGACTGCACCGCGTCGCTCTCAAGATGTGAGACCTCGCTGGAGGAAAGGTGTGAGACCTCGCTGGAGGAAAGGTGTGCGCGGTGTTGTTCCATGCTCACTGCCCGATGATCTCGTTAACAGGTCGGGCGGTCGGATCGGAGAAATCGACCCGTTTCTCGCGGCTCGGTGTAACCGTTATCCCCGCGGCGGCGATGTCGCCGCGACCGGTGGTGAGTGCGGGTATGAGCTGGTCGCGCAACACCGGCACGAACACCATTACGACCGGGCGTTTCTTTTGCTTCCTGAGCTGCGCGTTGAGCTCGTCTTCGAACAGCTTGAGGCCGTCGTAAGCGATCCCTCGCTGAGTTCCCTTATCGACGAAGTAATAGGTCTTGCTATAGACGACCAGTGCCCGAATCACGCGTCGCTCGATCATGCCGTCGAGGTCGCCGGTCCACGTCTTGTGCCGCAGCGGCTCGAGCCACGGGGCTTGCTCGCCGGAGGGCGTCGGTGTCGCAGCCAGACCGGCGTCCGCAGCAGACGCAGTCAGCAGGAGTGCCAGGCTGGCAGCAATGCGTTTCCGGACCCTAAACACTGCCACGGATCACATCCCTACGGCGGTGGCGTATCGCCGGCGGTCTTCCTGCGAAACTTGCCTCCCACCCAGTCCTTGGCGAAAACCCTCTCACGTGCGCTCTCATCGACGTACCGATCCATCAACGTCTTGACGGCATACGCGACCTGTCCGTACTCGTCCGCACACGTTTCTGCGCGGCTCGCCGGTAGATGCTTCTTCTCAACCACGTCCGCAAACAGGCGTGGCTCCGCGCCATAGGCGATGCACAGCAGATTGTAGAAGCGCTGTCCCGCAAGACCGTGCACGTTGGCAAGGGCGTCGCGGCTCAACGTCGCCTCCTTGGATTCCTGGGCGTACATCCACGCGACGCCAACCACGGTATCGCGCGCGGCGTGCTCGCTCTGATGCACCAGCATGAATGCCGCAAACTGATCGGCGGCATCCTCTTCCTGCCCGAGGACCGGGATACGCAGCTGATCGAACAGCGCGTGGGCAACTTCATGCAGGAAGACCTCGAGCAGCGGCCCGAGCAGCGCGTTCTCCGGCGTCACGCCCTCCGGGGTCGCAGCCGCTGGCGCAATCTTCTGCACCGCCTCGAGGTATTCGTAGCAGACCGTCACCGTCAAGTCCTCGGGGTCGTACCAGGCGTTCTCTTCGCCGTCGCACCCCGCGAGCTTCAGCGTCAGTGCGCGCGGGAGGCGAATGTAGCTTAGGAAGCTCCGGAACTGCTCGAGCGTGCGTGCCGCTTTCAGGCGCTCATACAGCGCCTGGTGGGCAGGGTTCTTCGGCGCTTCGTACACGGCCCGGAACTGATCGGTATGCAGTGCCGGTGATCCTGCAGCCACCGCAACACCGGACCCGCTCGGCGATGAGGCCAGGATCGCGGCTGACAGCAGGACTCCCATGGCCGAATGCGATCTTGGAGCGCCGTTGGATGAGATTGCCAACGCGGCACGGCGATGCGAGATACAGTCGAGCGCGTCGCGGGCGCTCACCGCGCCACGCCGATCGTGTTGTGACGCTCTAGGTTTTCGTCCGTGACGAGTTTGTGAGGGACAGGCGCGAGTGTGTGCGCGACGAGCGCACGAATAACGCGGCGTTCGGCGTCGGCGCGGCCGCCGAGGCACCCGGCAAATGCCAAGGAGTGTTATCATGGTCATCGATCCAAGGACACTTACAATGGAGGAAAAGGACATCATGAAAATTACCGTGAAATTAGCTGCCGCCGTCTTCGTCTTGATTGGGATCCCTCTGGCCGGCGTCGCGCAGGACCAGCCTAAACTAAGCTGCGTCCGCGATATCGTCTACAGTCAGGAGTTTCTTGCAAAGTACCCACGCGCGGGCGCGGCCTGTAACGAGGTGATCGTGGCGAAGGGCGAGAAGTGGGCGCGGTTCAATGCAGAGGTGAAAAACAGGCAGGGTAGCCACCTGACCCTGAGCTTCATCGACAACAAAGAGCGCCCTGTCGATACCACCATGACGTTTGAATTCACCCCCGACGCGACCCTCACGTTGGCGGACAAGAAAGTGGTGAAACCGGTTTCCGCATTGGAAGAGGGCGACAAAGTGGTGCTGTGGATGCCCGAGAAGCGCATGGGGTTCTATGCGCAACCAGGTGCAGCCGAATCCGAGCACTTCGCGGTCGTCAGCGGCGATTCGAATAAACAACGCTAACGCCGGTTGCTAGCTTGCGTCAGCGCAGGTGACCGTGGGGCGGGAGTGGGTTAGTAGACGATCAGCTGACTTCGCTCCCGCGTCCGCGGAATAGCCGGTGACCTCATTCACGTTCTTTGCCGCACGCAACACGACCCCGATGCAGACCAGATTGCTGACGACGGTCGCACGAGGATCCGCATTCGCGGATCTCGAATCGGCCTTCCAGCCCTTTTACGCTTGATCGCATGGCGCCTGACATTCTCGGCCAGATCACCAGAGACTTTCACGCCGAGCGACGTATCGAGGATCGTGCAGCTGATAAACAACAACCGACGGCAAGCGCGGTTGATGATTTGGAGGTAATTAAGGCACGTGGAAGGGCTGAGTGGTTGAAGCTGCGCCGAAAAGCAGCCGTGGAATCCAAGACTTCCAATCGAACTCAGATGCTTGACTCGTCGAAGCGTGGCGAGTCAGAGCGCGACTCTGGCAAGAGTCTCGATGATGACACGTCCGAGCAGTAACTCTGTCGGCGTGTCGAAGGTAGAACGCGCATTTTCCCGTGCCCCCCTGATGGACTGGACCGAACAGGTGATTTCTGCCGCCCGGTCAATGACTTACGTCCGCTACCGGAAGGTTGTCGCCTCCAGGCCGCCAATTTTCAAATGAGCGGGTGCGTTTCGGCCAAAACTGAGATTAAATGAACTAAAAGAAGAGGATTGCAGCGGCGCGGAGGTCGATGAAAGCCACCGCGCCCCCGGCGTCCCCAGGGAGCCGAGAGGAATAATCATGAATTCCACGGACACGACGGCTCGAAGGTCATCGACCGAGCTCGAGGCGACCGACGAACTTCCCGCACTCGATGTCGCAGCGTACGAAGCAGAACTCGCTGCGCGCGAAGCGACTGAACCACCCGCCAGCGGGGTCACCACCAGGGGGAGTGACGGCTCTGCAGCTGAGGCGCCCGACAATTGCGAAGCCGACGCCGCACCCCGAGTGGGCGACGCGGATGTCATGTTGGAGGTCGAGCGCTGGATCGTACAGAAGACCGAGGAGTTGCGCGCTCAGCAGGCCGCGCTGCGTGTCGCACAACACGAGCGGACCGCCGGTGTAGCGCGCGCCGATGCACTCAGTCGCGAGCTCGGCGCGACCAGCGCGAATCTCGAGGCACTGAACAACCGTGCGCGAATCCTTGAGGATGAGCTGACCAGTGAGCGAGAGGCCGCGCAGCGGCGCCTCGCCGAGTTGGATGAAGCGCAGCGCCAAGCCGCCAGACTCGGACAGGAACTGACCGCCGCGCATGCCGCTGAAGCGCGACAGAGCGCGGCACTTGCAGCCTCCGGAGCGCTTCTCCAACAACGCTCCGCGGCTCTCGAGGCGTTGCAGAGTACGCACGCTGCTCTCGTGGCCGACCGGCAGCGTGTGGCGGGCGAGCTTTCTGAGCTCGAAAGTCGCCTTCAGGACAGCGCAGCGCGTGAGCGCGATGCGCAGCGCACCATCGAGGCGCAGAACCACACTGACGCCGAACTGGTGCAGCGCATGCAGGACGAGACTCGTATGCGCGAGCGTCTCACTGCAGAGCGCGAGCTGCTGCAAGCGCAGCTCGCGAGCTGCGTCGAGCGGCTGCAGAATCGCGAGGCGTACCGCACGATCTACGAGAGCACGATCCGGGAGCTGGATGGTGAGCTCGCCGGCGCCACGCTTCGCGCCGAGGAGCAGGAGGCGCGCGCCAATCAGCTCGCTGCCGAGCTCGAAGTACGCGAGCGACGGCTCCAGGATGCGGCCCGCGAGCGTGAGGAGGCGCGACGTTCGCATGGCACGGCGGCCGCCCAGCAAGCCATCGAGCGAGGCGCGAGCGAGCAAACGCGCAGCGCACTGGAATCGCGACTCGCCGAGCTGACGACCGAGCATGCCGGTGCGCGCGCGCGACTCCTTTCTATGGAGGCTACCCTGACGGATACCCAGCACCGCGCGGAGGCAGAAGCCCGCGCAAACGGGACCGCCGCGGAGCGGCTGCGCGAGATGGAGGTGGAGATTGCATCGCGCCAGGGCGAGCTGGCCAACGCGCGGCTCGAGATCGCGGGCGGCCGCGCATCGCTCTCGGACCTGACAGCCGCACTGGAGCGCAGCCAGACAATGCTCGCTGAACAAAGCCGTCTGCTCGAGGAACGAGAGTCGGTGGCGCGGACCATGGCCGCAAGTCACGCAGAGCTGGTGGCGCTGATCGCGGCATTACGCGGACAGATCGAGGAGTTGACCGCCCGATTGGCCGCGGCGGTAGAGGAGCACCGTGCTCCCGTGGAGCGAGTCGCTGCGCTGACGAAGGAAGCAGCGGAGAGCGATTCTCGCCTTGCCCGTCTCGAGTCGATGAATGTGGAGCTGCGCGCCACGGTGCAGCGGCTGCACGCTTCCCTGGCGCAGCGGGACGCGGAGCTCCAACGAGCCACGCGCATAGCTTCGACGAACGCCTACGCTCTGGGGCGGGTGCAATCGAGCATCGACGAGCTGGGCGGTGGCCTGACTGTCACCGAGGACGCGCCCGCGGAGACTCAGGCAAGCATCCTGACGCGCATCGACGGCGGCCAGAACCACAGTTTCGTCCTGCGCGCGCGCACGACCATTGGTCGCGATCCCGACAACGATTTGTCGCTCGCAATGGTCTCCGTCAGCCGTCACCATGCGGTGCTGATTCCCGCCTCCCGCAGCGCACTTCTCCAGGATCTGGGGAGCACAAACGGTGTGCTCGTGAACAAGCGCCGAGTTCGCTGTGCGCGCCTCGAGCACGGCGATGTGATCACGCTCGGCGAGGCGCAATTCCGCTACGCGGTTGCGCCGGTACCGGCGGGCGCTGTTTCCGGGAGTCAAACACCTCCACGGCGACGCGCGCATCGGTGAAGCACCCGCGCTGCGGGATACAGCCGGGCTGACATGACTCGCCCGCACGAGTCCTGCAGTAAACTTCCCGGCGAGAGCGCGTGGGAGTGGAAACTACCACTCATCTCTGATAGGTAGAAACGATCGATCTGCAGAGAGATATCGGTTGCGCCTATCATGGACCGGACCGACGAAGTACGCTGGCGCTCGTAGATCAGTGGCTTGGCCACACCCCGAAAACGCGTGTCTCCTTTACGTCTCCTCGAATCCCGGCCATTCACGATGCACAGCGGCTCGCAATTCCAGGTTGACGCGCCACCTCACCTGAAGAGCCGAGTATGGGCCGACGACTACAACGAAACAAAGACAGTGGGTTCGTTGACCAGCACCACGCGTACCGCGGAGCAAACCGAAATCGGCTACTTCTGGGCCGATAGCGGTCCGCTGTTGTGGCAGAACGCCCTGCGGTACATCTCTGGCACCTACCTACATGACACTGGCGCGTCGGCTCGCATGTTTGCGCTAGCTGAGGCCGCACTGGCCGATGCCCAGATCGCCTGCTGGGACAGCAAGTACTTTTACAACTTCTGGCGTCCGATCACGGCGATCCGACTGGGAGGCCAGGATGGCAATCCAGCCACGGTAGTCGATCCCAATTGGCAGCCACTCATCAACACACCCAATTTTCCCGAGTACCCCTCGGGTCACGCCGACGTCAGTGGCGCTGTTTCTCACATGCTGCGACTGTTCTTCGGCACTGACGAGTTGACCTTTCAGATGACCACCACTAATCCGCTGGCCCAGCAGAAGACGCGCACCTTCGCCCGCTTCTCGCAGGCGGAGCGGGAGGTCATCAACGCGCGCGTGTACGTCGGAATCCACTACCGCAACTCAGACACTACCGCCCGAGCGCAGGGCGGCCGCGTCGCGAATTGGGTCTTTAAGCACTATATGCGTCCGGTTGATGAGCCCGGGGACGACTCGGAGGAATAGTCTGAACCGGCTCAGCGCGGGCTGCCGCCGGGGACGATCGCGTCCCCGGCGGTGGTGTATGAGTCGCATCTCAGCGGCTAACCGCCCACGACGACGCGCTTGGCCACTTCCTCGCGCCGCTTTATGAGCGGCAACAGCATCGGGACACGGCGGCGATAGTCCTCGTACTGCGGATGCGCCGCGATCAGATCTCGCTCCTCGAGCTGAATCGCAATCAGGATGTACGCGCTGGTCGCGAGCGCGAACACCAGATGTGCAGCGGTCATGATCGGCGCGGCCCAGAACGTAAGGAGCCAGCCGATATACAGCGGGTGGCGCACGTAGCGATACAAGACGGGTGTTCGGAAGGGCAGCGACTGGTACGGCTTGTCGATCAGCTGTAGCCAGACCTGGCGCAGGCCGAACAGGTCGAAGTGATTGAGCAGGAACGTCGAGAAGAGCAGGAGCCCCCAGCCCAAGCCGTAGGCACCGTACAGGACCGCTTGGCCGACCGGTGAGCCGACGCTCCACAACACAGTGCCGATCGGCTGCCAAAGCGCCAACAGCGCGATAAGCGCAATGCTCGAGAACAGCAGATAGGTGCTGCGCTCGGCAGGTATCGGCACGATCCTGGTCCACCAGCGTTTGAAGGCCGGCCGAGCCATCACGCTGTGCTGCAGGCCGAAAATTCCCAGCAGCGCCAGATCGATCGGCAGCGCGGTCATCAGCGGCACGGCGCGCGCAGAGTCGATCGACTGCGACACCCACAGGTTGCCGAGAAAGCCGAAAGCGTACAGGAATGTCGCCAGGGACCCGGCGTAGCAGACTACGCCGTAGACAAACATGGAAAGACGTTTCATGCGCGTTGGTCTCCGGGTTGCGAAGGAGCTTCAGAAAATCGCGCTGACATTGAAAATGGTATCGAGCACGACGAGGAGTGCTGGGATTGTCAGCGCAACAAGCGGGGCGGCGATCGGTCGATGGAAGATGAACATGCTTGCTCCTTTGGGCAGTGCAGATGGTTTGCGGTTTCGCAGTTGCTGCGAGAGTCAGGATGGCGAGCTCGGCGCCGCGGTTCTATGGGAGGAATGTCCCGCCACAGGGCTGGAAACGCGTGACGGCAGGGCACTTTGTCCCTACGCGCGCTGCGCCAGCGCCGCGCCGCAGGCGCAAGCAGGCTAAACTCAGGCACTGGAAGGAGCCTGCGGGAATGACGCAGTCGATTCGCTACCTCAAGACACGCGATAACGTAAGAATTGCCTGGGCTGCCTCGGGCCAGGGTCCCGCGCTGGTGAAGGCGGCCAACTGGCTCTCGCATCTTTCCTACGATCTCGAGAGTCCGATCTGGCGACACTGGATCGACTTCCTGAACGATCACTATCGGGTGATCCGCTATGACGAACGCGGCTCCGGGATGAGTGACTGGGAGGCGGCAGATCTGTCTGCGGCTCGGTGGGGAGAAGATCTGGAGGCTGTCGTCGAGGCGAGTGAGCCGGGGGAGCAGTTCGCACTGCTTGGCATCTCGCAGGGCGCGGCGGCGGCGCTCATGTACGCCGCGCGGCATCCCGAGCGTGTGTCGCGTCTGATCCTATACGGCGGATATGCCAGAGGCGTGATGCACAGTCCGCAATCGGAAGCGTATCGCCGCTACCACGCTATCGTCGACCTCGCGCGCCTCGGCTGGGGCGAGGACAACCCGGTCTTCCGTCAGCTCTTTACGAGTCTGTTCGTCCCCGGGGCAAGCACGCAGCAGATCGGATGGTTCAATGAGCTGTGCCAGCGCACGACCACCCCGGAAATTGCGGCCCGGTTGTTGACGGCGAGGGGCGAGGTCAACGTGCGCGATCTGCTGCCTCACGTACGCGCACCGACCTTGGTCTTGCATGCCAGGCACGACGGGGTCGTCCCGTTTGACTCAGGCAAGTATCTGGCGGCTGAAATCCCGAACGCCGAATTCGTGCAGCTGGACTCGCGCAACCACATCTTGTTGGCGGACGAGCCCGCCTGGGCACGCTTCAGGGACGCTGTGCTCGAGTTCACCGGCCGTCCGCATAGGGTTGCTGCCGAGGATCCCTTATTTGCGACACTGTCAGCGCGGGAACGCGAGATCCTCGCGGCGGTCGTAGCGGGTCAAAACAACTCCGAAATCGGTGCCGCCTTATTCGTCAGCGAGAAGACGGTTCGCAATTCGCTGACGCGAGTCTTCGGGAAGCTCGGCGTGCGAACCCGCACGCAGGCGGCCGTGCTCGCGCGCGATCGGGGGTTCTTGTAACCCCGGGCGGTTCAGCATGACGTCGCATCCGACTGACAACCTTGTCGCTGTGGCGAAGTTGGACCGCCGCCTCAGCGTGGCCCCCATGATGGACTGGACGGACGAATTTCATTTCGCTCGTTGAGTCAGATACTTAAGCGCACCCGAAAAGCCTTGTCTCCTTTACGTCTCCTCGCGTTTCGCGGCTACAAGCAATTCGGGCGCCGCGGCTCAGCCAGGTAGGATCTGCACTTGTCATCTTCCAAGTAACATATATACTATTAGTATATACGTTAGGAGCACTTTAGTGAAGACCGCGAAACTGTTCAAGAATGGCGAGAGTCAGGCGGTACGTTTGCCGAAGGAATTTCGCTTTCCCGGCAATGAGGTGTTCATCAAGCGCATCGGCAGTGCCGTCGTCTTGCTGCCGAAGGCTAGGTCGTGGGAGGCATTGATAGAGAGTCTCGCCAAGTTCCCGCCGGACTTCATGGAGAGTCGTGGACAGCCTGCGGAGATCGATCGTCGGGAACCCTTGCAATGAAGTGGATGCTCGACACCGATACCTGCATCGCGATCATCAAAGGCAAGCCGGCAAGCGTATTGAAGAAGTTGCGAGGCAAGTCAGTCGGACAGGTGGGGATCTCCTCGATAACGTTGTGCGAGCTTGCATTTGGTGCTGCGAAGAGCAGCCGCCGTGATGAGGCCCACGCGGCGCTTGCCGAGTTCCTGCTGGCGCTCGAGATCGCGAGCTTTGACAGCGACGCGGCAGCAAGCTACGGACAAGTGCGCGCATCGCTTGAAGGGCGCGGCACCCCGATAGGCCCCCTGGATACTTTGACCGGCGCTCACGCGGCTGCGTTGGACGTCATTCTGGTGACCCACAACACGCGAGAATTCAGCCGGATCGACACCTTGCGCCTCGAAGACTGGACGAGTTCTTGAGCTCATTCGACCGTGTTTGAAGCAACCAACTTGGTAACGCCGCTTTGGCGGCAAAGGAGTTCGACATGACGTAGCGACCCTAAAACGGAGCGTTTTGATGAACCGTGCATTGCGTCGCCACCACGAACGCGTGGCGAAAGCCCGCCGTATTCGTATTCTGCTCAGCCACGGGGCTTGGGTCCCTCCGCGCGGCTGGGGACCGAAAGTCTGGCACAGCATGAAGCACCTCGTCATGAACGAGCCTGGATGGTGGACGCACGCGACGGTCATTCAACCGGCGCGAATCAAGACTCATCGTCTCGAGCACCGCATCTTGCGCGGGTGCGATGCCGACCTGCTCCTGTGGCCTGACTGCAAGAGGCCACATGACTATTACTGGTGAGGGCAAAGGGATTTACCCCTATCGCGCCCCCGCCTACCATACTGAAGAACCCGTTCAGCGCAACCTTCTAGCGGGCGACATCGTCAAAACCGTGACTCTCGAGGCCACCATGAACAACGTCGCCGTGCTCGGATTGTTTGTGCTCGTCCACACTTTCCTGAGCTGGGCGATGAACGTGGAAATCGACGGCCGCTGGTCGTGGCGGCGGGCGCCGGAAACTGCGAATTGATGCAGCGGGCGGTCTTGGTTCCGCTAGCGGGGAAGCTAAAGAATGCGCATGATAAAGCACACTCATTCCGTCCGCATTGAGCGCGTGACTGGGAGGTTGGTGACCGCGGGCGCGCTGATGGTCCTCGGCTTCGGCGCGCTTTTGCCCGCCCGCGCCACCGCGCAGACCTCGCCCGCCGGAGATTGGCAGTTTGGGGCGATCGTCTATGGCTACTTTCCGTCGCTCGCCGGCTCGACGACCTTCCCCGGCGACGGCACCAGCGTCGGCGTGAGCGCCGACAAGATCATCAGCAATCTCAAGTTCGCCTTCATGGGCGCATTTGAGGCGCAGAAAGGCCCTTTTGGCGCGTTCACCGACGTCATGTACCTCAATCTCGGCGGATCGAAATCGGCCACACGCGATCTCGCGATTGGCGGCGCGCAGCTTCCGGCAGGTATCACTGCAAACGCGTCGCTCGACATCGAGGGCTGGGTGTGGACGCTGGCGAGCAACTACCGGGCGCTCTCCACTCCGCAAGCAAGCTTCGATACCTTTGCCGGGGCACGCCTGCTGAGCCTCAAAGAAAAACTCAATTGGGCCTTCAGCGGTAACGTCGGTCCGTTCGTCGGTCCGGGACGCCAGGGATCCAGCCAGCAGAGCCTTGACAACTGGGACGGCATCGTTGGCATCAAAGGACGGCTCAACTTGAGTGCCGGACGGGGATGGTTCGTTCCTTATTATGTCGACGTGGGAACCGGCGCCTCCCACTTTACCTGGCAGGGAATCGCAGGCATTGGGTACGCGTTTCGCTGGGGCGACCTGCTCGGGGTATGGCGGTATTTGGATTACGATTTCAAGTCAGGCAAGACGATTCAGAGTCTGAGTCTGGACGGGCCAGCCGTTGGCGTCGCCTTTCGGTGGTGAAGTGGGAACGTCCTGCCGGCTCCACGGATTGGACGAGCAAGGGCATGGGGGTCGTGACGGTGAGGATACGCACAGGAGTTGCCATGCGCCTTTCTGGCCTTATCACCGTTCTCGTGTGTCTTGTTGCGGC
>Ga0210408_10005400_pt1 | contig 11242 bp, 11 predicted proteins | sample IncBWH4MmetaG_FD_155471 | JGI IMG/M metagenome (GOLD analysis project Ga0210408, IMG submission 155471) | Forest soil microbial communities from Barre Woods Harvard Forest LTER site, Petersham, Massachusetts, United States - Inc-BW-H-4-M | ecosystem: Environmental > Terrestrial > Soil >... | reverse complement strand
CCAGCCTGATGCGCGCCCCGATCGGCATGATCCTGGCGGCGCCCGGCGGCAAGGACTTCCTGCTTGGCATTCTCGACGAATGCAGGGCGGTCGCGACCGCGGAAGGCTATCCGCCCCGCGCGCCCGCGCTGGAACGCGCGACAGCGATGTTCACCACGGAAGGCTCGCCGCTCACGGCATCGATGTTCCGCGACATCAAGGCGGGCCAACCGGTCGAAGCCGATCATGTGATTGGCGACCTGATTGCGCGTGCGGACACCGCAAAAGTTTCGGTGCCGCGGCTGCGCACGGCCTACACGCATCTGAAGGCCTACGAGCAAACGCGCGGCTGATCGCGCGCCTCAAGCTTTGCGCATGATCTTTTCGAACGACCGCCGCACACTTTTGCTGAGCATGCGCGAAAGATGAGTCAGGTAGTGCGCGAGCGCGGTGATCTCTTCGTCGCTCAGGGGATATGCTCGAATACACTCTGCTTTGTGCACGCTTTTGGAATCGAACCACGGCCACCATGGGATCGAAAATCGCGTGAGTAACGCTGTGAGTACCGGCACGGACTATCTTCCCAAGCCCTCACGTCTGTTGAACTATTAAAGGCTGTTCGATTCCGGCCAGCGTGGGAGTCGTGTTCGAACCGCGACATTCCCATTTGCACCTTCGATGTAATCAACTGAAACTTGCTAGAGCCACGATGGATTCCGTGAAAGATTGGAGGTGAAACGCCAGCTTTCGGCGGTAGCTCAAACGGTGGGTTTTGGTCTCGGAAGGTCGAAAATGCTTTATCTTTCAACGGGGATTGACTGACACTCTCTCCGCCAGGATCGGCATCAAGCATTTGATTTTACATGATTTATTTTTGGTTCGCGATTCCTGCGTACAATCCATGGTGCAATCTGGAGCGGGATAGCCAAATTTTTCTTGGCCCATAGCAGACACTAGGTCATCTGGCTGACTGGGTAGTGAGAGCCCTCGAAGATCGCGGCCAATGGGCGCGATCGTTAGATTGGCGCGAGACATATACCGCACGTTCGAATCTCTCTCGCTCCGCCACTATAACTGGCCGCAAACAGCCGTCGTGGCTCCATGGCCTCAAAAATCCCGCTGTTTTGCTCGGTTTTCCGGCTGGAGAATCCGAGAGGATTGGTCAAGTAGCCCTCAAAAGGTGCTGGAGAACGGAAATTTCTCCAGACCCTTTGTACCGGCTGAGGTGGTATCAACGCCAATTATTCAATCTTGCCAATAGTCCTAAGCCTTTACGTTTCGAATCGCTCTCGCTCAACGCGAGAAGACTAGAGCGGCAAAACCGAAGCCCCGTAACGGGGCTCGCGAGTTCGAACATCTACCGCCCCTAGCCAGCCCACTCTTGCGTTTGGCCAGCCTCCGCAAGCGGAGACGAATGGGCCGGAAATCCGGGCCTTTTTGCGCGTTCGATTCCGTCTCTGGAAAACCGTTCTGCCGGCCTTAAGGCCTTAAGCTGAGATCGGCGAAAGTCTCCCGGCTTAACCGCAAATATTCCCATTTGCGGAGACCGACGGCAGAGACTAGTTCGATCACGACTACCGCCAGCCTGCCCGCATTAGCTGTTGCTATTCGCTAGGAATGAAGCGCGGTTTCGATGAATCGGAACAGTCGCCAGTCGATATTCGGTAGAAGGGCAGTCGCGGTCATCGTATGGTCAGCAACGCGCATTTCCGAAAACGCCCGAGGCGTAGCCGGCAAAGGTTCGCTAACGCCGCTAACTATCACCGCACGAAAACGGTCCTTTCTGGATTGGGCTAAATAGAACGCGCGCGTGTGACCTTCGATAATCACGGGTCCATTTGGTGTCATTTCAAGGACCGGTGGGGTAATAATGCTGAACGTTCCGTCAGGCAGTCGGTAACGGCATGGCGCGAAGAGGTCGAACCCGCCAAGCTCCAACTCCCGGATAAGCCTATCAATCTGAAGAAGTTTGTACTCTTTAATGTGGGTTTGCGAGACGCGCAGCCTTGTGTCGAACGGTACCTCTTCTATAGCGAAACTTGCTTCAGCATATTGCGGCACGCGTTTGAGTCCTTGGAAGAGCTCCGCCGGTGAGATCGGCACGATGCTCACGTCTGGACGGCTTGCCGTGGTGTTGCTGCTAGTTATGACTTGCGCCGCGAGAGCGTTACCCAAATTGCGGATCACCGGAAGGTCGTGTTGGCTGTGGTAGAGCCGCACGACCTCACTGGTGTACCCGAAGTCCTGTCCGACGGCGCCACCTTCCGAGCTAATCACCGCGATCGAAGTTATATCTGGGTAGTCGACGACCAAGCCCGTGAACACGAGCGTTTCGACTGGAACAACGTCGCAGCCAAGCGATGTCAGCGATGAACGGCGCCGCGTCTCCTTTTCAATTTCTTTCGGCGGCGGATCCTGGACGATCACGTTAACGAGAACGCCCCGCCTCACTGCGCTCGCAATGATGGGATAGATAAAGAAGAGCCAATACGTCGACGAATCTGAGATCCAGACAGTCTTCTTAGCTTCAGAGATAGCATACACATATGCTAAAAGCCTTTCGTCATAACCTAAGTACATGGTCGTGACTTCGTGGCGGCCCACGATTTCGCGTTCCCTTGCGACAAATTCTTCGACCGCTTTTTTGCCGTTCGCGAACAAAAGCTCCTTTTTTTCCATCGTCATTTTTTCGAAATCGGTCGACCTGACATCACCGGTGCCAATTTCGATCGAATAAATATCTGCCTGAAGGGATTGCTGAATCGTTGTGGCTGAGTCGACGACGGTGTCAGCGATGCTGAAAGCATAATCTGCCGCGTCGGAGAACTTGCCTTTGAGAGGTAATGGGTCAGTTTTCAATCTGAAAGCCAACGTCTTTTCAGCAAAACGTCCCGGATGCCCAGCACTCCGCGGAAACACGTGGCTCGGCAGGTTTGAGATGGTGCCGCCGTCAACGAAAACTGATTGATCGTTGGACACGGCTTGAAAATAGAACGGTATCGCGCAAGACGCCTGAACCGCAAACGAAACGGAATCCTCAGGCGTCGTGGACGAACTCCAAATCTTTGGCCCCCGCTGCAGAACATCGGCCGCAACGATGTAAAGCGGGATCGGCAGATCTGAGAAGCGCACTGACCGCTCTGGAAGTGAGCGGCCGCCCGCCCTCAGGATTTCTCGCAGGGTCGTCTCAACCCAATCGCGTACCGCTCCTGAGTTGAAGTTCCCCGAATACCGAACAAAACGACCCAGCTTCCTGGCAAAGTCGGACGGCATCTTGGTTAGCGCAGAGGCAAAAATGCCGGGCTTGGGAAATGGGACCGAATTCTCATCGGCTTTTTGCCGCAATGAAGCAAGATCGAGCGCCATGAGCTTCGCTTTTATGGTCTCGGGCGTGCCACCAGCGGCGATAAATGCAGCCGCGATAGAACCTGCAGACGTCCCGGCGAGGCGATTGAACCGAATTCCGGCTTCCACCGCGGCCTCGTATGCTCCAGCATAACCAGCGGCCCGAACGCCGCCGCCCTCGAAGACGCCGGCGGAGCTTGTGAAATACTCGGTTCTCACTGGGTTGCCTCGATGAGCAGGTGCAAAATCTCTTGAGCACTATTTGCAATGTTTGGAGAATAGTTATTGCGGAGCCCCTCGGAAATTTGCTCGCGCCGTAACGGATCGCGGGCGATCTCCAGCAGGAATGCCCGCACGGCAGGCGCGAGATTAAGCGAGAGTTTAGCGGCATAGGCTGCCAAGCGCGCACATTGCATCACTGGAAAGGGCAGTACGGAAGAATTGAAGTCGAGAGTTCGCTTCCGTAGCGCTTTCAACATGCCACCATCTAATATTTGCGGCGGATTCCCTTGGGGCGGGAAAAACAAACCGGCGTTGATGGTGAAGTCCGTGGATTGCAATAGACTTTCGAAGGTGGGTTGGAGTCCTAAACGATGGATGAGAAATGTCTCGTGGAGCGGCCAGATGTCGAATGCTGACGGGCCAACTCCAGATTGTACGCCACCAAACATCGTCGGTCGTACATCGGATGGAAGCATCTTTAGAAGGTCGGTAACCTCGATGCCACGAACCACCAGATCGACATCTCGTGGCGGTTCGCGCGCAGACACGCTTTGAAGATCGTGAATCGTATCTCTGACCCAACCCCCGAAAACGCAATAGCGCAACCCCCGTAACTCAAGTTCGTGCGTTAGCGCCGCAAGTCGGTCGTTCACGCGCAGTGCGCTCACGTATCGGGCTTCAATTCGCTGAAGGAGACTATCGTCTTCGACGAATTGCGTAACTTGACGCGGCGCAGCAACCGAGACGATCTCGACATTCGTCAATGCGCGCTTGCGTTCCGGTCCCCAATTGGATTGTAGAGCCACTGCTACCTCGGCAAGCCGGTATTTCAGTTATCGCGGCTGTGCAAGCCACAGGACACTTCGGCGGTTGAATCTATATCACGCGGGCTGAGCTGTGCCACCTGTGCGGGTTCGGGCGCGTCCGAGCGCGGCAAGTTTTCGGAATAAATTCCGAAAGCCGCGGCGCGTGCAGTGCACCCAGACAAGGAGTCCGTTGGCTCTATCGAGCGTGCATCAAGCTCGCTTATTTAGCTTGGGGGCGTCGGTAATTTGACGGGTTAGTACTTAAAGTCAGGCTTGACGATCCCGGTGCTAGGAACAACCATTACGAGCATTGCCTAGTCGGCCGTTATGGTGCGCCTTTGAAGATTTGCCAGCTTTCGATTGAAAATTTTCGCGGGGTGAAGACGGCACGGCTTCTTTTCTCCGATCACGTAGTTCTCATCGGAGACAACAACGTCGGTAAGTCGACAATCCTCGAAGCTCTTGATCTCGTGCTCGGTCCGGATCGCCTCGCGCGACCGTCGCCGATCGACGAGCACGACTTTCACCTTGGCGAATATCTAGAATCAGACGAGAACGATGATGCATCATCCCCGCCGCAAATTGCGATAACCGCCACCGTCACGAATCTAACAGACGAACAGCAGACCTACTTTGGCGATGTTATCGAGTGGTGGGACCCTGCCAAAAAGGCGCTCTATGCGGCGCCCAACGGAAGGCGGCTAGACGCCTCACCCGCGGTCGCTGCTTTGCGCGTAACTTTCCTAGGTACCTATGACCAAGCCGAGGATGATTTCGTCGGGAAGACATATTACACGCGGACGCTTGATGAGAGTGACGCGCCGCAACCGTTCACAAAGACGGACAAGCAAAAGTGCGGATTTCTCTACTTGCGCTCCATTAGGACTGGCACACGGGCGTTAAGCCTCGAACGAGGCAGTCTTCTCGACATCATCTTGCGGCTCAAGGAAATACGGCCCCAGATGTGGGAAGCTACACTTGACACACTCTCCGGCTATGATGTTGCGAGCGATCCTGCGTTGGGAATTTCGGGCGTCCTGAACAGCATCGACGCGGCCTTGAAGAAGTACGTGCCTCGCGAATGGGGCATACGGCCACATCTGCGCGTTTCCGCACTCACGCGGCGTCATTTACGCGAGGTTATTACAGCGTTCATTGCGACGGGTAGCGGGTCGCATGCCGCGCCGTTTTTTCGACAAGGCACCGGCACGATCAATATGCTCCTTCTCGCGATGCTTTCGCAGATTGCCGAAGATAAGCAGAATGTAATCTTTGCTATGGAAGAGCCTGAAACTGCAATTCCACCTTATGCGCAAAAGCGCATCGTGCATGAGCTGCGCAAGCTATCCGCCCAAACGATATTTACGTCCCATTCTCCATACGTATTGGAGGAATTCGGGCTCGACGAGACGGTGGTGCTCGGTCGGAGCGACGATGGAGAACTCCGGCAAGCAGCCGTGAACCTGCCGGAAAGCGTTAAGCTCAAGCGGTATCGCCAAGAATTCCGAACGCGGTTTTGCGAGGGTTTGCTGTCGCGCCGCGTGCTCATTGCCGAGGGTGCGACGGAGGCTGCTGCAGCGCCAGCCGCTGCGCGACGTCTGAGCGAGTTGAACCCTTCCAGGTACTCCTCGCTAGAAGCCCTCGGTATCGCTGTCATTGACGCTGGCGGAGAGGGAAATATCACTGGCCTCGCGAAGCTCTATAAAGATATCGGGAAAGACACGTTTGCACTATGCGACAAGCAGACAGACGATCAGAAGAAGACGATCGAGCAGCAAGTGAAAGAGCTATACATGCATGGTGAGGTTGGGTTTGAAAATCTCATCTTCAAAAATACACCACAAGCCGCGCTTGAGCGGTTTGCCAAATCCCTCGAATGGCCGCCGCATCTGAAGTCTAAGTACCCGGACCTTGCCAAGAACACCGCCGAGGCGCTGAGCGAGTATTTCAAGGGTGCTAAGGGAAACTGGGGGCTGGCTGATTATTTGGTGCAATGCTCGGAGGCGGAAATTCCGACCTGGATTCGGGAAGTCTGCACCGCACTCGCCGGTCATTGCGACCCGCAGGGCCCATCCAAACAGTCGGAATGACTTTGGTCCACCTTTCGAGCACGCAAGGGGATATCCTTAGAACCGAGGGCCATCTGTTGGTGACTGGCGGCCCAGGTTCCGGCAAGACTACGGTCGCAATTCTAAAAGCCGCCCAGCTCTCTTCGCGGCTAAAGCCGGCGCAGACCATTTTGTTTCTAGGCTTCGCGCGTGCGACGGTCGCGCGGATATTGGAAGCAATTGCTGAAGAAAAGGAGATTCCGCGCGAAGCAAAGTCCGTCATTGAAGTTGATACTTATCATGCGTTCTTCTGGCGATTGCTCAAAAGTCACGGATTGATCTTCCCCCGAAAAAATGGACAGGGTTAAGCTGCTTTTAGCTCCATCTCGATCGGGCTGAGATATCCGATGGCCGAGTGACGTCGCGTTCGATTGTAGAAGCCCTCGATGTAAGCAAAGATATCGCGTCGAGCTTCCTCACGTGTTGCATAATGCTGGTGGTGGACGAGTTCGGTTTTGAGCGTGTGGAAGAAGCTCTCCATCGGAGCGTTGTCATAGCAATCGGCCCTGCGGCTCATCGAGGCCCGGAAGCCGGCAGACTGCATCACCTTGCGATACTCCGCCGAGGCGTATTGAACGCCACGGTCTGAATGGTGGATCAGGCCGGCGCCAGGCTGCTGTGTCGCAATGGCCATCGCCAAGGCCGTCAACGGCAGTTCAGCGCGCAAATGATCTGCCATCGCCCAGCCGACGATTTTGCGGCTATAGAGATCCATGACCGTGGCCAGATAAAGCCAGCCCTGATCGGTCTCGACGTAGGTGATGTCGGCGAGCCAGGTCCGGTTCGGCGCGGCGGCGATGAAGTTGCGCTCGAGCAGGTTCGGGGCGATCGGGAAGTCGTGACGGCTGTCGGTGGTCCGCACCCGCCGTGGCCTCGCCATGATGGCCCTGATACCGTGACGGCGCATCAATCGCTCGATGCGACCGCGGCTCGCCCCGCGGCCCTGAGCCCTCAACTCGGCATGGATGCGCGGGCTGCCGTAGCGTCCGCTGGCGTCGCGGTGGACCCGCTTGATATCGTCGACGAGGTCTCGATTGGCGGCCGATCGCAGGCTCTCCGGGCGCGAGCGCCAAGCATAATAGCCGGCCGGCGAGACGCCGAGCACGTCACACATGATCGTCACCGGGTAGTCGGCGCGGCGATCTTCAATGAAGCGAAATCTCATTTCGGAACTCCAGCAAAGATCGCAATGGACTTTTTTAAAATATCGCGCTCCATCCGAAGTCGCTCGTTCTCTCGCTGCAAACGGGCGATCTCCGCCGCGTGGTCCGCCGACGGCAGCGTCGCCTGCGTTGTGGGGCGCCGCGCCGCCGCCGTCGGCTCCAGCCCAGCCCCACCTTGCTCCACCCACCGCCGCAGCACAGAATCGCGCAGGCCAAGTTCCTTCGCCACCGATCCGATCGAGCGGCCGCTCGAAGCCACCAAATTGACCGCTTGCCGCTTGTAGTCGTCCGTAAACGACCGACGTTGACGTCCTTCCATCCGACACCTCCTGGCTCTTCGAGCCTACTACAGGTGTCCATCAGTTCGGAGGAGGTTCAAATGTCCGACCGACTTCAAAATCTTGGGCCTAAAGCCACCGCCGCTGCCCCGACTGCAAACTGCCGCTGCGTTCTTGGCCCAACTAATGCACCGCTTACCGCCTCATCAGCTGAGCCGTATAAATGATAGCCGCCCCGATGATAGCCCCAAAGATGCCCCATCCAAATTCGCCAAAGTTCGAATAATTCGGGTTAAAGGCGTAATATAGCCAATCCGAAAAATGCAGGGAATTTCCCCGCGCATAACCATACGCTATTCCGATCGCGAACCCAAGTATCGCGGCTGTGACGAGCGCAATCCGGTGCTCGCGTTTCCACGCAAATGGGTTCATTTGTTCGCCTTGCGCTGTCCCGCCTCGTGCGGCTTTGGCGGCAGTGCGAGAAGCCCCATTGGAGTGTGCTCTAATTTATTGTCGGAGTTATCGCCCATGTCCCCTCTGCACTCTGACTTTTACGAAGTTCGCGCCAAAGCATTTTTTGAGCCGATTGGCCGCTACGTTTTTTATTTTGGTATGCTTGAGCAAGATGTAGACAAGGGGTTAAGCGCCCTATTAAAGATCCCTTATTTTGATCTGGGCCAAGCAACATTCGCGCAAGTTAACAGTCTCATTACGCTGTGCAAGCTACTCGAAGCGCTAACGCGCAGCGCCACTACAGATCAGATCAAGCTTGATCAAATGACCACTTTGGTAAGTAGGATTAGCAGTCAGAACACCTTTCGTAACAATTTGGTTCACGGCCCTTGGACCGCTTACTTTACGCCGCAGGAGGGCGAAGCTGGTTGGCAGAAAATGGGCATCAACAGCAAATTGGATGCGCGTGGCTGGAATGTCACTGTCCCTGAAATCACGGACGGATGCGCCGAACTCATTCGCTTGTCTGGAGAGCTTTCTGCTCTGATTGGTGAGATTTGCACTGATCGAGACACCGGGCGGTTTCCACCGCCTGCTATAATTTCCGGGCTAATTCCCTCGAGGAAACGAAAATGAAATTGATGGAGACGCTGAAAGGGCCGTGAGCCGATGGAGCCGATTGATAACCTCGTAACCCTTCACGCCGAAGATGAGCGACTTCGCGGCGAGCACATGTCCCTCATCGCAGGTAACGAGGAGCTACGGGACCACATTCACATGATCCAAGAAGCGATGAACATGCTCTGGGTGTTCACGCATGATCACACGCGTAAGAATGATGATGAGCTAACGATGCAATTCCTGGGTATTCGACTGTTCAATTCAGCGGCTTCTTCCATCAAGTTAGCGTACTCCGGTTATTACCAGAACGCGTTCTCCGCGTTGAGAGACTTCTTGGAAACCTTTTTTTTGGTCGATTTTCTGGTGAGCAATCCAGCGAGGGTCAGCGAGTGGATGGCGGCGGATGAGAAAGCTTTGAGGAGCGAGTTTGGACCAGCCGCTGTCCGTGTCGAACTAGACAAACGAGATGGCTTCAAAGGAAAAAAACGCAAGGAATTATATGATCGGATTTCGCATCACGCGACACACGCAACCCCGAGCGGCTTTAAGCTAACCACGAAAGACATGCTAGGCGAAATAGGACCCTTCGATCGTCCAGCTTCATTCATGGCGTGGGCGCAGGAGGCGGTGAAGATGATCTGCAACAGCGGAGTCGTGTATGGGGCGTTCTTTCAGAAAGTCGATAAAATGGGCCTCGTTACAAAAGCGCACTACATTAATGAACTGGACAAATGGACGGCCAAGTACTTCGGAAGCACCTACCAGCGACCCGGTAAAACGGATTGAAAAGCTACGGCGGGCAATGGCATGCAGCCTCTGTCAGCAACGTGCCTGAGCGCGAATAGGAGGGTGGGAAGATGATGCTAATCACCGGAGCGCTTTTGTGTGCCCTCGCAGTCATCGTGGTGGCGTTGGAGGCCACGGGTCCGGCCATCTTGTTCGGCGGGATCGCGGCGTGGATGGTCACGCACGCAGCCTGAAGACCGCACCCAGAAAAATCGACGGGTCCCCTATGGATCACCGGACCCTATTTTGACCGTCGTCGGCCGGTCGATTTCAAAATTCGAGGCTGAAAGCTGCCGCCGCCGCCGAGGTTCACAGGGCCGCGTGCGCTCCACAGGGAACGAGGTGGTACACTGGGCTCATTCGGGCAACCCCGCTTTCCGAAGACCCTCGATAGTCAGCTTCGAGTTTGATTGCCCGCCCCGAGCGATCCACGCTGATATCGTAAAGCCGGGATCGACCTCAAGCAGACGCGCCGCCGCCTCACGCGCCTCAGCGTCACGTCCGAGATGGGCGAAGGCAGACGCGAGACAGCGGTAAGCTGGCCCAAAGAAGGGGCTCTGACGTTGGGCTTTCTTCCCTGCCGCGATGGCCTCGTCAAAGCGACGAAGCTCAATAAAGGCCATCCCCATCCCACCAAACGTAAGGTGTAGCTGCGGATCTACCGGGCTCACGCGATGGGCACGTTCAAAGCTCCGGACCGCTTCCTCCGGCAGCCCCGCAATTCTATAGACCCAGCCTCTGGAGTGCCACGCGGCAAATGAATTCGGGTTGAGCGCGACCGCCCGGTCAGCCATTTCGATCTCACTTTCACAATCGCCGACCATGAACGCCGAGGTTACGCAAGCCCATGCTAACGTGTCCGGATCACTATCGTCGATGCTCAGTGCCAAGCGAAGAAGCCGAACCGCTTCCATGCGGTCGAATTGAGGATCGACAGCATAGTCCCAAATGACGTTCCTCATGTGACTGGCACCTGCCAGAGCAGCGGCAAAGCCGAACCGAGGGTCCAGCTCCAAGGCGCGATGAGCCAGCCTTATCGCCTCAGCAACCCCTTCGCGGGTCGTTAGGTAAAAATGTGGCATGGCACGGAGATAAAAATCATATGCAGTGAGGTTCTCCGGTCGCCGCCGCGTCGCCATTGCGATTTCTGTTTGAAGCAATTTTGGCTGAATGGCTGAAACAACGGCGACAGTGACCTCGTCCTGGAGAGCGAAAACGTCCGTCAAATCACGCTCGAACCTGTCCGCCCATATGTGCGCGCCGGTAATCGCATCAATCAACTGTCCTGTAATCCGAACCTTCCCTGACGCTTTGCGCACAGACCCCTCAAGGACATAGCGCACGCCAAGCCTACGTCCGACTTCCTTGATGTCGACAGCTTTGCCTTTGAACGTAAAGCTCGAATTGCGAGCGATCACGAACAACGATTTAAACCGCGAGAGGGCGGTGATGATCTCCTCAACCATTCCATCAGCAAAATA
>Ga0210408_10005398_pt1 | contig 11247 bp, 9 predicted proteins | sample IncBWH4MmetaG_FD_155471 | JGI IMG/M metagenome (GOLD analysis project Ga0210408, IMG submission 155471) | Forest soil microbial communities from Barre Woods Harvard Forest LTER site, Petersham, Massachusetts, United States - Inc-BW-H-4-M | ecosystem: Environmental > Terrestrial > Soil >... | reverse complement strand
GGGCCTCGCTGAGGCTTCCGGGCCGGTAGGCCACGGTGCGATGGCAGATCTGGCAGCGGGGGCAATGGTGACGGGGAAGCGGCGGGAAGATGACTTGCTCATTTGCCCCCATCATGCGAAGCGAAAGTCCTCTCCGATATCTCGGCTCACGTCACGTTCGACCTCGCCCGCAACCAGTTCGCGCGGAGCACCGACGTCATGCTGGAAGCCAACCCGGCGCTGGCGGCCCCGCTGAGCCTCCGCAAAACCTGAGCGGACCTTCCTGGTGCTGCTGACACCCTCGCTCACCCAACCCGGACCAGCCGGGGGACGCGATCAGCAAGAGCAGGCTCTACGGCTGGCTCATGCCGGCCTAACAAGACCCGGACAGCTCCCTGCTCCGCCAGCACCTGCCCCACCGCGGCGGATCCGAGCTGGCCGGAGCCGCCGGACGACTGGGATGGGCCAGCTGGGGAAGACTGCAACGCTCTCGCCCCGGGCGCCTGCTCATCGCTTACAGCCACCCCCGCACACCCAGTGAGATGCGGCCAAATCCGACCCCATCCACCCCAAGGCCTCTTCGCGACATGACAGCGCGTCTCCGCGGCTAGCGGGGTAAAACGGCGCACAGGCGTAGTAGAAACGTCACGAATATGACCGCCGAGGTCGATGTGATCAGGCGGGGCGCCCTGTCCGCGACCATGAGAGCGAGCCGCTTTGAGGAAGCGTTCCGGCACGGAACGGTATAGCCGCCGGACGTTATCTGGCGGACCGATTCACCAATTCGCGTGCGCTGGTATGTGTCCGCCTACGGGGACGGTGAGCGGTTCCCGATAGGGATTCGGGTTTCCCGGTGTGGTGGTTCAGCGCGGTGATCGTAACGATTCCGTACCGCTGCGTTTCTAGGCTGCTGGCAGATACGGGATCACCTGATCGCAGAGGCGGTTCCGGGTGGGAGGTCGTACGGCATGGGATCGAAGATCGTGATTATCGGCGGCGGGATCGCAGGGCTGACGGCCGCCGTCGCCCTGTCCCGCATGGGCCTGGCCGCCGAGGTCTACGAGCAGGCACCGGCGCTTGAAGAGGTTGGAGCCGGGGTGGGGCTGTGGCCGAACGCGATGGCGGCCCTCGAGCCGATCGGGTTGTCTGGCATGGTCGCGCAGCTGGCCGCGCCGGTGTCCAGGCAGGGGCTGATGCGGCCCGATGGCACATGGCTGTTGTGCATTCCCGGCGACCTGATGACCAGGCGGTGGGGATCGGGGTTCGCGGCCGTCCACCGGGCCGAATTGCAGCAGCTCCTGGCCGCTGAGCTCGATCCCGCTGTCATCCACCTCGGTGCCCGGTGCACCGGGTTCGATGACATGGGTCAGACGGTGATCGCACGCTTTGCCGACGGGCGGGAGGTCCGGGCTGATGTCCTCGTCGCCGCCGACGGCGTCCATTCGGCGGTGCGGGCCAGGCTGCTGGGGCCAGCACCGCTGCGGTACCGCGGCTACACCGCGGTGCGATCGGTCACGCCTGCAGGATCAGTTCCGCATCCCGGGGACAGCATGGAGATCTGGGGCCGGGGTGCGCGCTTCGGCCTGGCCCCCACCAGCGGCGGGCGGATCATCTGGTGGGCGACGTGGAACGCGGCGGCAGGAAAAGACGACAGCGACACCGTCGCGCGCCTGCGTACGCTCTTCGGCGCCTGGCACGATCCTGTCCCTGCCATCATCGCAGCCACCCCGCCTGGCTCCCTGATCCGGAACGATATCTACGACCGCCGGCCGGGCCGGACCTGGGCCCGCGGGCGGGTGGCGCTGATCGGCGACGCCGTCCACCCGATGACTCCGGACCTCGCGCAGGGTGCCTGCCAGGCGATCGTCGACGCTACCACGCTCGCCGGCTACCTCGCGGCCTCCCGCGACACCCGGGCGGCATTGCAGGCATACCAGAAGCGCCGTCGGCGCAACGCTGCCACGACAACGCTGATCTCGCGGGCCATCGGCGCCGTGGGCCAGTGGAAAGGGCCCTTGACCTGCGCCGTCCGCGACACCCTGATGCGGGCTACCCCGCTGCCCCTGCAACTGCGTCAGCTCGACCTCGTCCTCGACGCCGGCCGACCGGCCCGCAGACGGGCAGAACAGCCTGACCTGCGTCATCCCCGGCCCACCGGAGACTGACCCGCTGGCGAACCCACCGGGGCGGGGCGCATGTGCAGGCGGCCCGCGACTCCGATCACGTACCGTGACCGGAGTCAGGCGCTGATCCGCAGTCGCCGCGAGCGTCCGCGATACCCAGCCCCGCGGCATGCAGAATGCCCTCGCGTCCTCGCAGCGGGCCACCCGCTATACCCACCCTGATCCCCGACGCACCTCGCGGCATGGCGAGCGTTCACAGTTCGCGCCCGATGCATAAACATGCAAGCGGCTCGGCCGCATGTTAAGACGTCCGAGCCGGCCGAGCTGCCAGCAATGCGGAGATCTCATTTGCTAACGGCGCCTGCCGATATGCGCCTGCAGCTTGGATTCAATATCATCACCTGGCTTCCGTGGCTGTCGTTAGTGCGGCGTTAGCAAGACGGCCGGGGTGCCGCGGAAGGCTACGTGCGTCAGATGATACGGATAGCCCCGTCTGCTCTCGCTTCCGGTAGCGGGTTGTGGTAAATGAAATGGCAGAATGCTTCCCGAGACGCAGGCCCGCGCAGTGCCAGTGGCCTGCTGGAAACTGCCCGGGTGGTGATGGCCTGAGATCGGAGTCTGTGATGGCAGATTCAGGGGAGTTGGTTTTGCAGGTGTATCCGGCCCCGGAGGATAACCTCAACATCCACCTGGCCCCGGAACTGGCGGACTTCGCGCAGGAGAACCAGGAGTGGCTGCGGGTGTACCGGCTGCCCGCGTACGCGCCGGACATGAATCCGGCGGAGATGGGTTTGTCTTAGTGCGAGCTCCGTAGGTCTCCTCTTGCATGGTTACCGGGCTCCTTGTCCGTTGAGGTGTCGATCGGGGTGCCGTCGTTAGTCCAGCTGTGCCGGTTGTGGTAGCCGGCCGGCAGCTGGTGCAGCGCGCGGAGGCGCTCGACCTCTGCGGAGTCCGCGGTGATGATCCACCGGTAGGGCGGCCGGGTGTCCTGGCGGCCGGTGATCCAGCCGCGTCTGAGCCATCCGAACAGGGTCGCCACCGGCATGCCGATCTCGCGGGCCAGGGCGGCCAGCCACCACTGGCCAGGCTCGAGGCTGCCCTGATCGGTGCGGTGGTCGTGGTCCAGGCCGGGCCGCAGGCCCAGCCGGCGGATCAGCTGCTGGATCTCGCCGGGATGGAAGCGTTCGTGCAGGCGGGGCGTGCGGAAGCCCTCGGCTGCCAGCTGGCCGGCGATCGCGGCGCTGCCCAGGCCCTGCCCGGCCAGTGCCCGGATCCGCTCCGTGAGCGCCGGGTAGTACGACAGCTGGTCGATCCGGGCCACCGGGCGCCTCAGGTCGGCATGCGTCTGGTGGCCGCCGGCCCAGGTGATGGCGGCGTGCACGCGCTCGGTGGCGCCGTCGGCGGTGACCTGGACGGACTCGATGACCGCGCGCAGCAGCCTCTTGCGGTCGGCCACGGTGGTCGTCGGCGCGGCCCACAGCGCCGGGATGTCACTGGCCAGTGCGCCGATCGCGGCCAGCTCGCCGGCCGACAGCCGGGCCGGGCGGGCCCGCTGGTACCGCTGGTACTCCTCGCCGAGATGCGCCCGCTCGGCCAGCGCGGCTTCCCACTCGCGCTCGAGCTGGCGGGCCACCAGGCGGTTCTCCGGCTCAGCCAGCTGGTACTGGCGCCGGGCCCGGTCGCAGGCGAAGTCCGCGCGTTCCAGCCGCTGCCGCCAGATCCGGCCGACCTCAGCCCGGCGGTCCTCGACCTGCGCGGCGGCGGTGACCGACAGCTCCAGCGCGGCCGGGGCCAGCGCCGACAGCACCTGGGCGACGACATGCTCATCGAGGAAGGGCGCGGCCATCTGCTGGCAGCGCGGCTCCCCGTAGGTGTCGTGACGGCGCTGGCAGCAGTACCGTCCGGTCAGCCCCTGCCCGCTGGCCTCGTAGTTCGCCTGCAGGCGCTGACCGCAGATCCCGCAGGCCACCAGCCCGCCCAGTAGCGCCGGGCCGTTGCGAGGCGCCCCGGCCGCGTCGGCGCGCGCCCGGTTGGCGGCCAGCCGGGCCAGGTTGCGCTCGTACTGCCCCACGCTGATATAGGCCGGCAGCGCGCCCTCGATGCGGACCAGCCACTGCCCGGCCTCCAGCCGGCGCACCCGGCCGGAGTGCTCACGGCCGGGCAGCCGCCTGGACGGGTCCGTGCGGCTGCGGCCGTAGGCGTAGATCCCCGCATAGGCGGGGTTGCGCAGCAGGTTGACCAGGCCCTGCTGATGCGGTGCCCGCCAGGCCACCTCGCCCTTGCCCGGACCGGACCGCTCCCGCATCCCGATCCGGACCTGGTGCTCCGCCAGGAACCGCAGCACCGCGTGCACGGTGCCCAGCTCATCGAACAACCGGAACACCAGCCGGATGACCGCCTGGACCTGCTCATCGGGATCCAGGGCAACCTCGCCGGAGGGCCGGCGGGCATACCCGGCCGGCAGCGGGACAGCCAGCTCCCCGCGGCCGGCCTTAGCTAGCCGCCCCGATGCCATCCGCTGCCTGATCAGATGCAGCTCGACCTCGCTCATCGTGCCCTTCAGCCCGAGCAGAAGGCGGTCGTTATACCAATTCGGATCGTAGACCCCGTCCGCGTCGGCCAGCAGCGCCCCGGCCAGCGAGCACAGCTCGATCAGCTGATGCCAGTCCCGGCCCGCACGGGCCAGCCGCGACATCTCCAGGCCCAGCACCAGCCCCACGTGCCCCATCGTGATCTCCGCGACCAGCCGCGCGAACCCGGGACGCTCGGCCGCGTTCGCCGCCGACCGCCCCAGGTCCTCATCGATCACCATCACCCGGGACGCGGCCCAGCCCAGCGCGGCCGCCCGTCCGGTCAGCCCGTACTGCAGCCGCGTCGACTCGCCGTGGTCGGCGACCTGCTGGCGCGAAGACTGCCGGACGTAGATGACCGCCAGCCGGTCACGATGCCAGCCCTGGATCTTGCCGTCGCCGCGCTCACCCGGAAGCACCGTGCTCACCCCCGGTCCCTTCCGCCGCCAGCCCGGCCGAGACCGCCCACCGCTCCAGGAGCATGGTCAGCAATCCCAGAATGTCGCTCCGGTTCGACTCCGGAAACGACCTCCACAGCTCCCCGTCCGGAACACTCGTCAGCGCCACCATCTGGAGAAGATGCCCGCGCCCGTGCCGACCCCGGCGCCCCGCCTCCGGCGCGGTCGCGTGCTCGCAGCTTCTCGGCCCATCCGACCAGCAGGAGCAGGCCCTCCCTGCCGATAACCGGTGTGACCGCACACGCCTGTCCAATGATGCATGCACTGTGGCAAACCGACTGAGGGCATCTGGTCGCTGCTCAAGCGGTCCATGGCCAATTTCGCCGCCGCCGACCTGGACGGCCTGGTCCGCATCATCAAGCGCAAGCTGAAGAAGATCCAGTACCGGCCCCACCTGATCGACGGCTGCCTGGCCGCCACCGGCCTGAGAATCGAACCCTGGTGACCCCATGCACTACGAGTTCAACCTGGTTAGTCGGCCATGCGCCTCACTGCCCTCACCCAGCCGACCTCCAGCTCTGATAAGCAGGCCAATCGGCGCCAGCATCGCTGCACGAACCGACATTTTCTGTTCAATCTTTGAACTTCGCGTGTGGGCAGTTCAAGACCTCATTCCCGCCCTGCACATGTCGTCTCCTGCTGTCTCTGTAAATGATCATTAACTGCCCATCCCTCACCCTGGTCATATCGCCGCAGACCATTGCATTCATCTAAATGATCATGGTCAACCATGCGGCTGCGCGACCCCGGAGAGGAGGCAGCCGTATTGGCCGTGGTCGTCACGATCGCCCAGGGCTACGACCTCGGCTACATCTGGAAAACCCAAGGTGCGTCCGCTGAGCGCACCACTGGCGGGACTACCTCAACGCCGCCCAGCTAGACGCCACCCAGGCGCGGCTCGCCGCCATCAGGCACGACCACCACGGCGCAGTTCCGCTTCTGCCTGGTCCTGCGCCGGGCGCGGAACCGGGGACTCTAGGAGCAGAAACGGCCTATGGCCTACATGACTTTGCCCTGGGCTCCTGTAGCCACACTCATCAATTCGCTGCCGCTCGCCGGCAGCGGCCCTAGCCAACGCCTCCAGAATCGCTGCTCAGCGCGGCCAGGATGCGGGATCATGGAAGCTCAGGCACGGGCGGGCCCGGAGAAGCCGGACGGCCGCTGCGCCGACTCGCGGATTGTAAGGTGACCTGTCGCGGGATCCGGTGAAACCTTCCGGGCCGGCGGCCCTCGGTGAATGGCTGACGATCCACCGCGCGGAAGCGAGTTGAGATGAGCGATATTGACCTTCGGTCCGACACGGTGACGCTCCCCACAGCGGACATGCTCCGGGCCATGACTAGTGCGCCGCTCGGCGACGACGTCTTCGGTGACGACCCCACCGTCAACCGACTGGAGGAGACGGCAGCCGAGCGGATGGGCAAGGAGGCCGCGCTCTTCGTAGCCAGCGGAACCATGGGCAATCTGCTCGGTCTGCTGGTCAGCGCCCGTCCCGGGCAAGAGGTCATCGCGGATGCTGACTCCCACTTGTTCCTGAACGAGGCGGCAGGAGCCGCGATGGTCGGGGGTATCCAGATCCGGCAAGTGCGGACGGAGCGGGGCGTACTCAGCCCGACGCAGGTCCTGGCCGCGCTCCGCCCCACCGACGATGATCACCAGCCGCTGTCAGCTGCCGTCATGATCGAGAATACGCACAACTGGCATGGCGGAGTGGCCTGGTCCCTGCAGGATCTACAGCGTCTGTCCGAAACTGCCCGCTCCAACGGCCTGGCCGTGCACCTGGACGGCGCCCGGATCTTTAATGCAGCTATCGCCACCGGGGCGGATGTCCGGGCCATCGCGCAGTACAGCGACACGGTCTCCTTCTGCCTGTCCAAGGGGCTCTGCTGCCCGGTCGGCAGCATATTGTGCGGACCAGCTGAGATGATCAGGCAAGCCAGACGCTGGCGGAAGATGCTGGGCGGGGGTATGCGGCAAGCTGGAGTGCTAGCCGCTGCGGGCCTGGTGGCCCTGGAGACAATGGCGGGCCGGCTAGCCGATGATCACCAGAACGCGCGTTCACTGGCCGAGGGCCTGGCCGAGGTAGCCGGGATTGACTGCGACCTCAGCAGGGTCCAGACGAACATCGTGTACTTCAGGCTGAAGAATATGGACGCAGCCCGGTTCGTGGCCGCGTGCTGCAAGCAGGGATTGCTCGGCGGAGCATACGGCACGGACCTGGTCCGATTCGTGACCCACTATGGCATCAGTCCCGCGGATATCCAGCGGGCACTGGCCATCTGCCGCGAAGCCCTCCGCGGCTAACTGTATTCCGCGCCGTCGGAGGCGACATAGAGCTCAGCCCCGCGGAAAGATGGTCCTCCCGCCGCACACCGCACAACCGTCAGCGCGGAGGCGTGCGCTGCATCCAAGCGCCCCGCCAGCCAGGCTTGAGCCCATTCGACGGATCCGCCACGCGGCGGACGTGCCCCAATAATCTGTCGTGGCCCGGACGCCCCTGTACGCGGCACCCATAAGGGCCACCAGTGTCAAGAGGGCGTGCGGATCTGGCCCGGTGACTCCGCGCGCCGCCGGGCTGGGCCTGACTGTTCGTCTGGATCTTCCTCGCAGCTGCCCGGGTCTGCCGCCGTGCGGGAGGAGTCAAGCTGGAGCGCCTGCAGCCGCGCAGCGGCGAAGACGAACGAGCTTGACGCCGGCAAGCGGCGGGAGATCATCGAGGGCGGGGAAGGGCCGGTTTGCGGATTGGCTGATGAGGAGCCGCGTGCTATTCCCGGTGCGTGGCTGGCGGAGTGATCTCGCAAGCACCCATCCGGCGCCGGGCCAGGGCGCGGCTGCCATGACCATGTGTCCGGGACCGGGCTGCTCAGTCATGAGATCGAGCGCGGCGTTGGCGCCGGCTCATGCCGCAAGAGCGAGCTCACCCGGGCTTAGCGGCCCTCCCGTCTTCACGACCGCCGCGGCGGCGTGCTGGCCTGGGCGGGTTGCATCTCGGAAAGCAGGTGCCAGGCGCGGGTCAGCAGCTTGCGGGCGACCGCGATGGTGGCGATCTTCTTCCCGCGGCGCTGGGCGATGGCCGCGTAGCCGGCGGCGAACTCCGGCGGCCGCCTGGCGGTCTGCGCGGCCTGGTTCATGGCCCGCCGCAGCCAGGCCGGGCCTTGCCCGGGATGTGCCCGTGCCGGACCTTCAGGCCCCGGGCCGCGGACCGTCGGGGTCAGCCCCGTCCGGGCAGCCAGCTTGCGGGAACTGGGGAACCGGCTGACGTCGCCGATCCCGGCCACCATGACCAGGGCGGTGAACTCCCGACCCCGGGCAGCGTGGTCAGCACCTTGACCCGCGGGTCGGCCCTGGCATACTGGTGCAGCTCGCCATCCAGCCGCCCGGTCACGGGCGCCAGCCCGGCCGGTGACCGCCAGGCAGTCGGTGACGACCTCGCGGGACGCCGCCGGCAGGTCCAGTTCAGCCAGCCAGCCAGCCGCGGGATCTTTATCCGCGCCTGTATGAGCCCGTACCGGAACGACACTCGGTCCCTGGTGATCAGCCGCGCGGAGGTGTCCCCGCAGCCGCACGCGACATGCCAGCAAGCATTGCGGCCGGGCGGCGTGCTCGCCCGCACCTCCGGTCGGTCCCGCAACGCATCGCCGATACTGATGCTGATATCCGCGCCTACTTCGAATTCCCGCACATGTAAGGAACCCTGTTACGCATGCCCGCGCCCGCGGAAAGCCTGTACAGGAAAACCTACATAACGGCAGGTGCAGGTATGCCGGGCGCATCAGAGGATCCTGTTGCGTACGTGACCGCCCAGCTGATCGGCGGGGGCGCCAGGCCAGCGCCGTGGGATCTCCCGCTTAAGCTGGGGCGTATGGGTTTTTCGGGATGGTCCCCGGAGGCGGTGGAGTTTTTCCAGGACCTCCGGACCGACAACACGAAGGCCTACTGGAGCGCGCACAAGGGCTTCTACGAGGCATCAGTGCGCGAGCCCATGGCGGAACTGCTTGACGAGATGAGCGGCGAGTTCGGTCCGGCCCGGATCGCCCGGCCCTACCGGGACATACGGTTCAGCGCCGACAAGTCGCCGTACAAGACCGAGATCTACGCGACCTTGGACCGCGGCGGGTACGTGCGGTTCGGTGCCGGCGGGCTGACGGCCGCCCTCGGTTACTACATGATGACCGCCGCCCAGCTGGAGCGGTACCGGCAGGCCGTGATCGACGACGCGCACGGCGCCCGGCTGGCCGAGCTGACGGAGCGGCTGCGGGGCGATGGCCTGCAGGTCGGTGGCGGGCAGATGCTCAAGACCGCGCCGCGCGGGTACCTGGGCGATCATGCCAGGATCGGGCTTCTGCGCTGCAAGGGCCTGATCTGCTGGCGGCAGTGGCCGGTAGCGCCATGGCTGTATACGGCTGGGGCGAAGGACCGCGTGGCGGGCTTCCTGCGCACCGCAGCGCCGCTGCAGCAGTGGCTGGACCGGCGGGTAGGACCGGACCCCGCGTGACCAGCCGGCCCCGCTGCTCTTCGTCCGCAAGATGTGCGGCATCTCCCGGGACCGCACCAAGACAGCCGCAGTGCAACCATCGGGTCTGATCACGCAGCGTGATCCGCGCCGGGAACCGGACGCGATAGATCGCCGACTTGGCGCGCGTGACGTTCCTGCCAAGCGAGTAGCTGGCGGCGCACCGATTACCCCGATCTGCGCCGTCCTCGGCCAACTCGTGATCAATTGCCCATGCGAGCAGAACGGCGGCTCCTTGCGCACTGGCCGCTGACTACCGCGGTCGCTGAGCGTGATCGGAATGCTGGCTCGCTGAGTTCCCTATCGACTCGGAGCGGTTGATAAAGGTAGTGCTTGGGATGGGCGATGTCGTGCAAGATCGTCCGGTTATGGCTCGGTTCCCGCGTGGGTTGCGCCTGAGGCCGAGAAACAGTTATGTGGAGGAGCCATCCGGCGCGCAATAGGGCGGCGTGCGATGATGCCGTCGGCCAGGGTCGGCCACACACTTTGGTCTAGGGGTGTGAGGGTCGGCTGTGGGCTGCTTATGCCAGTCGAATCCCTGCCACACGCCGGTCTTGCTCAGCCTGCACATCAGCGCGCCGCCGCACATCATGCCGGATCGCCAGCACGAACCGCAGCCCCGGCGGCGCCCGCATGATCAGCAGCTCAAGCTGCCGCAGCGCTAGTGGCCCCAGCTTATGCATCATCGACCACCGGCCACAACCGGTCAACCAGCGGCGCCAGATCCGCCAGCAGCCGCTCGGTGATCGACCAGCCGTCCAGGGTCCGGCGCCGCCGTCACCGCCCGCACCAGCGGCGACCCGGGGGCCGTCTGCCGCAACGCGGCCAGTACCGACAGCCAGAACCGCTGCGGATCCCGCTCACCGCGCCCGGCCGGCACCCGCGCGACGCGCTCCGACAGCCCCGCCGCGCCCGCATGGCCGATCCAGGATCGCAGCAGCACCGTCTTCCCGCTGCCCGGGCCGGGACGCGTGACCACCGACATGGGTAGCCTTGACGTGACAAAACACAACCGTGACCTGGTGAAGCGGGGGAGCGGCGCCCTCCACCTCCGGGAGCGGCCAGGTCACCGGGCCGACAGGCGGTGACCCTGGCGCGCAGCGTCGCTGTGGTTCAGGGCTGTGCCGGCGCACCTGGCCTGCCGCATCGGCGGCCGGGCGCTGGTCGCGAAGCGCAACGCCTGGCCAGCGGTGGTCTTCATTCCAGTGGCCTACGCTGATCACGTCGGCGGCAGTTGCCAGTTGAGCGGCAGGGTCAGAGCAGCAATGAGCACGTCCGGAAGTCGTCCTGGAACCGGGCTGCTGGATCGCCACGGGGAGCGGGCGGTGCTGGATGGGGTGCTGGATCAGGCGCGCGGGGGTAGTAGCGCCGTGCTGGTCGTGCGCGGCGAGGCCGGGATCGGGAAGACGGCGTTGCTGGACTATGCGGCCGGCCGGGCGGTGGGGTTTCGGGTGGTCCGGGTCTGGGGGGTGGAGTCCGAGATGGAGCTGGCGTTCGCCGGGCTGCACCAGCTGTGCGTGCCGATGCTCGGCCGGCTGGACCAGCTGCCCAGACCGCAGCGCGACGCGCTCGCGGTCGCGTTCGGCATGCGGGAGGGCCCGGCG
>Ga0210408_10005395_pt1 | contig 11250 bp, 6 predicted proteins | sample IncBWH4MmetaG_FD_155471 | JGI IMG/M metagenome (GOLD analysis project Ga0210408, IMG submission 155471) | Forest soil microbial communities from Barre Woods Harvard Forest LTER site, Petersham, Massachusetts, United States - Inc-BW-H-4-M | ecosystem: Environmental > Terrestrial > Soil >... | reverse complement strand
AACCTGCTCGGCGACCTCGAGAAAAGCAGCGTTCCCACCGCCATCATCAGCTGCGAATTGAAGACCGACGCCATCAGCTCCGTCATTGTCGACAACGAAATCGGCGCCCACCTGGCCCTCGAACACCTCTATTCCCTCGGCCATCGCAAAATCGCCTTCATCCGCGGCCCCAAGGCCCTGGCCGACAGCGCGCCCCGCTGGAAAGGAATCCGCAACTTCGCCAAGGAAAGCGGCCTCGCAATCGACTCGCGCCTGGTCGTCGACCTGCCCGAATCGAGCGACCCCCTGTCCAGCTTTGAAGCGGGTTTCAAACTCACCGAAGACCTTCTCAAGCAGAAATGCCCCTTCACAGCGATCCTGGCCTTCGACGACCTGACCGCATTCGGCACCATCCGGGCCCTGACCAAGGCCGGTATTCGTGTCCCCGAACAGTGTTCCGTGGTCGGGTTCGACGACGTGGCCACCTGCGCTATCTATACGCCGCCCCTCACCACCGTGCGCCAACCCATGGAGTCGATGGGCGCTACCGCGGTCAGTATCGTCGTCGACGGCATCAACGCCGGCCTCGAAAAACGCGAAACCTCCGCCACCCACCGCAAGGTCGCCCCCGAGCTGGTGGTTCGCGAGTCCACCCGCAGCCTGCTCTAGACCATTTCTTTTGCGCCACCCCAGCAGCACTTTTCGCTTGACAGTGAAAATCGATGTAAAGCACTATTCATACGTTTTAATAAAAGCGTTCTATAGAGCAGCCTGTCCTGCGTTGCAGTGGCGAATGGCTGGACTGGCGCCGTTACCCGGTGTGGTTTTCAGACTTAACCGTTTTCGCCTGTCGTTCCACTAACTCAACTTGGGAGTGGCCATGAGAGTCCGCCTGGTTCTCTTCGCTGTTCTGCTGTCGATTCTGCAAGCGTCCCTCAGCCTGCTGGCGCAGGAATCCGCCACCGTCACCGGCTCTGTCACCGACCCTTCGGGTGCCACCATACCCGGCGCCAAGATCGCCGCAATCAGTACCGAGCATGGCATCGACCGCAGCACCGTTAGCAACGCCCAGGGCGAATGGTCGTTGCCCGCGCTTCCTCCCGGGACCTACAACCTGTTCGTCACCGCCCCGGGCTTCAAGAAATTCGAAGCCCAGGGCGTCATCCTGCGGGTGGCGCAAAAGGCTCGAGTCGACATCACCATGCAGGTGGGTGCCGCGACTTCCGAAATCACCGTCGAAGGCTCTGCGGTGGCTCAGGTCGAGACCCAGTCTTCCGACGTTTCCGGCATCGTCACCGGTAAGGAGATCAGCCAGCTGGAGCTGAACGGCCGCAACTTCACCCAGTTGGTCACACTCGCTCCGGGAGTGACCAACCAGTCCGGTCAGGACGAAGCCCAGGTCGGCGTGAACGGAAACGTCGCCTACAGCATCAACGGCGGTCGCACGGAATACAACAACTGGGAACTGGACGGTGGCGACAACCTCGACAACGGCTCTAACACCAGCATGAACGTCTATCCCAGCCTGGAGGCCATTGCAGAGGTGAAGGTCCTCACTTCCAACTACGGCGCCCAGTACGGCCGCAATGGCTCGGGTACGGTCGAGGTCGAGACCAAGTCGGGGAGCAACACTTTTCACGGCAACGCTTACGAATTCCTGCGCAACGACGCCTTCAACGCCAACAACTACTTCAACGCCGGCAACCCGGTGCCCGAATACAAGAAACACGACTTCGGCTACACCGTCGGCGGTCCCGTCTACATTCCCGGCCTCTACAACAAGAATCGCGACAAGACATTTTTCTTCTGGTCGCAAGAGTGGCGCCGCGAACGCACGCCCGCGGCTACCAATGCCACCCGCGTGCCCACCACCCTCGAACGGGGTGGTGATTTCAGCGATGTCTGTCCCGCCGCCGGTACCCCGTACGACCCTACCGTAGCTCAAAACTTCCCCAACTGCCCGGTCACAAATCCCGGCAGCGGTAACCCCCTGATGCCTCCGGGTTCCTCCCCGAATTGGTTTCCGAACTACAAAGTCCCGATCGACACTGCGAACGGGGCTGACGCTCTTGAACAGTTGATTCCGGCGCCAACTTCAGAAGCCAACGGCATCGGAACCTGGCAGGCCTTCCCGATCTCTCCCACCACCTGGCGGGAACAACTGATCCGCGTGGATCACAACTTCACTCCGCAGGTGCGCGGCATGTTTCGCTACATCCATGATTCCTGGTCCACCATCTACCCCAATCCGCTGTGGACCGGAGGCACCAGCTTCCCGACGCTGCAGACCAACTTCAACGGTCCGTCGGTCGGCATGGTCGCGCGTCTCACCGCGACGCTTTCCCCGACGCTGTTGAACGAATTTGTCGCCAGCTACACCACCGACCATATCAACCTGACCCTGGTAGGCCCATGGCAGCGGCCCCCCAACATGACCTTCGGCTTGTTCCCGAACAGTGGTGGCGGGAAAATCGCCGGCATCGGTCTCGCCGGTGGCGCCTTTGACGGCATTTCCGAAGATCCCGGCTATATCCCGAACGGTCCCCTGAACTCCAACCCGACTTACACCTACCGCGACAACGTCACCAAGATCGTCGGCACGCACAATCTCCAGTTCGGCGCCTATTTCACCGCCGCCCAGAAGAATGAAATTCCCCAGCCCGGCGTGTCCACCAACGGCCTGCTCAGCTTCGATGCCGGCAATTCCGCCGTCACTACCGGAAACCCCTTCGCCGACCTGCTCCTGGGCAACATCTCTCAGTTCCAGCAGCAGAAAGATGTCCTCAAGACCTACAACCGCTACAAGATCTTCGAGCCTTATTTCCAGGATGACTGGCACGCCAGCAAGCGACTCACGCTAAACCTGGGCTTGCGTCTCAGTTTTTTTGGCACCCAGCGCGAGCTGCACCACAACGCCTGGAATTGGGACCCCGGCGCCTACATTGCCGGTGCCAGCAACCTGAATCCGGATGGGACCCTGGCGACCGGCGCCAACGAGTTCAACGGATGGGTGCAATGCGGCGTGGGCAAGCAACCAGCGGGTTGCACCAAGGGCCACCTCTTCAACCCCGCCCCGCGAATTGGTTTTGCTTTCGATCCCAAGGGTGACGGCCGCTGGGCCCTGCGCGGCGGGTACGGCATCTTTTTCGAGCACATGAACGCCAACGAAGCCGGAACCGGCGCGCTCGAACCGCAGAATCCCGCCACCCTCACCGTCTCCATCAATTCCATCGGAGGCTACTCCAATCTGGTTCCCCAAACCGGGGGGACTTTAACTCCGCTCAGCGTTATTTCCCTGCCCGACCAGGTCCACTGGCCCTACGTACAGCAGTGGCACCTCGACGTTCAACGCAGCCTCCTCAAAAACACCGTGCTGACCATGGGCTATGTTGGCAGCAAAGGAACCCACCTGAGCCGGCAATACGATCTCAACCAGGTTCACTCCACGCCTCTGAGCGAGAACCCCTACGGCTTGCACGAAGCCATGGGAGTCAATACCCAAGTCGCGACCGGCACTCCCACCGAGTGTGGCTCCGGCAACAATACCGATGCCTATGGAGTCCCCAGTGACGGGACCACTCCCGTCGGCACCGCGATCCCTTATGGCGGGCCGGGAGTTCTAAGTCCGGCCGTTAACGCCGCCATCGCTGTATGCGGCGTTAACGCCAACCCATTTCGCCCCTACCAGGGCGTCGCCGGGATTACGCGCAAGGATCAGACATCGTCCTCGGTCTACAACGCATTTCAACTCAATCTCCGCCAGGCCGTGGGTGGCCTGCTGTTCAACCTGTCCTACACCTACAGCCACTCGATCGACGACGCGTCCTCCGGCGGCGACCTTACTGTCCCCGACACCTACAACCTCGAAGCCTACCGCGCCAGCTCCAACTTCGATCAGCGCCAGACCTTCTCCCTCAGCTACGTCTACGACCTGCCCTTCTTCAAGTCCCCGGGGTTGACCCACAGCGTCCTGGGTGGATGGCAATGGTCGGGCATCACCCTGATTCAAACGGGGACTCCATTCACCGTGACCAACGGTGGCTTTGGCGGAGTTCCCGGAGACAACGCAGGCGTCTCGAACACCGTCGCCGCGAATGGTGTTCCGTCACTGCCAGACCGCGTCGGCGACCCCCAGTCCGGCATCGTGCAGGTAGCCAATCCCGGATTCGGCCCCGCTTTCTTCAACCCCGCTGCTTTCGTGGCTCCGCGTGGTCTGACCTTCGGCGACGAAGGCCGCAACAGCCTAACCAACCCGCGCCGCACCAACTTCGACATGGCCCTTTTCAAACACTTTGCGGTGACCGAGCGCGTGGGTTTCGAATTTCGCGCCGAAGCCTTCAACGTTTTCAACCACACCCAGTTTGCCTGGTTAGGCGGAGGCGCAGGCTCGGCCGGCGGGAACAGTCCCTTCTCCAGTCCCACCAACACCGCTACCTGCTACGGAGGAACGAATTTTTCGGCAGGGGATCCCACGTGCGTGCTTCCGCCAGACAGTGCGACTTCGCCCAATCAAGGCAGCCCATTCCTCCGCGCCGCCTCAGCCCACAACCCACGCATCCTGCAACTAGGCCTAAAGTTCATCTTCTAAGCTTCAAACTTTGGTGTCGGTGAAGAACGGGAAGCAGCAAAAAATCCCGGCGCAGAAAATGAGCGCCGGGATTGTTCCTTGCACCAAACTGCTACTGGAGAACCGAGACCTAAGACGTAAGACCTAAGACCTGAGACCTAACACCCGAGACCCCAGAGTCTCCCCTCACTCCGCTGCCGACCACCGCCAACCCCCGCTCCAGATCCGCAATCAAATCCTCGACATTCTCAATCCCCACCGACAACCTCACCCTCTGCTCCGTCACTCCCATCTGCTCACGCTCTTCGGCGCGAATCATCGCATGCGACGTGATCACCGGGATCGTCACCAGTGAATCCACCCCTCCCAGGCTCGGAGCCAGCGTGAACAACTCCAGGGCCTCCGCAAACCGGCAAGCATCTTCTCCTGTGCCTGCGACCTCAAAGCTCAGCACGCCACCTCCGCCGCGCATCTGCTCGATCGCCAGCGCCCGCTGCGGATGCCCCTCCAGAAACGGATAACTCACACTCCGTACCTTGGGATGTCCTTTCAGAAACTGCGCCACCCGCAATGCGCTCTCGTTCTGCCGCTCGACTCGCAGCGCCAGTGTCCGGATCCCCCGCAGCAACAGCCACGCTGCATGCGGATCCATGTTGCACCCGACGGTTGTCCGCGTGGCATGGATCGTCTCAATCAGATCGCGCCGCCCCGCCACCACGCCACAAATCAGATCCGAGTGCCCCGCGAAATACTTCGTACCCGAATGCATCACCAGGTCAATCCCATATTCAATGGGTCGGCAATTGATCGGTGTTGAGAACGTGCTGTCGATCAGCGTAATCACGCCATGCTCCTGCGCCAGCGCCGATACCCGCTTCAGATCGACCACCCGCAGCGTAGGATTCGTCGGTGACTCCAGATGCAGAATCTTCGTATTCGGCCGCATCGCCTGCGCATGCTGCTCGTAGTCGGTCGTGTCCACCAAAGTCGTCTCTACCCCAAACTTCGGCAGCCACTGCGTCAGAAATTTCGTCGCCCCGCCATAAATATCGCGCTGCGCAACGATGTGATCCCCGCTTTTCACCAGCGCCAGAATCGACGTCGAGATCGCCGACATCCCCGAAGCAAACAGCAAAGCCGCGTCCGCGCCCTCGAGTTCCGCAATCGCCGACTCAGCCACGGTGTTCGTCGGATTTCCATACCGGGTGTAAAACATGTCGGTATGAGTCGCCCGCAACTGCTGCTCGTTGTCGGTGACTTCAAATGTCGACGTCTGATAGATCGGCGTAGAAAGCGGCCCATTCTTCTTATGGAGCTCGGTCCCGCCCCGTACCGCCTCAGTCTCCTGATGCCGCAAATGCTTTTTCATGTAGACTCCCGAAAACTGTTCGAACGCCAGCAGAGCGCAGAACGCTTAACTCTAAGTGTGAATTCCGGTCACCCTGTCATCCGGAGCCCAGTGAGGCGACAGCCGAACGAAATCGAAGGACCCCGTGTTGGCTTGGAGTACCACCGCCCTCGACGATTTCTCTACCACGAAAGCTCCGATCAAGCCCTGCGCCTCTAAGGTTCGACTCCCAGCTTAGCCGCCCCTTCTCCTACCGGGCAAGCAAAACTCACCCTCAGCGCCCGCGCAACCAAACAAGACAGCATTGCTATAATGCCCCGCCATGGACACCGGCCTGCGCCACCGCGTCGCCATCATCGCGGCCTCCAGCCAGGGCATCGGACTTGCGACCGCCCACGCCTTCGCCGCCGAAGGCGCGCGCATCGCGATGTGCGCCCGCAATCTCGAAACCCTCACCGCCGCCGCCGAAAAAATCCGTCAACAGCACAACACCGAAGTCTCCGCCGAGCCCCTCGACGTCACCGACGCCAACGCCGTCCATCGTTTCGTGGAAGCCGTCGTCGCCAGGTACGGTGCCGCCGACATCTGCGTCACCAACGCCGGTGGCCCGCCTGCCAAAGGTTTCCTCGCCACCACTGCCGCCGACTGGCGCAGTGCCATCGACGCGAACCTTCTCAGCACCGTCCACTTCGCTCGCGAAGTCATCCCCCACATGCAGAAACGGCGCTGGGGTCGCATCATCACCATCACCTCGATCACCACGAAGCAGCCCGTCGCCGACCTCGTGCTCTCCAACGCCGTGCGCGCCGGAGTCGTCGGCCTGGTCAAGAGCCTCGCCAACGAATTCGGCAAAGACGGAATCCTCGTCAACAATGTCGCCCCCGGCTTCACCGCCACCGATCGCCTGAAACATCTGGCCAAAGCGCGCTCTGACGCCTCCGGTAAATCGGAGCAAGATCTATTCGACGCCTGGGCCTCCGACGCCGCGCTGCGCCGGGTGGGCGAGCCGCGCGAGGTCGCCGACGCGATCGTCTGGCTCGCCTCCGAGCGCGCCTCCTATATCACCGGCCAGACAATTCTGGTCGACGGCGGGGTCTACAAAGGCCTGTGAACGCGCCACGCGCCTCGCCCTACGCAAGAGTGTTAGACTCTACCGGTTCCGCTCAAAGAGCATTGGCGCGAAGCAAAATGGGGAAGGAACGACTTCACAACTGGCGGAAACCGCTCCCCATCCCGATGGCTGCCGATGCACACCACCTTGTCATTCCGACGCGCGACCGCAGCGAGGCAGGAGGAATCTGCTGTTCATTGCGGATGCAATACTCGAGGCCGAGTTCTTCATGGGAAGGGCGCGACTTCAGTCATGCCGCCGAGCCGTTGAAAGTACCTTGCGTTTTAGCGCCTGAGGTGAGCTTTTGCTACGATTCGAGCGATCCTGAAATCTGTTAGGACAACAGAGACCCACATGCCAAAATCCAAGCCAGCAAAAAAGAAATCCCGCTCCGCCCGCCCTTCCATCAAGCTCTCCGCCACGGTAGCCAAGAAGCGCTCCAAAACAGTCGACCTCAAACACATCCCCTGGCACACCGTCGCGCTCGAAGACCTCACCCCACTCCTGCAGCGCCAGTTCGTGGTTGGCGGCGAAATCATGGTCTCCCGCGTCCTGATGAAAAAAGGTTGCATCATCCCTCTGCACAGCCACTACAACGAACAGTTCAGCTACATCCTCGAAGGCGCCCTGAAGTTCTGGATCGACGGCAAGGAAATCGTCGTCCACGCCGGCGAAGTTCTCACCATTCCCCGCAACATGCCCCACAAAGCCGAGGCCCTCGAAGACACCGTCGACCTCGACATCTTCCATCCCCCGCGCGCCGACTGGATCAACAAAACCGATCAATACCTGCGACGGGAAAACAATTAGCGCCGTTTCCCCAAGCGCGGGTCCCCGCAAACCTTGTCATTCCGACGTCGAGCGCAGCGGAGGGGAGGAATCTAGTTCCGGCGAATCTCCACGCCCATTTTGGAAATCGCTCTTCTTTGCGCCTGTGCGACAATTCCTTTGCGAGTGGAGCCTGCCCGGAGCGTAGCCGAAGGGCGGTTGAACGCTCCCTCTCCGCTTTTCTGGGGAAAGTTCCACCTCAAGTAACGCCTCCCGGGGGGCCCAGATGCTACGCTAGTGTTGCGCCCCACGGCGTGCTCGAAAACCCAGGCTCCATGACCCATTCAACGCTACCCGAAACCCAAGCCGCCTCCCGCCTGCGTTGTATCCAGTGCGCCTACGAGGCCGACCATGCCGCCGCGGACTTCCGCTGTCCCAACTGCGGCAACTTGTTCGAAGTCGCCTTCCCCGGCTGGCAGACTCCCCAGGGACTCAGAGCCGCCGGCTACACTGCCCAAGGGCTCAAGGATCTCTGGCGCGAACGTAAGTCCTCGCTTGCTCCTGCCGACACCAGCGGCGTCTGGCGCTTCCGCGAATTGCTTCCCAACCTCAAGCCCGGCTGCGATCCGATCACGCTGCGGGAAGGGAATACCGCCCTCTATGATCTCCCGCGCTGTGCCCGCGCCGCTGGAGTTCGCGCTCTCCAGGCCAAGCATCAGGGCATGAACCCCACTGCCTCTTTCAAAGACACGGGCATGACCACCGCCGCCTCCTTCGCCCGCCAGAAAGGTTTTCGCTGGGTCGCCTGCGCCTCCACCGGCAACACCTCCGCTTCTATGGCTGCTTATGCCGCCCGCGGCGGCATGCGGAGCCTCGTCCTCATTCCCGACGGCAAAATCTCTTGGGGTAAGCTCTCGCAATCGCTCGACTACGGCGCCGTCACTTGCCAACTCCGCACCGACTTCGACGGCTGTGCCAAAGTTCTGAACGAACTCGTAAAGCGAAGGCCGATCTACCTGCTCAACTCCGTCAATCCCTATCGCCTAGAAGGCCAGAAAACCGCCGCGATCGAACTCCTCGAACAACTCAACTGGCAGTCGCCCGACCACCTCATCGTTCCCGGCGGCAATCTAGGCAACTCCTCCGCCCTCGGCAAAGCCTTGCTCGAGATGAAAGACCTCGGCTTGATCTCGGGCCTTCCCAAGCTCTCTGTAATTCAGGCCGAAGGCGCTAATCCGTTCTATCGCAGCGTCCGCGAGCATGGCGGCAAGACGCTGATCCCCACCGCAGCCGACACGCTGGCCACCGCCATCCGCATCGGCAATCCCGCCTCCTGGAAGAAGGCCCTGCGCGTAATAGAGACAACGCAAGGCATGGTCGAACAAGTCAGCGAAGTCGAAATCGCACTGGCCAAAGCCGAAATCGGGTCCGACGGCGTAGGCTGCGAGCCCGCATCCGCCGTCACCCTCGCCGGACTCAAGAAGCTGGTCCAACAAGGATTCGTCCAGCCCGACGAAACCACCGTCCTCATCCTCACCGGCCACGTCCTCAAAGATCCCGAGTTCACGCTGAAGTTCCACCGTGGCGATCTCTTCACCGGCACCCCGCAAGAAAAAGACACCGCCCCGCTCGTCCCCCAGCAGCGCGCCCCGTTCGTCCTCGACGCCACCGTCGACGCCGTGCTGAAGACGCTCGACCAGTTCGAAGCCCAGGGCGAAAACGTATGAGTGCGCATCTCGCCGCAGTTCGTTACCGGCGCGAGTCGCCGTCCCCGCGTTGTCATCCTGAGCGTAGCGAAGGAACTAGGGATTTCGCTGCCGCGACGAACATCTCCGCGCTCTCTGCGGCCATTTCTCTGCGACCTCTCTGGTTAAAGTCTTTTCGCGAACTTCACACTCCGACCCAACACTCGAATGCCGAAAACTAAATCGTCCGCGTTGTTCCGCATCACTCTTCCCGCCACCTCCGCCAATCTCGGCCCGGCCTTCGACGCCGCCGCGCTCGCCTTCAATCTCCACCTCAAACTCGAAGCCCGCCCCGCGCTCCACGACTCCGTTCAGGCCACCGGCCGCGACACCGACATCTGCGGCAGAGTCGATAACCACCTGATCCTCACCACTTACCGCGAGGTCCTCTACAACAACGGCAAGTCCCCCGAACCGCTTGCCCTCACCATCCACAACGATATCCCCATCGGCAAAGGCTGCGGCTCGTCCGCCGCCGCACGTCTCGCCGGCATTGCCCTCGCCGTTCACTACGGCACCCTCCGCTGGACCGATGCCCAGATCGTCGGCGAGGCCTCCCGCCGCGAGCATCACCCCGACAACGCATCCGCCTGCTGGATGGGTGGCCTCACCGTCGCCCGTATGTCCGGGGAAGCCGAAGCTCAGATCGCACGCATCCGTCCGAAAGGGAAGTGGCCGCTCCTGCTCGCCGTCCCGCCCGAACCGCTCTCCACCGAAGAAGCCCGCCGCGTGTTGCCGCCGCAATATTCGCGTGGCGACGCGGTGATCAATATTCAAAACTCCATGCTTCTGGTCGCCGCCTTCACGCAAGGCCAGCCCGAACTTCTCACCGCCGCTCTCCAGGACCGCATTCACCAGCCCTACCGCGCTGCGCTCTGCCCGCTGCTCCCAGCCGCGCAGGAACTCGCCGGAACGCGCGGCATCCTCGGCGTCGCGCTCAGCGGTGCAGGGCCCTCGGTCCTGATGTTTCTGGATCCCGGCGCGAAAACGACCGCAAAAAAAATTGCCGCCCAGGTGGCGGCGCATCTCGAAAAGGAAAACCTCACGGCCGAACTCTTCCTCACCGCGATCGCCGAAAAAGGCCCCGCAGCCACTCGCTCAAGCCCGCGCGAGAAACGATCTGACAAATAGTTTCGAGGAACCCCGCAGCTTGGCTGGTTGCTGCGCAACTCTCGAATCGTGTCGCGCTGCAAGACTGATTCCTATCCCGTTGTCATTCCGCCGCGCGAGCGCAGCGAGGCAAGAGGAACCTCCTTTTCAGCGGCAGATGCAACCCGCGAGGGAAGTTCTTCAGCGGGAAATGTAACCTTTCAGAGGCTGGGATAAACTCCCAGGTTCGTATCAGGGCGCGCCTTCAGGCGCGCCGCACTAGCACGACAAAATTGGATGGGCTCGAGCCGCCCTCGCGATCTCTCTCGGACGCGCGCAAATGGGAAGGGCACGAGTTCGGTCGTGCCGTGAATTTCGCTGAGAATTGGTTGAGCTTCAGCGCCTGAGATGAGCACTTGCCACAAACCATCCACTTACCCGCGGTCCCTATCCAGGGTGGGAGCGCGAAAGGTAAAACCCGGCTCGGCCGCGATTCTCCCGCACTCTCGATGGAACAGGAGAAACGCCCCCTGAACTCTAAAGCCGCCGCTGTTCGACGAGCAAAAGACCGGCCCTAGTTCGCCTGCCCGCTCTCAAGTTCCGCGTAAACGCTCGAGCAGTGCGTCTAAAAGCTTAACAGCGG
>Ga0210408_10005394_pt1 | contig 11252 bp, 11 predicted proteins | sample IncBWH4MmetaG_FD_155471 | JGI IMG/M metagenome (GOLD analysis project Ga0210408, IMG submission 155471) | Forest soil microbial communities from Barre Woods Harvard Forest LTER site, Petersham, Massachusetts, United States - Inc-BW-H-4-M | ecosystem: Environmental > Terrestrial > Soil >... | reverse complement strand
ATCCAGGTCGCCCTGCAGGAGGGAGCCACGACCATAAACGTGCCCGACACCGTCGGCTACGCGATGCCCTCCGAGTATGCCGCCATGTTCGAAGAGCTGTATAGCCTGGTGCCCGACCTGCGCGAGGTCGTCGTCTCTGTTCACTGCCACGACGATCTGGGCTTGGCGGTCGCCAACTCGCTGGCCGGAATCCAGGCCGGCTGCCGTCAAGTGGAGTGCGCCGTCAACGGGATCGGCGAGCGCGCCGGCAACGCCTCCTTGGAGGAGATCGTGATGCTGCTGCGCACGCGCGAGCCCGCTCTGGGCCTGTGGACGGGGACCGACACGACCGAGATCGCACGCACCTCGCGTCTGGTCTCGCGCCTGACCGGCTACCCCGTGCAGCCCAACAAGGCGATCGTCGGGCGCAACGCGTTTGCCCACGAGGCCGGCATCCACCAGGACGGCGTGTTGAAGGAGCGCGCCACCTACGAGATCATGGACGCCACGACCGTAGGCTTGCAGAGCAACGCGATCGTCTTGGGCAAGCACTCCGGTCGCCATGCCTTGCGCCAAGCCCTGGAGGAGATGGGCTTCAAAGTCGAGGGACAAGCCTTGAACACCGCCTTCAAGCGCTTCAAGGAGATCGCCGACCGCAAGAAGCAGGTCACCGCCATGGACCTGGAGGCGCTGGTCACCGAGGAGCTGCGCGGCGATGACGTTGCCGCCTATGCCTTCGTCGACTTCGAGGTTGCCGCGTCCTCGGCAAGTCCGCCGATGGCCCGCGTGCACGTGAGCGTCGAGGACGGCACCGTCAAGACCGGCGAGTCCTCAGGCGACGGGCCGGTCGATGCGATCTTCCGCGCGATCAACACCGCCACCGCAGTCGATGCGGCGCTCCGCGAGTTCCGCGTGGACGCCGTCACCGAGGGCCAGGACGCGCTCGGCGAGGTCTCGGTCGTCGTCGAGGTCGAAGGTCAGACCGGCGCCGGCCAAGGCGTCTCCACCGACATCATCGAGGCAGCCGCGCGGGCCTACGTACGGGCGCTCTCGATCGGCGTGGTGCGGGCGCGCGAAGGCGTGCGTGGCGTGGGGTTGCCAGCCTAATTGACATTGATCTGGCCATTTGAATAAAATTTTCACCCATGGCCGAGCTCGAGATCGATCAGGACTGGTATCGCACGGCCTATCCGCCCGAGATGGACAAGCTCCCGTGGGCGGACAAGACGGTCTCCGAAGTCGATCGCTTCATGACGATGCTCAGCCCACGGGGCGACGAGCGAGTGCTCGACATGGGCTGTGGTACCGGGCGTCACTCGCTCGAGCTCGCACGCCGCGGCTTCTCGGTCGTGGGCGTCGAGCTGCTGGCGGCAAACGTCGAGGTCGGGCGCGAGGCGGCCGCGGCGCGGTCCCTGCCCGTCGAGTTCGTCCAAGCCGACCTGCGCGAGCTGGAGCTCGACGAGGAGTTCGACATCGTCGCCACCGAGAACCTGCGAACCTTCGAGGTGATCGCGCGCTCTCTGCGGCACGGCGGCCGCCACCTCGCGCAGACCCCCAATCGCCTCCACGCCGAAAAGCACATGCCCGTGAAGACGTGGATACTTGGGTCTGAGTCGGTTGAACTGACCGATCACCGCTGGAACGCCAAGAGCAGCCGCCTGGAAGGCACCGCCGCGTCCATATGGTTCGGCGAGATCTTCGAGAAGCTCGATCCGATCCCCTACAGCTCGCGGCTCTACCTCGTCGAGGAACTGCAACAGATCTACGAGTCGCTCGGGATGCGGCTCACCAATACGTTCCGCGGCTCAGGCAAAGCCGGGCGCCCGCGCGATAACCAGTTCGAGATCTTCTGGGAAGCCCGCAAGGAGTAGCATCGCCGTACGAGCGTCTGTGATAACGTACGCTTGTATATGGCGACGGCAAGGCGACATGCACCGGAGGTGGCGGAGGATCCGCGTTGGGAAGCATTTGACTCAGCGGTCATCGGCGCTCGCGTAAAGGCGTTGCGCGAGTCCTCCTCGCTGTCGTTGCGCGATTTGGCCGAACGCAGCGGCGTCAGCGCGCCGATGCTCTCCCAGGTCGAGCGGGGGGAGACGAGCCCCACCTTGACCGTCGCCGCCAGGATCGCCTCGGGGTTGGACCTGCGCCTCTCACAGCTCTTGCGGCTCGACGAGGCTGGGGCGGTGACGATCGTCAGGGCGTCCGAGCGCGGGGGAGGGGGCAACGCACGACGCGGTCATCGCTTCGAGGTGATGACCGCTGCGCAACCCGGTCAGCGCTCCGAACTCTCGCGCCACATGCTCGCGCCGGGCGGCGCCACCGGTGCGCCCGACGATCCACCGATGCACGAGCCCGGCTCGCGCGAGACCGCGCTTGTCGAACATGGCTCGCTTGTGCTGGTCTGCGATGGCCAGCGCTACGAGCTCTTCGAGGGCGATTGCGTTACTTTCGACGCCGACCTTCCACATCATTTTGAGAACTCCACCGACGCTGAGGCTTCCCTTCTGGCCGTCGTCTCGGCGGGATTGCGACGCAGTTAGGAGAGTCATGCCAAAGACGATGTTCGAGAAGGTCTGGGAGGCCCACGAGGTCGCCGATGGGCTGCTGTACATCGACCTGCATCTGGTGCACGAGGTCACGAGCCCGCAGGCTTTCGATGGGCTGCGACTCGCGGGTCGCAAGGTGCGCCGCCCCGACCGGACGTTGGCCACGGCCGATCACAACACGCCCACCGACGGCACGCCCGTCGCGGCGCGCATCAAGGACGAGCTCTCGCGTGTGCAGGTGGAAACCCTGGAGCGCAACTGCGCCGAGTTTGGCGTGCCCGCCTACTCGCTTGGCTCCGACCGCCAGGGGATCGTGCACGTGATCGGCCCGGAGCTGGGCGTCACCCAGCCCGGCATGACGGTCGTCTGCGGCGACTCCCACACCGCTACCCACGGAGCGTTCGGGGCTTTGGCGTTCGGGATCGGCACGAGCGAGGTCGAGCACGTCCTGGCCACCCAGTGCATGGTCCAGCGGCGTCCGCGCTCGATGCGCATCCGCTACGAGGGCGCGCTCGGCTTCGGCGTCAGCGCCAAGGACCTGATCCTCGGCACGATCGGCCAGATCGGCGTCGGCGGCGCCACCGGGCACGTCGTCGAGTACGTGGGGCCCGCGATCGAGGGGCTCTCGATGGAGGGTCGCATGACCGTTTGCAACATGACGATCGAGGCCGGGGGGCGCGCCGGCATGATCGCTCCGGATGAGACGACCTTCGCCTGGTTCGAGCAGGTCCGCCCCGGCGCGCCCTTGGGCGCGGAGCTCCAGGAGGCGATCGCGCAGTGGCGCGAGCTGGCAAGCGACGAGGGCAGCTTCTACGACACCGACATCGTCGTCGACGCCGCGGCCCTCTCGCCACAGGTCACATGGGGCACGAACCCCGGCATGGTCCGCGCGGTCACCGAGCGCGTTCCCTCGCCTGAGGAGTTCGACTCGCCCGCCGACCGCGAGGCGACCGAGCGGGCGCTCGAGTACATGGCGCTCGAGGCCGGCACGCCGATCGAGCAGATCGCCGTCGATCGGGTCTTCATCGGCTCGTGCACCAACTCGCGCATCGGCGACCTGCGCGCCGCAGCCGAGGTTATCCGGGGACGCCGGGTCGCCCCCTCGGTCAACGCAATGGTCGTGCCAGGCTCCCAGCAGGTCAAGGCCCAAGCCGAGGCCGAGGGCCTGGACGAGGTCTTTCGCGCCGCCGGCTTCGACTGGCGCGTCGCCGGCTGCTCGATGTGCCTGGGCATGAACCCCGACATCCTCGCCCCCGGCGAGCGCTGCGCCTCGACCTCCAACCGCAACTTCGAGGGGCGTCAAGGGCGGGGCGGCAGGACCCATCTGGTCTCCCCGCAGATGGCTGCCGCCGCGGCGATCGAGGGGCACTTCACCGACATCCGCGACTGGAGCTGAGCATGGAGCCGATACACACGATCTCGGGCAAGGTCACGCATCTCGACCGCGCCGACGTCGATACCGACCAGATCATGCCCAAGCAGTTCCTCAAGCGCGTCGAGCGCACCGGCTTTGGACAGTTCCTCTTCTACGACTGGGCCAAGGAGCCCGGCTGGGAGTTGCCCTCCAACCCGATCCTCGTCGCCGGGCGCAACTTCGGCTGCGGCTCCTCGCGCGAGCACGCCCCCTGGGGCTTGCAGGACTACGGCTTCCAGGCGATCGTCGCGCCTTCCTTTGCCGACATCTTCTACTCCAACTGCACGAAGATCGGGCTATTGCCGCTCGTCCTCTCCGCGGAGGACTGCCAGTCGCTGGCGCACGCAGGGGAGGGCACGGTCGACCTGGACGCCCAGGAGGTCCGCTTCGCGGGGCGCCAGGTCGCCTTCGAGATCGATCATGAGATCCGCCGCCGGCTGCTCGCCGGTCTCGACGACATCGGTGCCACGCTCGTCCAGGAGGAGTCGATCGCCGCCTACGAGCGCTCGCGCGAGGATCGAGTCCCACCCACGCCTGTCACGACCGCTCTGTAGCGCCACCCGTTACGGTCTCGAGCTCGTCTGGCGCGCTCGCGTCGCTCTACCAAGGAGATACATGACACACCGCATCCTCACGCTTCCCGGCGACGGGATCGGTCCCGAGATCCTCGCACCGGCCCTGGAGGTCCTGCGCGCCGTCGGCGACTTCCAATTCGAGTCTCACCCCTTCGGCGGGGCTTCGATCGACCTGCACGGCACGGCGCTGACCGACGAGACGCTCGCGGCGTGCCGCGACGCCGATGCCGTGCTCCTGGCGGCGGTCGGCGGACCGAAGTGGGACACCACCGACCCGGGCGCTCCGCGTCCCGAGCAGGGCCTGCTCGGGCTGCGCAAGGGGCTCGGCCTGTACGCCAACCTGCGCCCTGTCAAGCCGCTGCCCGCGCTCTATGACGCCTCGCCCCTGCGGCGCGAGCGGATCGAGGGGACCGACCTCTTGGTCGTGCGCGAGCTCACCGGCGGGATCTACTTCGGCCAGAAGACCCGCAGCGACGATTTCGCCTCAGACGTATGCGCCTATTCGCGGGAGGAGATCGAGCGGATCGCTCGCATTGCATTCGGTGCGGCGCGCTCGAAGGTCACGAGCGTAGATAAGGCCAATGTCCTCGAGACCTCACGCCTGTGGCGCGAGGTCGTGGGCGATCTGCACGCGCGCGAGTTTCCCCACATACAGCTCGAGCACATGCTCGTCGACAACGCCGCGATGCAGCTCGTCTCCGCGCCGCGCCACTTCGACACGCTGCTCACCGAGAACATGTTCGGGGACATCCTCTCTGACGAGGCCGCGATGATCACCGGCTCGATCGGGATGCTCCCCAGTGCCTCATTGGGCGCCCCTCCTGCGAGCACTCCCTCAGCTGGGGGCGAAGGGAACCGAGATCTGGTGCGTGGAGGGCTGTTCGAGCCCGTCCACGGCTCTGCGCCAGACATCGCCGGACGTGGCATCGCCAACCCGCTGGCGATGTTTCTCTCCGCCGCGCTCATGCTTCGTCATGGACTGGGCTTGGAAAGCGAGGCCGCGGCTGTAGAATCGGCAGTCGAACGTGCGCTCCAGGACGGGCTGCGCACCCCCGATCTGGGTGGTGAGGCAGGTACCGGGCAGGCGACGCGCGCGGTGCTCGAGCAGCTCTAAACGGGAGACGGCGAATTGGACACAAGCGACCTCATATGGATGAACGGAGAGCTCCTCGCCTGGGAGGACGCAAAGGTCCACGTCCTCACGCACGGACTTCACTACGGCACCGGCGTCTTCGAGGGGATTCGCTGCTACGACACCGAGCTCGGCCCGGCCATTTTCCGCAACGCCGAGCACATGGAGCGGCTGTTGCAGTCCTCGGAGCTCTACTACATGCCCGTGCCCTACACGGCGTCTGAGCTGCAGGCCGCCGCACGCGAACTGGTGGCCGCCAACAACCTGAGCTCCTGCTATATCCGTCCGATCGTCTATCGCGGCTACGGCTCGATGGGCCTGAACCCGATGGACGCGCCGGTGGACGTCACGATCGCCTGCTGGGAGTGGGGGACCTATTTGGGCGAGGAGGGTATGACCAACGGCATCCGCGCCAAGGTCTCCTCGTGGCGGCGCATCTCGCCCGACTCGCTGATCCCGCACGCCAAGGCCTCCGGCCAGTACCTCAACAACGTGCTCGCCAAGGTCGAGTCGATGAAGGCCGGCTATCAAGAGGCAATCCTGCTCGACGATCACGGCCACGTGTGCGAGGGCACCGGCGAGAACATCTACATCGTCGCGGGCGGGGAGATCGTCACGCCCGGCCACCACAACTCGATCCTCGACGGCATCACGCGCCGCTCGATCATGCAGCTCGCCGCGGACCTCGGCTACACCGTGGTCGAGCGCAACATCGCGCGCGCCGAGCTCTACCTGGCCGAAGAGGTCTTCATGTCGGGCACCGCCGCCGAGCTCGTGCCGGTCGTCGAGGTCGATGACCACAAGATCGCCTCCGGCAAGCCGGGCGAGGTAACACGCCTCTTGCAGAGCGCCTTCGACGACGCGATCCACGGTCGCACCGAGCGCTACCGCGAATGGCTGGATTTGGTCAGCGCCTCAGCGCCCAGCACACCGACCCCCACAGGCTGATGAGCCAGATAGAGGTCTATGACGCCACCCTGCGCGACGGCATGGGGGGAGGCGGTATGAGCCTCACCGTCGAGGAGAAGCTGCGCGTGGTGCACGCGCTGGACACGCTCGGCGTGCACATGATCGAGGCTGGCTTCCCGGCGTCGAACCCCAAGGAGCGCGAGCTGTTTGACCTGCTTGCCCGCGAGAGCCTCAAAGTCTCTGAGATCGTGGCCTTCGGCATGACGCGCCGGGTCGACACGCCGGCCTCCAAGGACGAGGGCCTGCGCGTCCTGGCGGACTCCTTCGCGCCCATCTGCACGATCGTCGGCAAGAGCTCACGCATGCAGGTCGAGACGGTTCTGCGCGCCACCTACGAGGACAACATCACGATGATCGGCGAGTCGATCAAATTCCTCGTTGCCCAAGGCAAGCGCGTCGTGTTCGACGCCGAGCACTTCTTCGATGGCTACGCCGCCAACCGCGGCTATGCCGTGGACACCCTGCGGGCCGCCGCCTTCGCCGGCGCCGAGCGCCTCGTACTATGCGACACCAACGGCGGCGCCCTGCCCGGGTACGTGCGCTCGGTCTTTGACTCCGTGCGCTTTGACATGCCCGACATCCCCTTCGGCATACATACCCACGACGATTCCGGCTGCGCGGTGGCCAACACCTTGGTCGCCGTCGAAGCCGGCGCCACGCAGGTACAGGGCACCGTCAACGGTATCGGCGAGCGCACCGGCAACGCCAATCTGCTCACGATCATCGCCGACCTGCAATTGAAGATGGGCCTGGATGTGCTGGCACCAGAGCAGCTCGCGCGCCTGACCGAGACCGCCCACCTGGTCGACGACCTGCTCAACCGCACGCCCGACGCGGCACAGCCCTATGTCGGCAAGCACGCCTTCGCGCACAAGGCCGGCCTGCACAGTGCCGCGGTGCGCGCCGACACCGCCACTTTCGAGCACGTCGATCCCGAGCTCGTGGGCAATGCGCGCGACATGCTCGTCTCAGAGCTCTCCGGACGCGGCACGATCGTCGAGAAGGCGGCCGAGGCCGGCATCGAGCTCGACGCGGAAGCGGCCGCCCGCACGCTGGAGCGCGTCAAGCAGCTCGAGCACGAGGGCTTCCAGTTCGAGGCCGCCGACGGCTCTGTCGAGCTGCTAATGCGCCAGGAGGCTGGCGTGTACGAGCCCTTGTTCGAACTGGACTCCTGGCGGGTGATCGTCGAGAAGAACGTTCGCGGTGAGGTCTTGACGGAGGCGACGATCAAGATCGTCGCCCCGCCCGGGCCAGAGGAGCGGCGCATCCTGTGCACCGCCGAGGGCAACGGGCCTGTCAACGCGCTGGACAACGCCCTGCGCGAGGCGATCGGCGAGATCTATCCGCATCTGCGCGACATCGAGCTCGTCAACTACAAGGTTCGCATCCTCGACGAGGCGAAGGGCACCGGCGCCGTCACGCGCGTTCTGATCGACGCCTCCGATGGGGCTCGGTTGTGGGGTGCGATCGGGGTCTCTGAGAATCTGATCGCCGCTTCCTGGGATGCGCTTGTGGACTCTTTGGAGGTTGGGATCCAGCCGCAGGCACCGGCCCCGTCGACGACGGTTCTTCGCCCGGTGGAGGACTGACTCCTTGGTCCTCGGACGCTTGCTTGCCAAGGCATCCCGCCTGGCAAGGTGTGTCGTCGCCGAGGCCTCGCCTTGAGCGAGGAGGAGGGCTTGCCGCTCGCCAAGCCCGTCGTCGGCGTCCCGGAGGAGCAACTAGTGGCCGAGGTGCTGCGGTCCGGACACCTCTCGCTTGGGCCTCGCGTCATCGAGTTTGAGCGGCTTTTTGCCGAGTTTGTGGGCGCCCGGTTTGCCGCTGCTGTGTCCAGCGGGACCGCGGGCCTGCATCTTGCCCTGCGGGCGGTTGGGGTCGGCGATGGCGACGAGGTGATCACAAGCCCTTTCTCGTTTGTGGCGTCGGCGAACGTGGCGCTGTATGAGCGGGCTCGGCCTGTCTTTGCCGACATCGATCCGGTCACGCTCAATCTCGATCCAGCTGCCGCCGAGGCGGCGATCACCGCGCGCACGCGGGCGCTCTTGCCGGTGCATATCTTCGGCTACCCGGCCGATATGCCCGCCTTCGAGCGGATCGCCGCCCGGCACGGGCTTGGGATCGTGGAGGACGCCTGTGAGGCACTTGGCGCCATCCACGCCGATGGGCGCGCGGTGGGTGCACGCGGAAACCCGGCAGTGTTCGGGTTCTATGCCAACAAGCAGATCACCACGGGGGAGGGGGGGATGGTCACGCTTGGCGATCCCGACATGAAGGCCCGGATCGATTCCGAGCGCAATCAGGGGCGCGCGCCTGACATGGGGTGGCTCGATCATGATCGGCTTGGGTTCAACTACCGGCTGTCGGACATTGCGTGCGCGATTGGGATTGCACAGATGGCTCGACTTAAGGGGCTGCTCAAAGCACGGGCGCTGGTCGCTGGCTACTACCGCGATGCGCTGGCCGGAATCGAGGGGCTCGACTTGCCTTGTGAGGATCAGGGCGGCAACCGGCGCGGCTGGTTCGTGTTCGTGGTCCAGCTCCAGCGCGGGGTCGATCGGGACGGGATCGTGCGCAGGCTTGCTGAGCTGGGGATCCAGAGCAAGCCCTATCTGCCGGCGATCCACCTGATGAGCTTCTATCGGGAGCGCTTCGGGCGTCGGGAGGGCGAGTTCCCTGTGTGCGAGGACGTTGCGGCACGCTCCTTGGCCTTGCCGTTCTATCCGGGGCTTGGCGAGGGGGAGGTCGAGCGGGTAGCGGAGGCACTGCGCTCCGCTTGCGGGCGCTGATTCGGGGCCGTGGTCCGCCGAACGGCCGAATTGCAAGTGGCATGACCGTGACGGACTTGACGTGGCGGACTCAAGGCGCTAACGTGACGGTCATGACGGCCACCCAAGTTGCTGTGCGCGCGTTTGCAGAGGAGCTTGAGCTGCTCGAGCGTCGCGGTGAGTTGGAGCTCGAGGAGCCCGAGCGCGCGGGACGCCGTGGTGCGCTCATCGTCGCGGCTGCGAGTGTATGGGCGCGACACCTGGATGGTTTGCTGGACGCTGAGCAGACGCGCCTGCTGCTGGGGGTCAAGAGCCGCCAGGCGGTGCACGATCTCGTGCGCCGCGGGAGACTCTTGCGTGTGCAGGACAGTGCCGGTCGCGCCTTGTATCCCGCCAACCAGTTCGACGAGCATGGTCGTCCCTTCGCGCTGGTGGGAGATCTGATCGAGTCGTTCGCTCGAGCGGGCGTCTCACAGTGGACGATCGCGTCGTTCCTCTCCTCGCCCCAGCGCGAGCTGGACGGTCAGACGCCGCAGCGCTGGCTGCTCGCCGGCGGTGAGGAGGGGCCTGTGCGCGAGGCCGCGCGGCGCATCGCGGCACGACTCGCCCACTGACGTGCCGGCCCGCCGGTCTGCGCTCGGGTTCCCCCGTGGCGACCCGGCGCGATTTCCTTACCGCGAGACAGGGGCGGAGGCCTCCTGGTATCGGATGCACCGCTGCGAACATGGCGCTTGGTGGTTCTCGAGCGACGGCAGCGGCCGCTTTGACCTGATCTCCCCTGACGGTGCCTGCTACCTCGCAGAGACGCCGCTTGGAGCCCTGATCGAGCACTTCGACGGCATCGATGTCATCCCTCAGCAGGATCTGGAGGAGCGACGCGTCTCGATCCTCGGTCAGGGCAGACCGCTGCGGCTGGCGGACTGCACGAGCTCTCGCGCGAGAAGCTTCGGCGTCGATCTCGCGCTCAGCGCTGGCTCGGACTACACACGCACTCAGCGATTCGCGGCATGGTTTCGCGAGAGCGGCTTCGATGGAGTGCGCTACCTGCTGCGCAACGACCCGACTGCCACGCTGATCGGCATCGCGCTGTTCGGCCCTTGCGGTGGGCAGGACCTGCCGGTCATCTCGACATCGCCCGTCAAGGAAGCCACACTCGACGAAGCCGCTCACACGTTTGGGATTCAGGTGGTTCCGGTGCCATAGTCACGTTGCGTCTTCTCAGATTACGAGGGCGGCAGACCTCGCGGTTCGAGTTGGCCAGTGGGAGTTGGTTGAAGCTCTGGAGGCTGTTCGCATCCTCGACGATGGCTAAGGGCACGGGCCCCGTCGACGACGTTTCTTCGTCCGGCGGGGGACTGACTCTGTTGGTCCTCGGACGCTTGCTTGCCAAGGCCTCCCGCCGGGCGAAGTACGTCGTCGCCGAGGTGGGGATCGCGCAGCTGCAGCGGCTCGAGGGGATGCTCGCGGACCGGGCTCGCATGGCCGGCCTCTACCGGGGGCGCTTGCAGGGATCGAGGGGCTCGAGCTGCCGTGTAAGGATGGGGGCGCCTAGCGGCGAGGGCGGTTGTGTTTGTCGTACAGCTTCCCCGCGGCGTCGACCGCGATCGGGTGGTCCGCGCGCTGGCAGAGTTGGGGGTCCAGAGCAAGCCCTACCTGCCCGCGATCCACCTGATGGCCTTCTACCGCGAGCGCTTCGGCCATCGCGAGGGTGAGTTCCCGGTGTGCGAGGACGTCGCCGCTCGCTCGCTCGCGTTGCCGTTCTTTCCGGGGCTCACGCAGGGGCGGATCGGGCGCGTGACAGAGGCGTTGACCGCGGCGCTCGGCGCCGACAAACAGGCTGGTTCGCCGTCTTCCCGACGCATCCCATTAACT
>Ga0210408_10005393_pt1 | contig 11252 bp, 9 predicted proteins | sample IncBWH4MmetaG_FD_155471 | JGI IMG/M metagenome (GOLD analysis project Ga0210408, IMG submission 155471) | Forest soil microbial communities from Barre Woods Harvard Forest LTER site, Petersham, Massachusetts, United States - Inc-BW-H-4-M | ecosystem: Environmental > Terrestrial > Soil >... | reverse complement strand
TCTCGCCCGCACCCCTCTTCCCGGGTCTCGAGAACCTGGGAAGAGGTGCTGACTCTCTCGAATCAGGTACCTCCTTATAGCACGTTTCTAATAGACAAGGGACGCGCTCCCGCGCAAGCCGCCGTAGATTGTCCGATAACGACATCCGGTGCAGCGCCTCTGATCGTCGATGGTTTCCGGCGCGTCCGGCGCAGCACGTTCGCAGAAGGCGCAATAATGGAAAGGGCCGAATACCATCGCCACTCGCGAGCGCGCATGGCAGAAACGGCAAAAGACGAGTCGAGATATGCAACGCCACGCAACGCCATGCAACACCGGACGCGCCGGAGTGCATCGACCATCGGAGGCGCTGCACCCGACACGATCATCGGACGTGCTGCCGCGGATCGCGCGGGAGCGCGTCCCTACTGTGCCACACGTTCCGAAAACGCGTCGAGGCACGCCTCCGCTCTAGCCACCGGGCGCTAGCCACCAGCCACTAAAAAAGGGGAATCACGTCGACAATCGAGTCCGCAGCAGCTATCTGATCTGGTTCCAGCCGGCAAAGGGCATTTGCCTGAGACAATGCAAACAACGCGTGTGACTCTTGTCTGCCGACGGGCTTGAAAACCCCCTCCTTGTAATCACCTCTCAAATAGTGAGGTCGCCCGCCGCGGTTCACCAGATCCTCGGCTAGGCGCGCTCGACCATGCGGCAATTCCAGCGACGAGCGGCCGCCGAGCTTCCACAGTGCCGGCCGCGCAAAGAGCAGAAAAGTCACAAATGCGGAAACCGGGTTCCCAGGCAACCCGAACACCAGAGTGCGCCCCAATCGCCCGAACATGAACGGTTTGCCGGGCTTGACCGCTACCCTCCAGAGATCCAGCTTGGCGCCGAGTTTTTGCAATGTCGGCTTAACCAAATCCTTCTCACCGACTGAGACGCCACCGGCTACCACGATCACATCGCAATCTCGCGCCAGCTCGAAGCTCTTCAAGTGCGCTTCCTCCGTATCCGGCACAATATCAAAGATCTGTCCAACAGATCCGGAACCGGCAACGAGATCGGCAAGCATTATTCGGTTTGTTTCGTAAATCTCGCCCGGACCGATCGGTTCGCCTTGCGAACGGAGTTCGCTCCCGGTCGCGAGAATCGCAACTCGCGGACGCCGAAAGACTGGCAATTCGCTCAAACCCTGCGAGGCAATCGCGGCAAGTTGCGGTCCCCTGAGGATACTTCCTCCAGATGCTACCTTCTGGCCTTCGCAAAGGTCACCGCCACGTACCCGAATGTTTTCCCCGCGACTGACGCTATCGCGTACGAGGATAACTCCATCGCGCAGGTCGGCATCCTCTTGCATGAGCACGGCATCCGCATGTCGAGGTATCGGCGCGCCAGTATAGATCCGAATCGCCTCGCCTCGGGCGACGCTCAATCCGAGATCCGCCCCAGCGGCTTGCTCTCCACCGACCATGAGCCGTGCGCCTCGAATCGCGTCCTCAGCCCGAACCGCATACCCGTCCATCGTCGAGTTATCGAACCGAGGCAACGCCACGCTGGCAATGACGTCATGGGCAAGAATTCTGTCTCGACATTCCCAAATCGGCATATCTTCGACAGCAGGCGATTGCACCGACTCTAACACGCGTTCCAAAGTCTCTCGTTCGCTCAGGAGCATAGCCAACCAAAACCCAATGTAGCATCGGCTTCCAGCCTGTTTTCTGCGATTAGCGTAAGCGAAGGCTCCAGCCTTTGCCTGTTGGCACGCCATGACGCAAAGGCTGGAGCCTTCGCTTACGCTGGAGAGTTACGCTGCTACGGCGAAACCGTTAAAGTCTGCCTAATTCGCAGATCCCGAGACGACGCGCCAACAGCGATCTCGTATTCTCCAGGATCCGTTCTCCAGTGATCGGCAGCGGAATCGTAGTAGGCAAAGGAGAGCCGATCGAGCCTGAGCGTAACCTCCTTGGATTCGCCTGGCGATAGAAACACTTTCTCAAATCCCTTTAGCTCTCTGACGGGCCGCTCGACTATCGGCTGCGTCGCTTTGACATAAAGTTGCGCCACTTCGCCTCCAGCCCGATCACCAATATTTCGGACCTCGAATGACACTCTCACTTCGTCGCGATTCGGAGATTCACCCTGGTCAATTCGGAGATTGGAATACTCAAATTGGGTGTATGAGAGCCCAAAGCCGAAGGGAAACAAAGGCTCAATCCCAAAGTGATCATATCCTCGGTATCCCACGAATACTCCCTCGTCGTAGCGGACATTTTCGCCACCGGCATCGGAAGGATAAGATTTGAATGCCGGGTTATCGTTTTTTCTCGCTTCAAAAGTCACCGGGAGCTTTGCGGACGGGTTTACGTCACCAAAGAGTATTTTAGCGAGGGCATTACCTCCCTCCTGGCCCGGATACCAGGCGTCCAACAGCGCCGGCACCCGATCCAGCCATCGGTGCATATCGACGTTCCCGCCCGAGTTCAGGATAACGATGGTATGCGGGTTTTTTTCCGCAACTCCACTCACAAGATCGTCCTGCCCGTCCGGGAGTTCGAAAGTGCGATCCATGCCCTCGCCCTCGCTGCCGTTGTCGAATCCAACACAAACAACTGCAGCATCGTAGTTGCGAATCGCGTCCGGAACCCTTAATGACGCCCAACCGAACTGCGCGACGGCACCTCCTCCACCACTATTCTTGTATTCTACCCGTACCCTGTAGATTCGGCCGGCTTCCAAGAACCTTGTGGCGACTTTAGGACGCGCCGCGTGATCGGTCCAATCATCAATGATCAACTCGTCGTTGAGGAAAACTCGGATTCCCGCATCCGCTCTGACACTAAAAACGTGCAAGGAAGAGTCATTCGTCCGTATGACTCCGATCCAGCGGACGGTAAATTGGAGCGGCAAACTACCACGCGAAGGGTTTCCGGTCGCCCAATCGAAGTCGATTCGTTGATCAATTCTATCGAGGATCGGCGCGCCTGATAGAGTCAGGTTCGAAAAATATTGTGCCCGTAACCCGTCCGCAAATTTTCCAGTTGGTTCTTCGTGCTGAAACTGCGAAGTCCCGAAATTGCCGACGCCGACGCCGAAATAATCGACAATCATATCCGGCCCCTTCTTTTTCATAAGGCCGTCAAGCACGCTCACCGCGTAAAATGGAATGACGTAGGAACTACCCCAGCCACTAGGAACGCCGGGATGCGCGTCCGGCCCCAGCACTGCGATCTTTTTGATTCTGGTCTGATCAAATGGCAAAGTCTCTCTCTCATTCTTCAGCAGCACGATCCCCTCCTCGGCGATCTCCAACGCCGTTTTGCCGCTTTCGGGATCATTTTCCAGGATCGATGGATCCCTCTGTGGACGATCGAGAAATCCCATCCTCACGATCATGCGAAGAATTCGACGCACCTTGTCATTGATCTGCTCTTCTGTGATTTCACCGGAACGCAAGGCTCCTAACAAATTTTTCGAGTTCATCCACTCGCCGGCCGGCATTTCCAGGTCTAAGCCACGCCGAGTCGGACCCAATACGCTGCGGGTCGCCCCCCAATCTGACATCAGAACCCCGTCGAATCCCCATTCTCCTTTCAACACGTAATCATTCAGAAACTTGTTCTCCGTGCAGTAAGATCCATTCACCATGTTATATGCATCCATTACCGCACCGACCTTCGCGACTCGAACTGCTGCCTCGAATGCGGGCAGATAGATCTCCCGCAAGGCTCTCTCACTCACCACTACATTGATATTCCGGCGATTAATCTCCTGATTGTTAGCGGCGAAATGTTTCACCGTTGCCACAACTCCCTGACTCTGGACCCCTCGAATGAATGGCACGACCATTTGTGCTGCCAAATATGGATCTTCACCTGCGATATATTCAAAATTCCTTCCACAGAACGGGAGGCGGTTAATGTTTACGCCAGGAGCAAGCAAGACATGAATGCCTCGGGCCCGACAGTCCCGGCCTATCGATTCGCCCTCCATTGCCGCAAGAGCCCGATTCCAACTCGCTGCCAGCGCGATCCCGCCAGGATAACGGGTACTTGGTGTATCTTGCCGGACTCCAAGCGGACCATCCGACATGCGAATCTCCGGCACGCCAAGTCTGGGAATCGGTCGAATTGACATCGCATTGACCCCGCCGATGTAATCCAGCTTCTCCTGCACGGTCATTTGGCCCAAAATCTTTACCACTCGGGCTTCGTCGAATTCCGCAGTCCATCCGTGGGAAACGGTAGAAAGGATGATCAACAGTCCGGTGTTCACCTGCAAGGAGACCGGGAGCAAACCCCATGCGAAACGACCGAGAATGGCGATGGCATCGATGGTCTTCATGAATCGAGTTTACCAACGCCGCCGTACCAAGCAACCGATGGATAGGCAAGAAGCCAAGAACTCGAGCAATCAACGACTCAAGAATGCAAGAACCCGGCGATGCAAACGTCGGCGCGAGGCCGTTGGTTCTTCTTGACTTCTTGAATTCTTGAATGCTTGAGTTTTCGGATGATTGCGTTCTTGAGTGCAGCTGATTTCCTACACCAGATACCAAACCGATAAAACAAGAAACGTAACCCAACGTGAATATAGGGAAGCGAGCAACACGATTTCCATAAATCTTCGATGCCTAATATTTTCCTTTCACGCTAACATTAGGCGGCTGCCGCTCGCCAATTAATAGCACCTAAATCAAGATTAAAACCTTGGGCTAAATCTGGTTCCTTTTCGTAAGCGAAGGCTCCAGCCTTTGCCGGCCTCGTAAGCAAAGACTCCAGCCACGGAAAAAGATTTACAGGACTTCCCTTAAGTTGACGCACAATCGGCGCGACACCTCCGGTGGTTAGTGACGCGCTCCCGCGCGCTCCGGCGTCGCACGTCCAGAGAAGGTGCAAATCTAAAAACATGAAAACTGATGCGAAAGAGCCTCAGCTACGATAGCCGCAAGACCGCGTTCGAAGCAGCAGCAAAACGAAGCGTCGAGACGTGCAGTGCCGGACGCGCGGGAGTGCATCCCTACCGGCGCCGCGGCTCGATCCTACCACCTCTATTGTGCATATCAACGATTCAACTTTAACCAGAATCAAAGGCCTTCTTGTCAGTCCTTTGTTAGAACTCTTCTCGGACAGAAATGTTTTTGAATAGCAAAACAAAAAGTGTAAGCAGCGATAACATGCAGCCTCGGACGCGCGAGCGCATCCCTACCCCCTGCTCAAGCGAGGAAGCCCATCAACCGGCAACGACGGAGCGTCCTCAACCCGACCAACGTCAGCACTCCAAGACTAAACATGGTAAACGAGTCAAGCTCTGGAATAGCCACAAAGGAGTTCATGACACTGATACCGTTGAGCGTACCGATAGAGTTATAGATTTCGGTGATCAGATTGTAAGTGAACAGGTTATTGTTGCCGTCTTACACATACAAAGCGCCCGATTGACCCATAGCCAAAGAAAGGAACGCCGTTTGAGTAACTCCCGGGAGCCGCCCGCCTTGGGTAATCGCTCCTGCTGGGCCGATCTGGTCAACGCCGCCGGGACTTGGGCTATATTGCATTCCGAGCAAGGCGCTCGGCGTTTCCGCGATGCCGGCGATCATCGTACTGCCGGCAAAATTGAAAAGTAAGCTGGAGGAATGCGTTGTGGTGCTATACTGGAACAAGCTGCTGCTAGTCGAAACGTCAAGGAGAGTCGGGCTAACGAAAGCGAGGCCAACAATGTTTGACACACCGATCCCAGACGATTGCAGCGTGGCGTCATATCCGAGAGTATGGTTGACATCCATCACGGTATGCGAGAGGTCGAGCGTATAGAGCGCTCCGCTCTGACTCAACCCGAAGATAGTGGTCCCGTTTGAAGCTATCCTCAGGGAGGTTCCAAGCGCGTTATTTGTTTGCGTGTTGATCACTTCGAAATTATTCAGGACGCTTGCATTTGAGGCGTCGATCAACGCGATACTTGAGCTGTTAGTCGAGCCATAAAACATATCATCGGCACTGGCGTTTAATCCAAGGGCCGACAGAGTCATTAAGACTATTGCTGCACACGTTAGAATCTTCTTCATACGCTCCCGTTCGCTCGGTCTGGGCGGTTGTCCGTCTCTCCGTGAAATTCTGCCCGCCTGACAGCATTTCCCAGTAAATTTCATGCAGCCTCAAATCCTATTTTTTCCTTCTACTGTAAAGGGGAGTATTGTTACAAATCGCCCATATATGGGGAAGCGTGTCGGCGGGGCGGCGTTTGCAAAGCAACATCAACTCCGTTCGAGACACCTCCTGGTCATTTTAGCCGCGTAGAAACCCAAATTCCGAAATTTGGAATCGTCCTCGTCCTCGTCGTCGTGCTCGTCCTCGGTGCATTGGGATTCCGTGACCGCAAAGAGCCCGATGGAACTAATTTGTTCTGTTAGTCTGATTGCGAAACGATCGGGATTCTCGAGGACGACTCCTCAAATTCGGAATTTAGGATAAAAGCAGTCTTACTTCTCCAGACGCCGATACGCCGACACGCTTCCCCGGCGCCACTAGTGGCCGCCGGCCGATCGCCGATTCTTGAGCTCTCGAGGCCGGTCGAAGCGATCTCGACCGCTTCGGAATCTGGCCCTAATCCGTGTAACCGTTAGGATTGGCTTTGTGCCATCGCCATGCGCTTTCGATGATTTCATGCACGCGCGGGAATTGCGACACCCAGCCGAGTTCCTTGCGAATCTTATCGCTGGCCGCAACAAGCACGGCGGGATCGCCGGCACGGCGCGCCCCGATGTCTGCGCGGATTGCTCTACCGGTTATCTCGCGTGCGGTATCAATGACCTCCTTGACCGTGAAGCCTTCACCATTGCCTAGATTGTAAAAGCTGCTGCCACGGTCGAGTGCGCGCAGCGCCAGAATATGCGCCTGTGCGAGATCAATGACGTGGATGTAATCGCGCACGCAAGTCCCGTCACGTGTCGGGTAGTCTTCGCCGAAAATCGTGACCTTCTCGCGCTTGCCGAGCGCGACTTGGAGAACGAGCGGGATCAGGTGAAGCTCCGGGTCGTGATCTTCACCCCTTGCGGGCGTGGCGCCGGCCGCATTGAAGTAGCGCAGGCATGCGAAGCGAAGGCCATAAATTCGGTCGAGCCAGTGGAGCATGCGCTCGAGAATGAATTTCGATTCACCGTATGGGCTGCCCGGGACGATACGCTCGGACTCGTCGATCGGCATCCGCTCGGGCTGGGCAAACAGATTCGCCGTGGAGGATAGGATGATCCGTTTAACTCCGCGCTCGACCATACTCTCGAGCAGATTCAGACCGTTCCTGACATTGTCGCCGAGATATAGAAACGGTTTCTCCATCGACTCGCCAACCAGCGATTTTGCGGCGAAGTGCATCACGGCATCGGGACGATGATCGCTCAGGGCGCCATCAATCTCTGCCCGATTTGAGAGATCGCCTTTCACAAAAGCGGCTGCGGGATGCACCGCCGCACGATGGCCCAGGGAGAGATTGTCGAAGACGATCACCGACTCACCTGCGGCAATCAATAGTTCGACGGCCGCGCTGCCAATGTAGCCGGCTCCGCCGGTGACCAGGATTTTCATGAATTCCTTTCTTTGAAATGAATTTCCGACTGGTTGCGAAGCGTTTGTGCAGCCTGTTCGGCTGTTAGATCACGTTGAGCTTCAGCGAGCATCTCGTAACCAACCATGAATTTTTTCACGGTCGCCGATCGAAGCAGCGGCGGATAGAAATGCCCGTGTAATTGCCAGTGCGAGAAATCAGCGATGCCGTTCGGTGCCGCGTGCCAACCCATTGAGTATGGAAAAGATACTTCAAAGAGATTGTCGTATCGGGTCAGAAGACGCTTGAGAATTTCCGCCAGGCTCGTTCGCTCAGAGTGGTCCAAGTCCGGCAGTCGCGACACCTGTCTCCGAGGGAGAAGCAACGTCTCATACGGCCATGTGGCCCAGTAGGGCAACAGGACGACCCAATGTTCGTTCTGAATCACGATGCGTTCATTTCGTTCCTCTTCGTGCTTCAGATAATCGATGAGCAGGAGCGATCCACGCTCGCGCCAGTGGGCAAGCTGCTGGCGATCTTCTTTGGCCGGTTCGTTGGGAATAAAGTCGCTTGCCCAGATCTGGCCGTGCGGGTGCGGATTTGAGCATCCCATAATCTCGCCTTTATTTTCGAAAATCTGGATCCAACGGTACACCCGGCCTAGTTCTTCGGTTTGCTCAGCCCACACGTCCACAACACTCCGAATGGCTTCCAACGGCATTTCCGGTAAGGTCAGGTCGTGGCGGGGAGAAAAGCAGATCACCCGGCAGGTTCCGGAGACAGGTTGGCTGCGTAAAAGGTCGCCGCCGCTGCCCGAACGTTCTCCATTCGGCAGGATGGCAGCAAAATCGTTGGTGAAAACGTAGGTGGCCGTATATTCGGGGTTTTTCGCGCCCCCAGCGCGTTCGTTGCCCGGGCAAAGGTAGCACTTTGGGTCGTGCGCGGGACGCGCGCCGCGTGCCGTGCTTTCTTGTTTGCCCTGCCAGGGGCGCTCGGTGCGATGAGGAGAAACGAGGATCCAATCGCCTGTCAGGGCGTTGTATCGACGGTGGGGATGCTGATTTTGGTCCATGACTGCGGGCCCTTCCGGTCTAACTCTCGTGATTAGCCTGCATCGCTCACAAATCCTTAGAGATTTATGAGCAATCCAGGCTGTGGCAGCAGCAGAATTGTCCGGCTACGCCGAAAAATTCTGCTGCTTTTTTAAAAAGAAAGTTTCGAACATTTTTCTCAGTTCATTCATTCTAAAATCGCCTCTTAATCTGACGCGTAGCGCCTGCTTAAGAGCGCGCAATGAGCTCGTCGCTTCGGTCTTAGCACGAATTTTGCCGGTTAGGCCGATTTTCCCCCTATTAATCGGGCGCCTTGCGACGCTTTTGTGATGATCGCTTTGCAAGTCGCTCCTGTCTTTTGTCGATAGGCTTCCGAGACCTCGCTCAAGATATCCTGCGCTTTGTCCCTTTCGACCAACCAGATTGTCGAACCGCCAAAACCACCGCCGGTAAGGCGGGCTCCAAGAACACCCTCAATCGTAGCAGCGATTTCTACCAGGGCATCCAAAAACGGAGTGCTATTTTCGAAATTGCGCTTCGAACTTTCGTGCGATTGAAACATGAGTTTGCCGAATTCTTCCATCTGACCACTCGCCAGCGCCACCACACCGGCCAGCACGCGCTCATCCTCGCCGGTGATGTGCAAGGCTCGGGCACGAATCAACGGATCCAACGATGCAGAGGATACCGCTGCCGATGTGACGTCCCGCAAGGCCTTCACGCCGAGTGCTGCAGCCGCGGCCTGACATTGACTTCGGCGCTCGTTGTACTCCCCCCCGACCAATTGATGTGGAACACCCGAATCCACCAGAAGCAGCGCAACACCAGGCGACAGCGGCACCGTTCGAGCAGTGATCGCCCGAAAGTCCAGCACGATCACTTCGCCCTCTTTGCCAAACACCGAAGAGGCCTGGTCTAAGAGACCACAGCGTACGCCCACGAATTGGTTCTCGGCCTTCTGACATAGTTGCGCGAGAGCCATCGGTTCGATGCTCAAGCCGAAAAGCTCCAGCGCGGCCACAGCCGTCGCTACTTCAAAGGCTGCGGAACTGGAGAGACCGGATCCGAGCGGCAGGTTGCTGCTTACCCGGAGCCGCAGACCGCCGATTTCGAATCCAGCTTCACGCAAAATTTTTATTACTCCGATTGGATAATTAGCCCATGATTCCTCTTTGAGCCGTTCCAGATTCTTTAGCGAGACACTGACCTCCCGCCCGTTGGTCTCGGAACTGACCTCGATCACATCAGTATTGAGCTTTTCGGCGCAGACGGTAACTCCAAGATCAATCGCAGCCGCTAACACCAGGCCTTCGTTGTAATCTGTATGATTCCCCAACAACTCAACGCGGCCTGGAGCGAAAGCAACGACACTCTTTTCCATCTCGATTTACCTTTCTGTTTCAGCGCCTAAGTATGTTGCCGTTGGCGCACACACGCCGCGAAGCTTTTAATACTGAGGTAGAACCATTCGTCCAATGTTTTACTAACTATATCTTCGAAATTCGCTGGCTTGAAGTCGAATTCCAAAGCGAAATAAATCGGCATTTGTGCGCGGGCAGCATAGCTTTGGGTCACCGTATGAACGAGCCTGAGACGCCTGCAGCCAACACTCCCTATAACCAGATTGCGGGTCAAAGTGTCGAGCGTCTGGCAGCGATTAGTGACGGCATTTTTGCCGTGGCGATGACGCTGCTGGTGCTTGATCTCCACGACCCGGCGCGGGAAGCCATTCACCGTGAGCAAGACCTCTGGCGCGCACTGTCTGCGATGTTCCCCCAATTCATCGCCTACCTGATGAGCTTCCTCACGCTGGCCATCTTTTGGAACGGCCAGCAGGCACAGTTGAACCGTTTTGCCCATACCAACCGGCACTTGACTTGGATTCATATGGCGTTCCTCTTCGCTGTTTCTGTCATGCCGTTTTCGACGAGGTTGCTGGCGGACTTCATCGACTACCGGACAGCACTCCTGTGCTACTGGGGCAACATATTGCTTCTCGGAGCCGTCCTCTATTGGAGTTGGCGGTATGCGAGCAGAACAGGTTTGGTAAAGGACGACACACCTGCCGAGGTGCGAAAGGCAGTCGAGCGTCGCATCCTGGGGGCCCAGGCGCTTTATGCGCTGGGAGCCTCACTGTGCGTGGCTAACAACTACGCGAGCATCGCGTTCATCGTTCTCGTGCAGCTCAACTTCGCCGTCGCGCCCCGGATTCCCTGGCTGTCCCGCATTTGATGCGTGGCTCTCTGCCAACGGTAAGCCCTTTTTTACCTGCGATCATCTGTGGAATCGGCGTAATCTGCGATTACCTCATTGCTGTCATCCACATCGCTACGGACAGGGACAGGTCAGATGTAGGGCATCCCGGAGAAGAAGCCCTAGTTTCGGCGATTTGATTTGCCGATGCCGTTTGCGACTGGTAGCAACTGTGTTCTTTTTTAAAAAAAATAAAGTCACTCGGGTGGCTCAACGCTACGCTGCGTGCCAGAAAAAATCCGGCATAACTCGCTTCGCTCGGCCTTCGGCACTTATTCCGTTTTTTTCTGGCACTCCGCTAGGGCGTTGAGCGGTTGGGTGACTAGGGCTTTGCAAGGCAAAGTCCTTGTGGTGAGGGGTGTTGGTCGGCTAGCTTGCGGAGCAGGGCATTGAGGCAGATGAGCAGTTTGCGCATCAGCGCCGTCAGAG
>Ga0210408_10005391_pt1 | contig 11253 bp, 7 predicted proteins | sample IncBWH4MmetaG_FD_155471 | JGI IMG/M metagenome (GOLD analysis project Ga0210408, IMG submission 155471) | Forest soil microbial communities from Barre Woods Harvard Forest LTER site, Petersham, Massachusetts, United States - Inc-BW-H-4-M | ecosystem: Environmental > Terrestrial > Soil >... | reverse complement strand
CGGCAAGGGCGCGCGCCCCTTCTAGCAATTGGCTTACTGCGGAAATTCGCATGGAGTCATCTGCATGCCTGCAATCGAGACTCACTGCAGCGGCGCCCGCAACGACGTTTGCCGCGTTTGGCTCTGTCACGATTCTTCCCACGGTCGCTGCCAGTCCTGGGCACTGTTGTGCCAGTCCTTCCACGGCTAAAATCCACTCCGCAGCTGCGGCGAGCGCATCTCTACGCAGATGCATTGGTGTTGTTCCGGCGTGATTGGCATGTCCATTGAACGTAAGAGTTCCGCGTGTCTGCCCTACGATCCCTGTTACGGCGGCGACGCTCAGCCCCGCCGCATCAAGAACGGGTCCCTGCTCAATGTGCACCTCAACAAATCCGCGCGAGTGCGAGTCCGCCACAGCCAGTTCAACTCGTGAGGGATCGAGGCCAAAGTCGCGTATTACCTCCCTAAGACTATTGCCCTCGGCGTCGACCAAATGCAATAGTCCCTCGTCGAAGCACCCTGCGACAGCGCGGCTGCCGAGGAATGGCACGCCAAAACGAACGCCCTCTTCTTCTGAAAATCCGATGATCTCGAGGGGGATATTGAGCCTCATCTCCTGAGCAATGCGTACCCATTCCAGGGCGATCACAACCCCGAGCACTCCATCAAATGCGCCCGCATTCGGGACCGTATCCAAATGCGAACCGATGATGAGCCGGTTTCCACACGATTCCGGTGGCTCCCAGATCCCTCTAAGGTTTCCCACCGCATCGACGCCCACATCCATCCCCAGGCTCTCCATGCGCTCGCGCAGATGGGCGTGTACGCTCCGCATCGGAGGAGTCAGATAGCGACGGGTAGTCCGGCCAGCCTCTTCTGTCATGCTGGCGATTCGCCGACACTCATGGATCACGCGACGCGCTCGATCGCTCATCGACGCACCCACTCCCGGCCTCGCAGGCTACCTTCGAGGCCCTGGACACTATAGACGCGCTCGCCTCGAAGCCAGGTCTCCACGATTCGGCCCCGCAGCCTTTCGCCCAAGTACGGAGAGATCTTGTGACGAAAACCAAGGTCAGTCTCGCTCACGACCCATTCGGGGTCCGGGTCGAAAACGACAAAATCGGCACAGATCCCGATCCGAATCGCCCCTTTGTCTTCGGACATTCCAGCCATTCGCGCCGGAGCCGTTGATAGCCACTCTGCCGCACGCCTCAGACCGTGCACATCTGCCAGACCGCGTTGCCTCATCGCCGTCCAAACCAATGGAAGTGCGAGTCCCAGGCTGGCGATCCCCCCCCAAGCATCATTCCATCGTCCGACTTCTCGTTGTTTCATAGCCGGGACACACGGAGAGTGATCGGTCGCAATCATGTCAATCAAGCCGTCACTCAACGCTTGCCACAATCGTTCGCGATTTGCGGCGCTTCGAATCGGGGGCGCACATTTGTACTCTGTCGCGCCATCTGGAACGTCCTCCGCGACAAACCAAAGATAGTGAGGGCAAGTTTCCACGGTGATCGGAATGCCGCGCCGGCGCGCTTCCCCAAGAAACGGCAATGCCTTTGCGCTCGCGAGGTGCACCACGTGCACTGGCGTCTGAAACTCTTCTGCCAGACCAATCAGCAGAGTAATCGCCTCAACCTCCGCTTCATCCGGCCTCGATGCGAGATAAGTGCTGTATTTCCGCCAGTCCAAGCCAGAGCGGTTGATCGCGTCGCAAGCGAGATCTACGGGGCCGGGCGATTCGGCGTGGGCCAACAATGGCCGCCCCGTCCCGCGTAACCTCTCGAATGCGCTTCGCAGGTCGGATTCGGTGACCCACGGGAATCCATGGATGCCTGAATTGATCATGAAGCACTTGAAACCGGGGACTCCTGCGTCGATCAACGGCTTCAGTTGATGCACATTTCCTCTAACAACCCCGCCCCAGCAAGCCCAATCCACCCAAGCCCGCCCTCCGGCGGCCTTCCGCTTCTCCTCGAGCGCTGTCACCGACGTCGTCTCGGGAATGCAGTTCAGCGGCATGTCGACCAGCGTCGTTACGCCGCCAGCGGCAGCAGCCCGGGTAGCAGTTGCAAAACCCTCCCACTCCGTTCGGCCTGGCTCGTTTATGTGAACGTGTGAATCCACCAACCCTGGGAGAAGAGCGAGATCGCCGAAATCGTGCAGAATCGCTGCTTTTGGAGGATCGTTCCACTCGCTGATCGCTGTGATTCTCTCGTGCTCTACAACGACACTGGCGGGACCAACGCAACTCGGAGTAACCACACGGGTTGAACGGAAGGCGCGGATCATGCTGTGAGTATTCTTACAGCAAGCCACCGGGGAAAGAACCGCCTCCCCATCCTGCCCATCGCGGGCAACGATTCGCGGTGCCAGGTTGAGACAGGTCCTGCTTTGCGGCGTCGTCCTGGGTTCTCGGAATCTGCCGAGTCTGCGTCAGCCTGCATCTAAACCTGCTGAGTTGCAAAGCAGGGGATCTCTGAATTCCGGTTTTGTGAGTTGAGTCCCAGATGTCCGAGGAAAATACCAATCTAAGAGTGCTGGTTGTCGATGACGACATGCGAGTTGCGGATTCGATTGTTCAGATTCTGATGGTGAGGGGTTATGACGCTGTTGGCGCTTATAGTGCAGAAGTGGCCATGAAGATGGCCGAAAAGCTGAATCCCCAAGTAGTCATCTCTGATGTAGTGATGGGCCCGGTGAGCGGGATCGAACTTGCCATCCACATCCGGGAGCACCATCCCGACTGCCGGGTTCTGTTGATTTCGGGCATCACCGCACCCTCCGCACATCCCTCGGGAACAGTCGCGCAGAGCCCTAAGCTCCAATTCATGCCTAAACCCGTGGACCCTGCACGCATCCTCGAATTTGTGGCGGCAGGCACCTGAATACCGTTGTGCACCCGGGACTTTGGGCGCGGCGCACACAGATCAAACACCGTATCGAAACAGTGCCTTAAAGCCGTAATCCATGTGCTGCTGAATGTGGCAGTGGAACAACGCCAGCCCCGGCTGATCGGCCGTGAAATCCACAGCCGCCCGGCCGTAATATGGCACCACAACCGTATCCTTGATCACTCCGGCCGTCTTTTTGCCGTTAATCTCTGCTATTTCCCACAAATGCCGGTGGAGATGCATGGGGTGTGCATCATCAGTGCGATTGCGCATCACAAGCCGGTAACGCACCCCCTGCTCGAGCACAAACTCGCGGTCATGTGGATAGGGCTTGCCATTGACAAGCCACAGGTTGAACTTGCCCGCGCCAGAAGGAATTTTCTCGAACGACAGTTCTAGGGTCCTTTGCGGGGGCGGTGCAGCCGAGGCGCTGGTGCCAAAGATCGTATAGTCCCACCGAGCCTTCGGCGCGTCGATCCAGCGAGGCGTCTGATGTTGTCCGGCATACTCCACAACCACCCCAAGACCAGACTCGCGCGTCATCTTCTCCGTGCCGCCCAGAATCCAGACTCCGGGATTGTTCATCTCGATGATCCCATCCACACGCTCTCCTGCCCCGACGAATACAGAATCCAGCTCCCGTGGAGTCGGGACCGGGTTGCCATCAAGTGCAATCACCTTGATCTTGTGGCCAGCCAGGGCAATACGGCGATTCTCGATCGCGCTGGCATTCAAAAAATGAACGAGCAGCCGCTGACCTTCGCGCACGCGGATCGGTTCACCCGACCCCAGCGCCCGATCGTTGATTGAGTAAGTCGCCGACCCAACTTCAAGACCATCGGGGTCGGTATTGAGCGTCGCCGGCTTTTCCAGCAGCGGTCCATCATGCGTGTCGTCGTCTTCGTCATCCATTGTTGCCGTAAAGAACGGCTCCCAGTCGCGAAGCGCCAGGAATAGTTCCTGGTCGTACTGGCCGGCGTCGTTTCCGACGTCCACATACACAAACCCGAACTGCCCGGTGTACGCCCCCTTATGCAGGTCGTCCATCGCCATCGCATGCGAGTGATACCAGCGGCTGCCAGCGGGACCGGGCGTCAATTCGAACCGGCGCCGCCCATGTGGGGCCACCAAAGGAGTGCCCTCTTCCTCCGTGCCATCGACTTCGGGTGGAATCAGCATGCCGTGCCAGTGCACAAGTTCCGGGGTATCCGTTTCGTTGATCACGTCTACCGTCACGCGTTTCCCCTCGCGCATGCGCAGGACCGGCCCGGGGGCCGTGCCGTTGTAGCCGACGGTGGAGATGATGTGGGACCGGTCGAGTTCTACTGTGACGGGCGCAATGCGAAGCGTGTAGTCCGCCTTGTTTTCGGGGACGAACGCGGCATTCGAGGTCGAATGGCCTTCGGGCGCCAGTTGTCCCGCACCGGCCTGGGCCAGCGCCAAACCGCCGAGTTTGAGGAAACCTCGCCTGTTCACGATCGGCAATGCCTGCATCCTCTCATGGGCGAACCAGCGCCAACAAGGACCCGCGCTAACAACCGGCTTGGCCCTGGGCCCGGACGTCGCTAACCACTGCAACCAACCTCAAGACTCGCCCGTCTAATGGCCAAGCGCACTCCCGGCGTGGAGGTCCCATCGTGAGGCCCAGGCATTTCGCAACGGCGATCGCGGTTGCAGGCTGCTGTGCGGTCGTGTGGGCATTCCAGCGGACTGGCGACTTCGGCTTCGGAAACGACGACTCGCCGGCCAACGTGAAAGCCGAGTTTTACTGGTCACGACTGGCCTACTCCTCCAGAATGGCGAGCATCCAGGGGTATGGCGGCTACGGCCGCCGCGGCTGGTACAACTCCTGGTCGCGCGACTATCCCAAGGCCGACCGCCAGTTCCTAATTGCAATGCATCGCCTCACCCGCATTGATGGACGGCCGACCGAACAGGTGGTCTCGCTCGACTCCGACGAGATCTTCAACTACCCCTGGATCTACGCGGTCCAGGTGGAGAACTGGACCTTCACCGATGCCGAGGCCAAGCGCCTGCGGGAATACCTGCTCAAGGGCGGCTTCCTCATGGTCGACGACTTCCACGGCACCGAAGACTGGGAAAATTTCATGAATGGGATGCGCCAGGTTCTTCCCGACTCGCCTGTCGAAGACCTGCAAAGCGGTGACGAGATATTCCACACTCTCTACGATATCGATGACAAAATGCAGATACCGGGCGAGCAATATGTGTGGAGCGGGCGCACCTATGAGAAAGACGGCTATCAGCCGAAGTGGCGCGCCATCCGCGACAACAAAGGTCGCATTGTCGTTGCTATCTGTCACAATATGCACCTGGGCGACGCCTGGGAATGGGCCGACGACCCCAACTATCCCGAGACGTTTGCATCGATGGCATTTCGTGTGGGGCTGGACTACATCATCTATGGCATGACCCATTAAGCCCCAACACCAACAGAGAGGGCGATGGACCGAACACCAATAATCCGACGCAGGGCTGGAAACGAGAATGTTTCAGTTCCTCTTCAAGTACCCGGGTCCGGTTTTCTCCAAAGGCCGATTCGTGCTGCTCAGCGCGTGGCCCGCATGGTTGCTGCCCGTCTTGATCGTCACCGCTGTCGGTTCGCTGGCGCTGCTCATCCGCTGGCAACTTAATGACGCTGCACCTGCCTTGAGAAGTTGGCGCTCTGTCGTGATCTGGTCCATGCAATCGGCCCTCGTCTCCCTGATCCTCACGTTGCTCTGGCAACCCGCCATGACGGTCAGTGAACTCAGCTCGCAGCAAAACATCATCGCCATCGTCGTTGACGACTCGCGTAGCATGAGCCTGGCAGACGGCAATAGCCGAACCCGCGAAGCCTCGGCGATCGCGGCGCTCCAGGGTGGTCTTTTGTCTGGCCTGCAGCAGCGTTTCCAGACGCGCGTTTACACCGTCGGTCAGGGGCTCCGACGCGTCGATTCCGTAGGTCAGATCGCACCGGTTGAAGCAGCAACCCACCTTGACAGTGGCCTGAAGCAACTCGCAGACGAAACGTCGGATTTGCCGGTCGGCGCAGTGCTTTTGCTCAGCGACGGCGGCCAGAACGCGGCAGGACTCGGCCTTTCCGGCATTGGCTCCGACGCTCTCCAGGAGCTGCGCAACCGGCGCCTTCCGGTGCACACTATCGGCTTCGGCAATCCTGATCCCGCTCGCGACGTCGAGATAGAAGACGTCAGCGTAGCGCCGGCTGCAGTTGTCAACGCGCGCATCACCGCCATGGTGACGCTGACTCAGCACGGCTACATCGGCCGGAAGGCCACCCTCACCGTTCACGACGGCGACAAAACACTGGCGGAGCGCGAAATCACCTTGCAGCCGGATGGGCGCCTCCAGAGTGAGCCGCTCTTCTTCCCCGTGGGTGCGGCCGGTGCCAAGAGCCTCGCATTCGCCGTGACCCCGCTTCCCGGAGAAGAAAGCCAGTCCAATAACTCCATGACACGCCCGCTGCTGGTCAGTGACTCCAAGCGTCGCATCCTTTACATCGAGGGCGAACCCCGCTGGGAGTATAAGTTCATCCGCCGCGCCGAAGACGGTGACCCCACTGTGGAGGTCGTCTCTATGCTGCGCACCAGCGAAAACAAAATCTACCGCCAGGGCTTGAAGAGTCCAGAGGAACTGGCTCAGGGCTTTCCGGTTCGCGCCGAAGATCTCTTCAGCTACTCGGGCATCGTCATCGGCTCCGTGGCCGCCGACTACTTCACTCCCCTGCAACAGGAATTGCTGCGCGAGTACGTTGACCGGCGCGGCGGCGGCGTTCTATTCCTCGGCGGGAGCTCTGCGCTCAGCGACGGCGGCTGGGGCGCGTCAAGCCTGAACGCGCTGCTGCCGACCTTTCTGCCTCAGGGCAACCACAACTTCCGCCGCAACGCCGCCACCGTCGAGCTCACTCCGGCTGGCATCGACTCCCCAATAACGCGTCTCATCGACGACCCGCAGAGGAACAGCGAACGCTGGAGAAAGCTGACCTATCTCGCCGACTACCAGGACCCCGGTTCGCCCAAGCCCGGCGCCACGGAACTGGTTGATACGCATGCCGGCCGTCGCACGCTTCCGTTGCTCATAACCCAGAATTACGGTCACGGGCGGACCGCGATTCTTGCTACAGGCGGCACTTGGCGCTGGCAGATGAGCGAAGCTCTCGGCGATCCCTCGCACGATCTCTTCTGGCAGCAGCTTCTGCGCTGGCTCGTGGGTGAATCACCCGGTCCCGTCACGGCTTCCATGCCGTCGCGGCTCCTTGAAGATGAAGGACGCGTGCAACTCACCGCGCAGGTGCGCAACCCCGCCTTTCAGCCACAATCTGACGCGCACGTGACGGCACACATCGTGGGGCCTGCAAATTCAGACGCGCTCGTCGAGTTGAACCCCTCCCCAGAAACACCAACCGAGTTTCGCGCCGAGTGGACTGCCCAGAAGCCCGGTTCCTATCTCGCTGAGGTGGTCGCCGAGTCCGCAGGCCCGCAGTCGCCGGAGTTGGGCCGTGACGTAGTGACTTTTCAGCGCGAAGATGGTGTCGCCGAGAACTTCCACATCGAGCAGAATAGGCAATTGCTCGAGCAGCTGTCGGCCGCAACCGGCGGCCGCTACTGGCGTTCTTCCGATCTTCGGAATCTCCCCCGCGACATCTCCTACTCTGAGGCCGGCATCTCCGTTCGCTCCACCAAAGAGCTGTGGAACATGCCGGTAGTCTTCGCGCTGTTGCTCGGTCTGCCCATCGGCGAGTGGCTGCTGCGTCGTAAGTGGGGTGTCATTTGAAATATGCGTGGATCCAGACCGCTCTGCTGGCGCTCACCTTGCCGGCGCACGCGGCCACCTATTTCGTCATTGTGGCAGGCCTCGGCGGCGAGCCCGATTACGAGCAGCGCTTCGCCTCCGCCACCAACGATCTCGACCGAATCTTCAAATCGTCAGGTCCCTCCGTCCATGTCGTATCTCTCATCGGCCCGCGAGCAACTGCCGCTCAGGTCACGCAAGCCCTTGAAGCCGTCGCACGCGATGCCAAGCCCGACGACGACTTCGCATTGATCCTCATCGGCCATGGATCCTTCGACGGCGTCGAATACAAGTTCAATCTCGTCGGTCCGGACATGACAGCCGCCCAGATCGCCGCGCTTTGTGACCGAATACCTGCGCGTCGTCAGCTGGTCGTCGACACCACCAGCGCCAGTGGCGGAGCAATTCCCGCCTTCGAGCGGCCTGGACGCGGCATCATAGCCGCCACCAAATCCGGCACGGAAAAAAACGCCACCGTCTTTGCGCGCTACTGGGTAGAAGCCCTTCAGGATCCCGCGGCCGACACCGACAAGAGCGAGTCAGTCAGCGCCATGGAAGCCTTCAGCTACGCCACGCGGAAGACTGCCGCGTTCTATGACGCGCAAAAACGGCTGGCAACAGAGCATGCCGTCTTCAATGACACTGGTCGAGGCGAGCCGGTGCGCGAGGCCGGCAGCGGCCAGGGCACGCTTCTCTCAAGCTTCACTCTCCTGCGCCTGGGTGGGACACCGCAGGCCATCAATGATCCGGCCAAACGTGCGCTGCTCGAGAGAAAGGAAACTCTGGAACAGAAGATCGATAGCCTCAAATATCAAAAAGCCGCGATGGATCCCGCCGACTACAAAAAGCAACTGACTGAAGCGCTCCTCGAGTTGGCCCAGGTACAGGAGGAGCTTGAGAAATGACACGCGCCATTCTGATCCTCGGTCTCGGGCTCGCGTGCGCCGTCTCCGCGAGCGTTGCCGCCCCTGCGGATTGCTGGGTGCTGCGCAAGCACGGACAATCGGCGGAGAGCCGATCGTGTTTCGAAAGGCTCATGCGCAGCCGCGACGCATGGTTCCGCGCCGAAGGCTTCTGGGGCCTCGAGGAATGGGACCAGGCGAACGAGCAGTTTCGTCTCGCCACGCAGCAGGCAGGTGTCGAGCCCGTTGTGAAAGTGCGTTGGGGGCGACTGCTGCACGAACGCTTCAACAGTTCCGAAGCAGCCGACCTCTTCCGCGAAGCGTTAGCCAAAGATCCGTCGAGTGCGGAAGCGTATGTTGGTCTCGCTCTCGTCTCGGCCGACGGATTCGACGGTAAGGCAGCCGGCTATCTTGCCAAGGCCATTGAACTCAATCCGAAATCCGCCGAGCCTCACGAGTTGTTGGCCGATCTTGCGCTTGAAAACGACGAGCGCGAAATGGCGGCGGCCGAGGCCGACAAGGCTATCGCGCTCTCGTACGACGCGCTGGATGCGCTGGCGATTCATGCGGCTCTTGAACTGCTCGCGGATCGGCCTCCTGACGCGTGGTTCGACAAAATCCGGAAAATCAATCCAGGCTCAGGTGAGACCTATGCACGCGTCGCTCGCCAGCTTGAGTTGCACTATCGCTATGAGGACGCAGTCGTCTACTATCGCAAGGCCATCGAGGCCGCCCCGCGCCTTTGGTCGGCGCATTCGGCGCTCGGCGTCGATCTCATGCGTCTCGGTCAGGACGACGAACCTCGCCGGGAGCTCGAGTTGAGTTACAACAACGGTTATCGCGATGCGGCAACGGTGAACAGCCTGCGTCTTCTCGACAGCTATAAGAACTTCGATACCATCCGCGACGACACTACGGTCCTCAAGCTGGATAAGTCCGAGACGGCGTTGCTCGAGCCCTACCTCCAGTCCGAACTCCACGCCATCCTCGCCACGTATCAGAAGAAATACAAAATGACGCTGCCGGCTCCCGTACAGGTCGAGGTCTATCCCAACCACGAAGACTTTGCCGTGCGCACCATGGGCATGCCGGGCCTGGGTGCGCTTGGAGTGACCTTTGGCGAAGTGGTGGCCATGGACAGCCCCTCAGCGCACCGCCCTGGCGATTTCAATTGGGGAGCAACGCTTTGGCATGAGATGAGCCACGTCTACATCCTCACGGCAACTAATCATCGCGTGCCGCGCTGGTTTACTGAGGGCCTGGCAGTGCATGAGGAAGGCGCACACTCTGCGGAATGGCGCGATCGTCTCACTCCAGAAGTGATGGCAGCAATTCGCGACAAGAAACTCCTCCCCGTCACGCGCCTCGATCGCGGCTTTGTCTCTCCGGAATATCCCGCGCAGGTCATTGTCTCGTACTTTCAGGCCGGCGCCATGTGCGATTTCGTCGCTGAAAAATGGGGTGAGCCGAAGCTTCTCGATATGGTCCACTCCTACGCAAAACTGCTCAGCACCTCAGAAGTGGTGCGGCAGAATCTTGGCGTGGCGCCCGAGGATTTCGACAAGCAGTATCTCGCCTGGATCGAAAACAAGTACGGCGCTGAAGCCGCGCACTTCGATCAGTGGCGAGAAAAGCTGAAGGTGCTCATCGCGGCAGCCCAACAAAAGCAATTCGACGCGGTCCTTGCGCAAGGACCCGGCGTCCTGGCGCTCTATCCCGAGTACGTTGATACCAGCAACGTCTATGAACTGATGGCCGATGCCGACAAAGCGAAAGGCGACAAAGCAGCAGAAACCGCGACCCTCCTCGCGTATGAACGTGCCGGCGGTGAGTCGCCCAACTTGCTCAAGCGCTTGGCATCCCTGCAGGAGGACGCCGGCAAGCAAGAGGAAGCCACCGCAACACTCGAACAGCTCATCTATATCTATCCGGTTCATGACGACGACCTGCATCGCCGGCTTGGAGACTTGCTGCTCGCGCAGAAGCACTATGACGGCGCGATCCGGGAATATCGCGCCCTGGTTGCATCCAACCCGGTAGACAAGGCCGGCGCTCAATATGAACTTGCGCAGGCCTACTTCGCCGCCAACGAGAAAGACAAGGCGGAAGAGAGCGTTCTGGCAGCACTCGAAACCGCTCCGGGATATCGCCCGGCGCAAAAGCTCTTGCTCCAGCTGCAGCACCCGCAAATCCCGAAGCAGTAGAGAAAGGAATTCGATGGTTACTTTTTCCGGGTTGGATCAGGACGCGACGTTGCTCCAACAGCGCATCGAGCGCTTTCACTTGGTGCGCGAGCAGATCCTGAAGCAGGTGCACGAGGTCATCGTTGGCCAGCAGGACGTGTTGGACCAGATCCTGATTGCTCTCTTCGTCGGCGGCCATGTCCTCATGACCGGTATGCCCGGCACAGCCAAGACGCTCATGGTGCGCACCATCGCCGATGCGCTCGGCCTCGAGTTCCGCCGCATTCAATTCACGCCCGACCTGATGCCTTCCGACATCACCGGCACCGACATCATCGAAGAAGACCTCGAAACCGGCCACCGTAAATGGACCTTCGTCAAAGGGCCCATCTTCGGCAACATACTTCTGGCCGACGAGATCAATCGCACTCCCCCCAAGACGCAATCCGCGCTCCTTGAGGCCATGCAGGAACA
>Ga0210408_10005390_pt1 | contig 11253 bp, 8 predicted proteins | sample IncBWH4MmetaG_FD_155471 | JGI IMG/M metagenome (GOLD analysis project Ga0210408, IMG submission 155471) | Forest soil microbial communities from Barre Woods Harvard Forest LTER site, Petersham, Massachusetts, United States - Inc-BW-H-4-M | ecosystem: Environmental > Terrestrial > Soil >... | reverse complement strand
ACAGCCCCGTTTTCATGCGGCGCAAACCCAAACTCCGTCGTCACATCAGGATGCCCCCCCGCCTGCAAACTCGACGGCAGCACCCTGAAACTACCCGGCGCAACTTCAAACGAGGACGCCGCCCACGCCGACGAAGACGCGACACAACACACAACAAGGACCACAAGCACGAGACCGCTGAGAAACGCACTTCTCCAAAACACAGGGACACTCATCGATAACTCGCCTTCCTCCCGTTTCTCGCCCCACCAGAAGATGAGCCTTTCCCATGCAAGCCGCGAGCACGCCTTTCGCACGAGCCACGCGCACGCCTGTTATGCGGATACCGCTTGCGACAAGCCTTCAGTATGCTCGCCAGCTTCTGCGCCCGCGTCAAAGGTCCCGGTTTTGCCGTACCGGCCGATGACGCAGCAGCCGACAACAACGGCGGGTTACCCGCACCAGAGAACGCCGCGCTCGCCGGCACACCCGGCGACGGCACCGAAGGCACACCAACACCCTGACAACCCGACGAACATTCCACAACCGGCGCAGACGACGGAAAACCACCATCGACCCGCACATCGTAGATATTCGAGAATTCCGGTGTTGCACCCGGCACAAGCTGCGCCCCACTCAACAAAAACACGTTACGACCATCTTCACTCGCCGCCAGGAACCGCTCCGGCCCCACACCTTCACCCGTCGAAAGCAAATGAGTGCAACCCACCGCCACGTGGCAGAACACACCCGGCGACTCTTCAACCCCAGGCGCCTCCCACTCATACACATCCTCACCATTACCATACCCTTCCCCGGGGTGAGTGATATCTTCTTCGTAAGGTGTCGATTCGTTCGTGTCGCGTGCCACCAGCCGCGCATTCGACTGAAAGAACACCCGCCCACCATCAGAGGACATCGCCAGCGCGCTCGCCGGTTCATCCGGCGCACCACGCGTACCATCAGCGCTCTCAATCTCCGTCATCTGGCCTTTCGCGGGCGCCGCAGCTCCTTCCCCGCATGACACGCACACCACACTCCCGTCCACCGCCGAATACCGATACAGCTGATCACGGCCAGCACCCCGCAATTCGGGTACCAAACCACCGCCGCCCGCCACCAACACCGGAGGCTCGCCGTTGTTGCCCGACGGGAACAAGAAAAACCTGCCGTCCGGCGACACCGACCACGGTTCACCGTTGTAAGTGGGTTGCTGAGGCACCGCGACGAAGCTCGTCTGTTCGCTCACCGTGTCATAACGACAGATCCCGCATTCGCCAGCGAAATACACAGCCCCGCCACCTTCGGCGACAACCACCCCCGAGTTCACAAAAGACCGGCTAGCTTCCGCGACGTTGCCACCGATCAGCTTCAACCGCTCCCCCACGGGACGCGCGACGTCGTACTCATACAGCTTGGGCCCGCTCACGCTTTCGGCAGCCGGCGTCAACGCGGTCAGGGTAGTGAAGAAAACCCGCGAGCCGTCGGCGCTCGCACCATCGAACAACACCACTTCACGCGCAGACGGCGGCACGGTAACGCCCTGCGGTTCAGACACTTCAACCGTTTCCCTACCATCCACACGCATGAACAAAGCAGGTTCAAGACAACCCGGTTTTCTGCGGCTATCGGGACTGCTGAAAACCACCCTCGAGCCGTCGCGCGAGACCGCACCCACGGCTGAGCCCTGAATCCCTTCTCCCTTGGCTCCCAGCTGGGCGCCGCACGGGTTCAGCAGCCGGCCTTCGCTGTCGACGTTAACAAGCGACAAGCGTCCGCCCGCCCACTCATACAGATCACGGTCTCCCGGCTGCGTTTCTTCGGCCACCTCGCGTTCGGGACCGAGCGGCAAAAGCGCGTGATCCCAGGACGAGAACAGCACGTCGCTCATGGCCGGCACCGCCGGCGTGCCCTTGTTCGCCCCCATCAGTTCGGTCTCCTGAAGTTCTTCAAAAGGCTCGTGCAGGCTCGCCACGGGCGCATAGGGACCACCGGCGGGACCCACCCCAAGCGTCTCGTTTTCGTTGGTGAGGACATCGAGCGCGTCGAACGCGGTGTGGGAGAGATCGGGGCTCAGCAAGCGCGCGCTGAAGGCATCTTCCTGCAGCTGCCCAGCCGGCACGAGCGAGCGCATCGACCAACCCCCCGCCCCACGCGAGAACACCGCAGTCGTCCCCTTCACGTGAACATCCGACCCAAGGTACGACCCCTGCGCGTCCAACTCCAGAGCATCACCCGACACAGACGGCTGCACGCTGTCGGAACTCGCAAGAAACGACATGTCCCCTGTACGACCGAGTTCGGGCGGCGTCACGAGCTCGTACGCGCGGCAGTCCGGCAGGCTCGCTGAGCGCCCGGTGCGCACCGCTTCGTTGGGGCAGCCGGCCGCACCAGCCCCCGTTGGCAGCAGAAGCATTGCGATCAACGCACATCCGGCGGCGACTACACGGTGCACCATGCTCATCATTTCTACGTTCATCACCTTTCCCATTGAGCCCATTTGTCGATGCGCGCCCTGGGCGTGGGGCCGCGTACTGGCGCGGCCCCACGGCCAAGTGGCGCTTTGGCGACTAGTGCGCTTCGATTCCTTCCACTCCGGCTTCTTTTTCTTTCTGCGTTGGCTTCAGCAGGATTTGGCCGAGCCATTCGCCCGATTCCGCACCACCGCTCAGCGAGCCGCCGCAGAAGGTTCGTTTCGTCGCTTTAGGTTCGAAGTTCACTCGCTCGCTGACTCCTTCTGAGCTCGAGACGATCACCCCGTGCCCGGTCGCGGCGACGCCGCATGTCAGATGGATAGGCGAAAACAGGAATTCGCATTCCGCAAACAGTTCTGCTTCTCCTCCCCCGCTGTGAGGACCGATTTTGAGCCCCACCGATCCTGGGGCTTGGAAGAAGAGTTCGGTACTCCATGGGAGATTTATAGTTTTGGCCTGTTTGAATTTCGTACAGTCATAGTGTCCTTCTTCGCCGCGTTCCGCTTCGGTGAGTCCTTTGCATTCAGAAAGTTCAAAGTTGCTGATTTCGCCTTTGCTGGCTGACGAGACAGTGCCTTGACCTTTCACCGAGGTTTTGGTCGTACACGAAACCCCGAGGAATGTTTTGCCGCTGATTTCCGTCACGCTGAGTTTAATGTTTTCGACTTCCACCTGCACCGGCGTCGTGGCTTTTTTCCACACTTTGCCTTTCTCGAAATACCATTCCGGTGCAGCCAAAGCGGAGGAGGCGACCACCATGCTCAACACCAGCGCGGCGGCCAAGCCAAACACCAGCCTCACATTTCTAGATCTCATCGCTACACAATCCTTTCATCACAGTCACCCGTCAGGATGATCGGGCGACGCGACGATTTATACGCAACCCCGTTCACCGAATTCAAGATGTAACAGTGAAATCGAGAGCAGTACCCGAAATGTGACTCGTAGGAGCGTCCAGCGCACGCCGAGCGAGCGGCCGCCGCTCCATCCATAAGCTGCTCCAGGTCGCCTTTTCGTTGCGTTCGGGCGTTCATCGCTCGCCGCCTCCACTGTCACCCGACCGCGCATGTGTATGGTTTGTTTGTACGCGCGTGGTGACCCGCTCGACTTCCCCACCACGCGTGGTGAGACACCACGCGTTGGGCTCACCACTGGGCCGATGACCATTACCACCCCGCCCCATTGTCGTCGTGTTGTGGATCAACCCCAGACGCTCAAGACGCGCCAAGAGCTTTGAGATCTGACCCTGGTCCACGACACCGGCCGCGGCCGCCACCTCACGATTACTCGCACCCGCCCGCTCACCGATCGCGGCGAGGACACGCCACGTGCGATACGTCAAACGCATCGGGAGACCATCCAACGGATCGTGCTCGACACCGATGCCATCACGCACAGCCAGACCCCGCACGGACGCCTCCGGCACGGGCAGCGCCCGCTCACGACGCGCCACCGCCGGCCCCAGGTAGGGCAACACGATCATGCCCATCAATTCCCCCAACAAACCCGTGAGCGGCTCCCGCTCACCATGCAACAACCGCGCATAAACGATCCCAAACGCACCACCAACCAAACCCTCCGCGGTCAGGGACGGACACTCCCCGCCACGAGCACCCTCCAGACGACCCGCGTCAAGCGCACGCGCCAACCCCCGCAAAATCTCCTCACGACGCTCAAGAACGCCCCGTGAGCCACGCAGCGCCTGCACCACACACACCCGCGCCAACACCGGCTCGCGATCCAAAAACGACAAGATCGCCCACAACCCACCACGCACCCGCTCACGCCACGACCCCTCCCCCAACCCCGACCCCTCAATCTCAACAGCGATCCGCTGAGCAGCATCCTCCAACACCGCCGCGAAACACTCCTCACGATTAGCGAACAACTCATAAAACGTGCGCCGCGACACACGCGCACGCAACGTGATATGCGACACCGTCGCACCCGCATAACCAAGCTCATCAACCATCCGCGCGGTCGCCGCCAACAACCGCGAACGCTGCATCTCCGCAACCCGCACACGCGAGACCTCACCCCGACGCGCACCAGGACGCGACCTCGCACGCACCACAGCACGAGTCGCAGCCATCACGCAACCCTCCCCACGAAGGGGCTAAGAACTTCAGGCGCTTCGGCGGTCAGACCCGGAGCGCTACCGCAACAAGAGAGAGAGAGAGAGAGAGAGAGAGAGAGATGCATCAGCGCTGCTGACGCATCTACCTACGGACCCATCACAGCCCGCAGCAACCCCCGACACGTATGTCCCGACTGAACTCACGCGAAAACAACTCCCTCACCGAAGCGATCCAGGTCCCTCTCCAAAAGAAACCCTCCATAAGCGCTACAAGGTCGACCACAAAGGAAGACCCAAACCCGATCTATGTCCGACCAGCCACCCCCACGGGTAGCCATGACATAGAAGAACATAGCGTCTACAACACCGCTTGTCAAGTGCGAACTACACAGAGTGCTCAGACCATGCGTACAAGACCCGCCCGGGACGCACCCCGGCTCCGGACCGCCACCCAAGCGCCCCCGCTGTGCCGGCCACTGCGGTGAGCGGCTTGGACCGCAAGCGATGAAACGGCCGGCTGTGGCTCACCCACCCACAGCCCGACCCCGGACCGGACGGACCCGGCTGATACCCTAGCGCACAGGTAGGTATTCAAACGATGATGTTCTCAACCAAGGCCGAGTACGGCGTGCGCGTGATGGTCGAGCTGGCTCGGCGAGCCGGCGACGAGCCCGTTCCGCTGGCGGAGATCGCCGAGCACGACGGCATGCCGCTCGCCTATCTGGAGCACCTCGTCGCGCGGCTGCGCAAGGCCGGCCTGGTCGATTCGCGGCGGGGATCGCGCGGCGGCTACCTGCTCGCGCGCTCCCCTACCGAGATCACGATGGCCGAGGTCGTCGAGGCCCTGGAGGGATCGATCGCGCCGATCGAGTGCATCTCTCAGGCTTCCGACGGCTCGATCGTGTGCTCGCGCGAGTCCGACCCCGGACACGTCTGCCCGACCAAGCTCCTGTGGACGCGCGTGCGTGGCGCGATCGTGCGTACGCTGCGGGACACGACGCTGGCGGACCTCGTGCTCGGGCCGTCCCTCGGCCTCGCCGCCGGACCGCTTTCCGACACGGCGGCCGCGGCATTGCCCACGCTGCCGGCCGCCGCCTCGGCCCGCGCCGCCGCGCTGGCCGACTGACCGACTCTCCATCCAACCCCCGACGACCGGAGCTCGAACGAACGACATGGCCGACCTAGAGATCAGAGACCTGCACGTGCGCATCGAGGAGCGCGAGATCCTGCGCGGCGTCGACCTCGACATCTCGCGTGGCGAGATCCACGCGTTGATGGGCCCAAACGGCTCGGGCAAGTCCACGCTCGCCTCGACCCTGCTCGGCCATCCCGCCTATGAGATCACCGAGGGCACGATCGCGTTCAAGGGCGAGGACATCACCGAGGCCGAGCCTCACGAGCGCGCCCACGCGGGCCTGTTCCTCGCCTTCCAGTACCCCGTCTCGATCCCGGGCGTGTCGGTCGCCAACTTCCTGCGCATGGCCATCAACGCCAAGCGCGAGGAGCCGATCCAGGTGAAGGAGTTCCGCACCCAGCTCCAGCACGCGATCGACCTGCTCGACGTCGACCGCTCGTTCACCTCCCGACACCTCAACGACGGGTTCTCCGGCGGCGAGAAGAAGCGCGCCGAGATCCTGCAGATGGCGATGCTCGCCCCCGACGTCGCGATCCTCGACGAGACCGACTCGGGCCTCGACATCGACGCGCTGCGCACCGTCGCCGAGGGCGTCCAGCGCCTGCACGACGAGCAGGGGCTGGGCGCGCTGATCATCACCCACTACCAGCGCATCCTGCACTACGTGACGCCACAGTTCGTGCACGTCATGATGGACGGGCGCATCGTGCTGCAGGGCGGCGTGGAGCTGGTCGAGCGCCTGGAGCGCGAGGGCTATGACCAGATCCGCCAGGAGGTCGGCGCCGATGTCCGATAGCCGGCGCCACACGGCGTCCTCCCTCGCTCGTGTGTCACGGGTCGAGCGGATGGTTCCCGGTGTGTGTGGTGTGCGTGGGGTGTGTGTCTAGTGTTTGTTGTGCGTGTGGTGTGAGTGTCCAGGCGTTTGCTCCGCCTGGGGGTGCGGGGGTCTTTATCAGCAGTCCGGCGCGTTGCAGGCGTGCGAGCAGTGCTGAGGCTTGGGTGTGGCTCTTGATCCCGACCGCGTCCGCGACCTGACGGTTGCTGGCGCCGGGATGGGAGGCCAGATAGCGCAGGCACGTGCGTGCTCTGTGGGCCCTTGGAGCCAGGACAGGGTCCGGTGGTGGCGAGGGGTTCAGCCCCGGCGGATTGATGGGAGGCGCAGCGCGCAGCTCTTGCGCCAATGCGGCTGATACCGCGATCTCCACTTCCACGCCCTGCTCGTCCAGGTATGGCGCCACCACGACCCCCATCAATGGTCCCAGGAGCGTGACCATCGGCTCGCTCGGCGTGGTGAGGGCGTGCGTCTGCACGATCCCCAGCAGCGTCTCCATCACCCCTACAGCTGCGAGCGGGTGCGACCCCATCCCAGACAGCTCACTCCAAAACCCCACGATCTGCTCGGTCAAGGCCTCTATGTGCCGCGCACGGCGCTCCAGCGCCCACGCACCCGCCGCCAGACACTCCACAAGCCACACCCGCGCCAACTCCGGCCGACGATCAAACAACGACAATAACTCCGCAAGCGCCCCGCGCAGCCCCTCGCGCCAGTCCCCCTTCGCGCGCTCGAACGCCCGCGCGATCAGCGTGCTCACCTGCCGGTAACCATCGTCGATCACCGCCAGGAAACACTCCTCACGGCTGTCAAAGCACTCGTAGAACGAGCGGCGCGAGATCCCCGCCTGCGCGCAGAGGACACCGACCGTGGCGCGGGCGTACCCGCGCTCGCTGACGACCGCGACCATCGCCTCCAGCAGGGCCGCGCGACGTGACTCCAACGCCGAGCCCGTCAGCAAGCGGAGCTCACCCCACCCTACCCCGCGCTCTTCTAGTGGTGTTTGCCGGCAGAGTATTTCTTGCGAGCTTCGTGTTCGCAGCGGGTGCGCTTGCGCTTGCCGTGCTTCTTGCGGCAGGCCTTGAGCGCGTTCTTGAGCTTCTGAGCGCTCGTGAGCGACTTGGGATTCGGGGTGGCCGTGATCGTGCCGGTCTCGGTGGGGAACGCATTGGGAGGGACGGGTAGGAGCGGGAAGCCGGGGTACGGGCTGGTGACCTGGGATACGGCGGATGCGGGACTGGTGGTGAACGCGAGGATGCCGGTGTCGGCTGTGCCGTTGGGGTTTTCGGCGGTGAGCCTGTAGTAGTAGGTGACGCCGGGCTGCAGGTTTTCGAGCTGGACACCGATGGGTTCCGCTTCGGGGCTCGTGCTGTTCCCGGCCGCCTTGGGTTGCAGCCCTTCGGGGTTCGTGGCGAGCTGCAGCGCCCAGCGGGTGGGGAGCCCGCGGGTGTCGAGCGTCGCGGCGATCACGGCGCTGGACTGCGTGATCTGGCCGATCCCCGCACCGGAGAGGACGGGCGGGGTCGCTACGGTCGTGAACGTACGGGCTTCGCCGGTTGTTTGTTGGGGGGTTTTGTCGTTGTTGTTGGTGGCGGTGATGCGGTAGTGGTAGGTCGTGCCGGGTTCGAGGCCTTCCAGGCTCGCTTGGACGGGGATAGGGCTCGTGCCTTCCCCGGCGTCCGTGATTGGGGTCTGACTCGTGAAGGATTCGTCGGTCGAGTACTGGAACTGGTAGGTCGTGTCGTCCTGCGTGGAGTGCCCGGCCGCGTTGGGATTGACGGTCGCGTTGATCGTCGCCGAGCGGGGGGTGATGCCGGTCGCTTCCCCGGTCGCGACGGCGGGCGGGTTCGGGAGCGTCAGGAACGACACCATGGTCCCCTGCGCCGTTTCTTCAAGCGCGTTCGTCGCGATCAAGCAGACAGAGTATTCGGCGTTCGGCTGCAAACCACTCACCGGCGCCGACACTTCAACGTTGTTGCCTTCCGCTTCCGGGAACGGTTCCCCGGGAACAACGAAACCGCTCGCGCATTCACCGCCCGCGCTGTACGCGAAACGATACTTGACCAGTTCGCTGCCCACACCCGGGTTCAGCTCGCCGTTGAACACCGCAGAGGTGCCCGTCACCGACGTCGCCCCCATCGTCACCGGTTCTTCCGGAGCCGCCGCCAACGCCGGGACACTCACAAACCCCAACCCACAAGCCAACACACCCACCACGGCGAGACCCGCCACGAGCACTCTCCTGGACGTCCTCATCGGTGTGTCCCCCCCTTCGTGTGGGTCGCTCGTCGCGCCTTGCGGGCCTTCCTCGCCTTCTTGGCCTTCGGGCAGCCCGTGACCGCTATCGCGGTCGAGCGACGAATCAACGTGTTGTCCTGGCTCACGAATTCCGTCGGCATGCGCAAACCGCCCTTGACCTTGCACAGGTTTGTGTTCGCCGTCAGCGCCGAGAAACGGCCCTGCGGCAGATACAGCTCGAACGAGCCGACCGGCACATCCGGCACCGTCTTGAACGTCGAGCTCGTGATCCCCGCTTTGCTGATGAACGTCGTGCCTTCCAGCTCAACCGTCACGCCGTAGCCCTGCAGCACGATGATCAGCGACGGGAACGCTTCCCCGCCATGGGAGACGAAATACGCCGGCCCAGTCAGCGGCACCGGCAGGATCGGCGTGATCGCCTTCGCGTACCCCACGATCGACGCGGCCGGACACGACGCCGGGTTGGATTCGAACACCTTCGCCAGGCACGCCTGCTGGAGCGTCGTCAACCTGGACGGCAGCTGCTTGGGCAGTTCGACCTTGACCTTGCGGATGTTCGCCTCCGAGCCCTGCGGCAAACTCGGGAACGCCAACTTCACGTCCAAGCTCGCCCCGTTCGCTTTCGAGGTTTTCCCGGTCGTGGCGACCTTGAACGACGGATCGAACTTCAACGCAGCGCAGTTCGTCACCTGGAAATGAGTCGCGACCGAGGCCGTCGCACCCTGCGTGCTCGACAAGCTCCCACCCACCGCCATCGGATCACAGCTCGTCGGGTTGAACATGAACCCTGGCCGGTTTACATCCACATTCACGCTCTTGACCTGCAACGGGATGCCATCCTTGATCGTCGGCAACGCCCCACTGGAGACCGTCAGCTGCGCCGTATGGGGATCCACGTTCACGGCCGCCCTGACGACTTCGCAATCACACGGACCGGTGCCGAGATCGAACGGGCCCGCATGCTCCGAAGCGTCGATCGTCAAACCAAACGGCGCACCGTGATACGGGCCCGTCAGGAACACCTTCCCCGCCGTCGTATACACCGGTTCCGGACCCGGACCAGCCGCGGCGGTCACTTCCCCGATCCTGCTCGATTCAGGACAAGTCCCTTCCGAGGCCTGGGGTTCCGGGCACAACGGCACACCCGACAGGTTCCCCGAGAGGCCCGGCGGCGTCGTCACCGTCAAACCACCCAACTGCCCATCGGCATCCTGACGACCGAACGTCACCCGGAACGTGCTATAGCCACCAGCCTGGTTACTCAAAGTGCTCGCCGCGAACGACGGGCTGAACCGCGGCGCGCCACAGCCCGTGATCGCAAACGGCGCGCTCTGCGTGAGCGCATCGGGCGTAAACGGCGTGCTCCACGGCGTGAAATCAGCGTCCGCGTGATAGTCACCGCACGCGCTGGGGTTCGCGAGCGTCGCCCTCGAACCACCCGTCAAATGCAGTTTCAGTTCGCTGAACGGCAACTCCGGGTTTTCATCGAACACCGTCGTCACCTGCCCCGTCACCGGATCCGCGCTCGCCGTCCCCGGGATCTTCACCAACACCCCATGCCCTTCGAACGTCAAAAACACTTTGAAAGGCGGGCCCGTGATCGGCCCAGACACCGGACCACCCAAATACAACGCACCCTTCAGTTCGCCTGACAGCGCCGGCGTGATCACCGACACGCTCCCCAGCTTCGACCCGTCCGGACACCGCACGGGTTCTTCGCTGCCGAGCCCCAACTGCGCTTCACTACACGTCTGGAGACCAGTAGCCGCCGACGGCGACAAAACAACACCCGCCGGCAGCTTCACAACCGCATCCTTCAAATCCGCCGTCGCCAAGCTTTCCCCACCTTCTGACTGCGGCACCACCAACCGCACTTCATAACCCGACGGCGAACCCGCCGCAGACACTTCCGGCGCCACACTTATCGTCGGTGAGAACCGCAACGCGCCACACCCCGTGAACGGTCCCACCGGCGCCAGCTGCCCCTCCGACCTCGCGCCTTCCCACGATTCCGCGAACACCAGTTCCGCAGACACCGGCCCGCTCGAACACTGCGACGGGTTCACCAAATACGGCACCGCGTTCTCCGCCACAGACACCCCACCACCCTGACAGACTTCTGGTCCTTCGCGGAACTGGAAGCACTGCTGGCCTCGCTGCGCATCATGAGCAGGATCACCCGGCACACCCCACACCGTCAACCTGTCGCTCAGCAGTTCAGGCCCCACCACATCCTTCGCTTCCGCATGGATCCGATAATCAGGGCCCAGCCTGAAAATGATCAAACCGCTAACCACGTGCGAGAAGTTGTAGGCGAACACCGCCACCTGCTTCGGCGTCGGGGTGACGTTGTACAAAGATCCTTTCAACGTCGCGGTTTCATTTTCGGGCGCACCAACCGCCGGCCTGAACCCGAGCGTGAGCGTGAGCGTGCCGACCTGCGACGCCGCGGGACACGGCTCGAGCAACACCTCCGTCGGCGCACACGTCGGCAGGT
>Ga0210408_10005389_pt1 | contig 11253 bp, 14 predicted proteins | sample IncBWH4MmetaG_FD_155471 | JGI IMG/M metagenome (GOLD analysis project Ga0210408, IMG submission 155471) | Forest soil microbial communities from Barre Woods Harvard Forest LTER site, Petersham, Massachusetts, United States - Inc-BW-H-4-M | ecosystem: Environmental > Terrestrial > Soil >... | reverse complement strand
GAAAATATCTATTTTCTTCAATGAGTTATTGCGGCGATAGGGTCGCGGCCGGCTCAAGTCTGCCCGACCAGCGTCGAGCGAAGGGAAATCAGGCGATGTCTTTGCGCCGAATCGAGAGTTGTTCGGGCGCTTCGATGCCCATCTTGACGCGGCGGCCCGAGCCGCCCAGCAACGTGATTTGAATGGGACCATTGGCGAACAGTTGCGCCAGAGTCATGCTCTCGTCCACGCCTTCCGCAGGCTGGATTACGATCGATTCGTCGGCGCGGCGGCTGAGGACCAACATGATCTACGCCCGAGCCAGCGCCCGCAGCGCATTTCCAAAAGTTTTTCCGTGCGGGCCGTAAGTGACCGGCGATGCGCCTCTGACGATGTCCATCAGCTGGCGGATTTGATTCTGACGCACATGGATGATGTATCCGTTGACTTCATTTGCCGTTCGGCAGCACGCCATCAGTTCCATGAGTGCGCGCCAGCGATCGGCCACCGTCTTCGCAAATCCACTCTCGTTGGTGTCGGCCGCATTGCCCGGCACGCCGAGACCGGTCGCCGCGCACAGTGCCCGGCGTTCGCCTTCAAGCCGTTCAATTGTTCCAAGCAGCTGGATTTTCTCGGCGGTTTTATTCTGAACCGCCGCGGGCGCATCGCCGATCAAGGCGCTGCGCTCGTCGGTCAACGTGGCCGACAAAAGACGCGCAACCTCAATCTCGCTATCCAGTAAATCCTCGAGACGGCGGCGCGCTTCTTGATTCATGGCTACTTCAGCCCGCTCTCGAACTGCAAAAGCTTGTCGGCGACTCGGCCCGCGTCGATGTGGTAGGTGCCGCTCTGCACTGCCTGCTTGACGGAGGCCACTTTCGCGGCGTCGACCACGGGGGCCTTCGCCACGGCTTCTTCAATCTTTTGCAGGGAACGAGCCGAGTCGGTCAGCGTGACGTGGTCGCCCGGCTGTCCGGTGGTTGCCGCCGGCGCAACCGCTTCGCCCTGCGGCTTGTCAGCCGCAGCGCCTAGAGCGTTCGAACCCTTGATGGGTGCGAGCGGCTCAGTCGCCGCGTATCCAGTGATTTTGTTGGACACCTCAATATCTCCTCGAGCAAGCCGTAGCCCTTAGCCAGTTTATCGTCAGGGTTTGGATGAACTTTAGCGAATGCCCAAGCTCGACCCTCTGGATCTAAGTTATCGACTGTGACGCGGTTCACTGAAGGGTGCTATTGGAAAATAATTTCCACGACCTGTTCGGACCGCGCAATACCCTCGACGATTTTCCCCGACGACAGATTTTCAACCCTAATTCGTTGATTTATCAGGCCGTCGCTCAAGGCCCGGCCGGCCATGCGGACGCTCATGCCGCCCCGGTCTGCGATCAGGGTGACGGTTTGGCCGCGCTGCACGGCACGGGTTCCCAGCAATTGTTGATTGGTCAGGACGGTCCCGCCCGAGATCGCGCGGCTCGCGGTGAGTCCAACGGCAATATTGGGGTCATTGAGGTAACCCGGCGGCAGCGCCGTGATATCGCGTTGCTCGACGGTCAGGTCCTTGGCCGTCAACACCATGCCGACAACCAGCGCATGGGCTGCGATGACGACCGCCGACGTGCCGACGATTCTGACGGGAACGTACAGATGCCAGTTGGCGCCCGGCCGGCCTTCGCAACGTAATTCAACCAGGATCCGCCCCGGGGCCCGCAGGCCGGGGGCAATGGCGGACTGCACGGCGCTGTCGCAGCGGTGCAGTTGCAAATTGGGCTGGATGGGTCCGACTTGCAGACGTTGCCGATCGGTCGGCTGCGGCAGCAGCGCCGCGGCCGCGGATTTCGCCAGGCTTTCGAGCTGCGCGATGTCTTGAAAATCGGAGCCCAGGGCCGGCGTTGCCGCCAGGCAGGCAAAGAGCAGCAGGCGGCGACATTTTGGCGGTCTATGCGTCATAGAGAAGAATAAGCAAGTCGCGTGCCATTGCCGCCTGCCGTCCAACGCGGCAATTCCTTGCCGCATCCTGCCGGCCGCCGAACAGAACCCGAGGGCCGCGCCCGCCGAAAACCGCACCGCAGCTCATATTGGCCCGGTTTTGACCGCTTGGCACAGCTCTTGCTTAGGCTCTATCGAGGAGTATTTGCAACCATGTTCGACAACATCTTCGGCATCCATGAGCAAGCGCTGCTGCTGCACGGGCAGCGGGTCGGCATATTGGCCAACAATCTCGCCAACGCCGACACGCCCAATTACAAAGCGCGCGACATCGATTTTGCCGCCGTGCTGGGCTCCACCGATGAGCAACTGCCGCTGACGGTGAGCGTTACTCACGCCGCACATATCACGCCGCTCGACGCCGAGTTGCCTTCCGGCGAATTGAAATATCGCAATCCCTATCAAGCCTCCCTCGACGGCAACACGGTCGAAATGCCGGTCGAACAGGCGGCGTTCTCGGAAAACAACGTGCGCTATCAGGCGAGCCTTCAGTTCATCAACGGCCGAATCGCGCAACTGCAGTTGGCCATCACCGGCTAGTAGGATCAACCATGTCACTATTCAATGTATTCAACACCGCGGGCAGCGCCCTGAACGCGGAAACGATTCGGCTCAATACGACGGCGAGCAATCTCGCCAATGCCGAAAGCGTCAACGGCGACCCGAGCAAGGTCTATCGTGCCCGGCATCCGGTGTTCCAGACCATGATGGACGCCTCGCAGCCGAGCTTCGACGGCGGGAGTTCCACGTCCGGCGTGCGCGTGCTTGGCGTCGTGGAGAGCACCGCACCGCCCACGATGCGCTACCAACCCGATCATCCGCTGGCCAACAAGGACGGCTACATCTACATGTCCAACGTCAACTCGATCGAAGAGATGACCAACATGATTTCAGCAAATCGCAGCTTTGCAACCAATGTCGAGGCCATCAACACGGCGCGCGACTTGCTGCTCAAAACCATTTCGATGGGCCGCTAGGAAACCAGGAATTATTTATGCTAGTCAATAATACGCAATCGGCAACCAATCCCACCGTACCGGCAACCAGTGCGGGCAGCACCGCCGCCGGCAATTCTTCCGGCACCGGTACCGGCGGCGCGGCGAGCGTCACCAGCTTGGGCGGGACGGACTTCATGACCCTGTTGTTGGCCCAACTCAAACATCAGGATCCATCGAAGCCGGTCGACAGCAGTGCGTTCCTGTCGCAACTTGCCTCGCTCAGCCAGGTGCAGGGCATCGCGCAACTGAATACCTCGTTCTCCGCGCTGTCGAGCTCCCTGACCTCGAGCCAGGCGCTGCAGGCGTCCTCATTGCTCGGACATCAAGCGCTCGTCGGCAGCTCGACGGCCACACTCGCGGCGAACGGCGCCGCCGTCACGGGCGCGGTGAGCGTGCCGCAGACGACGTCGGCCGTGTTGCTGAACATCTCGAACAGCAGCGGCGTCCTGGTGCAGCAGATCAAACTTGGCGCACAACCGGCGGGTCTTGCGAATTTCTCGTGGAACGGCACGCAGGGCGACGGCTCGCAAGCGCCCGCGGGGCAGTACACGCTGAATGCAGAGGTTGCCGGCGCCGCTTCCGGCACGGCGGCAAGCACTTATGTGAATGGGACCGTGCAGAGCGTCACGATGGGCGCCGGCAAGGCCGGACTCACCTTGAACGTCGCGGGTCTCGGCAGCGTGCCCTTCAGCAGCGTCCAACAAATTTCAAATTAACTAGTTCAGGAGTACACACATGTCAAGTTTCAGCATCGCCCTCTCGGGATTGACCGCATCCAGCTCGAACCTGGATATCACCGCGAACGACATCGCCAATGCGAACACGGTGGGTTTCAAAGGATCGCGCGCGGAGTTCGCCGATGTTTACGCCTCCGGCGCAGTGAATCTCAACACGTCGGTCACGGGTGAAGGTGTACGGCTGGCGACCAGCGCCCAGCAGTTCACGCAGGGCAACATCTCCACGTCGTCCTCGAATCTCGACCTGGCGATCAGCGGCGACGGCTTTTACACCCTGAAGGGCGCAAACGGCGTCGTGTATTCCCGCAACGGCCAGTTCGCGGAAGACTCGAAGGGCAATGTGGTGAGTTCAACGGGACAGGCATTGCAGGTGTACCCGCCCTTGGTCAATGGCGGCTTCAACACCGGTGCCCTGAGCAATTTGAACCTGCAGACGGCGCAAAGCGCCCCGCAGGCGACCACCACCGGAACGGTCATCCTGAATCTGCCGGCGGGCTCCCCCGTGCCCGTCGTGGCGCCGTTCAATCCGAATAATTCCTTGACTTACAACCAGTCGACGTCGACCACGGTGTATGACTCGCTCGGTCAATCCTATCCGGCGACGATGTTCTTTTCTCAGACCGCGGTGCCCAATGTATGGTCGGTCAACATGACCGTGAACGGCACGACCGTCGGCGCGGCGCAAAATCTGACCTTCTCGAATACCGGTGCGCAGACTCTGCCGGTGGGCGGCGGCTTGACCTTTGCCCCGTTCGCCCCGCCGGATGGCGCGCAGGCCATGAGCATGGCTTTCAACTTCGGTCAGACCACGAATTACGGCGGCAGCTTCGGCGTGACATCCATCACCCAGAACGGCTTTGCAACCGGCCAGTTGAGCACGGTGGCCATCGATACCTCGGGCATCGTCTCCGCCGTCTACACCAACGGCCGCTCCACGCAGTTGGGGCAGCTGGCCATGGCGAATTTCCCCAATCCGCAGGGCCTGAAGCAGTTGGGTGACACAGATTGGTCGGAGACGTTTACCTCCGGCAACGTCGTGCAGGGTACCGCCAATTCGGCCGGGTTCGGCAGCATTCAATCGGGCGCTCTGGAAAGTTCGAATGTCGATCTGACCACGGAATTGGTCAACATGATCACGGCCCAACGCTCGTTCGATGCGAACGCTCAGGTCATCACGGCGGCCAATGCAGAATCCCAGACCGTCATCCAAGTCGCTTCGCACGGCTAATTAGGACACTGAATCATGGATAGAGGACTCTTCGTAGCGATGACCGGCGCCAAGCAAATCATGCAGGCGCAGGCCGTCAACAACCACAACATCGCGAACACCAGTACCACCGGCTTTCGCGCGGACTCGGTATCGTTCACGAGCGAGCCCATCTATGGCCCGGGCTTTGCAACCCGGGTCAATGCGGTGGCGGGCGACGCCGGCACCGACTTCTCGAGCGGCGTCATGACCAGCACCAGCCGCCCGCTCGACATCGCGGTCAACGGCAAGGGCTTCATTGCGGTTCAGGGCGCGGATGGCAAAGAGGCCTATACACGTGCCGGCGATCTGCGGGTGCTGGAATCCGGAGCGGTCACCACCGCCACCGGATTGCCGGTGATGTCGGAGTCCGGCCCCTTGAACATTCCTCCCTCGACTCAGGTGACCATCGGCAGCGACGGCACCGTATCGGTGGTTCCGCTGGGATTGAGTCCGGCGGCTCAAAGCCAGGTCGATCGCATCAAGCTGGTCAATCCACCCCTCAAGGATCTACAGAAGGGAGTGGACGGCTTGCTGCACTTGAAGAGCGGCGGCAAGGCCGCGAGGGATGAAACGGTGACCGTGAGCTCCGGCGTGCTGGAGTCGAGCAATGTCAACGCCGCGCAATCCCTGGTCAACATGATCCAATTGCAGCGCTTGTACGAATTTCAGATCAAGAGCATCAACTCCGCCGATACCGACGAACAGAGCGCCGAGCGCCTGATGTTGACCGCGTAATATCAAAGGACATAACTCATGAATCTCGCACTATGGGCCGCAAAAACCGGCCTCGACGCGCAAAACACCCAGATGGCGGTGATTGCCAACAACCTTGCCAACAGCAACACCACGGGCTTCAAAGCCGATCGGGCCGCGTTCCAGGACCTCATGTATCAGAACGTGCAGCAGGTCGGCGCGCAGAGCACGCAGAATACCCAGTATTCGACCGGCCTTTCCCTCGGAACCGGCGTGAAAATCGCGGCCACGGAAAAGAACTACGCTCAGGGCAGCGTTCTGCAAACCGGCGGCACTCTGGATATGTCGGTCACGGGACACGGATTGTTTCAGATCACCATGCCGGACGGCACCCTTGCCTACACCCGCGATGGAACCTTCTCGCTGGATTCGCAAGGCAACGTCGTGAACTCGACCGGGTATCCGCTATCGCCCGCGATCACCATTCCCATTACCGCGCAGGCGGTCACGATCGGCAGCGACGGCACCGTATCGGTGACGGCGCCGGGCGCGCCCAAACCGACCACCGTCGGCCAGATTCAATTGGCGACTTTCATCAATGTGGAAGGCCTGCAGGCGGTCGGCAACAATCTGGTGGTGGAGTCGGCGTCGAGTGGCGCCCCGCAGGTCGGTACGCCCGGCACCAACGGGCTCGGCACATTGCAGCAGGGTGCGCTCGAGACCTCCAACGTGAACACGGTGACGGAATTGGTCAACATGATCACCTGTCAGCGCGCCTATGAAATGAATTCCAAGGCCATCAGCACCACCGACCAGATGCTGCAATTCCTGACGACGAATCTGGCATGACGCGCAATACTCCTTTTAGGCTTTTGGTCGGCGTTGTACTGTCGAGCGCGCTGCTCACGGCTTGCGGCTTGTTGCCGGCGAAGTCGCCCAAGCCGGATCCTGTCGCCGCGCGCGTCTTGCCGCCGCCCACGCCGCGCACCGACGGGGCGATCTACCAGGCGGGCCAGCAAATGGAGCTGTTTGCGGACCTCAAGGCGCGCCGAGTCGGCGACGTGCTGACCATTGTCTTGAACGAATCGACCCATGCCGCCAAAACCGCGATTACCAAGACCGCGAAGACGACGTCGGTGGTGAACTCGGCACCCACGCTATTCGGGCAAAGCCTGACGATCAAAGGCAAGCCCATCCTCTCCAACACGCTGAATGGCGCGGATAGTTTCGACGGCGAAGGCTCCAGCGCGCAGAGCAACAGCCTGGCCGGCAGTCTGACCGTGACGGTGATGGACGTGCAGGCCAACGGCAATCTGTTGGTGCAGGGTGACAAGACCCTGAAGCTCAACCAAGGCGAAGAATACGTGCGTATCTCAGGCGTGGTGCGGCCGGCGGACATTGCCGGCAACAACACCGTGACCTCCGACAAGCTTGCCGACGCGCGCATCAGCTACTCTGGCAAGGGAGTCGTCGACAGTTCCAATCGCGTCGGTTGGCTGGCGCGGTTCTTCAACTCTCCGTTTGCCCCGTTCTGAGGCTGGACCTTTCAACATGTTCATCAGGCTCTGCACAATAACGCTTCTGCTGCTGACCGCCTCGTTCGCGCGGGCCGAACGCATCAAGGACATGGCGCAGGTCCAGGGAGTGCGCACCAACCAGCTGATTGGCTACGGGCTGGTGGTCGGCTTGACCGGCACCGGCGACCAGACCAGTCAAGCGCCTTTTACCGTGCAATCCCTGACGAATATGCTGGCCCAGCTCGGGGTCACGGTGCCTCCGAACGTGACTCCTCAGCTCAAGAACGTGGCGGCCGTGTCCGTCCATGCGGTCCTGCCGGCCTTCATCAAACCCGGTCAAACCATCGACATCACCGTCAATTCCATTGCGAATGCCAAGAGCCTGCGCGGCGGTTCCCTGCTGGTGACGCCCTTGCACGGACTCGACGGCCAGATCTACGCGATCGCGCAAGGCAATCTCATCGTCAGCGGTTTCGGCGTCGAGGCCAACGACGGCTCGAAGCTGACCGTCAATGTGCCGAGTTCCGGCCGGATTCCCAACGGCGCCACGGTCGAACGGGCGGTTCCCTCGCAGCTCGCGCAGGGCGATTCGATCATTCTCAACCTCAACGATCCGGACTTCACGACGGCCACGCGATTGGTGGAGAGCCTGAACAAAGGGGTCGGCGAAGGTTTTGCCACCATGATCGACGGCGCTTCCATCCGAGTGCGTGCGCCCCAGGACATCACCCAGCGGGTGGCTTTCCTGTCTCTGGTCGAGAATCTGCAGGTTGAACCCGCCAGCGCGCCGGCTCGCGTGATCATCAACTCGCGTACCGGCACGGTGGTGATCAGCAGCAATGTCACGGTGAGCCCGGCCGCCGTATCGCACGGTTCACTGTCGGTCACGATCAAAGAAGAGCAGAGCGTCAGTCAGCCTGCGCCGTTCTCCACAGTCGCTCAAGCCACGGTCGTCACCAATTCGACGATCAAGGTCGATGAAGGCTCCAAGCGGATGTTTCTGTTCAAACCCGGCGTGGAACTGGAACAGATCGTCCGTGCGGTCAACGAAGTGGGCGCGGCTCCCGGCGATCTGGTAGCGATACTCGAAGCCCTCAGGGAAGCCGGCGCACTGCAGGCCGAGCTGATCGTGATCTGAATGAGCAATTCACTGCTGCCCGCCGCGCCCATGCCGATGGCCACATCGACCGCCAACACCTACACCGATGTCAACGGACTCGCCGCGCTGAAGAAGGATTCCAGTTCGCCGCAGGCCCTGCACGCGGTCGCGCAGCAAGTCGACGCGCTGTTCCTGCAAATGATGCTCAAGAGCATGCGGGACGCCGGCGCCGATCAGGGCGGTACGGACAGCAATGAGATGGGCATGTATCAAGACATGTTCGATAAACAGATCGCGCTCACCTTGAGCCAGCACCAGGGCCTTGGATTGGGCTCGCTGTTGACGCGCCAGTTATCCTCCGCGGCGGCGCCCGCGTCGGCGCCCGGAGCATCGGCGGCGCCGAAGCCGGTCCCCGCAGGCGCGAGCGCCGCCGGCGCGGTGCAGCCGGCGCCTGCCACTGCACCCTCGACCAGCATGCTGCAGACCGCAAGCGAATTCGTGAGCCAGATGTTGCCCACCATTACCCGTGCCGCCAAAAGCCTGGGTGTGAGTCCGTTGGGCATGCTGGCGCAGGCGGCCCTTGAAACCGGCTGGGGGACGCGCATGGCGCGCACCGCCGAGGGCGCGCCGAGCCTGAACCTGTTCGGTATCAAGGCGGATGACAATTGGGAGGGCGCGCGCGCCGCCGCCAACACCGTCGAATTCAGCGCCGGCGTGGCGACTCAGCGACATACGGCGTTTCGCGCCTACGGCTCGATCGAGGAGAGCGTCAGCGACTTCGCGAATTTGCTGAAAGGCTCGCCAAGGTATCGTCAGACAGTTGCGGCCGGCGGCAATGCTCAGGCCTATGTCAACAGCATCGGCCAATCCGGTTATGCCACCGATCCGCAATACTCCCATAAGTTAAATGAAATTTTGAACGGCGGCACACTGCGCATGGCGCTCATTGCCGGCAGTGCGAAACTTTAGAAATGTGAGCGAGTGCCGATAAACCCAAGATCGGCTGATCCGTAGGATCGCGCGGCCCGGAGAAAGATCGTGTCAGATGTGTTTGGAATCACCATTTCAGCCCTGCAGGCGTTTCGAACGGCCCTTTCGGTCACCAGCAACAACATTGCCAATGCGAACACGCCCGGCTATGCCAAGGAAACCGCCGAGCTGACCAACGCAATGCCGCAATCCGCGGGCAGCGCGCCGATCGGCGCGGGGGTCCAGGTCGCCCAGATCAGCCGCGCCTTCAATCAGTTGAGCGCCAATCAGCTGAACTCTTCGCAAAGCTCGCTGGGCCAGCTCAACAGTCTGCAAAGTTATACCAACCAGATCGACAATATCGTCGGCACGACGGCCGGCGGCTTGAGTACGGCTCTGCAGAATTATTACGGCGCCTGGTCGACGGTGGCGAACAATCCGACCTCGGCCGCCGCTCGCCAGGCCCTGCTCACGCAGGCCCAGGGCGTCGCGACCGCCTTTCAAACCACCAGCGGCCAATTGCAAGGCCTGAATACCCGCATCAACTCGGGCATCACGGCGGATGTGACTCAGATCAATTCGATCGCCTCATCCATCGCGAGCCTGAACCAGCAGATCAGCGTGGGTACGGCAAACGCCGGCGGTCAACCTCCCAACGATTTGATCGACCAGCGCGACCAACTCGTCTCCAACCTATCGAAGTTGGTGGGCATTTCGACGACCACGGAAAAATCCGGGGCCGTCAATGTCTTCGTCGGCAACGGCCAGGCTTTGGTGTTGAATACCACCGCCACGCCATTGACCACCACACCCAATCAGTTCAATGCCTCGCAGCTGGAAGTGTCGACGACGGCCAACGCCAAAAATCCGATCAGCAGTCAAATCACGTCGGGCGACTTGGGCGGTCTATTGACCGCGCGCACCCAGGCGGTCGAGCCGGCCCTCAACCAATTGGGTCAAATCGCCATTGCTTTGAGCCAGTCCGCGAATACGCAGCAAAACGTAGGCATGGATTTCACCGGCGCGCTCGGTGCGAATTTGTTTTCCGTGGGCGGACCTACCACCGCCTCATCCTCGGCCAACACCGACAACATCACTGCCACGGCCAGCATCGCCAATGTGGGTGCGTTGACCACGAACAACTACCTGCTGAGATATCAGGGCGGCGCCTATAGCCTGACCAACGCGGCCACCGGCAGCGCCGTCGCCTTTACCGGCAACGGCACCGCCGGCAATCCCCTCGTGGCCGACGGACTGTCGATCGTGCTGTCGGCAACCCCCGCGTCGGGCGACCAATTTCTGATTCAACCCACCGCGCAGGGCGCCGGATCGTTCAATGTCGCATTGACCAGCACGTCGCAGCTTGCGGCGGCCGGGGCGATCCGCACCAGCGCGGCCAACAGCAATTCCGGCAGCGCCACGATCAGCGGCGGTACGGTGGTGACTGCGTCGAACCCGAATCTGCTCAACGCCACGACCATCCAATTCACCAGCGCGACGACCTATTCGATCAACGGCGCGGGAAGCTTTGCGTACGCCTCCGCAAGCAATATCGCGCTGAACGGTTGGCAACTCCAGATCACGGGCGCGCCGGCCGCCGGCGATGTTTTTACCGTGCAAGGCAATACAGCCGGCAGCGGGGACAATCGCAATGCGCTGGCCAGCGCCAATCAGCAAACGCAGGGGGTGCTGTCGAACGGCGCGATCAGCGTCAATTCCGCGGTCAGCGCATTGATCACCGGCATCGGCGGCCAGGCGCAACAGGTCAATACCGCGCAGAGCGCCCAAACGGCGGTCAACAGCCAGGCGCTGCAAAACGTTCAGTCGATTTCCGGAGTCGATCTGGATGAGGAAGCCGCAAACCTGCTGCAGTGGCAGCAGGCCTATCAAGCCGCGGCTCAAGCGTTGACCATCGCGAACAGCACGTTCACTTTCTTCATGGACTCGATCAACGGTACGTACTCGTAGGATCAATCGACATGCGCGTCACTCAAAGTCTGAATCAAACGCAATTCCTCACCGCGCTG
>Ga0210408_10005387_pt1 | contig 11254 bp, 6 predicted proteins | sample IncBWH4MmetaG_FD_155471 | JGI IMG/M metagenome (GOLD analysis project Ga0210408, IMG submission 155471) | Forest soil microbial communities from Barre Woods Harvard Forest LTER site, Petersham, Massachusetts, United States - Inc-BW-H-4-M | ecosystem: Environmental > Terrestrial > Soil >... | reverse complement strand
CCAGCTCGCCCGCCCTGTCGCGTCCACGACGACCCGGGCGGAGAACGGTCCGGCGCCGGTCAGCACGCGAATCTCGTTCTCCTGCGCCAGTTGCACCCGATCGACCGCGCAGGGCTGGCACACCTCGACGCCGTGCTCATGCGCATAATCGAGCAGGAGCTGGTCGAACGCGGTCCGTGAGACCTGGAACCCCTGCCATGCGCCATCCTGGTCGGTGCCGTAGGGCTGGAACTGCCTCCGGCCACCCCAGCTGAGCCAAATACCGGAATGGCGCGCGCCGACAGTGGCCTGAAACCGGTCGGCGAAGCCGAGCTGGCGCAGCAGAGGCTCGATGCCCGGATGCAGTGTCTCGCCCGGACGGTTCCCCGACAAGACAGCCCGCTCGAACAGGTGCACGCGCAACCCGCGCTGGACGCAGGCGATTGCCGTGGCGGCGCCCGCCGGACCGCCGCCCGCGATGATTACGTCGGTATCGAGTCGTCCAGCTGCCAAGTGCCGCGGCGATTCAGAATGACAACCGGGCCGTGGTAAAAGCAGGATTTCCTCGAGTACTTCCACAAAGGATGACAGCCTTATCGGTGGACCGGTTGTTTAGCTGGCGCAGCAATCGTGGCAAGACGGCGAGGGTTAAGCGTCTCTCGCCTTTCGACGAACCAGGTGCTGCAAGTAAAGGCGGACAGACCGCACGACATCGTAGTGGCCGCTGGCGCCGACGCTTATGCAGCGCGTGTCAGGTCCGGCGTCCCGAGGATCAAATCCCGGACGGCTTCGAAATAGCGCACATAACCCGTACAGCGGCAGATGTGGCTTTCCAGTGCAGCTCCCACCGTTTCCTCAACCTTCTCGCGCGGAACGGGCTGACGCTTCAATTGCTCCAGCAGCACGGTCGCGGCATTGACGAAGCCGGGCGTGCAATAGCCGCATTGGAAGCTGAAATGATCGAGAAAGACCTGCTGCACCGGCGACGGTGCGATCTCCCCGTCCGCGTTGCGCTGGGCTATGCCTTCGATGGTGCGAATGCGCTTGCCATCGAAGAAGTGCGCGTCGGTGATGCAGCTCGGCATCTCCACGCTCGTGTGATCGTCCTTGTCCCAGATCACCACGCAAGCATGGCAAATGCCTTCGCCGCAGCCGAGCCGCGAGCCGGTGAGGCCCAGCATCTCGTGCAGCACGTCAATCATCATGATGCCGACCGGCACGTCCAACGGACCGTGCGTCATGTCGTTCACGGTGACTGTCAGGGGACGCGTCGGAATGCTCATGACAGTACCTTTCGAATGTTCTCGGCCGTCACCGGCGTTTCTCGGAAGCGGTGCCCGGTCGCATGGGCGACCGCGTTAACGAGGGCGGGTATGATCGGGATCATTGTCACCTCGGCCATGCCCTTCGGCGGATCGGTTTCCGATAGTGCCGGCAGCACCTCTGCAGTCTGCCGCCACACTGCTACGTCGCTAGCGCGCGGTAAGTAATAGCGGTCGAAGTTCCAGGTGCCGTTGCCGGGTCCGTCCTCGTAGAGCGGCAAATACTCGTAGAGTGAGTGGCCGATACCCATGGCTGCGCCGCCCTGGATCTGGCCGGAGACGAGTTCAGGCACGAGCTGGTTGCCACATTCCACGATGGTGTGGTGCGTGAGCAGGTTCACCTTGCCGCTTGCTTTGTCGACGACGATCTCCGCCAGCGCGCCTACGGCGCTGTAATACGTAACCTTCGCATTGTTGCGCCGCACCGATGGGTAAAAGATTTCGGTACGGTCCAACATCCGATATCCGCCCGGTGTCGTCGCCTGGCCGCCGGTGCCAAGCCGGATGGATAGCCCGTCGATCGGCGTGCTCTCGGTCTCGCCGTTGATCAGGAAACTCGCTTCCGCCCATTGCCAACGGTTGAAAGTGTGAACCACCACGCCGGTGACCAGCCCGCGCGCATGGGCTTCTCTTGTCAGCTGAGCCAACGGAAGAGGCTGTAATCCACCCGCGGTCAGATGTCCGTCCACCCAGCGGGCATCCGCTTCGCGGACGACCAGCGGCGCGGCCTGACCACCGCCGATGCCACGCTGCCAGATCGCCAGCGCCGCCGGCCATAGCCCATGGCGGAACACAATCCGTGCCGCCTCCCGTGTCGCGTGCGCGAAGTAGTAGGCCGAGTTGCTGGCACTGGACTCAGAGGCGTAGTTGGGACTCCAGCGCGGATTCCTGGCCAGCCGGTCCTGTTCCGTCTGTTCCATCGTGTAGGGATCACCGCTGGTTTCCACGATGAGGTCGGGCCAGTCGGTGACGGGCATCTGCACTTTATCCGCCGGACGGCCGAGCCAGAGGACCACCGCAACGGCCTGGCCTGAAGATGCTCCGGTACCGATCTCGGTGCCGCTATGAGCAAGGGTGATGCGACCCTCTGGCGAGAGTTCGACCTTGGCCAGCGCAGCTTCGTCGCCATGGCCGAAATCCTTCTGCACGCAACCAAATCCAACGCCGTAATATTGTCCGGGATGAGCGGCGTCGTACGCGTTCTTGCGCGCGGCCCGACCGGTCCAAAGCGGATGCGCGCGTGCCCGCTCGAGTATCTCGTCGGCGCGGACGGCACCGGCCGGCACCGCACCCTGGGTGTTCTTCATGCCCGATTTCAACACGTTGCGCAGGCGGAACTCAATCGGGTCGAGACCGAGCATTTCGGCGACCTCGTCCACCATCATCTCGGTCGCCGCCATGGACTGCTGCGTGCCGTAGCCACGGGCGGAGCCAGCAACGACAGCGGGTGAGGCGATGGCAGTCGCAGCCAGATCGCTTTTTGGCAGATAGTAGATCGACTGCGCCCCCGTGGCACCTACCATGGCAACGGAGGCGGAAAAGTTTGCACGGCCGCCGCCGTTGGCGATCATGTTCGCGCGGAGAGTCTGTATCGTCCCGCTCGTGCGGTCGACCGCCATCGTGTAGCGCATCCGAAACTCATGCCGCTTAAGGCTGGTCTGGAACTGCTCAAAGCGGTCGTTCGCCAGCCGAACAGGGAGCCCGCCTCCGTAAGCAGCGGCGACCAGAGCGTAGTACGGCATGTCGTAGTGGTCCTTGGAGCCGTAGCCCACGGTATAGAACGGGTGCAAGAACAGCCGCTTCAGGCCAAGCCTGCTCTTTGCGAGCATGCTTGCCGTGTTCTGCGCCACCTCCATCGGCGACTGGGTCGGAACCACAAGGTGCAGCTCCTGTTTCGCCGCGTCATACCAGCCGTTGGCGTTGTCAGGCTCCAGGGCCGCGGTGTCGGTATATTGCGAGACATAGTCGCGCGTCAGCACCAGCCAGTCAGCGGGAGGGTTTGCCAGTTCCTTGCTGATAGCGTCGGCATAGAACATGCCCTCGGCCCCGATATCACCGCTCGGTTGCCCCTGCGGCCAAGCCGGTTCGTGTTTTTTGAAGGCGGGAAAGATTATTCCTTGCGTCATAGGTGAGAAGATATCGTCGTCGTACGGTGTCTTGCCACCGACCCGGACAAATCGGGAGCTACCCCACGGGTCACGCTCCACCGGACCGGTGACCGTCCCGTACCGAATTACCGCATCGTTGAACTGCAGCTTCTCTTTGGCGAACCGAAACCGGGTGAAATCATGGAAGATCAGGATCGCCACAGCCTGGCCGAGATAGGCTGGCGTTTTCCCCTCCGGCAACAACATGTCAATGCCGTAGAACTCCGGCAAGGCGAGATCATCGCGCGCCAGATCTGCGGCCGTGACCACGCGGTCGGGCTTCAGCTCAGCGCCGAGAATGGAGATGTCGAAGCCGGTATAGAGCCGGTCGGCCTTGGTGACACGCAACACCAGGGCGTGCGCCTGAGCAGGCGGCCAGTGCGGCATGTCGCGCGCCCTGATGTCCCGCGCGAAGATCTTTTGCCCCGTCACCTTTGCTAGCCCATCAATGCGGTATCGCAACGCACCGGTGGTGCCGGTCCACGCCGGTGGCGTCAGCAGCTTCTCGTCGAAGAGAGCGGCGTAGGCAGGGCTGCCGAGTGGCGCGAGAAAGACGCTGACACCGGCAATGACGCCGGCACGCAGCACCTCGCGCCGCGAGGGATCAAGTGCGCGCGAGCTTTGGTCTGCTATCCGCATCAAATTCACCTCTTTCCTCAGCCGCGCCCCACAGTGCACTCGATCTGGCCGGAACGAGAACGACCTTAGGGTTGTCAAGCTGGAACACGGACAGATTAATCGATATTAATGTTTATTCGGCTCGGTGATAGTGATCTGCGAGATCTCCGGCACCACTCCTAGCGCTCTGAGGCACATCCGATAGGTGCTGTCCTGCACGCCTTCCCAGCCGAGCCAAATGCCGGAATGACGCGCACCGACCGTGGACTGAAACCGCTCAGCCAGAAGAATCCTGTCGCAGGCCCGATCATTTTGACCAACTCGCGTAAGACTGTAGGACTTGCGCTTTTAGGGAGAGTATGTCGGTGGCCTTCGAACAAGACCTCGACGCTTGACTGGTTCCAGATCAAGAGACTGCCCGCAGGCGGATCCCGGTCACGGGGACTAAAAACGAGGTCTGCAAGCCTTGATGCGGCACTGTCCCGGTGGCACGTCGCCGCAAAATTGTCTGATGTCGGGTGTGCATGCTCTTGCGGCTGCCATTGCGGCCAGCCGCATCTGCCCCATCGCCGCAGACCCCGAGAGCAACAAAACGGCGCGATGATCAGAACGTGCTTTTGCATCGTGTACAACGTCGTTAGATCTTTCGCCGCTGATTTTGTGGGCGAGCAACAGCAAAGCAGACGGCCGCCTCAGCCAAAGTCTTGGCGGACACTAACGTTTATGGATGCCGGGCGGGACGTAAGTGTTGTCCTTGACCGTTCCCTCCGGACCGTAGACGCGGAGCATTATGTTGAACGCCCGAGGCGGAATCGGCAGCCAGTTGGCCATCGGCACGCCCGCCGGCAGCTGCCGAGCCATGTAAATCGACACCGGGCCGTCCTCCGTGTTAGGGTTAGGCTGCAGCCCTGGCGTGTAGCTGGCGACCGCGTATTTGTCAGCAGGGTTATCGACCAGTTCTATCGCCTCCGGGGTATATGCGGTGACCGACCAGAAGCGATCTGCCTCGGGGAGCTGCCCCTTCGGAAAGGTCAGGACATAGCCCCGCGGGTTGCTACCGTCGAGCGGCTTGCCGTTGGCATCCTTGAATACGTGATAATACGCCGCCGAATTGATTCCGTTGGCGTACTGGATGAATTCGGTGATCGACGATCGTTCGACGACCTGGTTACCCCAGTCACCGATATTGGTGAAATGGATCCAGTTTGTCGGGCCCGTAGCCGTAAGGTAGCGGTCCAAGATCAACTCATGGGCTGCCTGAGCGCCGTCACTGAACGCGGACCTCTTCATGTTCCGGTTAGCGAACAAGCTGTCGAACCGGTCCGAGAGCGCTTGTTCGTAGGGAGACAAGGTCGGAGTGTGGTCGGATGCCACTGCCCTTTGAAGCTGCCTGAGGAATGCAATCGGGTCACGCGCGATCAGGTCGTCGGCCGTCGTCTTAAAGGGCACGGATAAGAGGATCTCTGGCACGATCTTAGTCGCGCCCCCGCGGGGATGTTTGAGATAGTCGCCAAGGGTCTGAGCCTTGAGTGACCCGCGGAACGCGTCGGCTTCTTTGATCTGATTCTCGCCATTTGGGGAGAATTTGTCTGCCCTGAAGATCAAAGCCGAAAAGTTGACAGGCAACATGATGGAGGAAGTGACTTCTGTGGGAAGCGTGCCTGTAAACCCTCCTGGTCCGATCAGGGCATAGCTTCCCGGTTTCTTCGGGATGCTCGCGCTGTCGGAGAGGAGATCGCCGTAGGGGTCAAGCATCAGTATCGAATATGACGTGAACGGGAACGGGGGCGTGTTCCCGGGGATGGTCAGGATTACCGGCTCTGCGGTAAGGTCGAGGTAACTGCTGGCGTAGAGCGTATCAACGTTGATGGCCACCACATAGTGGTAGATCGGAGAAATCCGGTCAGGTCCGACTAATTGGTTGCGGGTACTACTCGCTAGCTGAGACTGATAGTATGTGAACCATAAGGGGTAGAATTGAGCGACGTACGCGACCGTCGTATCAAATGGGCTCAGCTGGGAGACAGCTTCTGGGTTCCCAGCGATTGCGTCAGGATCCACAACCGTTTGCGCCGCGCCGGAAGAGCCGCCGGCGGTCATTGCGAGACCGGCGGTAAGCGCAGATGCCAAGCAAAGTCTGCGCAGACAGTTGTAAACTCCAAGTCCTTCGGTCTTCATCGGACGTCTCCCTTGAACAGCTGAGTAGGTGGCCAAAAGTCGCGCAACAGGTTTCTGAGCCCGAACTGTTTGGATGCCATACCGGCTTTGCGGCCTTCCTGCTGGGCTGTCAAGGCCAGGACCCAGCCGGCCGCATCGGCGGCCAGCTCGTCGATGACGCGGCTTGGCGATTGGCGGCGATGAGCCGCTTGAGCTCGCGCCAGAGCTGGTCCATCGGGCTCAGTTCGGAGGCCTGTTTTGGCAGCCACAGGAAGTGGATGCGCGGCTGTGCGGCCCGGACCAGCGTCTGATGAGCGGTGTGCGCGCTCGCCCGATCGGCCAGCAGCCGGAGCCGGCCGGCGCGGCGATAGCGCCGGCGCAGCTCGCGCAAGAACGCCTGCGCGTCGCTCTGCCCAGCCTGCCGGCGGATCCCGAAGGGCCGCAGATCGATCGCCCCGAACAGCACCCGCTTGGCATTGGCGCCGCCGATCGGCATCACCGCCTGCGTGCCCTTGCGCGCCCAGGTGGCGCGCAGTGGCGGAAACAGCCGCAGCAGCGTCCAATCGATGCGCAGCGCACACATCGGCAGCGGCATTGGACCCGCCGGTGTCCAACGGATGCGCGAGCATGATGGTGAAACTGCCGGTCAGCGCGACCAGCACCACGAAGGGGTTTTCGCCGCCCGGATCGGGCGCAATTCTGAAATCGGTGAGCTCGGATTGCCGGATGGTCCCCGTGGCGTTCGGACACGAATAGGTGCCGCCGCTATTGTAGGCGGTAACCATACCGGCCCTCGAGGATGATCGGCTTCAGATCGCCGGTCACGGCACAGGGGGTGTCCAATAGGCTGCGCTGGCATCGGGGAAGGCGACGTTGACGGTAGCGGCCGTCGTCTCCGTCCACCAGGAGCAGAAAGGGAACCGAGTCGCAACGGACTGAGCCAATGCGCTCGCGCTGTGTGCGATGATCAGCGAACAGGCGGCAGCCGTCAACGACTTGAGCGCCATGGGTCTTCCCCGGTTCCTCGTGAGCTGTTTTTGACCCTCTCAATCTCGCCCGCCGGCCGCCGGCGACGGCAAGCGGGACGAAATCCGCTATCGGAGCCTATAAGCCGACTATAAGTCCGGTATCGCGAACCCCCAGGTGGTCGATAATCGCGGCATATATCAGAAGTTCTGCAAGCGCCAGGTCTTGCGCCGGTCTGAAACGCAGAGGCAGCGGAGCGCGCAGCTCGTTGGGGATGATGTCGTTGAGCAGGAGCTGGAGCATGGCCTTGGCGCGCGGATCGTCGGGCATGTTGTCAACCTCGGCGCGGCCGCCTGCAGTGTCATAATCGTAAAATTCGATCTCGATCGATCTCCTGTTGATCCTCGTCGTCGCCGGCAGCCAGTCGGCATAGACTCCAAGCTTGGCCTTATGGGTGAGCAGCCCGATGATGTGCAAAGGCGATCTGTTGAAATTGAATTTCGCCGGCACCAACTCGTCGGTGGCAAATACGATATAAGGCCGTCCTGGTGCGCTGGCCGAACGCAGCAGTGGAATCATGTCGTGGCGCCGCCCATAGAGCCCCGCCAGATCGCCGGTGATCCAGTCGCGGCGGCCGTTATGTCCGAGGCTCACCAGCAACGGGACCAGATCGACCGACGAGGTCAACTGGTCTCTGACAGTGTCGATATCGCCGGTGAACCGACCGGTCGGATCGACGACGATCAGCGGCACCTTCCAGACCTCTTCATAGCAGGTGCCCGCCTTGCCGGAGAGGAAGCCGTGCGCGCTGGCGTAGTCGCCGTGGTCGGCCGTGAATACAATGACGGTGTTGCGGGCAACGGCCGGGGGCAGGGCGTCGACGACCGCGCCGATATGGCCGTCAACGATGTTCATGATCTGGGTGTAGCTATCGAGGCTGCGCCGCCAATAGCTGTACGGGGCGATGCCGACACTGTATTCCCCGGGCGGGGTGGGATATGGGATGAGTGTGAACGCGGTCTGGTTCGGCGCGTCGCTCGCACCGCCGAAAGCCAGCTGTTGGAAAAGCCGGGCGAAAGTCTGGGTCGACGGTTTGTTGGCGGCAATTTGAGCCGCCGATTCCCAGTTGGGCGGCACCGTGGGATAGCCGAATGAAGGCGGGCTTCTGAGCACGTCGTCACTATAGGGGACGGCGATGGCGCATTCCTCCGTCGCATAGGGGAGAAGTTGGGCAGCGGGATTTTGCGCAAACAGATCGGCAAAGGTCTGAAACTCGGTGCCGGCCGGGAAGTACTCTTTGTCGTGCGGATTGACGAACCCGACCGTCAGGCACCACGGGCTCTCCCCCGGAACTCGCGCGCTGAGCCACGCGGTTGCTTGGTTGGCGATGTACTGGTCGCTGTGATAAGGGGGGTTAGCGTTCTCATCGCCAAAGGTGGCTTGGAGATTGCTACCGGTCGGATCGGGATAGGTCATATAGTCAAAGCCGTAGGCCGTCAGCCCGCCCTTGCTGGCATTTGGTATTGATATGTGCCACTTGCCGATGTAAGGCGTCTGATAGCCGGCTTGGCGCAGCAATTTGCCGTAGGTCGGAAAGGCCGGTCTCAGCACCGGTTGCGCGCTGCTGTTTGTGCCCGGAAAATCCTTGATCGTCTGGGTCACCCAGTTCTGATGCGAATAGAGACCGGTGACAAGCGCACCGCGCGCCGGGCTGCAGGCGATGCTCGCCGTATGTTGGTTGGCGAACTTGACGCCGTTTTGCCATAGCTTGTAGGTGTTCGGCATGAACTCGGCGAGAAACTGGCCGGCGTCGCTGATGCCGGACGGGAAGACCGTCGGATAGCGCATCTCGTCGACGACGATGAACAGAATATTGGGCGGGGAGCCGGCCGCTCGCGCCCGTGTTCCGAAAAGCCGCGCACCGGCGAGCGCGCCGCCGACGGCAGCCGATGAAGTGATGAATTGTCTGCGATCCATACGGTATCCCCCCTTGCGTCTCCGATTCCGGTATCCCCGGCCCGACAGGCCGCGTTTGTCGTGTTATCGAGGCAATCGACCGGTGCGGACATCTGCGCATCCTCCATTTTTCGGTTGCGGAGTGATCGCCTTCGATTCGATGGCCTGCATCCCTTTGAGAGTCTGTGCCGCGTACCGCCCGTTGTGATGTGCTCGTCGTCCCTTCCCGTTAAGGGAAACGTGCCGCCGCGCTTCGACACCTCACGGTAGCGTATCGGAACTTACGCCTTACGACAACGGGCCCTGCGGCTCGACAATGCCCTAATTTGGGTCCTGTTCTCCTGCGGCCGGGTTCCCTAATTCGCGGAACCTTCGACGGACCCGCTCTCAAAGAGCCGTAGCAATGTCGGCCGGCGGGCTCAATGGCTAGGCTAAAAAGGGATCGTAATGGTCAGGCCGAATTGACGAACTCTACCGATCATTTCGCCCGTCGCGTGGTCCGCAATTGGCACTGAGCTGCCCATCCGCAATGCCAGCGCGCCAGCCGCCATCGGAGGCAAAGCAGACCCTCAGCAAACCACACTCGGCTAACTCGACTACACGAGCTAGGCGGTTTGAACACACCGCTCAGCGGACCTGTGCGCCACCCTGTCAGTATAATAAGGCCCAAATGAAGACCAGGGCTGCCGCTGCTTGAACACACCGCTCAGCCGACCTGTGCGCCACCCTGTCAGTATAATAAGGCCCAAATGAAGACCAGGGCTGCCGCTGCACCGAGTGCGGCGCGCCCGGCGTGGAGCGCTGCCCAATGCTCGACTGTGCGTTGAGCCTCAGGCCCAGCCGCTTCTGGCGCAGTCGCAATAAGCTTGTTATTCGTCGGCACGATGACCAGCAGCGTATAGGGTCAGTTCGAAACAATGACGGCAGCCCCAAGAAGCCATCGCCAGTCATAGCCGGCAAAGAAGGCCATTACGCCGAGGAGCCCGCGAGAATCGCCAGCGCCGTCAGCTTCATCGCAATCACGATGTCGGCCTGCGAGAGCACATCCTTGTGCACCACGGGCCGGACGTTGCGTGATCAGCCACGGGATGAAGCCGCGCACCCGGCCGCGGCGGACGATTTCCTCGCTATACGAGGCGAACGAGGAACCGCTGCACCTCGTCCTCGACGAAGCCGATTTGTGAGCGCCGCAGCGGCCGCTGCCCGATCAGACCGGGCTTTTGGGCCACATCGCGCCGAGAATGCGTTTGCCTTTCCGCCGGTCGCCCTGGCCCTCGATCCACGCGCCGATCGCGTCGCGGTCCTGGCTCGATCGCGGTGAGGTCCACCCTGGCGAGCGTGCGCGGGGTTGCCAGCCGCTCGCCACGTTTTGGCGTGCGCGAGCTGTCGAAGGTGCGGATGGCCGGAAAACTGGCGCGCTCGAGAATGCCGTGGCCGGGCGCCCACAGAAAGCCTTCGCCACGCTGCAGGCGCGGCAGATCGACATGTGCAGCTCGAGCACGAGCTGGCGGCCGCAAAGGTGCGGATCGCCACCCTCGAGGCGCAAAACCGCGAGCTCACCACCCGGCTTGAACGGATTGCCGCGCTTGCGGCGGGTTCGCCGTCCACTCCGGATGACGCGGCATTGCCCGAGGAACCAAGAGCGAAAATTGAGGCTAAACCGGTTCGGCCGCTGCGTGTTGCGACCTCAACGCCGGTTTCAGCTGACAGCTTGCATCGGGCGGTGCGCAAGCTGCTGGTTGCGCTTGCACAGCATGTACCGGCGCGCTTCACCCGGAGTCAGGCGGCGACAATTGCCGGCCCTCAAGCCGAGCGGCGGGGATTTCAATGCCGGTCGGGAGAGCCTGCGGGAGTCAGGCTATATCGAGGAGGCGAATGACCTCCTCTCGGCGACGCCCAAGGGCTTAAAAGCCGTCGGCGCGGTGTCGCCGGCACCGTCGACCCCGGCCGAGCGGCTAGCGATGTGGTGCGACCGGCTGCCGTCGCCGGCGCCCGAGATGCTGCGCACCCTCGCGGCACAAGGCGAGCGTTATATGGAGGCTGAGGAGCTCGCGGCCGCACTCGGCAAAAAGCCGAGCGGCGGTCACTGGAATTCCGGGATCGCCCTTG
>Ga0210408_10005386_pt1 | contig 11255 bp, 9 predicted proteins | sample IncBWH4MmetaG_FD_155471 | JGI IMG/M metagenome (GOLD analysis project Ga0210408, IMG submission 155471) | Forest soil microbial communities from Barre Woods Harvard Forest LTER site, Petersham, Massachusetts, United States - Inc-BW-H-4-M | ecosystem: Environmental > Terrestrial > Soil >... | reverse complement strand
ACCAACGCTCAGGACTTGATCGGCTATCGCGAGTTTTACGATCTCGACTACGCCATGCCCAAGCAGCGCGAGGGCGGCGTCACCCTCAGCGTTGCCAGCAATGGCGGCGAGGTCGACTGGCTTGCGCGGGATTTGCTTCAAGTCAGCACCGGCGATGCTCTCAAGTTCTTGAACAACGAATACCTGGAGATCAGGGATCGCTATCCCGGCGAGTTCGCGCTGATGGCCAACGCACACGCGCTCGAGGAGAGCTGTCGGCCGATCGTCGAGGAGATGATCAGCCAGGGCGGCGCCAAGGCGATTGCGGTGGCGTCCAGCTACGGCGACGGCTCGGATCGCGCTTTCCTCGACAGTCCCAAGGCTGAATGGCTGTGGGAGTTTGCGGCGGCGAATGGCATCGTGGTGCACATCCATCCACCGATGCTGTCGGTCGGGCACGAGGTGCTCATGCAGTACCGCCTCAACGAGGCGGTTGGCCGACCCTTTGACTCGACCGTCAACGGCGCCCGGATGATCGGCTCCGGTGTGTTCGATCGCCACCCGAAGCTACAGGTGCTGATCGTCCACATGGGCGGCGAACTCGCGTCGGTCCTTGGTCGCCTCGAATTCACTTGGCGCCTCAACTACAAGGGGATCCGCAGCCCGCCAGCCGGCAGGCCTTACAAGAACGAGCGGCCGCCATCCGACTACTTCAAGACCAACATCTTGGTCGACTGCATGGGCTTCAACCCAATTGGACTGCGAGCCGCCGTTGAGATGTGCGGTGCGGACCGAGTGGTGTTCGGATCCGATTACGGTCCGATCCCGTACGGGATCAAAGAGCATGTGCAGATCGTCGAGGACGTGCTTCCAAGCCTGGCTGAGCGCCAACAGGTGTTCTGGAAGACAAGCAACAGGGTATTCCGTCTTGGCCTATCCGTTACCGATCTCATCACCCTTTAAATCTTCCGTCGAGAGGTTGGTTTTCGGCTGCGTTTGAGGTCGCAGAAGAGAAAGTTGGATTGCAGTTCCATTTTTGTGTCGCGCGGCCGGAACATTTCGAACTGGGACCTCGCGATGTTCACGCTCCTCCTCAAATGACTGTCGAATCGGCATTTGACATTTCGGCGGACAGGGGCGCTCGGGTCAGAGCATCGCGGTCAAACGACACTGCTTTGATAACCGCGTAGAGGTCTCGTCCAGGCGCAAGCGACAGGGTGTCGGTTGATTTTAACGTGAGGCGTGCTGCCAGGCGGATACCGTTGCAATCCAGCGTAATTTCCGCCAGGCCATCGCCGATCCGCTCGACGCCGGTCACTCGCCCCGGAAGGACATTCAGAGCGCTAAGCGTGTCGGGCCGCGATGTTGCAATCATGACATCCCGGGCACGAATGCGCAGCCGTATCGGCGCGCCGATCGGCAGCGACAACTGAGGAGCGTACAGGGTTCCCGCCTTGCATCGGATCGACGTTAATCCGAAGGCCGTATCATGCCCGGCGACAGTCGCCTCGATGAGCGCACCGGTCTCGGCCATTGCTTCCGCCGCTTGAAGGTCGCGCCGGCCCAGAACCTCGGTCGGCGGACCCACTCCCACCACATGGCCATCCTTGATCAGGACGACCGTGGTGGCCAGCCGCGCGACTTCCGACAAAGAGTGCGAGACGTAAACGATCGGGACCTGTGCCTCATCGCGCAATCGCTCGATGAAGGGAAGAATCTCTTCCTTCAACGACTCGTCCAAGGAGGCCAGCGGTTCGTCCATGAGCAGAAGATGCGGCGACGTGAGCAATGCCCGGCCGATTGCTACCCGCTGTTTTTCTCCGCCCGAAAGCGCGCCGGGACGTCGCTCCAAAAGGTGCCGGATATTGAGGAGATCGAGCACTTGTTCGACGCCGATGGTCCGCTCTTTGCGCGGCGTGAACCATTGCCCGTACAAGAGATTCTGTCGGACTGTGAGATGCGGGAAAAGCCGCGCCTCCTGAAAAACGTAGCCAAAGCGCCGTCGATGTTTGGGCACAAAAATGCCCTGGCCGGTGTCGACCAAAGTCCTGCCATTCAAGACGATCGAGCCCTTATCGGGGCGCACAATTCCGGCAATGATGTTCAGAAGTGACGTCTTGCCGGATCCGGACGGACCGAAAAAAGCGGTCAGCTTTCCCTCGGAGGCAAAGCGCGCCTGAAGTGCAAACGATCCCAAACGACGTACAACATCAACAACAAGTGCCATCTGGCCGGTCCCTTGCCGATATCGTCAGGATATCTCTTGAAGCGCTTTTCGTGCAGTCGCCCGATGTTCGCGCAGTGGTAGTAGAAGAGGGATGAGCTATCGTGCCTCCATCGACATCTCGGCCTTGAGACTATCAATATCCCGGAAGATCGAAGCGACCGCCAGCACTTTGCCGTTTTGTCGATAGCGCACCAAACAGTCGCGTGACTTGATGTTGCCGTCGATATCAACACTATCCCACTTTTCGGCATGGCCGACGTAATTGATGGGCACGTCATAGTGCTGGCTCCAAAAGAAAGGCACTTCGGAAAATCGCTGTTCTTGCCCAAGCATATTTCTTGCAACAGCCTGACCCTGACGCTCGGCCACAACCCAATGCTCGATCCGGAGGTTCTCACCTGTATGCGGGTCGGGCCAGCGCGCAATGTCTCCGGCGGCATATATGTCCGGTATGCTGGTCTCGAGGTATTCGTTGACAGCGACGCCGCGATCAATTTTGACGCCTGCGCGTTCGGCCAATTGGAGCCGAGGCCGCACGCCCACGCCAACGACAACCACGTCGGCTGGCAGTGTCGCGCCACTCTTGAGTTTTGCGTTTGTTCCTTCAATTGAGGTGACGGTATCCTCCAAATGGAAAACGACGCCGTGCTCTTCGTGGAGTTCTCGAATGAAATCGCCGAATTCCGGACCGAGAATGCGCTCCAGCGGCCGGCGTTCCGGCGCGACGACGTGAACATCCAGGTTCCTCGTCCGCAGCGCGGCCGCAACCTCCAAACCGATGAAGCTTGCGCCGATGACAACGGCGTGCCGCGCCGCCGTTGCGTTGGCGATGATGGCGCGCGCGTCGGAAAGCGAGCGCAGAACGTGGACATGCGGCTGATCCGCGCCCGGAAGTTGCAGACGGACCGGCTCGGCGCCGGTCGCAAGAAGCAGTTTGTCAAATGCGATTTTCCGCCCGTTCGCCAGCGCCACTTGCCGCGGCCCGGAGTCGATTGCGGTAACCTCGCTGCCGAGCTGAAGGTCGATTGAATATTCCTTGTAGAACTCAGCCGGCTTGAGCGGCATCCAGTCTTCCGGCGCGCTTCCGGCCAGGTAATCCTTGGAGCAATTCGGCCGGTCGTAGGGCGGCTCATTGTCAGCGGACACGAGCGTGAGACTGCCGCCAAATCCTTCGCGCCGCAGCATCTCGGCGGCAGCAAATCCCGCGGCACCGCCGCCCACGATGACGATGCGATCCGGCTTGGCCGTGGCCCGCGCTGGTTTGGACGGCTCGCTTCGATCGGCCGGGGCCGTCCTTTCGCGTACAAATACTTTGTCGTCGCTCTTTTCCACGCGCCAACACGGCAGTGCATTGAACGCAGGAGCCCCGATCGCCTCGCCCGTTCGCAGGCTGAAACGCGCGTGGTGCCAGGGACAGCGGACCGTGTCGCCGGCCATCAAGCCTTCCGCGAGCGGTCCGCTATAGTGCGAACATGTCGCGCCGATCGCAAAGAATTCGTCACCCTGCCGCGCAAGCAGCACGGCATCCTGGTTGACGTGTCCGAGGAGCATCTGCCCAGCGGCGATATCCGCTACGCGGCCTCCCTTTGTGAGATCAGGACCGGGAGGGTTTGGCTGCTGCTCTGCCATTGGGCTTCTCCGGCGTTTCAAGGCAGTTCTGCGCTTACTTCGGAGTATATGACCTCTTATCGGAGGCTGTCAGGGATCGGGACTGATGAGATCCCGCGACCCACGTTCCCAAAACGTTGATCGTCGTCCCGTCGAACGCCACCATATCAGCCTGGAAACCGGGCGCGAGTTTGCCCAGCCTCCTGTCGAGGCCAAGCAGTTCGGCCGGATGAGCCGAGGCAAACCGCAGGGCGTCGGTCAGCGGAACGCCGAGCATTCCCACGCAGTGACGGACTGCGTCGGCCATGGTGAGGTAGGCGCCGGCCAATTTGCCGTCGCTCCCCACGCATCGGTCGCCGCGGACCAAAATGGTCTCGCTCTGAAGCTGAAAGGATGCGTGCGTGCCGCCGACCGGCGGCATGGCGTCGGTGACGACAATCGGCTTGGCGCGGCCGCGTAGCGCAAGACGGAGCATGGCAGGGGCGACGTGCACGCCATCCACGATCATGCCAAAACAGGCTTGCTCCGACTCGAGCGCGGCCGCAATCGGGCCGGGCTCGCGGCTATCGAGCGGCCGCATGGCATTGAACAGATGCGTAAAGCAGCTAAGGCCCGCCGCCATGGCTTCTTTTGTTTGCGCATAGGTCGCCATCGAGTGGCCAAGCGAAACGCGCACACCTGCAGCCGCGAGCGCAGCGATAAATTCCAGCGGGACCCGTTCAGGCGCCAGCGTGACGAGCATCGCACCCCGCCGCGGTGCGGTCAGGAGCTTCAGGTCCTCTTGCGAGGGTTGGCGAAGCGCGCGCGGATCGTGGACGCCGGGCTTTTCCAGCGAGAGAAAAGGCCCTTCGAGATGGATCCCGAGGACGCTGGGTTCCACGCCAACGAGACTTTCCACCGCACGGCAGGCCGCCGCCATCTTTTCCGGGCTGTCGCTGATGAGAGTGGGGAGGAGGGACGTCGTGCCGGATTTTCGATGCGCGGCGGCGATCGAACGGATGGCGTCCGGTGTCGGCTCATCGTTGAACAATATGTCGCCGCCGCCATTGACCTGGATATCGATAAAGCCGGGAGCGAGCCACGCGTTCGCGGCCAAGTCCACACAAGAGGTCGTGCTCGACAGTTCGGAACGCGGAACGACTGCGGCGATCGTGTCGCCCTCGATCACCACGGCGCTGTCTTTGCGCAGCGCTACGCCGTCGAAGATGCGGCGGGCGGCGACGGCGTGAATTTTTTCGCTCATCGCGTCCGGGTCACCTTTTGCAGATGACGGGGCTGATCGACATTGGCACCGCGCCCTTCGGCGAGGCGGAGCAGAAACGCGTAGAAACTTTGGATCAAGCAAATAGCATCGGCGTCCGCCTGATCGGGCGCCAGCGTCGGCAGCCCTGCGCCTGTTTCGTCCGCACCCGCGATCAGCACGCGAGCGCCGGCGGCGCGCAGATCGGCGGCAAGATCGAAAAAACCCATGGCCGAGGCGTCGGACGGCGTGAGCATCAGTATGGGCAGCGTGCTCGAGACGAGCGCAATCGGTCCGTGACGAAATTCGGCGCTCGAGAAAGCCTCGGCGTGCAGCGTGCAGGTTTCTTTCAGTTTGAGAGCCACCTCGCGCGCGATGGCAAGCGTCGGACCGCGGCCGATTGCGACCAGCGCCGTCGCGGCCGTCAGCGGAGCGAGCGCTTCGCTCCAGTCGAGTTGCGCCGCCTGACCTAGGCGAGCCGGCAGCCGGTCGCAGGCCGCGCCGATGTCTTTGTTGCCGGTCCACTTCGCCATCAAACGCAGCGAAGCGGTGAGCGAGGCGATGAAAGTTTTTGTCGCCGCGATGCCCAATTCCGGTCCAGCCGCCATCGGCAAGACGAATTCGCAAGCTTGCGCCAACGGACTATTCGTATCGTTGACGATGGCCGCGGTGACCGCATCGGCGGCGCGCGCCGCCGCGGCCGCTTCGATCAGGTCGTCGCTCGATCCGGATTGCGAGATCGCGAGAAACAACTGATCCTTGAGCGCAAGCCGTCGATGATAGACGCTGGCGATATTCGGCGCCGCCGCCGCGACGGGAATTCCGAGATATCGTTCGATCAAGTGCTTGGCGAAGGTCGCCGCGTGCGCAGAGCTTCCCCGCGCGCAGGTGACGACAACGTCCGGCGATCGGCGGGCGAGCCGCGCCATGAGCGCGGCCAGCGGCGCGGCAAGCTCCCGCGCCTGGGCCTGCACCGCCGCCGGCGCCTCGGCAAGCTCCTTGGCCATTCCACCGCCCGGCGACTTCATCGTGGTCCAACGATTTAATGCAAATGCCGCGGTCACGCGACTTCAGCAAGCGACAATGCAACGGAATGCGCGAGATGGAGCGCACCCGAGAGAGCATCGCCGGCAGGCTCGACCAGGTGCAACTTGGTCCGTTCAGCGAGCGAGCGAATGAGGAAGGGTGCACACCCTCCGACCAACGCAAGCCGCGTCGCGCCGATGGCGATGAGCCGATCAGCGAGGATATCGATATGACGTGCGGCCAGACTAACCAGCTCGCACGCGATCGGATCGTCCTGCGCGGCATGTTCAAAAATGTGCGGAGCGAGCGTCGCGAAATCACCCGGAGAAGCCTCATGCGCCCAGGCGACGATGGCATGGGGATCGTTGTCGAACTTGTCGCCGAGTGCGCGCAACAATCCAGTCCAGCCGATCCGGCCGTCGAGCGCCCAGAGCAGGCGGCGGACGGCCTCGCAGCCGAGCCAGGCGCCGCTGCCCTCATCGGAAATCGGCATTCCCCATCCGCCGACCCGATGTATTTGTCCGCGGACGACAGCCCAGCCGACCGTGCCGGTGCCGGCAACGATCACGCCGCCGTCATTGTCACCGTGCGCACCGAGACAGGCCGCGTGCGCATCGGTGGTGACGATCGTCCTACGGAACGGATGCGGAAAGGATTGGGCGGCGGCCAGATAGGTCGGCTCGCTGGCGCCGGCCAATGCCAGGCAGGCGACGATTTTTCCAAGATACGAACGTTGCAGTCCGGCTTGGCTGAGACATTGCGCGGCGGCATCGAGGATTTCGGCAAAGCTCTGCTGCAAACCGAGACGGAGATTAGCCGGTCCGGTGGTCGCTTCGCCAAGCAATTGGCCGGAAAAGGCGCACAGCCGCGCCCGGCAACTGGTGCCGCCGCCGTCCACGCCTAGCAACAAGACCTTCGTGTTCACCTTGAAGCCGCCTAAGTCCGCCAATCCGATTCTGCTTGCACCTATGAGAAATAAGAACCAATTACGGTCAAATTAGTTTGACACTTCGCCGCGTGGAGACTTTTGCCGGGCATTAACCATGGATACCGAGCGGGCAAGTCCTCGTTATACCGATATCGATCTGTGGGAGCCGAGCGATATTCTCCACGCAATGATCGAGGGCCAAATGGCGGCCGTTGCCGCCGTGCGGGCCGCCCTCCCGGCCATCGAACAAGCCGCGCTCGCGACCGAAGCCCGTCTTAGGGAAGGGGGGCGGCTGATCTATGTCGGAGCCGGCACTTCGGGGAGGCTCGCCGTCCAGGATGGCGCCGAACTCATTCCAACCTTCAACTGGCCCAAGGAGCGTCTGTTGCTGCTGATGGCGGGCGGCAAGGATGCCCTCCTGCGGTCGGCGGAAAATGCCGAAGATGAAATCGGCCAGGCCATTCAGGCGATTCAACAAACCGCGATCGGCGCGCCGGACGTCGTGATCGCGGTCGCCGCGAGCGGCACAACTCCGTTCACGCTGACATGTCTGCGCGAGGCAAAAAGCCGCGGCGCGTTCACGATCGGCATTGCCAACAATCGCGACACGCCCATTTTGATTGAGGCCGATTGTTCGATCTGGCTCGATACCGGGCCGGAGCCGGTTGCCGGGTCGACGCGCATGAAGGCCGGCACCGCGCAGCGCGCGGCACTCAACGCGCTTTCCACATTGGTCATGATCCGTCTTGGGCGCGTCCATGAAGGCCTCATGGTCGATGTGCAAGCGATCAACGCAAAGCTGCAGCGCCGGAGCGAGCACATTCTGATTCGGTTGACCGGCCGCACACCGCAGGAGGTTCGCGGCGCGCTCGAGCGAGCGAACGGCAGCGTAAAGCTTGCCGTCCTGCTGTTGCACGGCTGCAGCGTGGAAGAAGCCACCAGCGCGCTCGATCGCGCTGGAGGCCGATTGCGGACGGCGCTGAAGGATCTTGGCGGTCGCGCCGGCACCACTGACGCTTTGGCAATCGACGAGGAATTGTCACCCGACGTGCAAAACCGCGCCTGAGGCGCGAACCGTTTTCAAACGGATGGCAGCCGCATCTCGACTTTCAGACCAGGCGCGTTGTCCGACAGCTCAACCCGCGCCTCGTGGAGACGCGCGACCGCGGCGACAAGGCTGAGCCCCAGCCCATTGCCCGGCGTGCAGCGGCTGCGCTCGAGCCGGTAAAAGCGACGGAATACGTGCTGATGCTCGTCGAGCGGAATTCCCGGACCATTGTCGGCGACCGAAATCACCGCGCCATCATCGCACCTGTCCAGCCGGACCACGACCTTGCCCGCCTCGCGGCCATGTTTGATCGCGTTGTCCACCAGGTTGGCGAGCGCGTCGAACAAGAGGTCGCGGTCCCCGGTAATCAGCATCGGCTTTTGCCCGATCACCTGAAGATCGACTTTCTTTTCCTCCGCAGCAGCGTCGTAGAGGTCGGCCACCGATTCACCGATCTCGACCAAGTCCACCGGGCGGAAACCTGAAGTCTGGGTCGTCGTCTCGATCTGCGAAATGCGCGTCAAGGCGGAAAACATTCGCAACACGTCATCCAGGTCGGCCATCGTGTCGGTAATCAGAACCTGGTCGGCCGCCGCATCGCGCGGCCGGCTGTTGGCGCTCTCAAGCCGCCCGCGCATGCGGGTCAGGGGCGTTCGCAGATCGTGCGCGACATTGTCGGTGGCCTGCTTGACCTCTCCCATCAGCACCCCGATGCGATCGAGCATGGAATTGAGATTTTCCGCCAGTTGATCCCATTCGTCGTGGGAGCCGCACAACGGCACGCGCTCTCCCAGGCCGCTTTGCATGATTGCGCGGCTGGTGGCGTTGACGGATTCGATCCGCCCGACCGTGCGTCGCGTGACGCTCACCGCGGCCGCGATCGCAAGAACGAAGATCAAGACGAGCACGAGCGCCAAGGCGAGATATATCTTGCGAACAAATTGGGTGAGGTCGGTTACTTCCCGTCCGACCAGGAGGTGCGAGCCATCCGGCAGCGTATCGAAGGCTGCCCGCACCAAAGACCGATCCGTCGTGGCTGAGCCGGATTCGGTTGCGTCGAAATTGGCGCGCCCGGCCTCCCCGGAGAGCGCTGCCGGCCATTTCCTGCGGTTGCCGGCGAGCGGCGCGAACGACGCGTCGGTCAGCAGATAGATTCCGCGGTCCGGGTGCAAGCCGGCCTGTTTGTTGATGGCCGCTATGAGTTCGTCGCGTCCGCCCGCCGCATAGACGGCAAGGAGAGCGCCGCGATCCCTGTCGATCGCCCGGTCGGAGCGATCGAGGACATACGAAGCGGTCGACCAATAGACGAATACGAACAGCCCGACGACGATGGCGCCGAAGCCGGCGATCCAAATGAGCGCGGCTCGGAAAGTCGAGGAGCGTAGCGTCTTAGCAATGAGCACGGACACAAAATCCAACGCCGCGAACCGTGTGGATCAGCGGATAACTGCGGTGATTGTCGACTTTCCGGCGAACGCGGCCGACATACACGTCGATGATGTTGGTCGTCGGATCGAAGTTCAGATTCCAGACGTGCTGCAACAGCATAGCCCGCGGCACGACCTGACCGGCGTTGCGCACCAGATACTCGAGCACCTGGAATTCCCGCGGCAAGAGCTCGATCTCCTGGCCGGCGCGATTGGCCGTGCGCGCGACCAGGTCGAGTTCGAGATCGCCGACGCGCAGTACTGTCTCCTTCGCCACGGTCGTACTGCGCCGCGCCAGCGCCTCGATGCGTGCCAGCAATTCGGCGAACGCGAACGGCTTCACCAGGTAGTCGTCGCCGCCGCCGCGCAGCCCGCGCACGCGATCGTCGACCTCGCCGAGCGCGCTTACGATCAGGGCCGGTGTATCGTTCCCGGACTCGCGCAGTTTGCGGATGATGGACAGGCCGTCCACGCCCGGCAGCATGCGGTCGATGGTCATCACCGCGTAGGAGTGCGACGAAGCCAGGCGAAGTCCGTCGTCGCCGTTGTGCGCGAGATCGGTCTGATAGCCGCGCGTGCCGAGGAAGTCGACGAGCTGAGAAGCCGTTTCCGGGTCGTCCTCGATGACCAATATGCGGCGGCGCGTTTCGGTCAATGTCGCGTTCTCCGATCAAGCCGGCAAAAGTAGGTAGCACAAACCGCCGACCTGAAAACTGACATCTGTGTCAGGAAATGTCGCATTAGTAATTTGAGCGGCACGGCTCATTTGTTTATGCGAAAGCGCGCAAGCTTCTTCGTCGCGGGGCGAAGGGAACTCCAATTGATATGGTAAGCGGCATCGCATGCCAGCCACGATCACAATCCGGAGATTCGCGGGGGGGGGCCACTCAACGAACCGACAACGCTACTCAACGAAGTGAGGCTTTCATGCGGTTGAAGATGACCATTGTGCTCGCCGCGGCCGTTGTGCTCGGCGCAGCGATGTGGACGAGCGGCGCCATCGCACATGGCGGCGGGGGCGGTCACGGCGGCGGTGGCGGTCATGGCGGCGGAGGCGGCGGGCACGGTGGCTTCGGCGGGCACGCCGGCTTTGGCGGCCACGCTTTTGCCAGTCACGGCTTCGGCGGCCACATGATGGGGCCGCACGTCGTCACCGGGCATGCTTTCACTCCGCATGCATTCGCCGGGCACTCCTTCGCGCGCTTCGCCCCCTTCCATCACGACCACTTTCACCACGGGCGTTTTCACCGGCGCTTTTTCTTCGCTGGCGTCGGGCCCGGATTTTACGATTGGCCGTACTACGACTACGGCAGCTGCCGCGTGCTGACGGCGTACGGCTGGCGTTGGGTTTGCTAGAGCATGATCCCGAAAACTGGAAACCGGTTTTCGGACAAGATCATGCTCAAAGCGAGGGATCTAGACCGTGGTCCGATTCAACTGAATTGGATCAGGGTCTAGCGACGGGAAGGGGACGTGCGTCGGGGGACGATCCCGGGGATAGGTTTCGGTTCTCATGTTTGACGTGCCGCAAGCCTGCTCCGGGATCGAAGCACACTTGGGGGATCGGTTCGTGCGCCCTCCTGCTTTTTACGGCATGATCATGGATCGCAGTACAGTCGCGCGCCGGCTCGGCGTTTTTTGTTTGTCGGTCTTTTTGTGCTGCGTTGAGGCGCAGGCTGCGACGCCTGCACAAGGCTGGCGCATCGACGAAGCGCAGACATCGATCGGATTTACGATCGATGCCGTCGGTTTTCCGACCACGCATGGCCACT
>Ga0210408_10005385_pt1 | contig 11256 bp, 8 predicted proteins | sample IncBWH4MmetaG_FD_155471 | JGI IMG/M metagenome (GOLD analysis project Ga0210408, IMG submission 155471) | Forest soil microbial communities from Barre Woods Harvard Forest LTER site, Petersham, Massachusetts, United States - Inc-BW-H-4-M | ecosystem: Environmental > Terrestrial > Soil >... | reverse complement strand
GCGCCCCCGCAGAGGGAGGGCTCCCGACGTGGCTCGTCGACCTCCGTATCCGAGTCACCGGCCAACCGGCCCGTGGCCCCCCACTCCCCCGCCCCAGCACCGCCCGAAGCGATCGCCGCCGCGTGAAGCCCTCGCCCTCCGCAGCCACGGAGAAGCGGCTGCTCTTTGCCATGGGCGGCGGCGGCTTCACGATGGAGCCCGGCAACCCCCTGCTCGACGACTTCGTGCTCTCGCTCGCCCCACCCGGCCTGCGCGAGCCTCGCATCCTGTTCCTGCCCACCGCCTCCGGCGACACCACAGCGCAAATCAACGCCTTCTATGCGAGGTTCTCGAGCCGCATGTGCGTGCCGGAGCACCTCCCGCTGTTCCGCCTCCAAGAGATCGAGCGCCCCCTCGAGGAGCTCGTCCTCTCCCAGCAGATCGTGTATGTGGGCGGCGGCTCGATGCGCAACCTGCTCGCCATCTGGCGGGCGCACGGGCTGGACAGCCTGCTGATCGAGGCATGGCGGCGGGGCATCGTCCTCGCCGGGCTGAGTGCCGGTGCGATGTGCTGGTTCCAGGGCGGTGTGACCCGCTCCAGCGGCCCCCCCACAGCGATCGCGGGGCTCGGGCTACTGGAGGGCTCGTTGACCGTGCACGCCGACGGGGAGCCCGAGCGGCTGCCCGTCTGGCTGGCCAGTGTGCGCGACGGCACGCTGCCCGGAGGCTGGGCCGTCGATGACGGCGTCGGACTGCTGTTCAGCGGGAGCCGTCTGCGGCGCATCGTCAGCTCCCGCCCCGGAGCAGGCGCCCAGCGTGTGGATGCGATCGCCGGCGAGCTCGTGCGTGCGCGCCTCGAGCCCGAGCTGCTCGGCGCCGGCGAGCACGGCGCCGCCCCCCTCGACGAGGACATCCAGGAGTTGCGCCGCGTGCAGCGCCTGCGCCGGGGCATCACAAGGGAGCGCGGGATCAGAGACCCATAGCCGGACTGTCGCGGGGCCCCATGAGCGTATTGGCCGGTCCCTCGACGTCGGCTTGTCGGGCACGGACGCAGCGCACCCGCGGTCGAAGGCCGACGTGCACGGGTAATCCGCCCCGGGGGCTTGAGAAGATAGAGGCGATGCAACCACCCGCCGACGCCCATCCAGACGCCTCCTCGACCCCCGCCCTGAAAGGGATCTTCCGCGACGCCCGCCGTGACCCCACGCTGGCGGTGCTGGAGGGCCTGCACGCGCTCAAGCACGCGCTGCGCTTCGGCGCGGAGGTGCTGAGCGTGGCGATCGCCGAGCCCGAGCGGGTGCGCGAGCTCGCCGAGGCACTCGCACCTGATGTACTGGAGTGGATCCTCGCGGACGCCCACGCCGTCCCGCCGGAGTTGTTCGCGGCCCTCGCTCCCCAAGCCCCGTCGACCGGCGTGATCGCCATCGCCCGGCGCCCCCGGGTCGAAGTGGAGGATCTGCTCGCCGACCCCCGCCCCGCGCCAATCGTGCTGCTGGAGCGGCCGCGCGACCTCGGGAACCTGGGCGCCTGTGTGCGCGTCGCCGCCGCGGCCGACATCGCCGGGGTACTGAGCACCGGCGTGCACGACCCCTGGGACCCCGCCGCCCTGCGCGGCAGCGCGGGGCTGCACTACGCGCTGCCCGTCGCCCGCCTCGGGGAGGATGCCTTGCCGCGGCTGGGTGTTGGGCGACCCTTGGTCGGGCTCGACCCCGACGGCGAGGAGCTGCGCTCAGCCGAGCTCCCCGACCGCGCGATCCTCGCGTTCGGCGGCGAGCGCCACGGGCTCTCCGAGGAGCTGCGCACGCGCGCCGACGTGCTGGTGCGCCTACCGATGCGCGAGGGCGTCTCTAGTCTCAACCTCGCCACCTCGGTAAGCGCGGTGCTCTACTGCTGGCGACTCGGCGGCGTAGGCTAGGGCCGTGTTGCCCCCGATCCCGCTTGCCGTGTTCATCCAGCTGGAGGACGCCATCCAGATCGCGCCGCTCGCGCTGCTCTGCCTGCTGTACGGGCGGCGGGTGCGCACGCTCGTTGGCCGATCTTCGATCGGTAGCGGCCATCCTGTTCCGCGCTGGCGCCAGACGTGCTTCTATGCGGGCTGCATCACGATCGGTGCCGCACTCGTCACGCTCGGGCAGGCCAGCGAGGAACTTCTGTTCGCGCATATGATCGAGCACCTCCTGCTCGGCGACATCGCCGCGCTGCTGATCGTGCTCGGCCTCACCGGTCCGCTGATCGCGCCGATCCTCAAGATCCGCTTCTTCGACCGCCTGCGCGTGCTCGCCAACCCCCTGATCGCCTTCCCCCTGTGGGCGATCGACCTGTACGTGTGGCACCTCCCCGCGTTCTACCAGGGGGCCCTGGAAGCCCTGCCGGTGCACATCCTCGAGCACGCGATGTTCCTTGGCTTTGGGATCAACATGTGGATGTGCCTGTTCGGGCCCCTGCCGATGCCCGCGTGGTTCGGGAACCTCGGCAAGCTCCTCTACATCGTCGCCGTGCGCCTCGCGGGCACCGCCTTGGGCAACATCTTCCTCTGGTCGGGCACCGTCTTCTACCCGTTCTACCTGCGCAGCGACTCCATCCACCACATCTCCCCGCTGGCCGACCAGAACCTCGCCGGGGCGGTGATGATGATCGAGGAGAGCCTGCTTACCATCGGCCTCTTCTGCTGGCTGTTCCTGCGCACCGCGCGCGAGTCCGAGGAGCGCCAGGAGCTGCTCGACTTCGCGCACCTGCACGGCATCCCGCTGAGCGACAAGCGCGCCGCCCGTGCCGTCTCCGCCGGCCGTGGCGCCGAGCTGCACGCGCGCCTGGAGGGCCGCCTCCAGGACGCCCAGGAGCTGCCCGCGCTCGCGCACCGCGAGGATCTCGCCGAACGCACCGGTTAGCGCCCCGCATCAGTTTCAGCCGACCACGCCTGCTAGGGCGTCGATGGGCAAGCTAGGCAAGGACGCAGTGAGGGAAGCGTGCTGGCCGAAACGGGGATGCGAGCGGAGCGAGTGTCTCCCGGCTTCGGTACACGACCGATCGAGGACGCAGACCGATCGGAGATCGGCCAGCGCCGCCCAGCGGCGTCCTAGCCTCCTGCGACCGCGGGGAGGATCGTCAACTCCGCGCCGTCCTTCACGGGGGTCTGCAGGCCGTCCAAGAAGCGGATGTCCTCGCCGCTGAGGTAGACGTTCACGAAGCGCCGCAGCGAGCCGTCCTCGTCGGCGATCCGCTCGCGCAGCTCACCAAAGCGATCGAATAGGCCGTTCAGCACCTCTTGGACGGTCTCGCCTTCGAGCTGCGCCTCCGTGGTCCCGCCCGTCGCCGCGCGCAGCTGTGTGGGGATCTTGACTGTCACGGACATTGTGGGTCTAACACTCCGCCGTGGTCATCAGACCGCCACCACCCCGGGCACCTGCGCCTCGAAGTCCTCCACGGTGGGCGCGATCGTGTGTGTCTGGAAGGTGTCCCGCACCGCGTCCAGCGTCTTCAGGCCCTCGCCGGTGATCACCAGCACCACGCGCTCCTGCGGATCGATCTCCCCACGCTCGGCGAGCTTCGCGAGCACCGCGGTGGTGACGCCCCCCGCGGTCTCCGTGAAGATGCCCGTGGTCTGCGCCAGCAGTGCGATGCCCGCGCGGATCTCCTCGTCGCTGACCGCGTCGATCGAGCCCCCGCTGCGGCGTGCCTCCTCCAGCGCGTAGGGGCCGTCCGCGGGGTTGCCGATCGCCAGCGACTTGGCGATCGTGTCTGGCTTCACCGGCCTGCACACCTCCTGGCCGGCCGCGAACGCGCTCGCCACCGGCGCGCACCCCTCCGCCTGGGCGCCGCTCATCCGCGGCAGCTCCCCGCTCACCAGGCCGAGCTCGCGCCATTCGGCGAAGCCCTTGGCGATCTTGGTGAACAGCGAACCCGAGGCGATCGGCGCCACGCAGCGATCCGGCAGCTCCCACCCGAGCTGCTCGGCGATCTCGAACGCCAGCGTCTTCGAGCCCTCCGCGTAGTAGGGGCGCAGGTTGACGTTCACGAATGCCCACTCCCGCTCCGCCGAGAGCTCCGTGCAGAGGCGGTTGACGTCGTCGTAGTTGCCCCTCACCGCCACCAGATGGGTCCCGTACACCCCCGTGGCGAGCACCTTCTGCTCCTCCAGATCCGCGGGGATGAACACGTAGGACTCGAGGCCCAGCGCCGCCCCGTGCGCGGCCACCGAGTTCGCCAGGTTGCCCGTTGAGGCGCACGCGATCGTCTGGTAGCCGAGCTCCCGCGCGCGTGCCACCGCAACCGAGACTACGCGATCCTTGAACGAGTGGGTGGGGTTGGCCGCGTCGTTCTTGACCCACACCTCCCCCAGTCCAAGCCGCTGCGCGAGGCGGTCGGCGCGGATCAGCGGGGTGCACCCCGCCGGCAGCCCCGCACGCGAGGCCAGCCGCCCCGAGGGGCCCGGGGGGCCTCCGGCCAGGGGCAGGAAGTCCGCGTAGCGCCAGATGTTCTGGGGGCCCCCCTGGATGCGGCGGCGCAGCTCCGGTACGTCGCTGGCCACCAGGCGTGAATGGTCGTAGGCGACCTCCAGCGGGCCGAAGCACCGCTCGCACACGTACAGCGCCTCCAGGGCGTAGCCCGCCCCGCACTCCCGACACTTGAGGTTGGTTGCAGCCATCGTAGGCTCCTTTATCGTCTTCGCCGTTGTCCCGTGTGGCGAAGAACACGAAGCCCGCCACACATCTGTCTGGAATTGGCACCTTCCGCGTTGGGACGCGGTGGTTGCCGGGGCTTCGTCGGGCCAGTCCCTCCACCCCTCTTGATGTGCACTGCTGCAAGGAAGTATATCGGATGTGCGGCGGAAAGACATTAGATCTTGCCCAGGGCGTGCCCAGCTACGCATCCCTATCCAACTCTCCACCGCCGCTGTCTGGTAACGCTCTTGCCCGTCCGGTGTACGGACGTGCGATGAGCAGCCCCACGCACGAGGCGCTGGCACGCCTGGAGGAGTCCGTGGACGCCTTCGAGCAGGCCCCGCCGAGCCCCAAGAAGCGCATGCTGATCATCGTCAACCCCTACGCCTCCACGGTCTCGGACAATCTGCGCCAGCTCGTCGTCCACGCACTTCAGGGCCGCTTTGAGGTTGACTCCGTGGACACCGAGTCCCGCGGCCACGCCACTGAGCTCTGCCGCGAGGCCGCCCACGAGGGCTACGACGTGGTCGTCGCCTTCGGCGGCGACGGGACCGTCAACGAGGCCGCCAACGGCCTGCTCGGCTCCACCACGCCGCTGACCTGCCTGCCCGGGGGCTCGGCCAACGTATTCGGCAAGATGCTCGGCATCCCCGGCGAGTTGATCGACGCCACCGAGCACCTGCTGAGCATGGCCGACGACTGGCGCGTCCACAAGGTCGACCTTGGCGTCGTCAACGGACGCTGCTTCACCTTCGCCTCCGGGCTCGGCCTCGACGCCTCGGTCGTGCAACGCGTCGATGCCAACCCCCGCCTCAAGGCTCGCTATGGACCCTGGTTCTTCACCTGGGTCGCCGTCAGGACCTTCGCTCGGCGCTATCTACTGCGCCCGCCGCGTCTCAGCACTCACCTTGCCGGCAAGGAGTACCGCGGAGTCACCGCGATCGTCCAGAACGGATCACCCTTCACCTACTTCCGCAACCGCCCGATCGAGATCGCCGAGGACGCGACACTCGACTCCGGCACCCTCTCCACGTGCGTCCTGCACCGCGCCCGGCCGATCGACATGCCGTTCATCGCCTGGCGTGCCTTCTCCAGGCGTGCACGCCTCACCCGCCATCGCCAGATCACCGCCCTCACGCCCGCAACCGAGCTGACCGTCCGCACCGCCGACGGCAAGCCGTTGCCATTGCAGGTCGACGGTGACTACCTCGGCGAGGTCGACGAGGCCCGCTACTCGATCATGCCGCGCGCCCTCAACGTCGTCGCCTGAGGGCGCTCCGGTCGGGCGAAATCCAACGGAGAAGGGGAGGGGGTGCGGGGGGGGGGGCGGGCCCCCCCCCCCCCCCCCCCCCTACCCACCGCCAAAGGTCTGCCCTCCCCCCCCTCCCAACCACCAAACCCGCCAGCTACTCGATCATGCCGGGTCCTCAACGTCGTGGCCTGAGCGTAGATATAAAAAAATCAGTGTGCGTATAACGATCGTTATACGCAGTCTGAAAAAAGATATTCACCCCAACCCCTCCCCACCCTTTTTTCGCCCGGGGATGGGTCGTCTGCGCTCGCCGCCGCAAGCCTCGGCGGAGTTTTGCGCGCGCGCTACACGCCGCCGGTCTTGGCGGGATGACGCACACTACCCGCCGCCGGCCTTGGCGGGGTGACGTGTGCTACCCCGCCGCCCCCCCGGGGGTGACGCGTGCTACCCCGCCGCCCCCGGCGTGACACGGTAGGCGTCGAACACGGACTCGGTGTTACGCAGGCGGTTGATGGCGCCCTTCAGGGAGTGGGTGTCGGCGACCTCGACGACGAAGCGGTTCTTGACCATCGGCGGGTTGGAGAGGCAACGGGCTTCCACGATGTTGGCGCCCGACTCGGAGAAGACCCGCGAGAGGTCCTCCAGGAGGCGGTGGCGATCCCACGCGTCGATCTGGATTTCCACCACGAACGCCGCCGCCTGGTCGCCTTCCCAGTAGACCTCCGTGAAGCGCTCGGGGTTCTTGCGCAACACCGTCGCGTTGGGGCAGTCCTCGCGGTGGATCGTGATGCCACGGCCGAGGGAGATGTAGCCCACGATCGGGTCGCCCGGCACCGGGCGGCAGCACTTGGCCAGGCGCAGCATCACGTCCTCCACGCCCTCCACCTTGATCCCGTACTGGCCCGAGGAGCGCGTCGGGCGACGCGTGCGTCCCACTTTGAGCAGGTCGCTGGCGGCGGTCTCGCCGTCCGCCGCCTCGCCGCGCTTGAGGCGCTGGAGCACCTTGTTGATGACGACCTTCGGCGAGACCTTCGCTGCCCCCAGCGCCATGTAGAAGTCGTCTGCCTTGCGGTAGCCCATTTCGCGGATCACGTCCGCCAACAGCGCCGAGCCCGTGATCCGCTGCGCGGGCAGGCCCTGTTTCTTGAGGTGCTCTTGCAGCAGGTCCCGGCCGGAGTGCTCGGTGTCCTGGCGGGACTCCGCTTTGAACCACGCCCTGATCTTGTTGCGCGCCCTGGTCGTCTTGACCATCGCCAGCCAATCCCGCGAGGGGCCCCGCTCGCGCTTGGCGGTGAGGATCTCGACGATGTCACCGCTGCGCAGCTCGTAGTGCAGCGGCACGATCTTGCCGTTCACCCGCGCCCCCACGCAGCGGTGGCCGATCTCGGTGTGCACCTCGTAGGCGAAGTCGAGCGGCGTTGCTCCCGCCGCCAGCGACTTCACCTCGCCCTTCGGGGTGAACACGTAGACCTCGTCCTCGAACAGGTCGATCTTGAGGCTCTCCATGAACTCCTGCGGGTCCGAGAGGTCCTGCTGCCAGTCGAGCATCGAGCGCAGCCACTTGAGCTTCGCGTCCTCCGGCCAGGAGGACTGCGCGGAGCGATCGGGCCCGTCGGCGCCGCCGGCCGATCTGCGCTCGGCGGGGGCAGAGCCTTGAGCGGAGGAGCCCTCGCCACGGCCGGGCTGGCCGGGGCGGCGCTGCTTGTACATCCAGTGCGCCGCCACCCCGAACTCCGCCATCTCATGCATGTCCTGGGTGCGGATCTGGATCTCCAACGGCCTGCCCTCCGGCCCGATCACGGTCGTGTGCAGCGACTGGTACATGTTGAACTTGGGCATCGCGATGAAGTCCTTGAAGCGGCCCGGCAGCGGCTTCCACAGCGAGTGGATGACGCCCACCGCCCCGTAGCAGTCCTTGACCGAGTCCACGATCACCCGCATCGCGGTGAGGTCGTAGATCTCGTTGAACTCCCGCCCCTTCTTGGTCATCTTCGAGTAGATCGAGTAGAAGTGCTTGGCGCGACCCGCGATCTGGGCTGCGATGCCGAGCTGGCCCAGCTCTGCGGCGAGGTACTCCCCCGCCTGATTCACGTAGCGCTCGCGGTCGTCGCGCTGCTGGGCGACGAGGCCCTTGATCTCCTGGTACTTGCGGGGGTGGAGCGTCGCAAACGCCAGGTCCTCGAGCTCCCACTTGATCGCGTGGATCCCCAAGCGGTGCGCGATCGGGGCGTAGATCTCCAGGGTCTCCTTGGCCTTCTCGATCTGCTTCTGCTTGGGCATCGCCTCGATCGTGCGCATGTTGTGCAGGCGGTCCGCGAGCTTGATCAGGATCACCCGCACGTCGGTGGCCATCGCCACCATCATCTTGCGGTAGTTCTCCGCCTGCGCCTCGTCGCGCGAGTGAAACGTGATGCCGGTCAGCTTCGTGACGCCGTCCACGACGTTTGCGATCTCCTCGCCGAAGCGCTCGCGCACCTGCACAATCGAGGCCGAGGTGTCCTCCACGGTGTCGTGCAGCAGGGCCGCGCACAGCGTCTCGGTGTCCAGGCGCATCCCGGCGCAGATCCGCGCCACCCCCACGGGGTGCACGATGAAGTCCTCGCCGGACTTGCGCCGCTGCTCGGCGTGGTGCTCGCAGGCGAACACGAACGCCTCCTCGACCCGTGCGCGATCGATCTGGATGGCGGAGTCCGCCGCGTGCTCGGAGACGATCGCGAACAGATCCCCCAGCAGGCGACGCTCGAGCTCGCCGAGCTGGCCGAGCGCCGGCCGCTCGGCCTCCGCACGGGCCGTGCTGGGCGGGCCGATCGGCTCCTTCACCGAGCTCTTTGGATCCTGTGGTGCCGCCATAGCTTAAGGGTAGGGCACCGGAGTGATCGGTCCAAGCGCCACGGGCCAGCGCGGGCCCCGGGCTCAGGCGAAGAGGACCAGCTCCTCCTCCGCGGATCTCCCAGGCACCTCCGCGGAAGTCTCGCCCGGCGCGGCCGCCATCCCGACCGGCGCGGCGGCCGGCTGGGCGTGGCGCAGCACCAGGCGCGGTTCGCTCACCCCACCCCACTCGTTCACCTCCAGTGCAAACGTCGCATCCGCCGGCGCCCCGTCGCGCACCGGCAGGCTCGCCCCCCCACCGAACGCCACCCCGCGCGCCCGCGCGCCGTCGGCCAGCACGGTGAAGCGCACGTGCCTGCCCTCCCCCATCGGGCGCCGATCGGCGAACCTTGCGCCCCGCACCAGCAGCGACACCGCGGGGTTGGCGTTCCCAAACGGCGCCAGCGTGAGCAGCTCCTCGGCCAGCTCCATTCCCAGCTCTCCGCCTCGCACGATCGCGTCCACGCGCTCTGAGCGCACCAGCTCCTCGCCGCTGAGCACGCCCTCGGCATGAGCTGCGAAGGCCGATCCAAATCCTTCCAATCTCTCGCCCTCGATCTCCAGGCCCGCGGCCGCCCTGTGGCCACCGTGGCGCACCAGGTGTCCCGCGCACGCGTCGAGCGCCCCCAGCAGGTCGAATCCGGGGATGCTGCGGCCCGAGCCGCGGCCCCGTGCACCCTCCAGCGCGATCAGCACGAACGGGCGGTGGTGGCGCTCGGACAGGCGCGAGGCCACGATCCCGATCACTCCCGGGTGCCACCCCTCCCCCGCCAGCACGTACGCCGCCCGCTCGCCCGCCGCCGCCACCTGGCGCTCCGCGTCGAAGAGAATCCGCGTCTCGGTGTGCCTGCGCTCGTGGTTTGCGCGGTCGAGCTCCGCCGCCACCTGCTGCGCGCGAGCGGGATCCTCGGTGAGGATCAGCTCGAGGCCCGCATCCGCCCGGTGCATCCGGCCCGCCGCGTTCAACCGAGGCGCCAGCGCGAAACCCACGGTGCGCTCGTTCACCTGGCCGGCGTCGGCTCGCGCCACCGCCAGCAGCGCGCGCAGGCCCGGCTTGGCCGTGGCCGCCAGCGCGTGCAGGCCGCGGCGCACCAGCGCCCGGTTCTCCCCCAGCAGTGGCACCACATCGGCGATCGTCGCCAGCGCCACCAGGTCGAGGTCCTCGCTGGGGTCATAGCCGGCGCCGCTCACGCTGCCCGCCGCGCCCTCCCCGCGGGCGCTTGCGGCGTGGTCACCTGCCCCGCCCGCCGCGGCGCACAGTCCGAGCGCCAGCTTGTACGTCACCGCGGTGGCGCACAGGTCCGGGCACGGATACCCGCACACCGCGGGGTGCACGATCGGCGCCCGCGGCAAGGCCCCGTCGGCACGGGGTGCGTGGTGGTCGGTGATCACGACATCGATCCCCAGCGCGTGCGCCAAGCGCACCTCCTCGACGGCGGTGATCCCGCAGTCGGCGCTCACCAGCAGGCGCGTGCCCCGCGCGGCCAGGCGCTCCACGGTCCGCGCGTTCAGCCCATAGCCGTCACTCGCGCGGTCGGGCAGGTACCAGTCCACCTCTGCGCCAAGCGCCCGCAGCGCGCGCACGAGCACCGCGGTCGAGCAGATCCCGTCCACGTCGTAGTCCCCGTGGACGGTGATCCGCGTGCGTGCGCGAACGTGCTCGAGGATCTTCGCAATCGCCTCCCCGATGCCCGCGAACGCCGCGACTGGATGTTCCTCATCCGCCGCCAGGAACGCCCGCGCCCGCACGGGCTCCGCGAACCCGCGACGCACCAGGACCTGGGCCACCGTGCCGCTCACCCCGAGCTCGCGCTCGAGTGTTTGCAGTTGGGGTTGCGGACAGGGGGCGATCCGTAGGCGACGGGGCTGGTCCATCGCCAGCCACCCTACGGGGCGCGCTGGACGGATCGACGGTCAGCTCACGGGGGCGCTGGCCGACCTGCGACGAGTCTGTTCCCTGCGCATCCCCTCGAAGTAGACCGCCGCGATCCCGATCAGCGCGCCGGGCACGGCGTAGAGCACCACCGCGATGTCCGTCGCCCGTTTCCCTGGGATCTGGAGACCCGAGACCCTGACGCTGTAGATCGCCGTGGCGATCACGACTGCGCCGAGCAGCGAGCCCACGAACGCGCCCACGATCCCGCCCCAGAAGCGGTCCGGCAGGAAGATCGTGAAGTGCCAGATCGCCAGGCCCATCATCACCCAACCGAGCATTGCCATCAGCGTGACCTCCGAGTCGGGCACCTCGACGGACCGGCGAGCGGAACCGGACCGGCGAGCGGAACGGCGCACCCGCGGTTGCGTACACGGCTGCGTGGGTTGGGGGTCATCGTGACCTCCCGTGACGACGATTGCGCGAACGCTTGCGCTGGGGCTTGGGCTGCCCCTTGAGCACGAGGTCCTCCGGCGTAAGGTCCGCTGTGGGATCCTGCCCGGTGGGCGAGGGCTGCGGACCGGACGGCGAGGGCTGCGGCTGGGTGGGTGGCTTGGCCGGGA
>Ga0210408_10005384_pt1 | contig 11257 bp, 9 predicted proteins | sample IncBWH4MmetaG_FD_155471 | JGI IMG/M metagenome (GOLD analysis project Ga0210408, IMG submission 155471) | Forest soil microbial communities from Barre Woods Harvard Forest LTER site, Petersham, Massachusetts, United States - Inc-BW-H-4-M | ecosystem: Environmental > Terrestrial > Soil >... | reverse complement strand
CGGCTTGCGAGGGTGCCGATCGGATCTTTCATCTGGCGGCGCGGGCTGATGTCGTACCGTCGATTCAGATGCCGCAGGCCTATTTTCGTGCCAATGTGGATGGTACCTTCTCGGTGCTCGAGGCGGCCCGCCGGCATCGCGTGCGGCGGTTCGTTTATGTCGCCTCGTCCTCATGCTACGGTATTCCGAGCGTCTACCCGACGCCGGAAACGGCACCGGCCGATCCCGGCCATCCTTATGCGCTGACCAAATATCTCGGCGAGCAGCTCGCGCTGCATTGGGCTCGGGTCTATGGCCTGCCTGTGGTGTCAGTGCGGTTCTTTAACGTGTACGGTCCGCGTGCGCGCACCAGCGGCACTTATGGAGCCGTCTTTGGGGTATTTCTTGCGCAGCTCCTCGCCGGTCGGCCACTGACTATCGTGGGCGACGGCACCCAGACGCGCGACTTCACCTTCGTCAGCGATGTAGTCGACGCGTTGCTGATCGCGGCCGACCGCGGCAGGCCCGGGGAAGTCTACAATGTGGGGAGCGGCAACCCGGCCAGCATCAACGAGCTCGTCCGCCTGCTCGGCGCTTCGGCCACCGTCCACATCGCCAAGCGGCCAGGAGAACCCGAGTGCACCTGGGCCGACATCACCAAGATCCGCGCAGAGCTCGGCTGGAAGCCGGAAGTGAGCTTCGCCGATGGAGTGCGGATCATGATCGATAACATCGAATATTGGAGCGATGCTCCGGTGTGGACGGTCGATCGGATCGCCGAAGCGACGAGCGACTGGTTCCTGCATCTCGGCGCAGCGAGGTAAACCGAGGGCAATGACGAGCGAAGCCGAGATCCGCGTTCTACCCCGCACTTTCCACTTCCCGAAGGTCGAAAGCGCCCGCGACAAGGTGCGCACGATCGACGAACTCGGCGCAATCGCGCGTCACCTCCGCGACGCGGGCAGGTCGGTCGTACAGGCGCACGGCGCCTTCGATCTCCTGCATTTGGGGCACGTGCGCCACCTCGAAGCCGCCCGCCGCCTCGGCGACGTGCTGGTGGTAACGGTCACCGCCGACCGGTTTGTCAACAAGGGGCCGGGGCGGCCTGTGTTCAACGAAGCGCTGCGGGCGGAAATGCTGGCCGCGCTCGAATATGTCGATTGGGTCGCGATCAACCCATCGCCGGACGCGGTGAGCGCGATCACGGCCATCAGGCCGGAAGTCTACGTCAAGGGCCAGGACTATCAGAACCCGGCGGGCGATATCACAGGCAAGATCACAGCGGAACGCGATGCCGTCGAGGAACATGGCGCGCGCCTCGCCTTCACTGACGAGGCCACCTTCAGCTCCAGCGAGCTGATCAACCGCCACCTCAACGTGTTCGAGCCGCATATTCGCGAACATCTGAGTTCTCTGCGCAGTGACGGCGGCCTAAGCGAGATACTGGGACTGCTCGATCGGGTACGCGACTATCGCGTGCTCGTCGTCGGTGACGCGATCATCGATGAATACCAGTACGTGCTGCCGCTGGGCAAATCGCCAAAGGAAAACATGATCGCGACGCGCTACCAAGACCACGAGGTTTTCGCGGGCGGCGTTTTTGCCGCGGCAAACCATGTTGCTTCGTTTTGCGCGGAAGTCGACGTCGTCACGAGCCTCGGCGCGCGGCAAAGCTTTGAAGGGGCGGTGCGCGAGCAGCTGTTGCCGAACGTCCGCCTGCACAACGTCATGCGTCCGGGAGCGCCGACGACGCGCAAGCAGCGGTTCGTCGACCCCTCCTACATGCGCAAGCTGTTCGAGGTCTATTATATCGATGACGATCCGCTATCCGCCGAGTTGCAGCAGCGGATCGACGGCGCGATCGCCGAACTCGTCAGTGACGTCGATGTCGTGATTGTCGCCGATTTCGGCCACGGTCTCCTGGGGCGATCATCGATCGACGTATTGACCCGGAGCGCGCCGTTCCTGGCAGTCAACTGCCAGTCCAACAGCGCGAACCTGGGCTTTAACCTGATCACGAAATATCCCCGATCGGATTACGTGTGTATCGACGCGCCCGAGGCTCGCCTGGCGACCGGCGACCGGACGTCCCCAATCGGCGAGATCGCCCGCCGAATCGAAGCCCTCATCGGCTGCTCGAAGATGATCATCACCCAAGGCAAGCATGGTTGCGTCACCTATGAACGCGGCGGGGTCGTGCACACCATTCCGGCGCTCGCCAAGAACGTGGTCGACACGGTGGGTGCGGGCGACGCCTTTCTTTCGGTGACCTCCCCGCTGGTTGCCGCCGGTGGCGTGATGCACCAGATCGGCTTCATCGGCAATGTCGTCGGCGCGCTCAAAGTCGAGATTATCGGTCACCGCCGCTCCATCGAAAAACCGGACCTCGTCAAGGCGATCACCGGTCTGCTCAAGTGAGCCCGGGAATGCCCCCAGCCACGGTCGTCAAACGCTATTTCGATACGCTTGCCGAGTTGCTGCACGGCACGGCGGTAACCATCCACGACGGCACGCCGCTGTCACTCGACCAAGGGATCGACTGGATGCGGCGGGCCGCAGTCGAAAGCCACACCCGCGGCAATAAGATCATGTTCGTCGGGAATGGCGGTAGCGCGGGCATTTCGAGCCATATGGCGATCGACTACTCGAAAAACGGCGGCCTGCGTGCAATGGCGTTCAACGACCCGGCCGCGCTGACCTGCCTCGGCAACGACCTGGGATACGAGCAGGTCTTCGCCAAACAGCTCGAATTGCACCTGCGCCCGGGCGATTTGCTGGTGGCGATCAGCAGCTCGGGCCGTTCCCCCAACATCCTCAACGCCGTCGCCGTGGCGCGGTCGGGCGGGTGCCGGATTGTGACCCTTTCGGGCTTCGACGCCGACAACGGATTGCGGCGGACCGGAGACGTCAATTTCTACGTGGAATCGCGCGAATACGGCTTTGTCGAAGTTGCGCACTTGTCACTTTGCCACGCCGTTCTCGATATCGAGATGGGTTGGCACGGCGGATACCAGGCCGCCGGCGGAGACGAAGCCGAATTGGCCATGACCTGACGGGATGCATCAATGGCGAATCGCTTCAGGCGGGTGATGGTGACCGGCGGCGCCGGCTATGTCGGGTCATGCCTCGTTCCCAAGCTGCTCGACGCCGGCTATGAGGTGTCGGTGCTCGACCTCTTCATCTTCGGCGAAAACATTTTTGCGCATCTACGCGACAACCCCCGGCTGACCGAGGTCAAGGGCGATCTGCGCGCGCCCGCGGACGTGGCGCGTGCGCTCGTCGGTTGCGACGCGGTCGTCCATCTTGCTTGTATCTCCAACGATCCTTCGTTCGATCTCGATCCGGCACTCGGCCGGTCGATCAACTATGATTGCTTCCGGCCGCTGGTGCACGCGTCAAAGGCAGCAGGGATTCGCCGTTTCCTCTATGCCTCCTCCTCTTCGGTATACGGCATCAAGAGTGACCCCGAGGTGACCGAAGATCTGCCGCTCGAGCCGCTGACCGACTATTCGAAATACAAGGCACTGTGCGAGAAGGTGCTCGCAGACGAGCATGAACCAGGTTTCGTCACGGTGACGGTGCGGCCGGCGACGGTATGCGGCTATGGCCCCAGATTGCGCCTCGATCTCACCGTCAACATCCTCACCAATCTTGCGGTCAACACCCAACGCATCACCGTCTTCGGGGGTGAGCAGCTGCGTCCCAATCTGCACATCGAAGACATGGCCGACCTCTACCTCGCGCTGCTGGATGCACCCGATCATGTCGTCGACGGGAAAATTTGGAACGCGGGTTACGACAACCTCAAAGTCCGCGAGATCGCCGACATGGTACGCGCGAAAATCGGCAACGGCGTGGACATCGTTGTCACCCCGACCGACGATCACCGCTTCTACCACGTGTCGTCGCAGAAGATTCGCCGTGAGCTGGGTTTTGTGCCGCACCACAGCGTTGAAGACGCCATTGTCGATCTCAGGCTGGCTTTTGCGGGCGGCAAAGTCCCCAACGCGATGACCGACGACCGCTATTACAACATCAAGCGGATGCAGGCCTACCGCATGCGGTAGACCTGCGACGACTATGCCAGATCACAGCACTATCGCCGCGGAACCGTCAGAGGCAATGACGCGAGCGACGTCGGAAAGCCGCCCTCCCCCGAGATGGATCAAGGTTTTGCTGCCCGTTTGGGGCTACGAATTCACGCAGCAGTTCCTCACGTTCAGCCTGCCTACGCTGCTGGCACCTGGAAACCTGCCGACCTTGGCGAAAACGCTCCCGACCGAATTCATCTTCCTCACCGGGCGCAAGGACGAGGCGATGATCCGCGAAAGCGCGGGTTATCGCAATCTAGCGAAGATTTGCAGCGTCAGCTTTTACCCAATCGATGACCTCATCACCGAGGGGAACCACTCGACTACGATTACCCTGGCCTTCGCTGCAGCGGTGCGGCGCACCGGGGTCGGGATGCTCGACACCTGCTTCTTCTTCTTGGTCTCGGATTACATCGTCGCCGACGGATCGCTCGCTTCGGTCGTCAAACTCATACTTGCCGGAGCGAGCGCGGTGCAGACCGGCAATTTTCAAATCACCATTGAAGATGCGATTCCCTGGCTCGAAGGCGAGCTCGAGCGGACCGCGGACGTCCTCGTCCTGCCACCCCGCCAGTTGATGCGGCAGGCATTGACCCGCATCCACCCTGCCACCGTAGCCAATATCGTCAATGTGCCGGTGTCTCACAACAGCCATTCCAATCGCCTGTTTTGGCGCGTTGACGGCGACACATTGATCGGTCGCTTTTATTTGTTGCACATGGCCTGCATCCGTCCGGAGGTTGTCGATTTCGTGATTGGCGCCTCCTGCGACTATTCTTTCATCCCAGAGATGTGCCCTTCGGGAAACGTCGCGATGATGACGGATTCCGATGACTATCTGGTCATTGAAGCCCAGGCCCGCCACCACGAGGCCAGCTTCCTTCGGCTCGGGCCGGCGCGGCCAAAGCGGCTTGCAGCGAGCCTCTCGGAGTGGACGACGGCGCTTCACCGCGAAAATGCCCGCCAAACGCTGATCTTTCACGCCGCCGACCTGCCTGTTTCCTTGAGTTCGGCAATCGAGGAAGCAGATGCTTTGACTTCGCAGGTCGGGCGGTGGTTGAGGGCCAAACCGATGCCGCATCGCGGTCATCCCTATTGGCGCGGGGCGGTGGCAGCGCATCACAGCCAGATCGGACGGCGGCCCAACGAGGATGATTGGCAGCTAACCCTGGGCCGGCGATCCACCTGGTCGGCGCGGCTGATTGGTCGGCTGAGCAACCTCCTCCTCGGCCGCGCGCCGAATGTAAGGCGCTGGCATCCGCGCTGGGCCGATTTCCTGAAGCCGCGCATCGAGCTTGAACAAATCCTAGGCGATCCCCAAAAGTGGCTCCTGATCGTATCGGGCAGGCCGACCGCGATGACCAATTGGCTCGCCGACACCTGGAGTCGGGTGCAGCGAATACCGATGTCCCGCCTGCTCAGGCTCGACCTCGAGCGCAGCGACGAGTTCCGCAGCAGGTTCGACGCCTGTTACCTGGAGGTCACCGATCGGGAGATCGACCGCGCCCATCTCGTCATCGATCAGATGATGCCGCTGCTCAAATCGAACGCAGAGATCCTCCTGGTTTCGTTTAATGACCACTGGCTCGCCGGGGCCGAGGCGTACGGCGAAAAAATCACGGACAGCGCCCAGCAGATTTTTCATCGGCTCGACCTATCGCTCGCGGACATGCGTCTGGTGTCATGGAGCCGGTGGCGGTGGTCGGCTAATGCCAGGCTACTGCGGCTGGGGCAGGGCATCTTCCGGTCGCCAATCTTGGTTCCGATCCGAGCGGTTATGATCCTTGTGCAGTCGCTGATCGCCTTTGGAAGTAATCTTGTAAGTCGAAGCGATGCGCTTCGAGCGCAAGGGAGTGGGCAAATCGTATCGAGCGTGTTCATGAGACTGCGGGCGGCTCCCGGCAGAGGTACCGACGATGCGGAGATCTACGACGCGTCCGTGCCGCCGCCGATCGTCGCCGGCGGCACAGGGATGGACGAGCAGGGCACCGACAATTACCGTTCCCGCACCAAAGAGCCGCAGTACGAGCGCTTGCTCGAGGTCCAGCAAGAGGTCGGGGTCAGTTCTTTGGGTCTGATGACGAACCAGGTCTGGCACGAGGATCCGCGACGTCTGAGCTTCATCCTGGCGCGCTACAAATTCGTCGCGAAGATGTTGAGCGGATACCGCTCGGTCGCCGAGGTCGGTTGCGGCGACGCTTTCGGTACGCGGATCGTTCAGCAGGAAGTCGACAACGTGACGGTTTACGATTTCGACCGAGTATTTATTCGGGATATTCAGCGTCGGCAATCGGCGAAATGGGCGCTCGAGGCTGGGGTTCACGACATCCTCGAGCGGCCACTGCCCCACCGATATGATGCGCTCTACAGCCTCGATGTCATCGAGCACATCCCGCCGGAAAAGGAGGACACGTTCATCTCCAATCTTTGGGCATCGCTCGCCGAGCACGGTGTTCTGATCATCGGCAGTCCGTCGCTCGAATCGCAGGCCTACGCTTCTCCGCAGAGCAAGATCGGCCACGTCAATTGCAAATCCGGGCGCGCGTTGAAGCTGCTTCTGGAACGCTATTTTTGTACGGTTTTTCTGTTCTCCATGAATGACGAAGTGGTCCATACCGGCTTTTATCCAATGGCGCACTACCTGCTCGCGCTCTGCTCCGACAGGCGGTAGATGGCTGCTGTACCCCGCGACGGAACGGCGATGCGGATCGGGATCGACTTCGACAATACGCTCGTCGATTACAATCATGTCTTTCTTGCCGCGGCAAAACAGCAAGGTTTGATCGATACGGCCTTCGACGGGTCAAAGCGAGCGGTGCGCGACAGCATCCGATTATTGCCTAACGGCGAGCTTGCTTGGCAACGTCTTCAGGCATACGTCTACGGTGCCGGCATTGGGGGCGCCGCGATGTTCGACGGCGCGGACGCGTTCTTGCGCAGCTGTCGAACCAAAGATCTCGATGTGTTCGTAATCAGTCACAAGACGCAGTTCGGCCATCACGACCCGATGCGCGTCGATTTGCGCCGCGCGGCAATGGACTGGATGGTGGGGCGCGGCTTCTTTTGCGGCAATGGTTTTGGCATCCCCATCGAGCGCGTGTTCTTCGAAAGCACCCGCGCGGCGAAGCTCAAGCGGATTTGCGCGGTCGGTTGCACGCATTTCATCGACGACCTGGAAGAGGTATTCAGCGATCCGGGCTTTCCGGCACGGGTGCTGCCGATCCTGTTTGCCGCGTCCGGGACGCTTCACGCCGGAGCGGTGTGTCCGAGTTGGGGGCAAATCGCCGAAGTGTTGTTTGATGGACATTGCTGACGCCGGTCTCGCCGAGGCAGCAGCAGTAACGCGCAGCTTGCTCGTGGCCCCCGTCCACGCCATCGAGCGGCTGCGCGGCGGCGGGCGGAACAGTCGTATCTATCGGGTTCGCCGCGGCACCGAGTGGTTCGCGGTCAAACATTATCCCCCGGGTCACCAAGATTCGCGCAATCGCCTCAAGACCGAGATCGAGGCGCTGGCTTTTATGGAACGCCATGGCATCGCTGTCGTGCCGCGCTCGTTGGCGAGCGACGCAGAGCGCGGCTATGCCGTGCTGAGTTGGGTCGAGGGGGATCCAGTGGGCAGCGCCGAGGAAGAGGATATCGAGGCGGCCGCCGATTTTCTTGCGAGCCTTCATCGGCTGGGGGGCGTCGCCGAGGCACAAAGCCAGCCGCTCGGCGCGGAGGCCTGTCTTTCCGGCGTCGAGATCGCGGCTCAACTCGGACGCCGTTTGGCGCGGCTCGGCAACGTCGCGGAAGCCGATCCGGCGCTCGCCCCGCTTATCGATCGGATGGCCGGTTGGCTGTTCGGGAGCGTCCTGCCCGCAGTGGCGGCAGGTTACCAATCGCTGGGACTGTCGTTCGCTCTACCCTTGCCAGGCGGCTCGCGCAGCCTGTGTCCGTCCGATTTTGGCTTTCACAATGCCATGCGCGGTAAGGCTGGCCTCACTTTTGTCGATTTCGAATATTTTGGCTGGGATGATCCGGTGAAGCTGACGTGCGATTTTCTCCTTCACCCGGGAATGCGGCTTCCGGAAAAGCTCAAGCGACGCTTCGTCACGGCCGTTTTGCAGATTTACGGGGCGGATCCGACTTTTGCGGCGCGACTGGGTCTGCTGTACCCGTTGTTCGCTGTCAGATGGTGTCTCATCCTGCTGAACGAGTTCCTGCCGGAGCGATGGGCCTACCGCGTCCATGCCGACGCCGGGCCCGACTGGGAGAAGCCCGACTGGGAGAAAGCGAAGGAGCGACAGCTGGGTCGTGCAAGCGATCTGCTGGCCTTGGTGCAATCGAGCGGCGGGGGCTTCCCCTATGGCGATTGACCCGACGCGCGCCGTTCAGCGGTACCAGACGCCGCCATTGGATCAGCGATCGATCTATTTGCGACGGCTCGTCGTGCGCGCGCTCGAAGGCGGTGGGCGTGGCCATGTCGGCTCGTCGCTGTCGCTCATCGAGATCATGCGGGTGCTCTACGACGACATCCTGCGCTTCCGGCCGGCCGATCCGGCCTGGGCGCAACGCGACCGGTGCATCCTGAGCAAGGGGCACGGCTGCCTCGCACAGTATGTGATGCTGGCGGACAAGGGGTTCTTCCCGATCGATGTCCTCGACGGCTTTTGCCGCTACGATTCGATTCTCGGCGGCCATCCGGAAGCGGCCAAGATCCCTGGGGTCGAAGCATCTACGGGGGCCCTCGGCCACGGTCTACCGATCGGTGTGGGACGGGCGCTCGGATTGCGAATGCAGCGGCAGGATGCACGGGTCTTCGTTGTCACCGGCGACGGCGAGATCAACGAAGGATCGGTATGGGAAGCAGCGCTGTCGGCCAGCAAACACCACCTGAGCAACCTCGTCGTCATGATCGACTACAACAAGATCCAATCGGCAGGCGCGACCGCGGAAATTCTCGATCTCGAGCCGCTGGTCGACAAATGGCGCAGCTTCGGCTTTGCGACGGCCGAGGTCGACGGGCATGATGTCGAGGCGTTGCGGGGGTTGCTGTGCCGGGTACCGCTCGACAGCGATCGGCCGACGGCGATCGTTTGCCATACGATAAAAGGCAAAGGGATCGCGTTCACCGAGGACGATGCGGATTGGCATCATAAATCGAGCCTCAAGGCGGAAGTTATTGCCGACATGTACGCCGCACTGGGGGTGGAGTGATGCGGCCGGCTTGCGTCAACAAGGTCTTCGACCTGGCAAAGCGCGACCCACGCGTCGTCTATATCGGGTCGGACCTGAGCCCCGATTTGACCGCGCGCATGAAACAGGAAATGCCGGATCGCGCCTTTATGGAGGGGGTCAGCGAGGCGCATGTAGTCGGCATGGCTGCGGGCTTGGCGATGGAGGGTTTCATTCCCTTCGTCCATACCATCGCCACATTCATCACGCGCCGCTGTTACGAGCAAGTCGCCGTCGATCTGTGCCTGCACAATCTCCCGGTTCGCCTGATCGGAAATGGCGGTGGCCTAGTCTACGCTCCACTCGGGCCGACCCACCTCGCGATCGAGGATGTGGCGATCATGCGGGCTCTTCCCAACATGACGGTTGTCTCGGTGTGCGATGCCGACGAGATGGTCCGTTTCATGGATCAGACACTGGATTGGCCTGGTCCGATCTACATTCGGCTCGCCAAAGGGTTTGACCCGATCGTCAGCCGGAAGGAACTCGGCTTCGAGATCGGCAAGGCAATCCCGATGCGCGTCGCCGCGGGGGGCGTGAACCGCGCGTTGCTCGTCGCGACGGGGGTCGCCACGACGCGAGCGCTGGCTGCCGCCGAGTTGCTGGCGGCAAGGGGTCTCGAGTGCACGGTATTGCACATGCATACGGTAAAGCCCTTGGACACCGCTGCCATTCTCCACTATTCGCATGACGTGCGTGTCGTCGTTACCATCGAGGAGCATACGCTCGTCGGCGGCCTCGGCAGTGCCGTGACGGAGGCGCTTGTCGACGGCTGCGCATTGCGCCTTCCGCTGATCAGGCGGCTCGGAATCCCGGATGTTTTCGCCGTCAAATACGGCAATCAGGATCAGTTGATGGCGATGTACGGGCTTCAGCCGCCGCAAATCGCCGAATCGGTCTGGGAGGCACTGAAGCTTACCTCGGCTTAGCGACCATCCGCGTAATGGAACTTCCAAGCGCCGCCCTGACGACCGGTCATTAAAGGGATTGAATATGGGACAGCGGATCGATTTTCTCGCGAAGTACCAGAGCGCGACGAAGCGTGATTACGTCTCTCGCGTGGTCGAGCACGATAAAGCGGAATGCGCGACCATCGCCAAGCGTTGGGGCGAGGAATACTGGGACGGGCCGCGCCAATATGGATACGGCGGCTACAAATATGACGGCCGCTGGCTGCCGATCGCACAGGACATCGCGAAGCGTTGCGAGCTGAAACCGGGAGACTGGGTTCTCGATGTCGGCTGCGGCAAGGCCTTTTTGCTCTACGAATTCACTCGCGCCGTACCAGGTGTAGAGATCGCCGGGCTCGACATCTCGGCCTATGGGATCGCCAATTCGAAAGAGGAAGCCCGGCCGTTTCTCAGGGAAGGCAACTGCACCAAATTGCCCTACGCCGACCAAAGCTTCGATTTCGTATATTCGATCAACACTTTTCACAACCTCAAGGTCGACGAGCTCAAAGCGGCCGTCCAGGAGGTCGAGCGCGTCGGCAGAGATAAAAAATGGATCTGCGTCGAATCATACCGCAACGAGCGGGAGAAGGCGAACCTGCTGTATTGGCAACTTACTTGCCTGAGCTTTTATACGCCGGAAGAGTGGGTCTGGCTGTATCGGCAGTGGGGTTATACCGGTGATTACGGCTTCATTTTCTTCGAATAAAGACGCGATGGTGTTTCGGGTTTGGAGCTTCGTATGAAGGCGGCAGTGCTGGTCAAGCAGAACTCGGCGCTCGAAATTTACGATATCGATGTGCCGAAACTCGAGGTCGGCCAGGTTCTCGTCAGGGTCGAGTATAGCGGGATCTGCGGCAAGCAGATCGACGAGATCACCGGACGCCAGGGCGAAGACAGGTTCATTCCGCATCTCCTCGGGCACGAAGGCGGCGGCGAAGTCGTCGAGATCGGGCCTGGCGTTACAAAGGTCAAGCCCGGCGACCGGGTCGTAATGCACTGGGTCAAGGGCAGCGGCATCGA
>Ga0210408_10005383_pt1 | contig 11257 bp, 8 predicted proteins | sample IncBWH4MmetaG_FD_155471 | JGI IMG/M metagenome (GOLD analysis project Ga0210408, IMG submission 155471) | Forest soil microbial communities from Barre Woods Harvard Forest LTER site, Petersham, Massachusetts, United States - Inc-BW-H-4-M | ecosystem: Environmental > Terrestrial > Soil >... | reverse complement strand
ACCCAACCGATCTCCGTTCTGGTTTTGGATCTCAAGTTTGCGCCGAAAATTGGGCTGCGTCGGCGGCACCACGAACATCACCCGTTCTACGGGAACGTTATCAGCAGCATCAAAGATAAAGACGGTATCTTCACCTTCCTGCTCTTGTTTGGGCGTGCTGCTTACGTCGCGCCACAGTGCGGGTTGCTCCTCCCCCATTTCGGAAGTCGCACCCTGAACCTCTTGTGGCGTGACTGCGCCATCGATGGTGACGCGCAGGTATTTGTAGGTGGTTCGCGGGAGTCGCAACATGTGGTTTCCGCCCAGATCCTCCTTGGACAGGTCATAGAGAATGCTGTCGCTCAGCGATGCCCAACGCTGCCAGTGGGGATCGTCCTGCCCCTCCACGTGGGCATGCGCGACAAAATTCTTGGTGGCGAGCTTGAGGTCGACCTGGTCGTATTCTGTCAGCTGAGACATATCAATCAGGAACTGCGTCCTCCCTGCGACCGTGGACTGTTGCAGGAGGGGCACATCTGTGCGCTGGAGTTCCCGGTGACCCCGCTCAACCACAAAGCAGTAAGGAGTTTCTATCTCCCCGGCATATATACGCAAGTCACCCAAGTCGGAACGCGCGTGCTTCCAGACCGACTCATCGACGATAAGATAGTGCTGGCCGGCGCTGTTGACTTGCACCGGCCGTTGATATTTGAAGTAAGAAACAGACGGTCTCGCTAACAAAACAAAAGCGACCAACCAGAGGATGTTGTTCACGACGCTGTCCTCTGGGTTGAGTTCTCTTGTGCGCGCGAAGAAAGCTTCAACCAGTCGCGATGATAAATATAGGAAATGCCCATCAGAACGACTCCCAAAGCGATGAAACTCAGGATACGGTAGCCCTGCTGCAGCATGGAGACGTCGTAAAGGAAAACCTTGCCAATCGTGAAAGCGATGAGCGCCAGCGCCTGCCAGCGCACAAATGCCGATCGCCTCCAGAAACCGAACGTCATCATGCCTACCCCATATGCGAGCCAGATCGCGGAATAGCTGAAATTACGGGCAAACTCAATCTGCTGGAGTGTCTCGTACCTGCCATACTGGTGGGTCTGGTACAAGTACGTGAGTTGACGGCCAAAATAATCTGAGACCTCAAGGGTAAGGGCGATCAGGGCGAGTAGGTTCAGAATGACTCCCGCGAACCGTACAAAAGGCTTCTCACCCTCGGTCGCAAAACGGTCACCTGCACCAACGATTCCGCCAAGAATGCCGATTGCAACCAGATAGGTCGCGAAACGAGCATTGAAGACCGGAGTTTGAACATGGAAGTTACCGTAAACCAGCAGCCGCATGATTCCGAGCGTCAGCGTTGCCGCTGCGAAGTATCGTAGGAAGTCTGTTGCCGTGCGCACCGCGACAAACAGCAGCACGGCAGACTCAATCAGCCAGCCAATGGTGATCCAGTGTGTGTTGAGCTTCAGCGGGATAGCGGTGGTAATAAATGCAATTGCGATGGCGATGTGCAGAAGATTAATTGTCCGGACTACATCCGCGTCACTCCCGGCGCGCCGTTTGAGCTGGCCGCTCAGCACCAGATAAGCGGCCGCCAAGCCGAGCGCATACCAAGCGAGGGTGCCCCTTTCGCTGTCATACATCGCAAACAGTGCAAGGAAAAGAGCGGTCGCGTTGACTAGGGGCAACAGTGCCAACGTAATCGACAAACCGCTGTGCCATCGCGACTTCGTCAGCGGAGTAAGCAGGGGACTGACGGCAAAAATAACCGCAAATACCATGGCAAAAAAGACCGTAGTGGCACGCTGGTCCTGGGTGTAGTACTCGGCGAACCATCCAATGAAGAGAGTCGCAGTACCGATAAAGCTGCCCACCAGCAAACGTCGCCACGGCTTGAATGCGACCATTGCCAAGCTGGACAGATCGAGCAAGCAACCATAGGAGAAGAGCACGATCTCATGATTCTGTCCGGTAGAAAGAAGAACCGGGGTGCTGAAGCCGCCGATCAGCGCGAAGGCGGCCAGAATCTCCGCATCCTGAGCGAGTGCCAGCGTGATGGTGCAAGCCGTCACCACGATCATGGCTGCAAACGCGATCCAACCTGGCACCAGGTGGTAGATCTGGAATGCACCCCATAGCGACAGGTAGAGCGTTCCAATGCCGACCGCTTTTAGGGAATAAGAAAAGGCAATATAACCCTTGCCGCGGAAACGCTCGCTCCAGAGCACCAGTCCGATGCCCGCCAATAATCCCAGCGCGATTCTTCCGGTGGGGCCAATCCATCCGTTATCAAAGGCATATTTGATGAAGTAGGAGACCCCAATCAGGATGGCGATAATGCCGATGCGGTTCAGCCAAAGTTTCCCAATCTTGTTTTCCAGTTGCTCGGCTTCAAGAGTCGGTTTGGTCGACGCGATCCGCAATGGCGGCCACTGTTGCCCGCTTGCATGAGATGGGGGTGGGGCCGGAGTCGGTGCCGTCACTCTCTCCGCGGGGGGACGTGCAATCCTGGGCTCGGGTTGCGAGTGAATGTCCACGCCGGCTTGTTGCTCCAGACGGTAAATGCGCGCTGTAAGGGCGGCCAACTCGGCGCGTAGTGCCTGGAGTTCATCTTGTGGGGTAGCCATGCGCGTAAACTACCGCACCGAAGTCAGTCTGGAAAAGCACTATTTCGGGGCAGTCGGTCCACCTTCGCTGGAGCGGCTAATGGTGAATCCGAAGTTACGACCTCGCAGCACCGATGCTTCAAACCGAGGTCAATGAGCGTTACCGCGATTCTTCGCCAATCATCCACTTTGAGTGCCGTTCGTGAGTGAGTGGGAAGTGGAAATGCTTGCATCTGGAAATGCTTGCGTCTGGAAATGCTTGCGTCTTGACTTTATCGAGTCTGACCACCATACTTCTGCTGCTTCTGGGGAGCCTGCCTCCGGCTATTACTGTCGCTCGTTCGAGCGGATCTCAGTCCCTCCAAATTAGGGTTGCGTGCCGTGGTGCGATTCGTCTGGCGCCGCACGCTAGCTCTTGCACCAAAATCCAAATAAGGAAACCAAGCATGAGATCCAAAACCTTGATGCTGTTTGCCGCGCAGACGTTAGTCGCGGCGCTCATGATTGCGCTTGAACTCTCTGGATCAACGGCGTACGGCGCTTGTACCGGAACCTCAGTGAGTATGTTCGGCGCCAAGGGCGATGGCACAAGTGACGATACGGCAGCGATTCAAAATGCTATCAAGGCGGCCGCTGCGTCGGGTGGCGGCGCGGTAGTCTTCAATGTAGCTCGCTATTTCACCACCGGCGCCTTTGTGGTGCCCACAGGCGTCGTTCTGTGCGGAGCGATCGAAGGTCCCTTCGATGTTGGCTTTGGGACGAATCCGGGCGTAACGGTGGTGGCACCCACGCTGTTGGTCACCAATACGAACTCGCCATTCATCACTTTGCATGGCCCCGGCGCCGGAGTGACCGACCTCCTGTTCTACTACCCGAATCAGGCACTATCCACGGCCTCCGCTCCTGACGTTTACCCGTACACGATCCTAGTCAGTTCTCCGGGCACCAAGGTTGCACGCTCCCTCGTGATCAATGCTTACAACTTCCTCGACATTGAGAGTGGCAGGGTCATTGCCCAGGACCTGTTCATCGGGGCGTTCAACGTCGGTGTCAACATTGATCATGCGTACGATCACGTCACACTGCGCAATCTGCTCAATCAGGTCTTCTGGGACTTCGTGAACGTGCAAAACCCCGCCTATCCGCAAGCCATCGACACTTGGGTACTTAACCACGGGACTGCTTTGGTGGTAAACCGCGTCGATAGTCTCGAAGTGCACGATTTCACTCTTTTCTCCCGTTTCGCTGGGATGCTGCTTACAGATTCGCCCGACAGCACACAAAATCCTCGCTGTGGATATGGAACAGTGAGCGACATGAATCTCGATCACGTGCAGTTCGGCATCATTGCCAATGCGTCGAACACGCAAGGGTTCGAGTTTTCTAATGCGGCGATAGGATCGTTCATGAGTGCGGGTCAAGCGGCGGTCCAAATGAAAGCCGGCGGCTCACTCCCGCCGGAGGTGTTGATCAATGGAGGCTTCGAGTCAGGTCCTTGGGCTCTGGGTGCTTTCCCCACCCCTGGGGCGGGAAATCTCACTGTTGTCGATGTCGTGGGGTACAACGCACCCTGACAAAAATTTCGTGAGGGCATATCGGCGCACGCGTCCAAGAGGAAGATCATGACGAGATGGTCGCTGTTCCTATTCTTGAGTTTCGATTTGATCCTGCTCGGCGGTTGTGGCGGTGGTAATGGCGGCGGTGTAACACCTCCGCCTGCTGTAGCAACCCATTTCTCCGTCAGTGCGCCCGCCAGCTTTCCCGCTGGCACACTTTTCAGCTTCAAAGTGACCGCGCTTGATGTGTCGAATAACACTGTTACGGGCTATTCAGGAACAGTGCACTTCACCAGCACCGACGCTCACGCGCAACTTCCGTTGAATTCGACGCTACAATCGGGCAGCGCAGTATTCCCGGCCGCGCTTAACACAGCTGCCGGCCAAACGATCAACGCCACGGATACTGCCCAGGCTTCCATTACAGGAAGCTCGAACTCCATCAATGTCACGCCGTTGGTGGACGCTTTTCCAGTGGAAGCGTTCGGGGCCAAGGGGGATGGTCAGACCGACGACACAATGGCCATTCAAAGCACAATCAATGCCGCTGCTGCTGCAGGTGGCGGGTCCGTTGTGTTGAAGGTTGCTCGTTACTTTACTACTGGCACTTTCAGCGTGCCCGCTGGTGTAGTCATGTGTGGAGCAGTTGAGGGCCCGTTCGATGTTCCCGGAGTGAATCCCGGCAAAACCGCAATCGCGCCTACGCTGCTGGTCACCAATACCCAGTCACCCTTTATCACCCTAAATGGGCTGGGTGCAAAAGTAACCGATGTCCTCTTCCATTACCCCAACCAGGTCAAGACCAGCGCCTCTGTACCCGTGGCCTATCCCTACACCATTGTGGCCAACTATCCTGGGACAAAGGTGGCGCGGTCTACGGCGACCAATGCGTACAATTTCCTCGACATTGAAAGCATCCACGGCGATGGCAGGGTGACCGTCGAGGATTTGTTCATCGGCGCGTTCAATGTCGGTATCAATATCGATCACATGTACGACTACACAACGCTGCACGATGTGCGCAACGGCGTCTTCTGGGACGAGCTGGAAGGAGCATCGTATCCGACGCCCATCGACACCTGGGTACTGAACAACGGGACAGCCCTGGTGCTGAACCGGGTGGACGGCCTCGAGATCCACGATTTCTACGTATTCTCTCGTTTTGCAGGAATGCTGCTGACCGATTCACCCGACACTAGCCAGAATCCTCCGTGTGCAGCCGGGTTGGGGAGCGACATTGATATTGAAAACGTCCAGTACGGCATCATAGCCATCGCTGCCCGGCTTTACGCATTCACGAGCTTGACAGTTGGGGCCGCTCCGGGCCTCGGCCAGGCTGCGGCGCAATTGAGATCTGGGGCATCGAACGGATGTGCCCCGCAATTGTCGATCAATGGAGGTGCGGCACGGGGTAGTTGGGCCTTCGGCGCGTTTCCAACTCCGCAGGCGGGTAACCTGTACCTTGCTAACATTCAGTAGATATTCCTCGCGGACGACTGCAAATTAAGAAATCTGCTGTTGTCGTAACTGTCGCAATCCAGGCGATTACACAAGTTTGCGCCGTTTGTTCGCCTTTTCGGGGGTCAATTAGTGTAATGGGGATTTTTTGCCAATTGACCGCTGAGATTGACACCTCAAAGCTAACAAAAGGTCGTCTTCATGGAAGTACGCGCTAGGATGGGGCACCCAGCCCATTGATACTTCGGTGGCACCAGGCCAGCCCTTGGCAGATTCGTCGTGTCTGGGTCTGGAGAAGCGTATAATCCGCTGGCCAGAAGTCCAAATCGGAAATTCTGGGTTTAATCTCAATCTCAGCTAAAACGAGGAAGGGCTATGTCCCACCATTATTCCGGCCCCGACTTTGGATTCCCCCACGGGGATGCCCGCCTGGACTTCACCGATCTGTACGCTTTCCCGAAGCCTGGGGATGCTAACAAATCGATCCTGATTATGAACGTGCATCCGTCCGCCGGCGTGAACCCGCCAGGGCCCACAACCGACGTCGCCTTCTCGCCCGAGGCGATTTATGAACTTAGGATTGATACTAACGGCGATAACATAGCCGATATCGCGTACCGGGTGCGCTTCACGTCCTCCGAGGACGGTGCGCAGACCGCGACGCTTCGCCGCGCTGAGGGCGCGCAAGCCGCTGGGATGGGCGATGAAGGGCAACTCATCGTCGAGGGAGTGCCGGTCTCGACGGGGACGGAGACACGGGTGGCGGAGGCCGGTGACTACCGCTTCTTCGCCGGCTGGCGCGGAGATCCTTTTTTCTTCGACGTTCAGGGAGCCCTGAACAACCTGCAATTCACCGGTGACGATTACTTCGCCGACAAGGACGTGTGCAGTATCGTACTGGAAGTGCCCAACTCTGTCCTCGGGAGTGGAAAGATGGGCCTGTGGGCTCGCACACTGGACGGCACAAGCGGGAAATGGGTTCAGGCGGATCGCGGTGCGCGGTCAAATCAAACTCCCTTCCTCGCCGGCGAACAGAACGCCGCCTATCTCACTGCGGAACCGGCGGACGACGCCCGTTTCGTCCCCGTTTTCGCGCACGCGCTGGAGCACGCCGGTGGATATACGCCAGCGGAAGCAACGCGGGTCGCAGGGACCTTGCTGCCGGACGTCCTCCACTATAGCCCCACAAGGCCGGCGGTCTACCCGAACAATGGCCGGACACTCACCGACGACGTCGTGGATTTCTTCCTTCCTCTCCTTACAAATGGAAAGGTGACGCAAGATAAGGTCGGGCCCCACAAAGACCTGCTCACGCAATTCCCCTACGTGGCGGCGCCGCACCTGGCCCGGGCTACGGAACGAGTTGCCGCTTAACCCATTGGGGCGGGTGGCCCTGGCTCGCCATCGCAACCAGACCGCCCGGGCAGCTTTTCTTTTGCCCTACGCGGAAGGGTTGCAGTAGTTGTCGTAAACAGGCGTCTCTGACAATGTCGGCGGTGTCAAGCACGATCTGAGCACACGAGCACATGCACTCAGAGAAGAGCGCCATTTCGCTCTCGATGAGAATGGCCGTTCCAACCAAGGCTCGCTCCGTAATCATTTCAGGCCAGGAACTCGGTCCGACCCATGCATCTCTTCGATCAACTGCGATCATGATGACTACTTCGAACTCCTCTTTTCATGAAGAGGAGCAGGACGCCCAATCAATTTCTCGATGTTCTACTGAACACCATCGCCTGTTCCGGGCTGTCCTGCGTGCGAACCGAACTTGCTCCACTGCTGATAATCCCATCCCTGGCGCATCATCCAATACAGTCGAACCGCTAATCGCCGCGCCATGGCGACCTTGGCGGTCTTGCGTCCACGCCGCATCATTAAGTGAACATACTTGCAGCGCCATTCTGGCAGGCTGCGTACCGTGACCTGGGCCGCTTCCACCAGCAGAAAGCGCAATATCGAACTGCCTTGCTTGGTGATGTGTCCCAGTCGTCGCCGATTCCCACTGGAATCTTCCAGCGGCACTAGTCCGAGATAGCTGGCAATCTGCTTCCCACACGGAAAGCGCTTCGCATCCCCGATGATCAGCACGAAAGCCAGTGCGGTCAAGGCACCCACGCCCGGATGCGTCATCAGTCGCTGCGCTGCGGGACGCTTCTCCGCCTCTTGCTCGATGGCCTGACTTAACTCCGCGATCGTCGGGTTCAGTCGATCCAGCAACTCCAGCAGGTCGTGCCGGCGTCGGCTGGCCCATGGCGCCAACAGGAACGCTTCCAGTTGCTGACGTCCACGTTCTCGCCACAACCTCTTCTTGCAAAGCAGGCCTTCGTTCAGCGCCACCGCTTGCAGTTGATTCATGATTCGGGTGCGCGCTTGCACCATGCGGTGCCGATGCCAAAGCAGTTGCCGTAGATCCCGATTCTCCCAACTCGGCACCCAGATCGGCGGAAAATCGTTCTTCAGCAACAAACCCAGAATATGCTGCGCATCTTGCCGATCCGTCTTCTGTTTGCGCGCGCGTTTGCGCCGTATCTCGGCTGCATCCCCCATCCACAACTCAACTGCAACTCCGCTAGCAGTCGTTCGAACCAGCGTGCGTGTCCGCTCGCTTCCATACCCACACGCACCTGCTGACCGGCAACCGCCAAGGCACGGTAGAACTTATCCGCTCCCTCCCGGTGAGCCAGTCTCTGCTCTCGAATTTCTCCGGTTTCTGTATCGACAAACGCAATTTGTTGAAAGCTCGGATGGTAATCACACCCTACAATTAACATGTTGGCTCCTTTCTCCGAGCCGGTTGGTTGGTTTAGCACCATCAACCTTACTCGGACCTGGGAGCCGACATTGTCATGGAATCAATTACACAAGCTTGGGCCGTTTGTTCGGCAAAATCTAAGTCCAAAGGTTCTCGCGCACTTAGTGGCACTTCTCGCCGGCTTTAGTCGCTGAGGGTCGCTCGGAATCCTGCTGCCCTCAAGTTCTTCCCATTCTCCCTTAAATCTCCACCCACACTTCCCCATTCTCAATCTTCATCGGATACAGGGCGATCTTTGCACTCGAATTCTGCACGGCCTGGCCGGTCTTCGGGTCCCACTGCCACCCGTGCCACGGGCACACCAGCTTGCCCTTCTCCACAACACCCTGTCCGAGCGGCCCGCCGCGATGCAGACAGACGTTATCCATTGCCGAAAACTCGCCATTCACATTCGCGATGCAGATCACCCTATCCCCGCAGGGAAATTCTCTGACTTCGTTCACAGCCGGCAGTTCCGATTGATTTGTGAGTTTGATGAGCTGAGACATGGAAGTAGGACAGCCACGTTGGAGCATTCAGCATTCGGCCACGCCACATTTGCATCTACCCAGGCCTCGGCTTTGGCAGAACGCTGTGTGCCGAATGCTTTCCTGAAACCTGAGACCTAACACCTGACACCTACCGCGGCTGCAGCGTCTGCGCGATCATCACCTGCTTCTTGAAGTTCTCCACCATATTTTCGTCAAGCCGGACTTCGGTCGGTCTTTTCGCCAACGTCATGGTGTCGATCTTATCCTGCAGTTTGAGCAGCGCGTAGAAGAGATTTTCCGGGCGCGGCGGGCACCCGATCACGTACACATCCACCGGCACGATCTTGTCGACGCCCTGCAGCACCGCGTACGTATTGAACGGTCCGCCTACGGACGAGCAGGCGCCCATCGAGATCACCCACTTCGGCTCGGGCATCTGGTCGTAAATGCGCTTCACCACCGGCGCCATCTTCAGCGTCACGGTGCCCGAGACGATCATCAGATCGGCCTGGCGCGGGCTCGGCCGGAACACCTCCGACCCGAAGCGCGCGATATCGAAGCGCGCCGTCGACGACGCGATCATTTCGATCGCGCAGCACGCCAGCCCGAACGTCATCGGCCACACGGCGGACTTCCGCGCCCAGTTAAAGACGTAGTCCACCGTGGAAATCATGAAGTTCTTTTCAAACTTGTTCTGTAGCCAGCTCATGCGCCCTCGAGACCCGCGTACACGCCTTCAGTCTAGGGCTCGCCGGAAGGAGGTGTCAATTGACTAGGGGGAGAAGGGAAGGAGGGGGTCTCAGAGCGCTTGACAAAGTAGTAAACAGTTTGAGCTATGAGACGTTGGTGTTGATGTTGCTTTTGACGTTGAGCCGAGCGCGCTCGCTTCGCTCGCGGGCTGAGCTGGAGCTGCACTTGATGATTTGTGCAAGAACAGAACTGTCTTATCCGGCTTTTGCCTGAAACTCAGCTGTTTGCAGGGGAGCCCGCGCAATAATTGTGGCTCCTGCTCCGGGTTGCGTTGTGATGTCCAATACGCCATGTACCATCTGAAGTCTCTCGCGCATGCTGATCAATCCTAGGCCTCGCCGCGAGAGGACCTCGTGTTCATCAAAGCCTTTCCCTTCATCAGACACAGTTAATTCCAGCCCGTTCGAAGTTCCGCGCAGATCCACGTGAAAAAGTGTTGCTCCGCTGTGCTTCATTCCGTTTTGCAGCGCCTCCTGCAAAACTCGGAATAAACAAAGCGACACTTCTTTGGGCAAGGTCGATGGAACCGCCGAGTGGCTGAACTCCACCTTTACGTTAGCTTTTTCCGAGAACTCTCTGCAGAAGCTGCCGGCTGCAACGACCAATCCCATATAGTCGAGTTTCGAAGAATGCAGGCGGTGAGACAAGGCCTGCACATCCATCGAAACCTCCATGATTCGCTTCTTTGCATGGCTCAAATGCTCCGAGAACTTGGATCGAGACTCTTCCTGACTCCATCTGTCCATCTCAATGGCCACCATCGCAAGTTTCTGGTTGATGTCATCGTGTAGCTCTCTGCCAATCCAGATGCGCTCTTCCTCGTGAGCCTCAATCAGTCTGCGGCCAATGGTGGAGAGCGCTTCCTCGGCGTGCTTTCGCTCCGTTACGTCGATGCAAGAGCCGATGTACCCGGCAAAGCTGCCGTCCTTATTAAGCCTTGGCACTCCGATATCTGAAACCCAACGGTACTCTCCGTCGTGCCGGTGTAACCGGTACTGCATCTCGAACTGTTCTCTTTTATCGAATGCATCGTTGTAAGTCTTCAGGCACTCGGCAAGGTCTTCACTATGCACCCCCTCCGCCCAACCATTGCCGAGCTCCTGTTCAAGAGTGCGCCCGGTGAAATCGAGCCAGGGCTTGTTGAAGTAGTTGCATAACTTGTCGATACCGGACATCCAGATCATCACGGGTGCGGTATTGGCGACCAAGCGAAAACGTTGTTCACTCTCTCTTCGCGATGCTTCAGCCTTTCTGCGGACTGCCCGTTGCCACAAAAGTCCAATGATTAACGAGGTTTGCGTCAACAAGAGGCAAACCGCGCCAACGATGTACCATCGATACAATTCCCAGAGGGTCGGCTGCCGGTTCAGCACGATGCTGCCAGGCGGCAAGTTGCTTTCTTTCAAGCCCCAGTGCCTAAGTGCCCGCCAATCGAACATGTAGACGTTACTGCTCATCACGATTGGGATGTCCTCTGGCCTTTTGCCATTGAGAACGTGTACAGCCATGTCTCCCGCGACACGAGCGTCGTCAGCCCAATTCACCAGGGCGCCCCCTACGGTTCCCGCCCTAAGATCCACATCGTCCATGACAAAAACTGGAGCATTCCCGGCACTG
>Ga0210408_10005381_pt1 | contig 11258 bp, 8 predicted proteins | sample IncBWH4MmetaG_FD_155471 | JGI IMG/M metagenome (GOLD analysis project Ga0210408, IMG submission 155471) | Forest soil microbial communities from Barre Woods Harvard Forest LTER site, Petersham, Massachusetts, United States - Inc-BW-H-4-M | ecosystem: Environmental > Terrestrial > Soil >... | reverse complement strand
TGACCAGGAGCCGACGTCGCTCCAGCCCGCCTTAAGTGGCACCACCACCGCGTCCGCGGTCTTTTCCATGACGGCATAGTCGATCGAGTCGGCGGGGCACGCCTCGAACGTTGCGGCGTCAATGCGGGTGAAATCCAGATCCGCCGCCGCGCCGCGGAACGCCGCCGCGCAGATACGCGCCATCTCGGGTGCGAAGCGCTCGAGTTCCTGCAGGTAGCGCCGGGCGCGGAACATGAACATGCCGCTGTTCCAGTAGTAGTCGCCGGATTGCAGGAACTCCTGCGCGCGCTGCGGGTTGGGTTTCTCCACGAAGCGTGCGATGCGAAACCCGGCGCCGCTCACGGCACCGCGCTGGATGTAGCCGTAGCCAGTTTCAGCTCCGCTCGCGACCACCCCAAAGGTGACGAGCTGGCCTGCCTGCGCGGCGCTGAGCGCGGCGCGCACCGCCTGTTGGAAGGCCGGAGTGTCCCGGATCAGGTGATCGGCCGGCAGCACCAAAAGTACCGGATCGGCCGCGTTCGCGCCGGCCCCGCCCACCTTAATCGCCGCATGCGCGCCGAGTGCGATCGCCGGCGCGGTGTTGCGTCCGAAGGGCTCGAGGATGGTGGCGCGTGGCTCGACCTGCAGCTCGCGCAGCTGCTCCGCTACCAGGAAGCGATGCGCCTCATTGCACACGATCACGGGCGCGGACGCGGCGAGACCCTCGAGACGCAGCACGGTGTGCTGCAGCAGGGTGTGCGCCCCGCTCAGCGCCAGCAGCTGCTTGGGATACAACTCGCGCGACAACGGCCACAATCGCGTGCCGGCTCCGCCGCACAGAATGACTGGAGTAAACATCGCAGGTCTGAGGGAAGCCGCCGCTTTAGTCCGTAACCAGCGGCTTGCCGCGGCCGATGGCATGGTAGGTGAGCCCAAAGCGGCTCACCATGGCCGGATCATAGAGGTTGCGCCCGTCGAAAATGACCGGCGCCTTGAGGATCTGCTTCAGGCGCTCGAAGTCCGGGCTGCGGAACTCCTGCCACTCGGTGACGATGGCGAGCGCGTCCGCCCCCTGGGCGGCCTCGTAGGCGTTCTTCGCCAGCACGAAGCCCGTCTGGCCGGCGTAGATACGCTGTGCCTCCGCGGTCGCCACCGGGTCATAGGCGTGCACTCGGGCACCGGCCTTGAGCAGCAGGTCGATGAGCGTGCGCGAGGGCGCCTGGCGCATGTCGTCGGTGTTGGGTTTGAATGCGAGCCCCCACAGCGCCACGGTGCGTCCCGCGAGACCGGCGGTGAAGTGCCGCTGCATCTTGCGGAACAGCACTTCCTTCTGCCGCCCGTTCACCGACTCCACCGCGTTCAGGATCTGCGGTTCGTGTCCGGCCTCGTGTGCCGAGCGGATGAGCGCCTGCACGTCCTTCGGGAAGCAGGAGCCGCCGTAGCCGGTGCCGGGATAGATGAAGCTGTAACCGATGCGCGGATCCGAGCCGATGCCGATGCGCACCTTCTCGATGTCGGCGCCGACGCGCTCGGCGATGTTCGCCAGCTCGTTCATGAAGCTGATCTTGGTGGCGAGCATCGCGTTGGCGGCGTACTTGGTCAGCTCGCAGGAGCGGATGTCCATGACGATCAGGCGGTCGTGATTGCGGGTGAACGGCTCGTAGAGTGCCCGCATCAGCTCGGTGGTACGCGGGTTGTCGGTGCCGATCACGACGCGGTCGGGCTTCATGAAATCGGCGATGGCCGCACCCTCTTTCAGGAACTCAGGATTGGAGACCACGTCGAATTCGACCTTCACGCCGCGCCCGAGGAGCGTGCGCTCGAGCTCCGCGCGCACCTTGTCCGCGGTACCCACGGGCACCGTGGACTTGGTGATCACGATGCAGTAGCGGTTCAGGTGGCTCGCGATCGTGCGCGCGACGCTGAGCACGTAGCGCAGGTCCGCGGAACCGTCCTCGCCCGGGGGCGTACCCACGGCAATCAGTTGAAACAGGCCATGCTCGACGGCGCTCGGCGCGTCGGTCGTGAACTCGATGCGACCGGCTTCCGCATTGCGCTTGATGAGCGCTTCAAGACCCGGCTCGTGAATCGGCACCTCGCCGCGGTTCAGGCGCTCGATTTTCGCCGCATCCACGTCCACGCAGATCACGTGATTGCCGGCATCCGCGAGGCAGGCGCCGGTGACGAGACCCACGTAGCCGGAGCCAAAGATGGTGACGCGCATGAGGGCCCGAAGCCTAAAGGAAGGCTGCGCCCGGCTCAAGCGCAGACGCAATGCGACGCGCTCGGCTTAACCCAGCGGATTCTGTCCCTGCGTCGGCTTGGCGGCTTCCGACAGGCGGCGCTTGGCGGCAAAATCAGCGACCTTCGCCACCGGCGCATGTGGCAATAGGGCCTTGCGCGTCCATACGTAGTCGCGGATCTCCATGTCCGCCTGGTACTCCGCCACCGACGCGTTCAGCAGCTCGAGGGCGCGGTGACAGTCGAAGCTCGCGAGCGCCACCAGCAAGTCATTGAGGATCTGCTCCATCTTCGCCCACGACAGACGATGCTCTATGGCGCGCATGATCATCGGGTGATCGGTGCCCGTCACATTTGAGCCGATCAGCAGCTCCTCGAACAGCTTCTCCGCGGTGCGCAGCCCGGTGTACTCGATCTCGATATCGCCGTCCGGGTTGTTCGCATCGCGCACCGTCAACCCCATGAGGTTCACCAGGCGCCGCGCCAGATCGTCGATGCGCACCGGACGCCCCATGTCGAGCACGAACACATCGCCACCCTTGGCCATGGAGCCCGCCTGCACCACCAGCTGCGCGGCCTCGGGTATGGTCATGAAGTAGCGGATGACGTCGCGGTGGGTGACCGTCACCGGACCGCCGCGACGGATCTGCTCCTGAAACAGCGGCACGACCGAACCGGAGGAAGCCAGTACGTTGCCGAAGCGCACAATGCAGAAGCGAGTCTGGGTGGTACGCTCCTGCAGCGCCATGAGGACGAGTTCCGCCAGGCGTTTGGTCGCGCCCATGACGTTTGCGGGATTTACGGCCTTGTCGGTGGAGACCAGCACGAAGGTTTCAACACCGGTCTCGAGCGCCGCCTCCCCCGTGTACCAGGTGCCGATCACGTTGTTGTGAATGCCCTCGACCACGTTGTGCTCGACGATCGGCACGTGCTTGTAAGCGGCGGCGTGATAGACGGTCTGCACGCCGAACGTGGACAGTACCTCGCGCACCCGGTGCCGATGATGCGCGTTGCCCAGCAGCGGTACGATCTCGACCGACAGCTCCTCGTGCGCCGCGACCTCCTCCAGCTCGCGCTCGATGTTGTACAGAGCCAGCTCCGACATCTCGATCAGCACCAGGCGGCTCGGGCTCAAGCGGATGATCTGCCGGCACAGTTCCGCGCCGATGGAGCCTCCCGCCCCGGTGACCAGCACGCATTTTCCGCGGATGCACGACCCGAAGAGTTTGGGTTTGGGCGGTACCGGATCCCGTCCCAGCAGGTCACCCACATCCACGTCGTGCAGCTCGTTGATCTGTGCCCTGCCGGAAATAAGGTCCGAGAGATTGGGCAGCGACTGAACGTGCACCCCGAGGGGTTCCAGCCGTGTGAGGATCTCGCGCCGCCGGCGGCGGGAGGCTGACGGCAGCGCCAGCAGGATCCGATCTATCTTGCGCCGACGCACCAGCTCCGGCAGGCAATCGGAGCCGTACACCCTGATGCCATTGATATTGCTGCCCTGCAGCGATTTCTTGTCGTCGATGAACGCCACCGGCTCAAAGTCCGGCCCTCCGCGCAGCACCGAGCTCACGCGCGCCCCGGCGTCGCCCGCGCCGTAGATCGCCACCCGCGCGACAGCCTTGCCATTCGCCCCGCTATGCAGGAACACGGAGCGCGCCACGAAGCGGCTGCCGCCCACGTACAGCAGCGCCAGCGCCCAGTAGATTCCGAACGCCGACTGCGGAATCTGCTGGCTGGCCACAAAGCGGTCGAACCCCGCGAGCACCAGTACCGAAAGGCTGACTCCCGCGAGCACCGTGACCATCGCTTTGGGCCCCACAAAGCGGATCACCGTGCGGTACAGGCCGAACACCGAGAAAAAGAACAGGGCCGAGGCGATCGCGACCAGAAAATAGGCCAACGTGCGATCCAATGCCGGGTCGAGACGATCGAATTTCAGCGCCAGAGCAGCCCACAGGGCGGTCGGAATCGCAACCGCATCGGCAGTCGCCATGACGAGACGCTTGGTTTCGCGGGGCAGCGCGAGAATGGCTGCGGCAGCCGAGACACCCCAGGTGGGTCGTTCGGCCGCGTGCGTGTCCTTCATGAAACTCCCATCGACCCGAGGCGCGTTGTGCGTCCCTCGAACTTCACCTGTAGCTCGGGCGCAAACGAGGCGCGATTGTACAGCAATCTGAAGCAATCAACAGTAATTCAACTGCTTTGAACTGGTGCGGTGCGGTCGCTCGCTTCGCATTCCGGTAACGCCGGACCGGTCTTTAAGTTGACTTCGCAGCAAGACTGCGCCCAACCCGTGGACGGATTGCGTGGGGCGTGTCGCAAATCCGGAACACGGGCAACACTCAGCGCGCCTCGACGCGTTCGCGACCCGACCGCTGACGCTGGACTCAGACTAAATAACCCGCGCCTGCATGAACCTGCGTTACGTCATCGCTGTTCTGGAGTTCGCGCTCTCACGCCGGCCTGACCCCGCCGCAATGCCGAGGGCGACCAGGGGGACAAGAGCAACGACAACGATCGCAACCGCGTGGTCCGGGTGCAATGTCACCAGGAGAGCGCAAGGCAGCAACCAGATCAAGTTCAACATCAGGACTACGAGGGTAACCCTTCGGTGACTTCCCCAGCGACGCGCGAGCCATTGATATGCGTGGCTGCGATGCGCCCGATGGATCGGCTCGCCCCTGATCACCCTGCGGACGAGCGTCACAGTTGCATCGACGAAAAACACTCCTCCGAGTATCAGCCACACCCACAACGCAATCGCGTTGTCGCGCGTTGACGCCAGCGCCAGCACTGCAACGACATACCCCAAGTACCCGCTCCCGACATCGCCCATGAAGATCTTCGCGGGAGGCCAATTCCATAGGAGGAACCCTACGCACGCGGCGGCAAACACTAACTCAAGGGTGGACAGGTCTGTCTTGCCGCCTCCGAGAAGACCCAGCATTGCGCCAGCGAGAGTAACGAACACGGCCTCGGATGCCGCAATCCCATCGATGCCATCCATGAAGTTGAACAGATTAAGCGTCCAGACAATTCCGAGCACTGCGAGCGAATGACCTGACCAGCCCAGATCGACGATCGCTGTGCCGATGCGAAGAGGCGGCAGGCCGCCCAGCGCGGCGACTGCCCAGACTCCGGCAGCTACATGTACAACAAACCTGACACTCGGGGCCACAGCACGCCGGTCATCCACAAAGCCAACAGTTGCGACAGCAATACCGCCCAGGAGCGCTAACAACGGACCTTTCTGAAGCGCGCCTACGAGCGCGAGCGCAATCGAAGCGCCCGTAACAGTCAACACCACGGAGACGCCCCCGCCGCGTGGGGTTGCTTTGCTGTGCGAGCTTCGCTCATTCGGCAGGTCGAGCACGCCTTGAGACAAGGCGAACCTGCGTACGGCTCCTGTCAAGAGCGCCGACACTACCAGCGCTCCAAGGCTGACCAAGGCAGTCGCAGGTATGCTTTCGAAGAAGCTCACGGCCATCACCTCAATCGCGCACTGGGCTCGGGCGCCGGATTCCAGCTGAGCTGCGTACGAAGACGAGTCCCGCGAGCGGCACTAGGGAGCAACGATCTCGGCAGTGCGAACCGGGTAATGTGCTGTCCGGCAAGCGCACGGCAGGAGCCATACAAGGTTCACTATCATGATTGCCGTGGCGATCCTGCAATGACTCCCCCACGCAACCGTCTCTCGGATAAGTACCAGCTAACGGTGCGCGCGAGAGCCTCGTCAACGGACAGGGGAGGCGACCATCCCAGTTCGCGGCGCGTCTGCGTGATATCCACGGTTAACGAGCCACACATCCGGTTGATCAGCGCCCTGCGCCCTGCCAAAACACCACATGTGCGCATCAAAGCCACTGGTATGCGGGGCATGCGCACTCGCCGATTCATCGCCGCCGCGATGCGCTGAACGAGCTCGGGAGTCGAGAGATCGTCTCCATCAGAGACCATCCAGGTGCGCCCAGGTGCCAGTGGATGAGTCAAAAGCTGTGCGAGCAGGTCGCACAGATTCCACACGCTGACCAAACTGCGTCTGTTCCTGACAGCCCCGAACGGAAGCGGCCGTCCCTTGTCAATCCAATGCAACAGACGCAAAAAGTTCGCCCGAACGCCCGGACCATACACCAGCGGTGCGCGCACGATCGCTGCTTCCATGCCGGTTCGCGCAACCACATCCAACAGATATTTTTCGCCGAGCCACTTGGATATCCCGTACGAATCCCTCGGTCCCGGCAGGTCTTGCGGTGTATACGGGTGGCTCGTCGTTTCCTCACCGTTTACCTTGACGCTGCTCAGGTAGACAAATCGCCGGGTGCCGGACTCGGCAGCGCACGCCGCCAGGCGCCGCGTTCCATGCGCATTGGTTTCGACGTAAGCATCCGAGTTGGAAGCGGCATCGTTGAGGACGTGCGCCCTGGCGGCAGCGTGCACAATCAAGTCCACGCCTGCCAGGGCATCGGTCCAGTTTGTATTTGCTCCAATGGCACCGACGACAACCGCCTCTCCGACAAACGCTGGCAGAGCGCCATCGACCCGGGTCGCTGCCCGAACCGTATATCCACGGTCCGTCAAAACGTCACACAATATCGCTCCGACAAACCCAGTGGCTCCTGTCACGAGCACGCGCTTCATGCCAGGAGCTCCTCGTATACCGCAAGCGTCTGGCCGGCAACCCTTTGCGTCGTGAACTCCAACTCTACCAACACTCGGCCACGTTGTCCCATTACCAGCCGCAGCTCCGGACTGCTGAGGAGTCTCGCAATGGCGTCAGCCAGCGCCACAGGCTGGCGGGTCGGGACGAGAACGCCGTTCCAACCGTCCCTGACAATGTCGCGACAACCCGGTATGTCCGTCGTCACGATCGGTCGCGCGGCAGCGGCGGCTTCTATGAGAACCTTTGGGACGCCCTCACCATAATAGCTAGGCAGGCACACGATGTGGCAATCGGCCAGCACTGTGTCCATATCTGCGCGGAAGCCCCACCACTCGACGGCGCCGGCTTGCGCCCAGGACTCGAGCTCCGCGCGAGTGTGGCTCCGCGGATTTCCGGCGTCGGGCTCGCCCACCAGAGCGAATCGCGCGTGTAGACCTCTCTTCTTCAGAAGATTCGCGGCTGCAACGAAGTCGCTCACGCCTTTTTCGTGCAACATCCGGCTGGCAAGTACCACGATTGGAATGCCAGCGGGCTCGGGGCTCGCTCGAAAGTGGGCCAAATCCACCCCCGATCCTCGTACCAGTCTGATGTCGTCGCGCCTGAATACTCCGCGATGCACGAAGTACTCGCCGTCCTCTGCGTTCTGCACGATGATTTTGGTACTGCCCGGCACGTAGGCCCATCTATAGGCGAGCAATGCACACCAACGGCGAAATGACGCGAGGAGACCTCGTGCTAAAAACACCGACCCGCGGCCGGGGATTGCGAGCACCACACGACGCATGCCGACGAGCCGTGCCGCCAAGCCGCCGACCAGGACGGGCTTGAGCGTCACGAGGTGCACCACATCGGATCGGAACCGCCGCAGAAGGGAGCGGAGATGCCACAGGTCGCGAAGCAACTCAAAAGGGCCCGCGCCGGCACGCGAAAACCGCATGGGATGGGTCCTTATCCCCAGACTCTCGATGCGCGCACGCTCGCCAAGCTCGAATACCGCGGCCAGATGCACTTCAAAGCCCGCCTCTTTGGCGAGCAGCGCCACAGGCAGTCTGTGCGAAGTGAAGAACCAGGCTACATTGACGACGAATAACAGGCGTTTTCGCATGCGAGGAATCACTTCCATCGAAGTGACGCCCGAGACCCTCTGCTTCCAACCGTGCCTCAAAGACTACGGCGACCCATAGTTCCGCCGCCAACTCCGCGAACCCGCCACCTGCGCCGAACCTAAGGGACTCCCGCGGTGCCATTCCGCGCGCAATTTGCGATCATGGGACGGGATGTTTGCCCGAGTGCACCTGCGCAGTATACCGAAGTCTCGAGTCCCCTACAGCCTGCCGCTAGTGTGACTAGTGGATACTTACTCATTGGTAGAGCTGCTCGTGCTCGACCAGCGGCCGACGGCCTGCCTCGTCGGACGCAATCCGACATCGCGCGACGGTCCATGATGCACGCGCAAGTGTCCATGCCTTCAATGCCAAGAACGCGTCTGGCGTCTGTGTCGCTCGTACTCGCCGTGGTGTGCGCGTGCGGGGCGCTCGCGCGCAATGGAACCGCAGCACCGGCTACGGACGGGGGATCCGCGGCGCCGCGCTCTCGCGCGGCCGTTGCGTCACGCCCTCCGGTGCGCGCAACCAAGAGACTCATCGAGTTCGGCTGGGACCGACCCACGCCAGATTTCGTCAGAGAGCATATTGGCGCCATGGAGCGGCAGCCATTCGACGGCGTGGTCGTGACGCTGCATGCTGGCACGATGATATTCAAACGCAACACGTACCCGGAGACCGCATTCGAGCGCGACCAGGCAGACCTGCGTGCAACCCGAACCAGCCGGCTGAAGCACAATTTTCTTCTGGTATGGGCGACGTCCGAGCCTGACTGGGACTGGTTCAACGACGACGACTGGGGCGCAGCGGAAAGAAACCTGCGCAGCTTCGCGCGCTCCGCGAAGATCGGCGACTACAAAGGAATATTTTTCGACACCGAGCCCTACGACGGCAATACCTGGTACTACCTCGAGCAGCCGCATCGCAAGGATAGGTCATTTGAGGACTACCAAGGACGACTACGCAAGCGCGGCGCGCGGTTCATGCGAGTGATTCAGGAAGAAATGCCCCAAGCCGTTGTGCTGATGACATGGGGCCCCGCCACCGCGCTGCCACGGCGGGGAGCCGTGCGTGATCTCATTGCCAGAAGGCACTTCATCGAGAGGGAAGCCTACGGCCTGCTGCCCGCGTTCATCGACGGAGCGCTGGATGTGATCGCCGCCACGGTGACACTCGTCGACGGACACGAAGCCGCTTATTTCATCGTCGACAAAGACGGTTTCGTCGAGTCGTTGTCGAGCGCACGCGATCGTCCGTCTCCCGACCTCGATCCCCGCCACACCAGCACCTATATGGCACAATATAGGTTCGCGAACGCCGTCTGGGTGGACTGGATCATGAACAGCACTCACAGTCCGGATTTGTTCGGATTTTACCTGAGCTCCGAGTCGGACCGACTGAAGCTACTCGAGCACAACGTTTTCTACGCTCTCTCCACCGCGGATGAGTACGCGTGGATTTACAGTCAGAACATGAACTGGTGGACAGCAGACGTGCCAGCGGGCGTCAGCGCGGCAATTCGCAGCGCCAAGCACAAAGTCGACGACGGTCTGCCGCTCGGGTTCGATATCGGTGAGCGCGTCCGCGTCGCGCGCAAGAGTTACGAGCAGAGGTCCCGATCGCAGCCAAGATGACACGGCGCGGAACTAATTACTATGGTCCGCAGCCTTGATCACGCAGGCAAGCACATTGCAGACGCACCGTGAGTAAACGAATTCGGTGCCGAGTCTCAATAGTTATTGATTGCGAGTGAACGCAGGCGAGCATAGGCGTTCATCGCTCTCGAGCCAAGGGCACTCGACTCGTCCAGGTGCACGTCATCGTAGGTGCGCGCCGCCCGGACGCGGTCCGTCGCGATGGCAGCCAGGGAATCGCCGTTGCATTGCAGGCAGGAGGCCAAGGCCCGCAGCGATGAGGCTGGATCAGCGCACATCCGATCGTAATCGAGCAGTGCGAGGTTTGGTACGGGCTCCCGCAGCACGTACTCGAAGGCGGCACACCAGTACTGCAACCAGAACGGCAGCTCGCGGGGACTCAGGTTCGGATGGCCAGCGAGCCAGCCGTCGAAGTCAATCGGCGTGAGCAGATTCCCGAACTCCTGGTGGCCGATGTACTGCATGTACTGCCGGGTGAATGTGTCGTCCTCCTGGAGGACTGAGAAGTTTACGTGCTGCCGCAGCAGTGAGACAGCATGATCGCGCGGATTGCGAAACGGGATTACCACAGTGCTGTCGGGGAACAGCGTGCCGATCAACCTGAGCCGGGCGATGTTCGCATTGTTCTTGGAAACGTAGCGCGGTGTTTGCGGGCATTGCCGGTGCAAGAGAATGATCTTGCGCATGTGGTTGACAAAGAACTCAACAAACTCCTCGTCCGGCAGTTCAGCCTCCCAGGTGGCAATGCATGTGCCCGAGTACATCTTCGGCCAGAAGGCGCGCCACACTATCTCCTCGAAAGCCTCCGGACTATCGTAATTCACCAACACTCCGTCGCCGTGAGCGCGCTCGCGCGCACCGTCGGACCTGCGGAACGCCTTCGTGAGCTGATGCCAGAGAAGCGGACAGAGCACGAAGGGCATGTCTGCGTACGAGTGCGCGGCAAATGACAACGTGTCGCACAGGATCTGCAGCAGCGTCGTCGTGCCGGACCGAGGAAGCGACGTGATGAACACCGGGCGTTCGATGTGGATCGCGCGCAACGCGTTTGAGAACAGGAGGTCCTCGATGTCGGAGACGGCAATCTGAATGTGGACGCCGTGAAACGCGAGGCGATGGACGAGTCGGTCGATGGCTCCGTACTCAGACCTGAACGTTTTCATTTTCCGATCATAAATACCACGAGCATCGCGACCGCGCCCATTAGGTTGAGCGGCCAGGTTTTCAACCCAGCGAGCAGGTCGCCTAGCGAAAGAACGCCGAATAAATCGAGGAGCCAGGCCACGGCGGCAGGTGGCAGCGCAGCGCCCGCAATGCGCGCGGCAATTTCCAGGAGCGAACGCAGCAACGCGCGCGCCGCAGCTCGAGCAGCCTGCTCCTTCTGTATGTCTGACTGGTGCGCGTCAAAAAACGTGGCGGCGGCCGACCGGCAGATGAGCACTACTTTACCGCAGACGGCCACAACGCCTGACAGACGAAACGATAGAGCAAAGAGGATGGAGAGCAACGCTCCAACTGCGAAGATCAATTCTGCCCCTCTCTCGATTTCGTCTTCAGTTTGATGAATCTGATCAGGCGCTTAACGGGATACCAAACCAGTCCGACTATTGCGAAGAAAAT